>Ga0163144_10002394_pt1 | contig 43387 bp, 37 predicted proteins | sample OliLak19BULKMAT1_FD_123175 | JGI IMG/M metagenome (GOLD analysis project Ga0163144, IMG submission 123175) | Freshwater microbial mat bacterial communities from Lake Vanda, McMurdo Dry Valleys, Antarctica - Oligotrophic Lake LV.19.BULKMAT1 | ecosystem: Environmental > Aquatic > Freshwater >...
GCAACCAGGAACGCCAGCGTGGCGCCGATGGTGGATGCAAACGAGACGATGATCACGCCCCAGACGAGACCGAAAATCGCGCCTGCGACTAACGTCATGATGGCCGCCCCCGGCAACGACAAGGCGGTGACCGCGATATAGGCCAGCAAGAATATCAACGCCGTTTGTATCGGGTTGGCCAGGTTGTAGGCAGCGATGGCCGACTGCTGTGATTTGAAGTAATCGAGGCTGAAATACTTGCCGAGGTCGAAGATAAAGAACGCCGCGATGGCGGCGACCACAAGTATCAGGACGATTAATTTGGTTTTTTTCATGTTGTTCCCTTGGGTGCGACGGATGCTGGACCGCGGTATTGAGATGGATTACGAAGACGATTTTCCAGCCTTCACTGGCTTGGTGGCCGTGGGTTTCCGGATTGGTGACTTGGCTGGCGATTTAGGTGGCGCCTTGCCCTTGATCACAAGCGGCATCTGCGGCACCAACGGTTTAAGTGGCTTGCGTGGTTTGGGTAGCTTCGCAGCTTTTGCCGGTGTGAACGGTCGCATTTCGCTGCCGCTATCGAGAAACTGTGCGTGGAGGTCAACTGTTTGGCGCACGCCCACATCATTGAAATGCCGGTCAAGCCAAACAGTGGCAGCATCACGGCCACGATCACGCAACGTTTCCAGAAACGACCAATCGGTGTAGAGCTTGGAGGCTGCCGACAGGTCCGATAACGCGTCATCGGCTCGCAGCGAATGGATCAGCACGTATTTCAGTTGATCGCGATACTCGTCCTTCAGCCAGCCATCACCAATCAGCTTTTGCACAAATGCCACCGCACGCAGCTCTTTGATCAACGCGGAATTGAAACTGATTTCATTGACGCGATCCTCGATTTCATGTGGCGTCGTCGGCGTACCCGCGCGCCGGATCGGATTGATGTGAACGATCAATACATCGCGCGCGTCGGTGCAGTAGAACAGAGGAAACAATGCCGGATTCCCCATGTAGCCGCCGTCCCAGTAGGTGTGGCCGTCGATCTCAACTGCGCGATAAAGGAATGGCAAGCACGCCGAAGCCATTACCACGTCGGCGGAAATTTCATGGTTTTGAAACACGCGAACATTGCCCGTTTGCACATTGGTTGCCGACAGAAACAGTTTGTGTTCCTGATGGGTATTGATTTGTGCGAAATCGACCTGCTCGCTGAGAATATCACGCAGGGGATTGAAGTTCATCGGATTGAGCTGGGCGGGTGAAAACGCATTCATCAAGGCTTTGAAGGCCTGAAAGCTCAGGCTGTTGTCGTTGTTCCAGTGGTCCCCCTTGAGTCGATCCCAGGGCATCGCCCTTACAAGTGAATAGCGTTGCCCGGCCTTGGAAATCGCCTGCCAGAATTTCGCCAGCGCTACGCGCGCGCTCTCGCGTCCTCCGGTGTTCAAGCCGTGAACCAGTACGACCGCATTCATCGAGCCCGCACTGGTGCCGGAAATGCCTTCGAACGATAGCCGGCCATCTTCCAGCAAACGGTCCAGTACGCCCCAGGCGAATGCGCCGTGCGCGCCACCGCCCTGCAAGGCAAGATTGATGGTTTTGTGAGTTGGCGGGGTAGCGGATTGTCGGGCCATGAGGGGCTCCAGAATGGTCGGAAAAGACGAGCGAGTGCAGAAAAGAAGGTAACCCGACAACGTGACAACGGCAAGTGAATTCGCCGCGTGTGTACAGCGCGCTCAGGCGCAGACTGATGGCGCGCGAATCAGTCCCATTGCATGCGGTGCGGCGTAGGCCGGGCCATCGACGATGCGACGATAATAGGAATGGTGCGCGGGTGAGCCTTCCGGCCAGTTGTCGAGAAATGTTTTTTCGAACGCGGTCGCGTCGTAATGCACCGGTATGGCATCGACGTGAACGTCGCCGACCTTGCCACCGTATTGCGAGAGCCCTTCTCGTGCCGGATACACCGACATGCGGGAGAGCAGGCCATATTGCGTATGGGAGAAATTGGGCATACCGGCGGCGCCGTTGTTGATGACGATGTGCTTAGTGTCCTCATCATGAAACTGCCGGAACGCAGGCAAGCAGGTATGGCTGGAAGCGAAGCCATCGAGATTTGCAGCACGGCAGACTTGGCGCAGCCAGTTCACGTTGACGGATTCATGCAGGGAATCATGCGCAAACCGCCACCCGGCCAGCGACTCGGCGTCTCCATGAACAATCCCGAAACGCGCGTTACCCACTTGCGCGACAGCGACCATCGGCAGGCTAGCCAGCGTGCGCGTCAGCTCCGGGAATGCTTTCGCTGCCGTTCGCAACTGACGCATAATCTGGTTGGAGCGCTCGACATCGGCGTCATCAACGTAGTCGGGATACGCGCAGCCGCAGCCTGCGCCGTCGGCGCTTGCCGCAAGCTCGGTTTCGACGTTGCCACGCAGTGCAACGTGTTTCAGCACCTCAATATTGATCGTCTGAAATGATGCGGGATCGACATTGAACCAGCTGAAGTCACCGTTGAAAACCAGCTTAGGCGTGACTGGCTCCGCAGCGGCGAGCGCCAGGATTTCTTTCAATGCCTGCACATTCCCGTATAGGCCACCAATGATGTAAAAGGTTTCGGCGTGAAGTTCGGCGGCGCGATTAAATACCGTCGACGGATACCGGTAATGTAAGGGGCAGGAACGACCGGGCGGCGTGGCGGAGTTGGGGACTTGAGTGGCGTTTGCCATATTTTCGACTAACCCCTCATCCCCCCTTGCAGGGCGCGTGGCCTGATACAGCCGGCCTGCGTGCAGCGGGCACGACGCATGCGTCGCGAAACCCCCGCAGCACTCCTTCTCCCAGGGGAGAAGCACTAAACCCTAGAGCGGGCGCGCGTTTCAGGGCAAGGATGGCTGGAATCGCCCGCCAATCGTTGGGTTTCATCTTAAATTACTCCGCCGCCGCCAATGCCGGCACGGCATTGTCATCGCTGTCCAGCGCCCCGCCGCAGCTCGAACCCTGCCCAGCGGTACAACCGTAGCAATGATCCTTTACCACGATCTGGTTACCGAGCAAATCCGCCCCCATCAAATCGCGCAGATGCGATTTCATGCGCCCTGCATGTTGCAGCGGCAGGCCAAGCATCTGGTTGAAATCGCAGTCGTACACGAAGCCCTCGTAATCGACCGAGATCAACGAACGGCACATCACGGAATCGAGGTTGTGCGCTTGAAACGAGGCCACCAGCAAATCCATGTAGCCCTCGAACTGGCCTTTGGAAATCAGCGTCGAGCCGAAACGCTGGATCGGCATATTGGTGATGGTGAACAGATGGTTGAAGACGATGCCGAAATTCTCCTTTAGCAACCGATGGTAGTCGGCTTCCAGCGCTTCCTGCGGGGGCGGCAGCTTCGGGCCCTGCGGATTGAAGACCAGATTGAGCATCAGGCCGGTACCCGATTGTCCGTAACCGAGCGCATTGAGCTTTTTCAGGCCTTCGATGGATTTCTCGAAAACGCCCTCGCCGCGCTGCTTGTCGACGTTCTCTTGCGAATAGCAAGGCAATGAAGCGCTCACTTCCACGCCATGGGCTGCCAGAAAATTGGCGAGGTCTTCCTGTCCGGGTTCGCCGAGGATGGTGAGATTGCAACGGTCAATCACCCGTACGCCACATGCCCGCGCCGCAATCACCAGTCGGCAAAAATGCTCATTCAGCTCCGGTGCGCCGCCGGTCAGGTCAAGTGTCGCGACCTTCGCGGCGCGCATGTAGGCAATCACCTCATCAATCGTCTCGCCCGACATCATTTCTTTGCGGTCCGGGCTGGCGTTGACGTGGCAGTGAAAGCACGCCTGATTGCACTTGTAGCCAAGATTGACTTGCAGCGCGTCCAGGGCCTTGCGGCGCAGATGCGGAAAACCGCGGGATTTCATCAGATGCAGGGTTTGGTGCATGAGGTGCTCGTTTGAGGAATGGAGAAATGATAGACGGGAACGGGTTGTACGTCGACACAACTAACTCGGATGCCGTGCAGGGCATTGTCGACAATTAGTCGACAATCGAGCGGTTTTCTTACAACTCGAAACCGCTCGCCACGCCCCGTACGTTTCAGCAAGCGCGTATCAAATAGCCGCTACATAAGCGCCAGCTTCGGGCAGATATGCGGAGGAACATACAGCGCAAATCCAGCATTGGCAAGCTTTTTCAGGGCTTTTCCCCCGGAAATGCCCGCCAATCCTGGACTTTGAATATTTTTTATACAGCCAATTACCGAAGCGACCACCTACACTCGCGACTTAACCGCCTTCACCACCGCCTCCGCCGTAATTCCGAAGTGTTTGTAAAGCACCCCCGCCGGGGCGGATTCGCCAAATGTATCGATGCCAATGACCACACCCTCGAGGCCAACGTACTTGCGCCAGAAATCAGTGACACCAGCCTCAATCGCGACGCGCGCGACGTTTCTCGGCAGCACTTCCTGGCGATAGTTCGCATCCTGCTTGTCGAATACAAACGTGGAAGGCATCGACACCACACGGGCGTGTATACCTTCATCGGCGAGCAGCTTTTGTGCCTCGATGGCCAACTGCACTTCGGTGCCGGTGGCGATGATGACGGCCTTCAGGCGACCGCCTTCTTCGGATAGCACATAGCCGCCGCGCGCAACATCGGCCAGCGCCCCAGCGGTACGCTTCTGGAATGCCGAATTCTGCCGCGAAAAGACGAGGCAGGTCGGCCCATCCTTGCGTTGCACCGCGCGCACCCATGCTGCGACGGCTTCGACCGTATCGCAGGGGCGCCATACGTCCATATTCGGAATCAGGCGCAGTGAAGACACCTGCTCGACCGACTGATGCGTGGGGCCGTCTTCACCAAGGCCGATGGAGTCGTGGGTGAACACCGAGATATTGCGGATTCTCATCAGCGCGGCCATGCGTAGCGCATTGCGCGAATAATCGCTGAAGGTGAGGAAAGTGCCGGTGTAGGGAATAAATCCGCCGTGCAGCGCGATGCCGTTGGCAATCGCGGACATACCGAATTCGCGCACGCCATAGTTGATGTAGTTGCCGGCAGTCGTTGGCGTCAGCGCGACGGTGCCGCTCCAGTTGGTGAGATTTGAACCGGTCAGATCGGCGGAGCCACCGATAAACTCAGGCAGCACTGGTGCCAGACCTTCGATGGCGATCTGCGAAGCTTTACGGGTAGCGACGGTTTCGCCTTTTTCGTTAACCTTCGCCATCAGTGCGCCTGCTGTGCCAGCAAAGCCGCCTGGCAATTCGCCTGCCATGCGGCGCTTGAATTCGGCGGCCAGATCGGGGAACTGCTGTTCGTACGCGACAAAGGTGGCGTTCCATTGCGCCTCGAGCCCAGCACCTTTGTGCGTACAGTCCCAGGCATCGTAAATATCCTGTGGAATTTCGAAAGGCGGGTGCGGCCAGCCAATGGCGGCACGGGTAGCGGCGATTTCCTTGTCACCCAGCGGGGCACCGTGGACTTTGTCGCTGCCGCCCATGTTCGGCGAGCCCTTGCCGATCACTGTCTTGCAGCAGATCAAGGTCGGCTTGTCGGTAACCGACTTGGCCTCGGCAATGGCGGCATCGACCGCTTCGGCATTGTGCCCGTCGACATTGGGGATCACGTGCCAGCCGTAAGCGGCAAAGCGCATCGGCGTGTTGTCCCTGAACCAGCCCTCGACCTTGCCGTCGATGGAAATGCCGTTGTCGTCATAGAGGGCGATCAATTTGCCCAAGCTCAGCGTGCCGGCTAGCGAACACACCTCGTGCGAAATGCCTTCCATGAGGCAACCGTCGCCGAGAAAAACATAGGTGTGATGGTCGACGAGGCAGAAGCCCTTACGGTTGAATGTGTAACGCAATTCACGCTCGGCGAGCGCCATGCCGACGGCATTGGCGAGCCCCTGTCCCAGCGGGCCGGTGGTGGTTTCGACGCCTGGCGTGATGCCGACTTCCGGGTGACCCGGTGTCTTGGAATGCAATTGCCGGAAATTCTTGATCTCCTCTATCGGCAAGTCGTAGCCGGTGAGGTGCAGCAAGGAATACAGCAGCATCGAGCCGTGCCCGTTGGACAGCACGAAGCGGTCGCGATCAGGCCAATGCGGATTCTTCGGGTTGTGCTTCAGATGATCGCGCCATAGCACCTCGGCGATGTCGGCCATACCCATGGGTGCGCCGGGATGCCCGGAGTTGGCTTTCTGTACAGCATCCATGGCGAGGGCACGAATGGCATTGGCGAGGTCGGGTCGGGTCGGCATGGTCATTTTGAGAGGGGGAGAGAGGCGACGAATGGGGGCGAGTGGGGCGACGGGCTGGATTGGCGATTATAATTTATTGCCTTGCGGGTACACCATTAGACTGCGATGAAATTCATCCGGCAATAAAGTCTTGAAGGAATTCAAAATGCAGGGCCTCCACATCATCGCCGATCTTTACAACTGCCCCCAGCGCGACTTCCTGACATCAGCCGAAGCACTACAGCAGCTTTGCCTCAGGGCGTGCGAGGCTGCCGGTCTATCAATCCTCGGCCAGCATTTCTACCAGTTTGCGAGCTTCGAGCATGGCCAAGTTGGTGGTGCGACTGGTGCCGTGGTACTGGCCGAGTCCCATCTGGCCATTCACACCTGGCCCGAACGTAGCGGTGCCACTCTCGATGTCTATGTCTGCAATGTCACCGGTGACAACAGCCCCCGCGCTGAATTGGCTTACGCCGCGCTAATCGCGGCACTCGAACCTGCCGACGTGCTGGTCAAGCGGGTCTGGCGAGGCCAAGACCTGCCGATCAAAGTCGCCGCGTAAACGCCATGCGTCTTGACGAAGCGCTGACAGAGGGTTCGGGCGTTTATTTTGAAGGCACCCTGATTGAAGCCTTGCAAACCCCCTACCAGTTAATTGAAGTATTTGACACGCCCGCGCTGGGAAAGCTGATGCGCATAGACGGCGCCAACATGACCAGCGAAGGTGATGAATTTTTTTATCATGAGTCCCTGGTGCACCCGGCAGCTATCGCTCACCCCTGCCCGCGCAATGTGCTCGTCATCGGCGGCGGCGATGGCGGCGCCTGCGAGGAGATCCTGAAACATCCGTCGGTCGAACGCGTCGTGCTGGCTGAGCTGGATGCGGGCGTGATTGAGATGGCAAAGCGGCACTTGTCGAGCGTGCATCGAAATGTGTTTGCCAATCCCAAACTGGAGGTACGAATCGTCGATGGCGTTACGTTCGTTCGGTCAACTGCCGAGCATTTCGACCTGATCTATCTGGACCTCACGGATCCGGATGGGCCGGCCGCCGCAATCTACAGCCGCGCGTTTTTCGGTGAATTGCAGAAGGCGCTTTCGCCCGGCGGCGCCTTAGTGCTGCACATCGGCTCGCCGTTCGCGCATCCGGAGCGGGTGTCCGCCAGCGTCGCTGATTTGCGCACGGTGTTTGAACAGGTAACGCCGTATTTCGCCCACATCCCAACCTATGGCGCACTCTGGGGCTTTGCCATCGCCTCGGCAACGATCAATCCGCTGGCACTGTCTGCCACCGATGTTGACAATCGGCTCAACCGGCGTAGCGTCATGGACCGCCAGTTTTACAGTGGCGACACGCACCGCGCGGTGTTGGCGCTGCCTGCTTATATCGAACGCCTGTTCGGGTAAGATATTGACTCATTGAATGTCAATCTCGTGGTGGCTATTGCGAGGGGAGAAGTGAAATGTTGAAACGGGTCAGGCGTTCCAGCGGGCGCGTCACGCTGGTGTTGATCGGTGCTGCAACCGTCGCGGCGACACTCTCGGGCTGTCAAAAAGAAGATATTCGGCGCGACGTCTACGCCAGCAAGGCGGACTGCCTCGCAGACTGGGGCAATAAGCCGACCGACTGCGAGCCCGCCCATGACCGGCGAACTGGTAACGCCGCGACTACGCACTACTACGGCCGGCCATACTCGTCCGGTGGCGCAAATTCTTCGCCCTCCCGCACTGGCAACACGATCGGCTCAACCAGCACCTCGCGCAGCGGATTCGGCTCCAGCGGCCTTTCCGCTTCGGGCTAGGTCCGCGCCAACGATGAAGCGCCTGGATATGATTCCGCGCCCGGATTGGCCGAAAAAAATGGAAGACCTGGGCTTCTCGTTTCATTCGATCGACGGCATCTATTGGGACGAACGCAACTGCTATCACTTCACGTCCAAAGAGGTCGATACGCTTGAGGATGCCACCGCCGAACTCCACCAGATGTGCATCGCTGCCGCGGGCCATGTGATCGACAAGGATGCATACGAGCGCTTCGCTATTCCGCCGCAATTCATCCCGATGATCGAGCGCTCATGGAACGACGACGAGGCCACGCTGTTTGGCCGTTTCGATCTTTCCTGGGATGGATTCGGTGCGCCGAAGATGCTGGAGTACAACGCCGACACGCCGACATCGTTGATTGAAGCCAGCGTGGCGCAGTGGTATTGGCTGCAAGAGGCGGTGATACCGAACATGCCGGGTGCAGATCAATTCAATTCGTTGCACGAAAAGCTCATCGAGCGCTGGAAGGAAATCGGCGAAGAACTCCCCAGCAAGGTCGTGCACTTTGCCGCGATCGCCGACTCAGAGGAAGACGTGGGCAATATCGAGTATCTGCGTGACGTGGCGATGCAGGCTGGCATTGAGGCGCGCTTTATCGATATGGGCGCCATCGGCTGGGACGCGGTCGCCAAATGCTTTGCCGATGAGGAAAACAACGAAATCAAATCGCTCTTCAAGCTCTATCCCTGGGAATGGATGGTGCGTGAAGCGTTTGGCAACAACTTGATCGACTCTCGCATGCGCGTGATCGAACCCGCCTGGAAGATGCTGCTATCGAACAAAGCCATCCTGCCGGTGCTTTGGCAGCTCTATCCGGACCATCCGAATCTGCTGCCGGCATACTACGAGCCGCAGAAATTCGCCACCGACTTTGTGAAGAAGCCCATCCTTTCGCGCGAAGGAGCCAACGTCACCATTACGACCAAGGCTGGCGAGATTGCCATTCCGGGCGACTACGGCGCGGAGGGCTTTATTTATCAGGCTTACCACCCGCTTCCGGTTTACGACGGCAGTCACACGGTGATCGGCACCTGGATCGTCGGCGACGAACCGGCTGGCATGGGTATTCGCGAAGATGAGTCGCCGGTTACCAAGAACACCAGCCGCTTTTTGCCGCACTACTTTATTTGATGAATTGAAGAGGAAACCAACATGAGCAAATATGAAATTCTGGCATCGTTCAGTGGCTTCGACGATTTTCTGCTCTATCTGGCCATGTCCGGTGCGCTGCTGGCCGCGTTCGTCGCGATTTACGTGCGGATTACGCCATATCGCGAAATCGCTCTTATTCGTGACAACAACATGGCCGCCGCCTTCAGCCTGTCGGGTGCGCTGATCGGGATGGTGATCCCATTGGCTAACGCGGTGCAGTACAGCGTTAACCCAGTCGACATGGCGATCTGGGGTTTCATCGCCCTTGCTATCCAGCTGATCGTATTCTTCATCGCACGTATCGCCCTGCCCACCATCGTTGTGGATATTCCAGAGGGCAAACAGGCGGCAGGCTTTTTCCTGGGCATGATCTCGATTGCGGGTGGAATACTCAATGCCGCGTGCATGACGTACTGAAATTCGCAAACTCGTTTACTGGAGCGGCTCTCCAGCCAGAAAGGTCCGGGAAATCCCGCCAGCTGGGCACCTCGGGTGTTCAGCCATATTCGCCCCAGCCTATCTTGCGTAATTGATGCTCGCGCCGGGATTCCGGCAATTGGTCGCATGTTTCTCGCGCTTGCCATATGCCCTAGGCATAATTCGCACACTTTCAATCTGGCGTTAGTAGAGAAATCCCCCTTAACTTGGAACGACCGGGGCGCCGATTGTCAATAACTGAAGTTTTGAATTTTTTCTTACGAAAGGGCTTCCAATATGAACAAGACTTTACAAATGCTGCTCGGCGCATTTGCGCTGGCCGCGTGCACCATTGCCAACGCGCAGCAAGTTGCTACGCCAAAACCTAAGGTTTACGCGTTGATTTCGGCCGTCGGCGACCAATTTACGTACGTCACGCAGAAGCAGTCGGTGGGCTCCAATATTCTTGACAACTATCGTCGCGAGGTCGTGAAAGTGCCAAACAATGCTCTTAACGTGTCAATCCTTAAAGGTCTTGATCGCGCAATCGAGCAGCGCGATCCGGGCAGCACGCGTATTCTGGCGACACTTAACGCATTGGAAATGGATGGCGTAAAGCCGATCAATCGCGAAAAAGTGGCGATGGGGAAGTTGTTGGCCGCTCTCGAAAAAATGCCACAGCGCATGGAGTGGGACACGATCATCGTCGTTACGCCGAAGTTCCAGTTTTCAGGCCGCAAAGGCATGGGCTCGAAACTCGAAGGCATTGGGATTTACGTGCAGCCCCTTGAAAGCAGCTCGCTTAGTAACGACGGCACGGAGATCCTTGGCAGTGAAGGTGAAGAAACCATTACGCCCGATGGTGCACCCGGAAAACGCTCTGCCCGCTTCGTCGCACCCTACAACTACACACAAACATGGGTTTTTGATGCTAAAACGCTGAATGTGCTGGAGACCAGCGCGCGTTACGAGTTCCAGCGTGTCTATGATCAGAACGCGACGGCAATCAATGTGGCCAAGAGTATTCCGCTGGAGAAAATGGCTGAAATCCTTTCCAACTTTGTCGAGCGCTCGGTAGCACGTGGTGTCGGCGAAGCGTTACCCTCGATTGAGATCGGAGAAATCAAGCCGGTAGCCACCGTTGACACTGGCGTCACTAAACCGAAATCTTGAGGCGAACTCATTCTCAGTTGGCGGCCATCGCGCTGCGAAGCCACGGTCCTGTTCTGATGGTGCGCGCGTCGCCATGAAAGTCTGCATCGTCGGCGCGGGTGCCATCGGCGGTTTTATTGGCGCCCGGCTTGCGGCTGCGGGTAACTGCGAACTTAGTGCAGTTGCCCGCGGTTCTACTTTGGCGGCTTTGAGAACACACGGCTGGCGTCTCAACACGGCCGCCGGACCAATTACTGCCCCGGCGCTAGCCACTGAATTTGCTGCCGAACTTGGCCCGCAGGACTTGGTCATCGTGGCGGTCAAGGCGCCGGCACTCGCTTCCGTCTTGCCAGCCATCGTTGCCTTACTGGGGCCAAACACCGTCGTGTTACCGGCGATGAACGGCGTACCGTGGTGGTTTAGTGAAGGCGTTGTAGCACTGGGTCCAACACCGCTTGAAAGCGTGGACCCGGGCGGGCGCATTGCGGCTTCAGTCCCGATTCAGCACGTGGTGGGGTGCGTGGTTCATGCCAGTACCTCGCTGTTGTCGCCAGGCTTTGTGCAGCACAAGATGGGAAATGGGTTGATCATCGGCGAGCCCGGCGGCGGCGTTTCCGCGCGGGCGGAGTCCATCTGTGAATTGCTAACGACGGCCGGTTTCGACGTGACCCGTTCGACGCGCATACGCTACGACATCTGGTACAAGCTATGGGGCAACATGACCATGAACCCGATCTCGGCGCTGACCGGCAGTACCATTGACCGCGTGCTCGATGACCCGGCGTTGCGGCAGTTTTGCACGGCGGCCATGCTGGAAGCGGCAGCCATCGGTGCACGCATCGGCTGCGCGGTACTCGAAAGTCCGGAAGACCGTTTTCTCGTCACCCGAAAGCTTGGCGCATTCAAAACGTCCATGCTGCAGGACGTGGAGGCTGGACGCCCGATCGAGCTGGACAGTCTGGTTGGCGCAGTCAAGGAAATCGGCGAGCGCGTCGGTGTTGAGACACCCAATATTAGCGCGTTGCTGGGGTTGACCCGCCTGTTCGGACAGGTGCGCGGAATTTATCCGACGGCAAACAACACCTGGTGACGGACGTTTCCAGCCACTCTCTTGCTTGCGAAACTTCTTCAGTGATTGTGGTTGCTGTGAGCCCCTGTTGAGATGAAAGACTTCAGCGCCCGCGCGACGTCGCGAGAGCGAATTTGACCGGGAACTAGCGCCCGGCTTCGTGCTACACTGTTGCAACAGCAATTGGCCTGATATTTCTCTTTTCGCACGCAATGCACGTTTTCTCTCTCTGCCGCATAAACAGTGCCGCCCGCCCGCTGCGTGCGCGGCTGATGGCGATGTTGCTGCTCATTGCACAGTTGAGTGCGTTGTTGGTCGTACCGCTACATGCGGTAGCGCACGCGCAAGACAAACATGTTTCCGAAGCAAAGGTTGATCGGGCGATAAATGCCGATAGCGGCAAGCTTCTTTCCAGTCTGTTCGGACACGATCAGGGCTTGGGGTGCGACGATTGGAACGCGGCGTTTGCACTCGACAGCCATTCGGGTCACGGCGTACCAAGTCTACCGACTACGCTACCCGCAGCCACAAATACTTCCTGCAGTCTTGCATCTGCACCACCAGCAACCCCTTTCAGGCCATTCCTCGCGCGCGCACCACCGCGTCTCTAAAGCACTGATTTTCCCGGCTGGTCTCACGCATTGTGACGTGACGACCTTCTCCCTGTGCTTTTGCGATTGGAATTTCCATGCATTACAAGAATTGTTTTTTTGCGCTGGCGCCCGCGCTGGTCTTTGCCGTCGGCGCCTCGGCGCAATCGTCAGCCGAGTCTGCGTTGGCCGCGACGGCGCCGAAGAAGCTCGATGAAATCGTCGTCACCGGTAATCCACTGCGAGACACAGATTTGATCGCGCCAGCCTCGGTGCTCGCAGGGCCGGAGCTGATGCTCAAGCGCGGTACTACGCTGGGAGAAACGCTCAACGGCATGCCCGGCGTGTCCAACTCCTTCTTCGGTCCGAATGCCGGTCGGCCAGTTATTCGCGGGCTTGATGGGGATCGCGTGCGTATTCTCAGTAACTCCGGCGCTTCGTTTGATGCGTCAAATATCAGTCCGGATCACAATTCCGCGATTGACCCCCTGGCCATTGAGCGCGTCGAGGTGCTGCGCGGACCGGCAGCTCTTCTATATGGCGGCACCGCAATCGGCGGCGTCGTCAACATTATTGACAATCGCATTCCGCGCGAGGCAATCAAGGGGTTCGGTGGCACCGTTGAGGGCCGGGTCGGCGGCGCGGAAAACGAGCGCGGCACCTCGGTGTTGATGGAGGGCGGCGACGGAAAGTTTGCGTTGCACGCCGATGGATTTTATCGCGACACCGGCAATTACAAGGTGCCCGCGTCGGCTGGCTTGGGTAGTCGCATTGTCAATTCTGCCAGCCGCAGCGAGGGTGGCGCAATCGGCGGTTCATTGACGTTTGATCGCGGCTACGTCGGCATTTCGCAATCCGAATATCGCTCGCGCTACGGAACCGTTGCGGAAGCCGATGTCACCATCGACATGAAGCAGTCTCGCACAACGTTCGTGGGCGAAGTCGGCAAACTGGGGGCGATCGTAGAGAGCGTTAGTGTTCGCGGCGGCCGCACTGACTACAAGCACGTCGAACTTGAAGGCAGTGAAGTCGGCACGCAATTTACCAATGAGGGCAGCGATTTCCGGATCGAAGTACGGCACGCGAAGTTTGGCCCGCTTTCAGGCGTTATAGGTCTGCAGGGGGAGGGCTTCAAGTTTGCGGCGCTAGGTGAAGAAGCCTTCGTGCCTGATACCAAAACCCGAAATCAAGCGGTGTTTGCCTATGAAGAAATTGCCCTCAATGCCTGGAAGTTTTCTCTGGGCGCACGTTCTGAAAAAAGCCGCGTGCAATCCGACGGTGCCGGTGCCAATGGTATAGCGAGATTTGGCGGAGCTTCCGAAAAAACCTTCAACCTCAGCAGCCTTTCGCTTGGCGTGCTCCTCAAGCTCAATGCGACGACCAGCATCACCGGCAACGTCGCCCGCAGCCAACGCGGCCCGGCATTTTATGAGCTTTATGCGAATGGTCCGCACATCGCCACGGCGGCGTATGAAGCGGGCGACATCAGGCTACAGAAGGAGCAATCCACGGCGCTGGATCTGGGCGTGCAGTGGAAATGGGGCGCATCCGGCAAATCGACGGCCCGGTTTGGCGTGTTTTCCAATCGGTTCGATAACTTCATCGCCTTGCGTCGCACCGGCGTTTCGCGCGATGCCGAGGGTAATGCTGGCGTTGCCGATTGCGGCGACGATACGTCGGTCGAGTCGGGCTGCACCGCACGGATACTGCCGGAGTTTCGCTTTCAGGGCGTGCAAGCGCGCCTCACCGGCTTCGAGGCCGAAGCCAAATTGCGCTTGATCGATCAGCCTTACACTCTCGATTGGGAGTTGAAGGCTGACCTTACGCGCGCGCAAGACCTGACCAACGCCGAGCCGCTGCCGCGCATCGCGCCGCTGCGCTTGAGTACTGCCGGTTTGTTTATTAGCGGCCCGTGGGCCTTGCGCGCCGAGGTTGAACATTCTGCTAAACAGGGTCGCGTGCCAGCCATCGATTTGTTCGGCGTGACCGAGGCATTCACGCTGGTCAATGTGGCAATGACGTATACGCTCAAATTGCCGGGCGCATCGGCGCTGCTGTTTCTGAAAGGCAACAACCTCGGCGACCGCAAGGCGTTCAACGCCTCATCGATCGATACCATTCGTGCGCTGGCGCCATTGCCTGGGCGGGGCCTAAAAGCGGGGGTGCAACTGAGTTTCTGAGCTTTAGGCAGCCCTTAGAATAGCTAAATTCTAGTATGGGCGGGCCTCGCAAGGCAAAAACGTCTGGGAACGCCCGCCCCTTCTGCCTGATGAGCTTTCTGCGCGGCTGGCTAATGCTCAAATGTGGCTGCGCACCCAACGCTTCCATTCGTCAAATAGAGCGGGATGGCGCGCAGCGATTACGGATTTCGACCAATCCTGTGGTCGTTCTGGTCGCCAGTAGTCGTCGTGCTGCAATGAGGCGATCCGCCCGCCGGCCTCCTCGAGAATGAGGGCACCGGCAGCGTAATCCCACGGTTGTTCGCCTGCGTGCAGGAACGCATCCACGCGTCCGCAAGCCATGTGGCTCCATTGCAGCACCGATGCGCCGCTCATGGTGATTTTTCGAAATGGTTTGTGCGCGAGCAAGGCCGAACCCAATCGTCCGAGACGCTTGTAACGGCCCACTTCCACGTGTGCCTCGGCCAAATGTTTTGCAGGCAGCGGCTTTAGACGCTTGCCGTCGAGGAACGCGCCGCCGTGTTGCACGGCATGAAAAACTTCGCCGCTATTGGGATCGAGAATCACACCAAAAACGCTTTTCCGCCGATACATGAGTGCGACCGACATACCGAAGTAGCGCTTGCCCGCTGCGAAATTTGCAGTCCCGTCGAGCGGATCGACGCACCAGCACCAGTCGGCATCCCGCCAGATTTCTTTTTGTGCGGCCTCATTCATTTCCTCGCCGAGTACCGGACAATCAAACACGCGGGGAAGCGCCTCGGCCAGGGCCGCCTCCACCATGCGGTCCGCTTCCGTAACGATCGAGCCGTCATGTTTCTTTTCTGCTGCCACATGCTTGAAACGCGGCATGAGTTCGCGAGCGGCAACCTCCTGCATCAATGCCGTTACCGGCAAAACAAATTGTGCTGCATCGGGCTTTGCTGGGGCGGAGGGGTTTGGTGCGTCGTGTCCGGCGGAATCGGATTGCAGAGAGTGTTCTAAGTGAGGCATCTGTGGATCGTAGCGTTACTGAAGGGGGCCGGTGGCGCCAACCGGGCGCGGGGCGATTTGCGCCGCGCCGCTATAATACTCCTGCTGTGCCAACATCCAAAACCGGCTCCATCTTTCGGCTCGTCGCCATTGACCTCACCACGATTTTTCTCAGCGCATCTGCTGCCGCGCCCGCTACTGCCGGGCTCGCCTTTTGACATTGGTGAAGCGATCTCGCGCCATCTCCAGGTATTGCGCATCACCATCGGCGATGAGATCACGTTGTTCGATGGCGCAGGGGGTGAATTCAGCGGCACCGTATCTGCCATCAGGAAACGGGATGCAACCGTGGCACTCAGCGCTTTTCATCCCGTCGAGCGGGAGGCGCCAATGCGGGTCACATTGGTCCAGGCGCTGGCAACCTCGGACAAAATGGACTTGATCGTACAAAAGGCCGTCGAACTGGGTGTGACAACGATTGCACCGATCAGCACGTCCCGCGCAACCTTGAAACTCGATGGCGAGCGTGCCGAAAAGCGCGTCTCACACTGGCAAGCAATTGCGGTGGCGGCCTGCGAGCAGTGCGGACGCAATCGTGTTCCGCTTGTTCAAGGGCTGCAAACGCTCGATCAGTGGCTGATGAAACGGCCGGAAGGGATCAGCGTTCTGCTGGATCCACTGGCCGAAAAGTCGTTGCTGGCCAGCGTGGACGCTTCTACAGCAATCGCCGTGCTGGTTGGCCCGGAAGGTGGATTCACAGATGAAGAGATTTCGCGTGTTCTGGCGCGCGGCGTTCTGGCCGCGCGATTTGGGCCGCGCGTGCTGCGGACAGAAACCGCAGGTCTGGCAGCCATCGCGGCGCTTGGAGGGCGCTTTGGCGATCTCGGCTAGTCGAACTACAGCCGGGAATTCGCATGATGCTTCGCGCATCGGTTACCGCTTCTCGCTAGAATAGCGCTCGCCTTCTTCTCCCACGATTTCCGGCAACGACAGGTATGGCCAAGAACGACGCCAAGAAACTTGAAGCATTCGTAAAGTGGTTCCGCAGCGCTACGCCGTTCATTCATGAATTCGGCGAACGCACCATCGTCATCGCATTTGGCGGGGAAGTGCTCACCGACGGCGAGATGATGCAACTCGCGCACGACATCAACGTGCTGGTGAGCCTGGAGATTCGGGTGGTGCTGGTGCATGGCACCCGTCCGCAAGTCGAAGAACAACTTGCGCAACACGGTGCTGTCTCAAGGCTGGTCGACGGTCGACGCGTCACCGATGACGCTGCACTGCGCTGCGTCAAGGAAGCCAACGGTATTGTGCGCATGGAGATTGAGGCAACGCTGTCCACCGAACTGGCTAATTCACCCATGGCTGGCGCCGATATTCGCGTCTCCTCCGGCAATTTCATCACCGCCAAGCCATTTGGCGTGCGCGATGGCGTCGACTATATGCATACCGGGCAAGTCCGCAAGGTGGATATGGAAGGCATCGTGCGGCGGCTGGACGACGATGAAGTGGTGCTAATTTCTCCCATCGGATTCTCGCCCACCGGAGACATTTTCAACTGCACACTTGAGGATGTGGCTACCTCGGTGGCGATTGCGCTTAAGGCGGAAAAGCTGATTTTCCTCACCGAAACGTTAGGTGCGACGGACAACAAACAGCGCCTGCTCAACGAGCTGACTGCGCTGCAGGCGCAGGAGGCGCTCAACTCGGTGCGTTACGGCGGCCAGACAGAGGACATCCGCCTGTTTCTGCCATGCGCGATCCGGGCGGTGCGCGAGGGCGTCAAACGCGCCCACCTCATCAGCCGCCACATCGATGGGGCCCTGTTGATGGAATTGTTTACCCACCACGGTATCGGCACGATGGTAGTCCTCGAGGCCCCCGACCGGCTGCGCGACGCCAAGATCGCGGATATCGATGGCATCATGGGGATCATCGACCCGTTGGTTGCGGCAGGTGTGCTGGTAAAGCGTGATCGCGCGTTGATCGAAAGTGAAATCGACCGATTCATCGTGCTGGAACACGAAAATGAAATTATTGGTTGCGCGGCGCTATATCCATTTCCAAATGACAAAGCGGTTGAGCTGGCTTGTCTGGCGGTAAATCCGTTTTACCGCGACGGTGGCCGGGGCGAGCGTATCCTCAATTTTGCGGAAAAACGCGCCAAGGAAAAAGGATTTAAAACGTTGTTTGTGTTGTCAACGCAGACGACACAGTGGTTTGTCGAGCGCGGCTTCGTGGAAAATGATGTCTCGAAGTTGCCTCAGGAAAAACAGGTCTTGTATAACTATTCGCGGCGTTCGAAGATCTATTCGAAACCAGTCTAACAACCGACTCAACTATGGAGTAGCAAATGGCTAGAATGGTGAACTGCATCAAACTCAAGACCGAGTCAGAAGGCCTCGATTTTCCACCGTACCCGGGTGCGCTGGGAAAACAACTATATGAAAGTGTTTCCAAGCAGGCATGGAAAGAGTGGCTTGAGCATCAGAAGCGGCTGGTTAATGAAAACCGTCTGAATCTGGCCGATATCAAGGCTCGCAAGTATCTTGAAGAGCAAATGCAGCGGCATTTCTTTGGCGATGGCGCCGATCAGGCGACCGGATTCGTGCCGCCCGCGGCTTGAGGCGAATCGGCATGTGATGAATTGAAAACGCCCCTCGCGGGGCGTTTTCAATTCATCACATGCCGATGTCTAATCTGGCGAGGAAGTTTCACGTTCAAACTCTTCGGCGGTAATGTGCCGAACGTCTTTGCCTTTCACCAGATAGACCACGTACTCGGACATGTTCTTGGCGTGGTCGCCGATTCGTTCGATGGCTTTAGCAATAAACAGGATATCGATGCACGCTGAAATCGTGCGCGGATCCTCCATCATGAAAGTCACCAGTTGGCGCATGATGCCGCGGAATTGTTCATCGACAATTTGATCCTGCTTTACCACCTTCGCGGCTGCGGCCACATCCAGCCGTGCGAACGCGTCCAACGCTGTTTTGAGCATCTCCAAGGCGATATTGCTGGCATAGAGTACTTCTGAAAAACGCGGTGATGTGCCGTGTTCACGCGCATGCACCAGCTTCGCCATACGTGCAATTTTTTGCGCCTCGTCGCCGATACGCTCAAGGTCCGTGATGGTCTTGACGACCGCCATGACCATGCGCAGATCACCTGCCGTCGGCTGGCGCCTGGCGATGATGTGCGTGCAGTCATCGTCGATGCCCACTTCCAGCGCATTCACACGATGATCATCGACGATGACTTGATCGGCCAGCGGCATATCGCCGTTTGCCAAAGCCTCCATTGCCCGGGTGATCTGTTGCTCAACGAGCCCCCCCATCTGCAGTACGCGCGAGCGCAAGCCTTCGAGTTCGGCATCAAATTTTTTGGATATATGGTCTGGCATATTGATCTTTTGCGTTAAGGGCCGCGATTACATCCGCAAGCCCAATGGTAATTGTGTAAGTCTACTGTTTCTCTGTGACGATTCTGTGACCAACGCTTTAGGATGACTCAGGCACGGGTGAGTGTCTGCACACCGCCGGCCGAGGCCAGCAGCGCGACATCAGCGCCCCGCCGTGCAAACAGGCCATTGGTCACCACACCGGCAATCTGGTTGATGGTGGATTCAAGCTCGGCGGGATTGACAATTGAGAGGCCGTGTACATCAAGGATCCAGTTGCCGTTGTCCGTCACCACGCCTTTGTCGTCTTTCATGCGCCACTCCGGATGGCCGCCAAGTTTTACCAACTCTCGGGCAACATAGCTGCGGGCCATCGGGATCACCTCCACCGGCAACGGAAATGCGCCTAGCAGATCCACCAATTTAGAGTTGTCGGCGATGCACACGAACTTGTCCGAGGCGGCAGCCACAATTTTTTCTCGCGTCAGCGCTGCGCCGCCGCCTTTGATCATCGCCAAATGTGAGGTGATTTCGTCTGCGCCGTCGATATAGACGGAAATGAAACCCGCATCATTGAGCGACATGACCTCAATGTTGGCTTTTTGCAGCAAGGCGGTGCTGGCGTCCGAGCTGGAGACTGCCGCCTTGATGCGATGGGAGATTTTGGCCAGCTCAGCGATAAAGATATTCACGGTCGAACCGGAGCCGATGCCGATAATGGTGTCGTCGCGCACGTAGGCGATTGCCGCCAAGGCTGCCGCCCGCTTGAGAGAATTTTGGTCCATCTGCCTATTGTAGCGTGCTGAATAACCTGTGGAATGCGGGGCCGAGCTCTGTGTAGCCTGGGTTTCCTGCTAAATTGGCAGTTGTCCTCTAGATATCCACATGAAAATAGATTACCTCAAACAAATCCTCACCGCCCGCGTCTATGACGTGGCCATTGAAAGCCCACTGGAGCGCGCCGTTGGCAGTTCTGAGCTGCTCAAAAACACGGTTCTGCTCAAGCGCGAAGATTTGCAGCCAGTATTTTCGTTCAAGCTGCGCGGCGCCTACAATAAGATGGCACATCTGTCGCAGGCGGAGCTAAAGCGCGGTGTGATTTGCGCTTCGGCTGGCAATCACGCACAAGGCGTTGCATTAGCTGCCCAAAAGCTCGGTGCGAAGGCTACCATCGTGATGCCGGTAACTACCCCGAAAATCAAGGTAGATGCAGTTTCGCGACGTGGCGCTGCTGTCGTGCTAAGCGGCGACAGCTACCATGAGGCAAGCGTGTACGCCAGGAAACTGGCGATTCAAAAGAAGCTCACTTATGTACATCCCTATGATGATCCTCTGGTGATTGCAGGCCAGGGCACTATCGGCATGGAGATACTGAGGCAACATCAGCACCCGATCGACGCGATATTTGTACCGATCGGCGGCGGCGGCCTGATTGCCGGAATTGCCGCTTACGTCAAGGCGTTGTCGCCCAAGACCAAAATCATCGGCGTAGAGCCTGTGGACTCCAATGCGATGTATCAATCACTAAAGGCGGGCCGACGAGTGACGTTGTCGCACGTCAATCTGTTTGCCGATGGAGTGGCGGTCAAACAGGTAGGAAAAGAGACTTTCCGGCTTGCCAAAGAGCTGGTCGACGAAGTGGTACTTGTCAGCACCGATGAAATCTGTGCTGCGATCAAGGATATTTTTCAGGATACGCGGTCGATCATGGAGCCCTCGGGGGGGCTCGCGCTGGCCGGGATCAAGTGTTACGTTGAGCGCGAGAAATGCGCGGGCAAAACATTTGTTGCGATTTGCTGTGGTGCCAACATGAACTTTGACCGGCTTAGGTTCATTGCCGAACGCGCCGAGATGGGTGAGCATCATGAGGCTTTGCTAGCAGTTACGGTGCCGGAATCGCGTGGCAGCTTCCGCAAATTCTGCGAGTTGATCGGCCCGCGAAACGTGACCGAGTTCAACTACCGCATCGCCGACGCAAAGCAGGCGCATCTTTTTGTGGGGGTGCAAGTCACTGGGCGGGCGGAGGCAAAGTCGCTGGTTCTTCATCTTGGCCGCAATGGCTTCAAGACGCTGGACCTGACCGATGATGAAATGGCCAAGCTGCACGTGCGTCACCTCGTTGGTGGGCGCTCACCTCTGGCGCGCGAAGAGCTGATGTACCGGTTTGAATTCCCGGAGCGGCCTGGCGCGCTGATGAAGTTCCTCAGTAGCATGAGTCCGAACTGGAACATCAGCCTGTTCCATTACCGCAATCATGGAGCTGACGTCGGGAGAATCCTGGTAGGGCTTCAGGTACCGGCAGATGAGCGCAGGGCGTTCTGCAGGTTTCTCAAATCAGTCGGATTCGCGTACGTTAACGAGACAAACAACCCTGCTTACAGATTATTTCTTGGTTGAGTGACGTGTCATAACGCCACTGCTGAGCGCCTTATTTTCGTCGTCGGCGATGAACGAAGAACTATGCAAAGCCGCGCTTTTCAAAACAGGCGGCGATGCCATCATAATAATGTCGCCTAGCAAGGCTATCACCTCCCGCAATGCGGACCTCATGCTCAATCCACTACAAGCTGACCTTGCCGTATGAACCGACCCGCAGCCTCTGAAACCGAATCCCTGACACAGCTACTGCATCGCTGGCGCAGCGGTGACGGAAATGTCTACGACGCAATTATTTCCCAAGCCTATGACGAGCTGCGCCGTATTGCTCATCAACGAATGAACAGGGTTGGTGGACTATCAGGAATGTCGGCAACGGATCTTTTGCACGAAGCATTGATCAAGATAGGCGGAGAACCCAAGGACTGGCAAACACGAGCCCATTTTTTTGCCAGCATATCGCTGACATTGCGATCGGTACTGGTTGATTTTTCGCGTGAGCAGCAGGCCGAAAAACGGGGCGGAGACTTTGTGGCGATCACGTTTACAGAGTCGAATCTGGGCGACGGACCAGCGCAATACACGGCCGTTCTGGATATTGATCACGAATTGTCAGCGCTCGAACTGTTGGACCCTCGCGCAAGCGAGATCCTGCACCTCGTTTATTTTGCCAACCTGACACGCGAAGAAGTTGCTGCGGTCATGAAAATGTCAATCCCAACAGTGGACCGTGAATTGCGTTTTGCGCGTGGTTGGTTAAAGGCAGCGCTGCAGGCCAAGCGCGCGGCGCTCGACACGTGAGTACCGGTGCTGGCGGTGATAGTCTTGCGGACTTTCAACGTATCAAATCGTTGTTCAACGCGGTGGTTGATTTGCCAACTGCGGAGCGCGAAGCCGCGCTGACCGAGATGGACCTTGACGAAGCCACGCGCTCCAAGGTGCGCTCAATACTCGCGGAAAGTATCCTGGATGCAAACACCATTGCGTCCGTCATTGGCAACGTCGCTGGAGAATTGGCTGACCGAAACCAAGGCGCCGAGCTGGCACCTGGTGACACCGTCGGCGCCTGGCGGCTCGTGTCAGAGATTGGCCGTGGCGGCATGGGCAGCGTATTTCTGGTGGAACGTAGCGACGGCCATTTTCAGCAGCAGGCCGCATTGAAGCTGTTGGCGGGTGTCGCATCGCATCGCGCCATGGCGCATTTGGCACGTGAACGCCAAATATTGGCGGCGCTAACACACCCTAATATTGCACGATTGCTCGACGGCGGCGCAACGCCTAGAGGGCGACCGTATTTGGTGCTTGAGTACGTCGATGGTCAGGCCATCGACAAGTACTGTGCCGACAAAACCCTACCGCGTGCGGCGATCCTGAGACTATTCATCGAGGTGTGCAAAACGGTTGCCTTCGCGCATCGCCAATTTGTGGTGCACTGCGATCTGAAGCCATCGAACATACTCGTGACGAAAGAGGGGCGGCCGATTTTGCTGGATTTTGGTGTGTCCCGCTTATTGGGTGTAGCTGCGGGAGCGGATGAAAGCGACGCTTCGGATTCAGCGGCCGACGCATCGCACGCAGCACCGGTTTCGCCGTCTGGCAGCGCGACACTGACGTCAGCCGCATACACCCCGCGCTACGCAAGTCCGGAACAAAAGGCCGGTGGTCGGGTAGGCGTCGAAACCGATGTTTACAGTTTCGGCGTCATGCTCGCGGAGTTGGTGGGCGCAAACCCCGCCGACACGACTGCCACCCGACCAAGCCGTTTCGACGCGGATTTGGCCGCCATACTGGGCCGCGCCACGGCACAGCAGGTGTCAGACAGGTATCAGGGCGCCGATGAGCTCGCCGCCGATCTGCAACGCAGCTTGGACAACCATCCGGTCATGGCACGTCCGGCAACGATCCTTTACGTCAGCACAAAATTCACGCGCCGCCATTGGCCGGGTTTGATCGGACTGGCAGCGTTCGTGGCAACGGTCTCGGTGTTTTCATGGCGGTTCATGCTTGAACGAGATACCGCGCTTAGCGTAAAGGACTACATGATCTCGGTCTTTCAGGGCGCTGACCCTGAGTTATCAGGTAAGCGCGATGTGCCTGTTTCGGTTCTGCTTGACGCTGGCCGCGAACGCTTGGTAGTGACACTCAAAAATCAACCAGAAACGCGTGCGGAAATTACCGGCATTCTCGCTAGCGTCTATCACACCATTGGCAAACGCGAACAGGCCTTAACGATGTTCGAAGAAGCGATCCAGATTGAACGCCGCAATAATCGCCCGACCGTGCTGGCGGATCTACTCTACAAGCAGGCCTACACCGTTTACGATATGGAAGACTTTCCCCGCGCCGAGCCGCTGGCAAAGGAAGTTTTGGCACTTCGCGAGAAAATTGGCCCAGAATCGGTAGAAACGCTTAAAGCACTGCGGCTGGTCGGCATGATTTACTCCTACCTCGGCAATACAGCCGCCGCCGAACCAGTGTTGATGCGGGCGATGGCGTTAGCGGAAAAATTGACTGGTGATACAAGCGTGGAAGCAGGCCGAGCCTACCTTGCGTATGGACAGCACCGGTTGGCAGTCGATGGCGGAGCAGCCGATGCGGTGACATACGCCGAACGCGCCCGCCGCATCTTTGTCCAGAGACTCGGCAATAGCCACTACCTGTATGCAGCCGCACTGGAGATATTAGGTGTGGCATTGTCTGTACAGGGAAGGCATGACGAAGCCATTCCGATGGGCAAGCAGTTGAGTGACATTCGAACAAAAATATATGGCGAGCTGAGTAATCAAAATGGCTTTGGGCTTTTCACCTACGGCAACATCCTGCATCAGGCTGGCCGCCGACTAGAGGCGGTTTCCATTTTTGAACGCTGTGTGGCGATCCAGGAAAAGCTCGACGGTCGCGACACGCTGGCGACCGCGCAACCGTTAGCTTATCTGGTCAACGCGAAGGTGGCTGCCGGCGCGTACACAGACGCGCTGGCCCTCAACGACGAAGTGGTCGCTGTCCGTACGAAGGCGTTTCCCGCCGACAATGTCGAAGTGCTGGTGGCACTTGCAACCAAGGGGCAAATATTGCGACATCTTGGACAGCTTGCACAAGCCGAGCGGGTAACACTAGCCGTGCTCACGGCGCGGGCGGCTGCGCCAAATACGCAAAAGCACCGACTCGCCCAATCACACCTGGAGTTAGCTGCCGTATACCGGTTGCAAGGCAAGATTGATGAGGCCGAAGCACAGTTGGTCGCTGCCAGAGAGTCAGGATTTCGACCTGCGCCAGCGCGCACGTCATTGATTCTGAGCGAACAGGCGCTGTTGCACGCCGCAAGAGGACGAAACGAAGAAGCGCTGAAGGTGCAACTTGAAGCCGAGGAACTCCTGAACAAAGACGGTGGTCAATCGCATCCCGACACGTGGTTGCGGAAGCTGGACCGGGCGGAGGTTTTGACAAAACTTGGGCAACGTCAGGCTGCCCGCGAGCTTGCCCGGCAAATCAGCGAACGCGCGAAAGCGAGTATAGAGCCGACCGGCGCGATTGCCAGGCGCTTGGCGAAGATCATGTCGTAGACCGCACCTTACGCCGGATCAAATGCGTGGCACACCTAAAACCCGCTTGCATCCGCTGCTCTCGCGTTCGCTTCAATACTCAACGCCAGCGTCTCTGCGCGTAACACCACCGCCCCGAAGTCGTTTACGAGCTGGTCAGCAATAACTTTTGCGGCAATAGCGGTAGCCATGCTGGCGAGTGCGGCGACCAGGGTCGCGGCGTTAATCACAACGGCAGCCGTACTGAGTACGATCAACGCGCTGACGCTGCCGTAGCTAAGCAATGTCTGCGCAACCGCCAGAGCGAGGCTGGAAGTCGCCGTGGCAACACCTGAAGTTGCGCCTGCGATCGTTGCGGTGGCACCGGCAATGCCAGCACCGGCCATTTTTGCGCTAAGACTCAACAAGAACGAATAGTCGTACATACCTTGGCGCATAATCTGCGCGGCGCTCGCGGCATTAAAGTGCGCATGCGCCGCCGCCGAAACGCCCATGCCACATGACAATGTTGCGAACAAGGTTTGGGAAGTCATTGCGACGACCTTGTCGTCATAGGTGTTTGATTGCGGCCTTGTGGGCGACTCAAAACCGGGATTAGTCGACGACTGTGTGGCGTGGAGTCCGTCGAAGAGGCTCGCCGCAGAACTGGCATCCAATGCACCATCGGCGTCCAACATACCAGGCAAGGCGATGGCAAAGGCGATGTTGCGGTTGTCCGAACCATTGCTCGTATAGAGATAGTTGGTACTCGCGGGGGTGATTGTCGACGACATCGTGTTGAGTGCCGTACAAAAATCGATGGTGTTCAATCGACCCAATGGGCTATCGATTCCCACCACCGTGGCCATGCGCGCAGCGCCAACAGTGAGTAGCGGTTCAAGCCTGTCCCTCACCACGCCCAAATCGATATCCAGTGCGGCGGTCGCATTAGGCTTTCGATAGACACCGTACTTCATTTTTCCCGCACGCATGTCAGCCAGGCCCAGAGTCTGCCAAGGCAGGAAACCGACCTGCGAGCCGCTGGCACAGTTGGCCACACCGGACGCATCGCTGGCGGGGCATGGCAATCTGGCGTTGGTATAGGCGAATGCAAGCATCGCGCTTTTTGCCTGGCCGAGCAATTCGACTTCCGCCTGCTTGACTTGCGTCTGCGCGGACGAACGCCAAAATGCCAGTAACAGAAGTGCAACCAAACCGAGCACCGCCAGCGCGATCGCACTCTCAATGAGACTAAACCCCTGATACCGGACACGATAAATTCGCCCTGCCGTATAGCCCGTATCGCCCGCATAGCCGGGCTTGAACGCAACGATGTCCGGCCTCGATTTCATTGTAATAGTCCTTTGCGCTTAAAGCTGCGTGCCTGTGCTAAAGCGGCGACATAAAGCGTATTTGCATCATTGCGAAATACGTCGGCGGCGGCTTTTTGGTCGTTCGCTTTTTCGAGAGCGATCACCGCCAGCACCAGCGCTGCCGTGGCCGCCGCCAGCGCTGCGGCGGACAGGCCAGCCGGTATGACAGCACCAGCAACCACACCGACACCGATGCCTGCTGTCTGCGCGGCAATGGCAATCGCCGTCACGCCGGCCGCCACACTATCGGCTAGGTCAACTGTCGCGATCACCTGTTTGGCGATCGCAAAATCGCGGGTGCTGGTTCGCACACGTACGGCAAACGCCCGAAAGTCCTGATACAGCCCGGCACTGCGTTCTACATCGAAAGTCGCAAACGCATCGCGCGCCGCACCTTCGGTTGCACTCAAGCGGGTATGACAATTCAAGCGGCCAAACAGCTCCGCCAAACCGCTTGTCAGCACTCGATCATCATAGGAGTTGCTTCGATTGGCAGCGGCCAATTCGAATCCAGCGGCGGTGCTGTTTAGCCCTTCAAAGGTACCATTTGCGCCGCGGTGCGCCAGTGCATATGCCACCGGAATGGATTGCGCACCGACGGTGAGTGCTGATGGGTTGGCGATGCCATTCTTTAGCGCAACACAAAAATCGAGACCATTGGCGGGCACACCGCTGGGTTCTGGCAGCGTCGGCACGTAGCGATCAAGCAAGACGGCTAGATCGGCATCCAGCGTTACGGCGGCTTGGCTGCTGCGATAGACTCCGTAACGCAGGCGCGGATCGCTCGCCATTCCTAATGTGCGGTAGGGCAACATTCCCACCTGTGCCACGCCGCTGGCATCTTCAAAGCCGGTACTACCAGCACTGCTATCCGGGCGCGGTAGCCGGTTGGTGCGCAATACGTAACCTTCAAGCGCTTGTTGCGCGGCGATAAGCGCCGCTTGCGGTGAGTCGTCAACGGTAGTGTTCCGCATGGCCGGGAGCAACCGCCATAACGCCAAGCCAATGGCGGCCGAAATTGCCAGCACTACGGCCAGTTCAATGAGCGAAAAGCCCCTTGTCCGCCGTAAATGCCCAGACCGATGATGGATCACTTGCTGCCTCCTTTGGCGTCTGCGCGTCGTAAAATTGCCTCTGCACCGACACTTCCGCCTACCTCTGTTCCGCCGGGCGCGGTCGTCGCTGTGTTGACAGCCAACAGTCTTTGGTAACTAAGACGCGCGCTATCCTCGGCGGCAAGCGACTCGTTGAAGCTGGTTTGCGCGCCTTCAACCGTCTTTTCCTTGACAAAATATTGCTCGTACTTACTTGCATAGTCATCGATTTTTGGCGTGATCCGTGACCGGCCATCGAAGAAAAGGTCGCAGTCTGTCGTCGTCGTTGTCGTCGTCGTTGAGCCGCTCGTGGTTGTGGTCGTGGTCGTCACGCAGTACCGGCGTCGGGTGCGGTCAATGAGATTTTGGCGGCTGGCGTTGTAGTCGGACAGCGCGGCGGCCTCAACGACCATAGCGTTGTCCACCAGCGCTTGCTTGTTGGCGATTACGCCATTATCTAGCGGCAGAGTGCCCAGTGCGATGGCGAGTTCATTGCGGGCACCGACGAGGATGAATCGTGCCTGATTCAGCCCGCCGATGCGCGAGACCGTGTCGGCAACCCAGATGTCGAGGTCGGTTGTTGGCGTTGTGCCAGCCGGCACACCGGCGGCATTGGTCGCTGCAACGATGCTGCGCGCCTCAGCATACAAATTGTTGTGGGCGCCATTTTGTGCGTTGAACGTCGATGTCGCTGCGTTTTGGGCGTTCGTCAGAATTGTTGCCGCAGCGATACGTTGCGCGATGGCATCCTGCCAAGCGGTCAACGCGCTCGCGATGACCAATGTCAGATCGACATTCTGGTTAGTCGAAATGCCTGCCAGCACCGCGACCTCAAGAACGAGGCCGATATAGACAAGGTTGGCGATAACAGCAGCGGTCGCCCCAGCCACCGCAAGCACCGCAGCGGCAATTGATAGCACCGATACAGCGACCGAGGCCGCCGCGTGCGGAATTGCGGCGCAGCCCACCAAGACCACGCAGGTTCCGATGGCCCCAGCTAACAGCGAGACCGAGGCCGACAGCGTCGCACCCGATCCCGCGAGCAAGATAATGGCCTTGACGACCTTGTATACACCAGCCGCCGTCTTGGCAATGCCGATTGCCGCCATTACGCTCGCGGTGGCGGTCACGACGATTTTCGCGCTGTTAACTTCATCCATCACGTCAGCACCGAGCGCGATGATGTTGAGTGACGCGATAATGGTGTCGCAATTGCTATTGACAGCGAGATCGCCGGCGGTACGCGCCAGCACTTGGTCGTCATACTGGCCGCGGGCGGGTTTGCGATCCGGCGATTCCATTTGTGCCGCCGTGCCGCCGTTAAAACCATCAAACATATCGCCATCACCATTGGCATCTACTGCGCCAGGGTGCGCAATGGCATAGGCGACCGGTTGTGCCACGCCGCCATTGATCACGGCTGCACCAGACGCATTGCCATTGGCCAATAAGAGATTGCGGCAATAATCTGCCGTGCTGGTTTGATTGAAGGCGTGCAGCGCGCCATTCCATTTACGGGGCTCAAAGGTATTGGATGCCGCCGCCAAGTCGCTGGCCGTACCCCGGTTGACCATGTAACCCATTCTTGCCAGATCGGCACCTTCGGCCGCACCGTCCAGGCCGAGCGTCTTGGCAGGCACGTAGCCCTTCTGCCTACCACCCGCGCAATCTTCGAAGCCACCGGGAACACTCGCAGGACATGGCAGGCGGAAATTGGCCGTGGCAAAGCCTTCGATGGCGCGATTGGCCTGTTGCAAAACCGTGATTTGTGTCTGAACGCGTTCCACTTCCTTCGTGGCACTAAGCCACATATAGCCTGCGATCAGTGTGGCACCGACGATGAAAACAAACAGAAGCGTCTCGACCAGACCAAATCCGGCCACCCGTGGACGTTGCGTCGAGGTCTGTTTGACTTTTTTTGTGCGCATGACGGCTGGGTTCGCTACCGCGACATCTTCAAAAAGCCGAGTACTTCCACCACCTGCGATTCGTCCAGCGTGGTAGAGGCCACAGACCCGAACGCCACCGTTTCATCCATAGTCCAATTGTTCGCAGGTGGTGTTGGCGGCAAAGGCGTGACATTGTTTTGCTGGCCCTGCTGGCGCAACCGGCCAAAGCGTGCGTCGGGCCGGCCATCAATCTGGTTATCAAGCAACAGCGCCAACGCCGGCGTCAGGCCGCGCAGGTCCATCACATTGCGATTGGCGGCGTTGTAGGTATTTACCGCAGCGCCTGGCTCGGCCCATGCGACGTTGTTGAAGCAAATCTGCAATTCGTGCGGCAGGCCGTTGGTATCAAGAAACACTGCACGGTCATTTTGGCCCTCGGTGCGGCCCAGCGGCATCTCAACGCCCGCCGCTTGCATCGCGCCAATCAGCGCCGCGCCACACAGTGGCGTAGACGGCGCGCCATTAACCATACCGGTCGCACCCGCGTCCCCCGGGATGCGGCCGGTGCCCTGCACGAAAGTATCGTAGGCAATGATCCAGCCTTGAATGAAGTCGCTGGAAATGCGTTGATAAGCGGCATTGCGGTGAACATCCCGGCCAATCGTCACAGCGCCCAAAATCAGAAACATGATGGATAGCACGATTGCCAACTCAAGGATAGTGAAGCCGCGCTGTCGCAGCATTGCGCTGGGCCTGTGGCGCACGACCGTCAAGTCTGACGACGTATATTCGGGGCTGTCCATGAATTTCCTATCCGCCGGTCAACGACGTTGCGACGGTTTGGCGAACCAGATCGTAGATGGGCAACAACAACGCCACTATCAAAAACAGAAAAACGCCACCCGCGACGATGATGATGGCCGGCTTGATGATCTCGCCCAGGGATGCAACCAGATTGTTGAGGCGGTTGCGGTATTCACTGGCTAAGTGATGCAGCTGCTTGTCCAACGTACCGGATTCCTCACCGACGGCCACCATTCTCGTCACAAGCGCGGGGAATCCGCCGGTCTGGCGCATGGCAGAGGCAATCCGCTCGCCGCGCGCAACGCGATCCCGCACAATCTGGATGCGCGACTGATAAAACGCATTCGTGGTCGCCCGACCCAAAATGTCCAGACTTGTCACGACATCGATACCGGCACGAACAAGCAACGCCAGATGCTCGGTTGCATGTGCGAGCCCGGAAGAGCGCAACAAGGTCCGCACGATAGGCAATTTGTGCCCGAGGTTGTACAGGAAAGGGCGCATACCGGGCACATGCTTCTTGGCAAGCTCAAAGGCGACGATGAGCAATACGGTGATGAGCAGCGCGAACCACACGTAGCGGCCCATCCAATCGGCAAAGCCCACCAACATTAAGGTAACTGGCGGCAACTTGGCATTCAATTGCTTGAATAGCTGCGCCATGTTTGGAACGACGTAGTAAATCCAGAACAACGCGACCGAGAAGATGGTGGCAAACACAAATGTGGGATAGATGAGCGCGGTGCGGATGTCGCGATTGATGCGCATGAGGCGCTCAATGTGGTCAGCACCCTCCAACAACATTTTGTCGAGCTTGCCCGATTTTTCGCCTATCGCGACGAGATTGCACACGCTCTCGGGGAAGACATCGGTATGCCGGCCGAATGCATCTGACACCGAAGCCCCGGCGCTCAGGTCATCGAGCAAACTCTTGGAAAGCCCCACCAGACGGCGCTGTTCACCCATCGCACCTTCGGACTCAATGGTGCGTAGCGCCTCAAGAATTGGTACGCCTGCACCAACCATGAGCGCCAGGTCGCGCAGAAAACCAGCGAGGTCTTCAAGGCTAACGCGCTCACGAAACGGTCGCGACATGATCTCCTGTGTGCCTGCGACCCAACTCGGCAGTCTTCTCAAAGACAGCACAACCGCATCATGCTTTCTCTCAAGCCAGATACGCGCAGAAAAATCGCGCTCCACAGCCAGCCGTACCAGTCCGCGCTGCGTACTGCCGTCGGCCAGCATGACGCGATACCAGTAAGTGTTCATGGCACTCATACGAACGCGCCGCCTACCGAACGGTCGATTTCTTCGACAGTCGTTTCGCCCTGCAAGATTCGCCATCGCGCCATATCGAGCATCGAGCGATGGCCCGCCGCAGTAGCGATCTGGCGAATCTGCTGGCGCGGCACATCGTTGCCAACCGCATCGGCCAATTCGGGTGAAACCAGAATCATTTCGTAAACCGGCAAGCGCCCGAGATAGCCGCTACCGTGACAAGCATCGCACCCTGCACCGTAGGCAACCATGGCTGGCAATTCAACACCAAAAAAACTCCGTTCGCGCGCGGTGATGGCGCGCGTCGTTTTGCAGTGCGGGCAAATGCGTCGGATCAAACGCTGATTGATCACGGTAACGAGGTTTTCAGCGATGGTTTCGGAATCGACCCCCAACAAACGCAGGCGCGGAACGACGCCAAATACCGAACCAACGTGCATAGTGGAAAGCACCAGATGGCCAGTGGACGCGGCGTCCAGGGCTGCTTCGGCAGTAGCCGAATCGCGAATTTCGCCAATCAGCATAACATCCGGATCGTGGCGTAAAAAGTGTCGCATTACGGTGCTGAAGTCATAGCCTGCACGCCGGTTCACCTCAGTCTGGCAGGCCCCCGGCACGCTATATTCAATCGGATCCTCAATCGTTAGCACATTGCGCTCTATGAGCGATTGCATGCGCAGAGCAGCGTGCAGGGTGGTACTCTTCCCCGATCCGGTGGGGCCGGTAATCAGGATCAATCCAGCCGGCCGCGCAAACACCTCGCGGAGTAAGGCCACGTCATCGGAGCGGTAGCCCAGATCTTCCAGGCCGCCAAGTTCACTGCGATCAGCAAGTATACGCAGCACCATGCGCTCACCGTGCTCGGAAATGAGCGTTGAAACGCGCAATGTAAAAGGCATCTCCAGAACAGTGGCCGTAAAGCTGCCGTCTTGCGGCAGGCGTTGCTCAGCGACGTCCATCTCGGCGGACAATTTCACGAATGCCAGCAAGCGAGCCAGCACCTGCGGCAAGGCGAACATCGGGCGCAATACGCCGTCGACGCGAAACAGGATATGCAGGCTTTGCACGGCAGGGGCGATGTGAATATCAGTGGCGCGCTGGTAGACCGCCAGATGTAACAAGTGATCCAGCATCTTTTCCGGGCTATAGGCCATGTCCGGATCATCTGCCAGACGTCGCGCCTCGCGCGCGAACAAGTCTTCGACCGGATGTTGGGCAAAGTAGAAATGCTGACGTATGGCCTGCAATACTGGAGTGAATTCTCCCTGGCTGAAAATTGCCTTCAATCCGGTGCGCCGCTGCACCAAATCGGCTACCGTTGCAAGCTCGCCGTCCCCCAGCACAACTTCGAGGGAACCATCAACGCGAGCACGTGGCAGAAACTTGTGCGTGATACACAAATCACGATTGAACAATGAAAATACTTCTGGCTCAGGTGCCGCCAAGCGGGACACATCGACAAAGGCGATGCCACGCTGGGTAGCGAGGAAGCGGGATATTTGTGATTCGCTAGCCAATCCGTGCCCGATCAGCGTGTAGCCAATTTTCCCGCCTTCAATCGCGTTCTTTTGCAACGCATATTCCAATTGCAGCTGGTTGATCACGCCCTGCTGCAGAAGATACGCGCCCATGCGGGCCCGCGCCTCAGTCACGGCGATAGCCGTGCTGGCAATTTCAGCGCCTGGCGCGCGAGCGGATCCCGTTTGACTAGGCCGCACGGCTGGCACGATGGGTGTTGACGGTGTGGTTTGCATAGAAATTCTCCAACAGCAAGATCGTAAGCGCATCTGTCTCGCCGGTTAATGGCAAGTCGTATTGAATCTGAAATTGTTTGATCGCTTCACGCGTGCGCGCGCCTAACCAACCGTCGGCCTGGTTGGTCTCCAGCAGACCGATATTCTGCAATTTCTGCTGCAGTGTTTGCACAGCATTTTTCGCTGGAACGCCACTCATCTGTGCGCTGAATGCGCTTTGCTGCCAGATGAGGAAGGTCATATTCTCCTGTCGCATCAAACAAGCCACACCGCGCGTCTGTAGCAGCGCGCCGTAGCGCTGGACTGCGTTTACCGTGACCGGTCGCAGCACCATCTGACGTTGCGGTCGTTGCGGCGCCACGGTCGATTGTGTCGCGACACGCGCTGTGCATTCATTGAGGCTGGCGTGGGTGTCGGAGGCGGTCGTTGGCTCAGCAACGCCGGTCGGCACTGGTGCGCGCCGGGGGGCTCGGGCCTGCACGTGAGACTTTGCGGGGACCTCGTATTTGTACTCGGGTGCTACCGTCGCGCTAAACCTTGGCTGCGCATGATGTGCTGAATTATCCTTCCACAATGACCACCCAGCCAGCGCCAGCGTAGGCACAAGGATTGCCGCCATCATGGCCATCGGCCCGCTACGAAATATGATGCTGCGGCGCCCGGGTTGGATAGCTGCGTTCTGGCTGCCCTGGAGGCTACCGTTGGCTGGCCGATCCATGTCGAGATCCAACGAAGTCTCATCGATTGCTAACAGCATCAGATCAAGCGACACGCTGCGGCTTCGCCTCGCGACCAGCCCGTACAAACAGCGGTCTAGGATCAAATTCATCTGCCGCGGATTGCCGACAGTCGCGGCAAAAAGCGCTTTGACCGCCGCCGGTCGCAATTCAATGAGCGCGGCGTCATCCTCGTGCCCGGCGTTATCCAGGCGGAACTGCACATAAGCCGCCGTGTCTGCGGCACTCAGACCTACCAACTTGACATGCTTGATGACGCGGCTCTTGAGTTGCCGCAATGACGGTGCAGACAGGGTATTAAGCAGTTCTGGCTGCCCCACCACCACAATCTGCAACAGCTTTTCCTGCATCGTCTCCAGATTGCACAGCAAGCGTACCAATTCCAAACTATCGGTATTGAGGTTTTGCGCATCGTCGATAATGACTACGCAATTTTTCGACGTTTGCCCGCAGCGCAGCAGATAGGCGTTCAGCCGCGCGAGTTGAATAACAAGATTTGCCGCAGGATCATTGGTGCCGCTTTTAATGGCGGTTGGCTTAAGGCCAAAGTCATCGTTGATCGCCTCTAACAGGGCGCTACCTTGCAGGAACGTATTCAATACCAGTGCGACAGCGGTATCCTCGGCCTTGAGCGTTTCAATGAGGTTGCGCACAAACGTGCTCTTGCCCAAACCAACTTCACCGGTAATTAGCAAGAACCCTTTGCGACTACGGATGCAATGCAGCGTTTCAGCGAAATCGCGGCGCAAGCCATCAGTGTAAAAGTAGCTGCGTGAATCCGGCGTCGGCGGGAACGGATTGCGCGTCATGCCCAGCGCATGATGGGCCTGGATAACGCTATTCATTGTTGCGCGACTGATTGCGCGGCCTGCACGGCAGCGCCAATGCGTTGTTGCGCGGCGCGCGCAACCGACGAATCCGGATTGGCACTCAGCGCGCTCGATACCAGGGCTCGAGCGGCATCGAATTTGCCGGCCTTCAGTTCGAGTGCGGACAAGTTCAAAAGCGCGTTTTCGTCATCCGGCAACCGCGCCAAAATGGCGGTGTAGGCCGCGCGTACGGCCGGTACATCAGCGCCTGCGCCAGTGCTCAACACCCAGGCTTGGGCGCGTAAAAGCGTCAGGCTAGTGGCAGGCAATTCCTGTTCCAGACGAGAGAGTTGTGCCCTCGCCTCGGCATCGTCGCGGTTCTCGATCGCACGCGCAATCGCGCTAAAGCGCCGGTTTGCGTTGGCCACAGCGGCATTGCGCGCCGCCGTGTCGCGCAATGCTTCTGCGTCTAAAGTAAGCACTGCACGCTGAATGCTGATGCTCGCGACGGCGATTGGTTTGGAAAGCGGGGCAATGACTGACGGTGGCCCCGGTGGAGTGGCCGTATTGGCAATTACTTGCGGGCTGGTCGCTTTGGCTAGCACTTGCGCATTTGGCGAAGGTGCTGTCTGTTGTAGCGTACTTGGCAATGACGGGTCACCGATAGCGGCAATTGCCAGCGTCGCTGGCATTGCCGGTGGCGCGACCGCAGGTACCGTTGCCTCTGCGAGTGTATTGGGCGTTGCGGTAATCGTCGGCCCTGGCGATGCCATAGCGGTAGTGATCGTCAACTTGGCAATCGTGGATGCCGTTTCAATCGCCGTCGTTGGCACAGACCGCTCAAGCCACCACCAGCTTGTCAACAAACACAAGCATAGGATGGCGCCCAGCATCCATCCACCGCTTGTCGGCACAACACGCCTGGTATCGTCACGCGCGTCTGCTGGCTCGTAATCCGCGCGGAATGACCGCTGCTGCCGCGAGCCTCCAGACGAGTCTTGTTCCCTCGTGGTTGGCGAAGTGTCGTAGGTCAACGTTGGTTTAGTCAGCCCGTCTGCTGGCGGCATTTTCTCCATTTCCCGCAACGCATCGTGCATCAGACTCATACCGGGCTCACAGGACGTTTACGCGCAGCACCATCACCAACTCTCGGCTGTTGTGGCTGGTGCGTTGATTGCCAAACAACTTGCCGAGGAGCGGAATGTCGGATGCGACCGGTGCACCCCGATCATCGTTACTGATGCGCCGATCAATCAACCCGCCGATCATGACGGTGTCGCCGCTGGCGATATTGAGTGTCGTCGTCATGCCTTTGTAGTTCACCACAGGCAGGGTGATTTTGTTGTTTGCCCCGATGTCGACTAGCGCCAGACTCTTGCTTTCGACTTCGGTTTGCATCGGATGCACGACAAGCTCGACCTGACCATCATCGCGGATGAATGGGATCACACCGACCATCACGCCCGAAAAGACCGAGTCTGTTTGCACATCTGACGACGTAGTCGATGCGCCGCCACCGGGCACGCTTAGTGTGACACTCGACTTGGACACAAACCGGGCATTGGTACCGACGGTTAACAAAGCCGGTGTGCCATTGCGCACCTGAACACTAGGATTGGACAAAATCTTGATGGCACCAAATGAGCGTAGTGCCGTGAGCACCGCGCTAAATTTGCCTTCCTGGTAGCCAATACCGAGCGAAGGCCCCGCCTGTGAACCAAGCAGTTGTGCCGGCAATGTGAGCGTGCGGGCCGCCAGATCGCCGAGACCGGATTTGCCCAGCGCGCTGCTGACCCCGTCGAGGCTCGCTGGCACCACACCAAAACCGGCTGCCGCATGTTGGCGCAATAGTTTCCAGTCAACGCCAAATTCAAAACCGTCATTCAGCTGCACATCAATGAGCTGCGCTTCAATCTGCACCTGTCGACGCAATATCTTTTGTGTACGGTCAAGCAATTTTTCGATGGATCGCAATTGCGATGGTCTTGCTTTTACGTACATGGTTCCGCTATTGCGATTGAGCGTGAAAATCGAGGCTACGCGCTCATGGGGTGCGTCATCGACCACCAGCGCATTGCTGGCTGCGGCGCCCAGTGCGTTCACGTTGGCGCCGACGGTGACGTTGGTCGCGCGTTTGGTGCTATCGTCGCCCAATATCCGCTTGACACTCGCCTCGATCTGCTCATAGGGATCGGTTTTGGCACCGCTGCCACCGGAGAGAAGTACGTTGCCGCGCAGCGCGTTGGCGCTGCCGCCGCTGGAATTGGCACCGAACACATTGCCGCCCGACGACACATCCATCGACATCGTGGCATTGAGCATGTCGAGCGCAAAGATTCGCTCATCGAGTAAATTCACTCTCAAGGTATTGCCGCGAATGTCGCCGGTAACATCGAAAGCGCGCATGACTTCATTGATGAACTCACGCGGGCTGACCTTCTTCAAATACATATCGGCGCGTTTGGTGATGGCCAGAACGTTCGGGTCAACGATCAGATTGAGGCCGGCCTGATCAGAAAAAGCGATGAGGAGATCGCTGATCGACGCGCTCATCATGCTCACGCTAATGAGCTCTTGCTCCAGAACGTCAACCACCGGCGGAATCACAACTGGCGCGGCCTGGGCGCGTGACACGCTTAACTCTTTGTACAGTGCATCGCGCGACTCAACCATTCTTTTCGATTCGAGCACGATCTCGTCGCGCATCCGTTTTACCGATTCGTATTCGGCCGTCGGCAGCGCCCCGATGCTGCGTCGAGAGTCGGTGGTTTCGGTGGCACAGCCACCAAGCATGGCGACGACCGCCAGTGCCAACACGCCGCGCTTCACCGGCGCGTGGTGCATCGCGATCGCTGTTGGTAGTGATGGGGTATTTCGTCTAACAGAGTCTTGCATGGTTGTCTTTCGGTCAAAGATTGCTGGACTGCAAAAACACGGTCGCATTTGGGTACATTGCTCAAGACGAACGCACGGCGAGCCAACCGCTCAGCGTGGTGAAACTTTCGGCAACGACCACGTCGTCGGTCAGCAAACCAAACGGCGTTCCAGGAGCACTTGCGCACACGCTCACCCCATTGGCAAATGCACTATGGATGCCATCGAATTCGTTGTCGGCTCCATCACGATTGCGCAGCGGGATGATCAGTACGAAGGCCTGGTTGCTGCGAATGTTGGCGGCACAGTCCATCGCGCCCAGCGCCTGACCGTCCCCAGTCAGATACAGGTGCGCGGCGCTCGGTGTGGTGGCACTAACGCCAGCAAAATTGAGTGCGGCGATCAGGTCTTTTGCGTCCAGCCGCGAGGTCACCAATGTCGGAATGTCGGTGCGCTCAGCGAGACTGGTCAAATCGGCATTCGCCGTCGCATTGCGGTACACGCCGTAGGCCGCACGCAAGCGGCTATCGGGCAGGTCCAGACCCAAAGACTTGTAGGGCAGCATGCCCGTTTCCGTCGTTGCGACCGCGCAGACACCGGCTGCACTGAGCGTTTCCCAGCCGCTGTTACCGGTGCCAATGGCGACGCTATCCGGGCACGGCAGACGCCCGTTCGTCAAGGCAAAGCTACGTAGTGCGTTTTGCATGGTTTGGCCATGGGCGCGCGCCAAGTCGCGCTCGGTCATGGCGCCGATATTGGCGTAGGAGCCTGCCACCGCCCATGTGGCGATACCCAATACCAATAACACCAATGCGAGCTCGACCAGCGTAAAGCCGCGTTGAGCGCCATTGGCGGAACGGCTGGTCAGCGTGCGTCTCACTTGCTGGCCGACTTTGCGCGAACGTCAATCACCAAGCCCGCTTGTTGCAGCTGTATTTCAGCCATCAAGCTTTGGAGTTTTGGCAAATCCTGCTTGCCAGGTGCCTCCGCGATCAGTTGCATTTGCTTGCCCAGCCGCTGTATTTCCTCTGCGCGGGCGAGGTTATTGCGCAACGCACTCAAGTTCACACCACCGACTTCCGTGCTACCGTTGATCTGCTGCAATTCAGCAAGAATTGCGTCCAGATCCTTGGCTTGTGGTGTCCTGCCACCAGCCGTCATGGCAGCCATCTTGCCCTGCAAGGCCTCATAGGCTTTTTCTTTCGGCATTGCGGGGACGATCCGAGGCGATCCACTTGGAACTTCGACTTTTTCCCATGGCGCGCGCTCCCGGGGGAACGCATTCTGTACCGCGTTGGCGGGCGAGGTGCCGAGCGCAGCCGGTGATGGCGCGATACCAACGGTGGTAGCCTTGCTCACTGGGCTGCGCTCCGCGACAATTGGGGAGAGGCTGGTCGGCGACGAAATCGCCCAGACCAGTACGCCAAGCACAATCACGCTTGCGCTTCCCAGAATGAATATTGTGATGAATTGTTTACGGCTCATATTCGGTTTCGGGTTTGAGTTGTGTCAGATGCGTTCGAGGCGTCTTACCTGGTGCTGACTGGCACTGGAGCACTCAAGCGCGCACGACCGGTGGCCATCGTCAGCGTCTGTGTGCCGTATCGCTCAACGAGCACCACGCGGTCAGTATTGATTTCGGCGACGCGACCGTCCTCGGACAGCGTGTCTCCTGGTTTTACCAACCTGCCGTCGATCATGGCGCGTGGCTCGAGTCGGCTTTGCAGCACTAACGTCAGCTGGCGCTTGGGCATAATGCGCAGCGCACTCGCGGACAAATCGCGCACAGGCGTTAGCCCCAGCAGCGGCGCGGGCGCAGCCTGTACGACGGGCAGACGGCCAAGCTGGCCTTTCAACAGCGCCAGCGACGAGACCGCCTGCGCGGCTGTTTCGGCGTCTTTTCTCAATACCTCTGGCGTGCTGACCGGCGCGGCGCGACCGGCCTGCACCGGTGGAATCAGCACAGACTTGGGTTTCAGAAAAAGTGCCAGCGCCCAAACGAGAATGCCAATAGCGAGCGCATGCAAACCGATCGCAAAATATTTCACAGTGCGGCCTTGGAATCGGATGGGGTTGGTGTGGTGGCAGTGGCTTGGTTGATTGCCGTAAGTGGCACACGAACCATGCGATAGGTGAAATTTCCCGTTTGTCCGCCGTCGGCTGGATCAAGCGGCGTGACGACATAGCCCGCACGCCGGAGCTCCAACAGGAAAGCGGTGATGGCGCTTGCGTCCACGCTAGCGCGCAAGGCACCGTCAAACAAAATGCTCAAGGGCTTGCCCGGGATATTTTCCACCCGCACGCGCAAGACGCGAATTTCCGCACCAGCCGCGCTGCGAATGGCTGCCGTGACTTCATTGGGGTTGTAGCCGGTAATGCTGCCCTCCAGGGTGTTGACGAACGCCTGAGTCGCTTCATAGCCCTCTGGCACCTGTTTTGCTTCGATCTGCCTGCTCGTTTGCTCTTGTTGCAACGAGCGCGCGTTTTGCGCATCGGTGCTCGCGTTGAGCACAGCCGCCGCCGTGTGTTTATAGCTGCCAAAGGCGATCAGGCCAAATGCGAACACGGCGGTGACGACAGCGCTGACTGGCGCCCACGACTCGGCTAGCGCGGCAAAACGTTGCCATCCGGTGTTGGCTGACTTACGTACTCCTACCAATTTTATTAGATACGGGAGAGCCGTCTTCTGTGCTGCCGCCGTTACTGCACGACCATCGAAATCGAGTGGCAAAAGCATGCCTTGGCTACAGTCCTCCAATCGACAATGTGAGACTTCCGCAAATAGCCGCCGCAGCCGCTCATCTTCCGCGGCATCCGCATACAGAGGGCACCAGAAGACCTGCAGCGGTGCCAGCTTTGCATCGCCTTCGTTGCTCTGAAAGCGTGCAGCACCGAGGTGACTGTCTGCCGCCTGCTGTGCCAGCGCGCGCACGGCAATTTCCACGTCGTCCGCGGCATCACTGTAAGCGGCAACGGAGGCGTAAAAGTACCCATCCCTGGTGTCAGCGAAATAGATCAGATTCGCGCCACAGCGAATCACCCGACCTTGCCCTTGCGAGATACCGCTGCTAGCGATGGCGGCCAGTGGAAAGATCACGCAGTGGTCACGCTGTTGCTGTGACCAACCGGAAACTGCTTGCCAGACGGGCAGCGGCACTGCGGTAAACAACACCTCCATGGCACCTGCGGATGTGCGTTGCTGATGAATAAGGATGCGGCTCTCGCCATCCACCAAACCCTCAGCGCGCACCTTCCGTTCGATTAACGCTGCAGCATGGTCAGTTTTGCCTTGCAAGCGCACCACCCCGGAGGGCGAATCCTCAAAGGTCTCAATCACGGCAAATGCGTTGGCGTATTTGGGGTAGGCTGCGACCGGCTGGATATTCTTGGCGTCCATGGCGAACCATTTTTCGTTCAGGTGCAATACGGTAAGCGGTTTGGTGATCTGCGTCATACGTGGCACTCGCGCTGGAAGGGGGTTTACAGGTTTGTTTACGGTTTGTTCAGCTTGGCCGCAGGAGTGGCAGCCAAGGCAGTGATCGCGCCGGGCGAGTCATGCGGTGCATCCCATGCGAAATAGGAACCTGCAAGCGTCATCACCAGACCCCGATCTTCCGTGCTGGGGACGTCGAACAGGCCCTCTTTTGCACCGAGCACCGATAGCTCGAACCCTTCCACCACAAACAGCCGGACACTGCTTGCTGTTGTTTCACGCACCAGACGGTCGGCCTCTTCGCGGGTGGTACCGGCACTGCGCAAGTTCACCTTGCGCTCTACCCAGCGCTCCGGCGTAATCCCGGTGCGCTGGCTTTCAGCTACCAATTTCGTTGCGCTCGACACCCATTTGTCACGCTGCTCGGCGTAGGTGAGCACTCGTGTTACCACCTTTGACCGCTCGCGTGCGACTGATGCAGCACGCATCGCTTCGGCCTGTTGGGCTGCGCCTGACTTGGCCACGTATGCACCCAAGCCGAGCGCAACCACGGCAGTGGCGAACAACGTGAGCCGCAGCGGGCGCATGCCTAAGTTCATTATTGATCCATCGACCAGTGTGCAGTGACGAGCACCACGCGGTCTTCGTCCAGCGCACGTCCGCTTACTTGCGCATTGGCTTCGCTGCCAGGCCCAGTGGCGATATCGCCCGCGCGGGCAATGGTATTGTTCGCGGCCCATTGATCGCCCGGCGTGTTGCCAAGATGGCCAGCTGTGTTTGAGGCCGGATTCTGGATGCGGAACCTTCCTTCACGCGCATCGGGCTTGCCGTCAATCAATTGATCAAAATAACGCGCCAGATCCGGTGTCAGGCCGCGAATCACCATGATGTTTCCCGCTCCACTGACCGTGCCCGGTCGATTCCACTGAAACGCTATCTGCAGTTCCGTGGCGTTTCCGTTGCTATCGGTATATAGGTAACGGTCTTCATGCCCTTCGCCACGTCCCGGTGCAAGACGAATACCGGCGCGCAGCATCAAGTCACGCAAATTCTGCACCGCTACTTGCGGGTCGCCGGCTCCAACCGAGTTGGCGTCAAAGCCTTGACCGTGACTGATGCGACGACCAGTGTTGGCGAAATTCTCAGGTAGCCCGGAACCCTGACCACCCGTTCGAGTGCAGGCAGGGTTGCCCGCAAAGGTTGTTTCGGCACCGTTAATCATGTAGGTTGGTGCCTGCTGGCAGTCGCCCACGACCACGCCGGTGCGCTGGTAATACTGGTCGTAACCGGATTTCCACTGGTACAGATATTTGTTGGCGGCCTTCGAATACTCGGCATTGCGCTGGATATCTTTGCCGATCATGACTGCGCCCAGAATGAGCCCAATGACTGCCAGTACGATGGCGATTTCGACCAACGTAAAGCCAGTTTGACCGACTCGCCGAAACGGTGCTGATGGTTTCATTTTCACTCTCCGCTATTTCAGGGTTTATTGATTCATCTTGTAATGGGCAGTGAGCACCAGTACTTGTTGCTCATCGAGCGCCGTACCGGCACCGGTCGCGGTGGCACCGGCTGCGCCGAAGGCAAAATTGTTGTTGCCGACCCATTCCACGCCCGGCCCGTTTGCCGTCCCATTGGCGATCCCGGCCATGCGGAAAGTGCCTTCCTGCGCGTCAGGTTTGCCATCGATCATTTGATCCAACGTGCGTGCCAAGTCCGGAGTCAGGCCGGTAATGACCATCACGTTTCCCGCGCCCGAAGGCGTACCCGGAGAGTTCCATTGAAAACACACCTGCAACTCTTGCGGATTACCGTTGGAGTCGAGATAAACGTAGCGGTCTTCCGATCCTTCGGCCCGTCCCGGCGGCATGCGAATACCCTGGAATAGCATCTGGTTACGTAGCTGAGCCAACGGGGTGACCAAGCCAGGTGCGGTCGCAGCGGAACAAATTGCGGCCGGCGCAGTCACGGCTGTCATATTGCCGCCAGAAATAGATGCCGTCGCACTAACATAATTGGCACCATTTACCATCAGGCGCGGCGCAGTCTGGCTATCGCCGATCGGCACGCCCGTGCGAGCGTAATAGGTGTTGTAGCCAACCACCCATTGATCAACGAATTTTTGCTTGATCTTCGTGTATTCGGCATTGCGCTGGATATCTTTGCCGATCATGATCGCGCCTAGAATCAGGCCGATGACGGCCAGTACAATCGCCATTTCGACGAGTGTGAAGCCTAGTTGTTGCGGTCGCTTTTGCATGTCTGTCTCCGTTTTGGGGTCTGGCAGGTGAACTGCGTAACGCTTTGCCGATGCGCGCCGACAAGAGCAGCGCTCTCCAAATGCGCCGTCAACCATGTATACGTATTTCGGCTGCCCAAAACTATCACGGTCATTTTCAAACCTTCAAGATCGCGGATTCCAGAACCCTGAAGCGCAACTCTGGTCGCCGTACTTTGCGAAGCGAGGCGAACGCGTA
>Ga0163144_10002395_pt1 | contig 43383 bp, 40 predicted proteins | sample OliLak19BULKMAT1_FD_123175 | JGI IMG/M metagenome (GOLD analysis project Ga0163144, IMG submission 123175) | Freshwater microbial mat bacterial communities from Lake Vanda, McMurdo Dry Valleys, Antarctica - Oligotrophic Lake LV.19.BULKMAT1 | ecosystem: Environmental > Aquatic > Freshwater >...
GAACTCGAGCCCTCCGGCCTTCACGTTGGGGCAGCTCACATTCAGCTCGAACGCATCCACGCCCGTTTCCCCGTCGAGTTCAGCGACGACCCGCGCAAAATCGTCCACGCTGTAGCCGATCACGTTCACAATCACCCGCGTGCCGGGGTAGCGCGCGGCGAGCCACGGCAACGCGTCAGCGCGCACGGCATCGAGTCCGGGGTTGGCCAAGCCAATCGCGTTGATCATGCCACCGGCGAACTCGCTGACGCGCAGTGGTTTGGCGCCGTGTCGTGGCTCGACGCTGACCGCTTTGGTCGCAATACCGCCGAGCGCCGAGAGATCGAGCACGTCGTCGACCTCGCGTCCGTAGCCGGCCGTTCCTGCCGCGAGGACAATGCGATTGCGAAACGAAAGTCCCGCGATGGTAGCCGTTGTGCGCAGTGGCGACGACATGCGTGCAGTGAAAGTGTGAGCTACTTCCGGACGTTCGTGTTGGCGCGCTGCGGTGCGCGCAACTTGCGCACCGAGTCTGCCCACACGCGCGCCGCTTCGGTCCAGCTGAAGCGCAACAACTCCGGCGAGCTGACGAAATCCGGTCTGCTCGCCGGATCGTCACCGCGCAGAAACGCCGCGACGGACGAATTGGGAAATTCTGTTCGCACCCGCTCCACCCAGTACTGTGCGCTGTCGGGGGAAAGCAGCGACGCGGCGTAGTAGGCGTTCGGCACGAGCGGGGACGCGATCACCTCGCGCGCCACGCGCAGGAACAACGTTTCCGCAAGCCGACGTGCGCGCAACGAGTCACGGGCCACTTCGGCGGCGAGATAGAGTGACGCGCCCGTCGGATCGCTGCGCTGTTCCAGCAGGTTTACGAGCAGGTAGTGTTCCTGCACCCGACGCGCGTAGAACGTCGCGCGTGTCGCGCTGTCGAGGCGTGCAAAAATCGAATCGGCCTCGCGCGTGGTCCGAGCGACGCCGAGTCCGAGCAGGATCAGACGGGCGTTCGATTCGCGCCGGACGACCGAATCGCGTCCGGCCAGGACTGTCGCCTGCAGCAGGTGGCGGCGCGCCACGCTATCGCGGCCGGCGCGCGTATTCAGTTCGCCGATCCCGTAGTGCATCGCCGCACGCTGCTCGTCGCGCGCCCTCGAGCCGTCGTATCGCCGCAGAATGTCCTCCACCTGCGCGATCCGACCGGCGACCCACAGCTCGCGTAACGCGCGCGTGACATCATCCCGATAGTCACCACGGCCCGCCTGCACCACCAACAGGGATTCGACCCGCGCGTATTCGTTTGCCGCAAGCGAGGAAGACATCAGCTCCCACTGCAGCGTGCGCGCGTCGAGGTCGCCCAGATACTGCGGCACGGCGTTGCGATCGCCGCTGGCCAGAGCCGCACGGGCTGCCCATACGCGCGCCTGCCGCGCCGTTTCGCGATCGGGCACATCCACCAGGGAATCCAGCCGCGTGCGTGCGGCAGGGATCTTCGTGGTGCGAAACTCGCACGACGCAAGCGCCACGCGCGCACGATCCCGATCGTCGGCCGTGCTTCCCGCGAGGGCCAGGAACTCGCTCAGTGCCGCAATGGCGCGCTCGCACTGCCCGCTGTACGCCGCGCCGCGTCCTGCCAGATACAGCGCACGCGTTCGCCACGGCGACGTCGGGTGCCGAACGAGCACCGATTCCGCACGCGCCGCGGACAGCTGGAATTGTGTATTGGCTTCCGATTCGGCCTCGCGACGCAGCAGCGCATCGCCGTTGCGCGCCGCTTCCTTCGCGTTGTAGATGCCGTTGTAATACACACAGCCGCTGCCAAGCATCCAGCACAATAGCACCCACGCACACGTGCGCAGCCCCCGATCACGCGCCGCCGATGCGCGTGCGGTCACGGCGTGCCGCCCACCTTGCGTTCGTACTGATCGAGATATGACACGGCGGCATCGGCGAGCGTCGAGGCGAGGGCGCGTTGCCGATCGGGGTCCGTCATGAAGTCGGAGTCGCCTCGATTGGAGCCGAAACCGATTTCGACCAGCACGGCGGGCATGAACGCCGTCACGAGCACCCGAAAGCCAGCCTGCTTCACCCCGCGATCCGTTCCCGGGTGCACCTTCCGCAAGCCAAGCTGCATCAGCTCAGCAAGGCGCGCCGACTCTCGCAGATGTTCATTCTGCGCCATGTCGCGAATGATGAAACCGAGTGGATCGTCGCGCGTGGCGTCGGCGGATGTTTCGAAACGGATGGCTTCGTTTTCCATCGCTTCGACCCGCTTCTCGTCTTCCGTCTTCGCTTCGGCGAGGAAATACGTCTCGTAGCCGCGCGCCGCACCGGGATCGCGCCAGCGTGGGTTGGCGGCGTTCACATGCACCGAGAGAAACAGATCACCTTTCGCATGGTTGGCAATCTTGCCGCGGTCCGACAGTGCGATGAGCGTGTCCTTCGTGCGCGTCATGATGACGGTGATGCCGCGTTGCTCGAGCGCGGCCTTGAGCGCGCGCGCCACCTCCAGCGTGATATCCTTCTCGCGCACCTTGCGCTGCGCGCCGATGGGTCCGGACATGCCGTTGTCCGGCCCACCGTGACCAGCGTCCACCACGACGATCCGTCGACGCGCCGCGCCGGCAGACGCCGCGTTCTCCGACGTGGCACGGCCGCTGGACGCGTTGACTGCCGGTGTCGTTGCGCTCGCGCCCCTGGGCCGTTCGACGGCCGCGGCGTGCAGCTCACGAGCCGTCGCATCGTAGCGCAACTTCGACGACAATCGGGGCAGCAGTTGTGTGGCGAAGGACACAGGCAGAAACAACAGACCATCAATGCGCGACGTGGCCGACGACATGCTCAGCGTATCGCGGCCGCTGACCACGACGGCCACGCCTTCCAGCAGCTCGACTCGCAGATCGCGCCACACCAGTTCCACACGACGATCACCGTGATCGGCGTAGAGTCCACCGAGCGCCGCCATGAGCTGATCGGCGCGCAAGGCCCGCACACCCGCACGCGTGGTGACCGTACCGACATTCCGCACGCGTTCGCCAACGCGCACCGCCAGCGGCGGCGAAGGAGTGGTCGCCGCCGCGAGTTGCAGCGCGAAGGCGAGGAGCGACAGCACGGCGATCAGCGCGTCCGCAGCGCACGCGCGATCTCGCGCTGTGCGTCCTTCTTCTTGAGGTCTTCACGCTTGTCGTGCTGCTGCTTGCCTTTCACCAGCGCGAGCGTCGCTTTCACCTTGCCGCTCTTGAAGTACAGGTCCAGTGGCACGAGGGTGAGCCCCTGTCGTTCAACGGCGCCGATCATACGGCGAATTTCTCGCCGATGCATGAGCAGTTTGCGTGTACGCGTAGGCTCGTGATTGAACGAATTGCCCAAGCCATAGGCGCCGATATGCAGGTTCAACAGGAACACCTCGCCATCCTTGACGATGCCGAAGGCGTCGGTGAGATTCGCCCGTCCCTCGCGCAACGCCTTCACCTCCGTCCCGGTGAGCACGATGCCCGTCTCCCACGTGTCGATAATTGCGTAGTCGTGTCGCGCCCGCTTGTTCCGCGCGATCACTTCGGTCGATTCGTCGCTGTCGTCGTTGGCCATGCGATGCGGAAGTTAGCGCCAGGACGCGTCTTCGCGCAGTCCGTGCGTTGACTTCTCCATGGCGCATCCCCTATTCTTCCCGACCCTGAGAGGAACGGCCGCGCGGCGCTTGCGCCAAACGGTTTGCCGGAGTGGTGGAATTGGTAGACGCGCTGCGTTCAGGGCGCAGTGGGCGATAGCCCGTGCGAGTTCGAGTCTCGCCTCTGGCACTACCTGACAAGAGCCTGAGTCGGTCACGAATGGTTGCGACACCGGTGCTTTGGCATCAGGATCGCCCGATCGTTTCCGGCTCAGGCTTTGTCGTTCCGGTCATTCGACAAACCGCCGTCCCGCACAGATGCGTCACCGCGCCGACCGTGCACGAGTGACGCGGCCTAGTGCCGAATGGCAGAGGGGCGCACATCGTCCGGGAGCGACGCCACACCAAAAACCGCGCGCAGTGCCTCGTTGGCCTTGCCTCGCATGCCGTGAATGCACTGAGTCGCGCGCGCCACCTGTTCGCCAGTTGGCGCCGAAAGGCCCGCACCGGCCAGCAGCACTCTTGCCAGACGAACGGCCGGCGCGTCCGAAACGCCGCGCACCGCCAGCGCTTCGGTGAACGACTTCCAGCGCGTCAGCCAGGTGGCGCCTGCAGCAGCGTCGCGACGCGACTCCTGATCCGTCAAGGTCGTCAGCTCGTGTGCCACATCGGAGGCCGTGCGATCGTCGAGCGCGTCGCGTTCGGCGACAATCAGCGCCAACGCGCGACGCGCAAACGTCAGCTCACGGCGCGCCACTTCTGCATCGCCGGCAAGAGTCGTCAGCCATTGCACATCCGACGGCTCGGCCGCCGTCAGCAGCGACTGCAGGTACAAGGCCGCCAGACGCCGCCGTTCGCGCGTCGCGCGCCACTCGCCGAGCATCCCCATGACGTCGGTCAGCCCTGCAGGATGGGCAGCGCACCGGCGCGCAGTACCGGCTCGCTCTCCAACGGCGGCAGCCCCACACGCGCCCGTACTTCACTTTCGCCATCGAGCAGGTCACTCAGTCGCACACTCTCGAGCACTTCGTCGATGCGACGCTGCAGCATCTGCCAGACGGGCCGAATGCTGCAGCTCTCCGAGTCGCCGCACCGCGTGGAATCCACGGGATGCGTGACGCAGTGCAAATCGAACGTGGTGAGTTCTGACGCCTGAATGACATCACGCACCGAGATCGCATCGGCGCTGCGGGCAAGCGCGTAGCCTCCACGGGCACCGCGCGTGCTCTTCACGATGCCCGCGCGACGCATACGCAACAGAATCTGTTCGACGTAGTCGCCGGGCAATTTCTCGCGCGCCGCAATGTCGCGGCCCGTCACGGGTCCATCCTCGACTCGACGCGCCAGGTGCAGCGCGCAAATCAAGCCATACTCGGCCCACGTCGTGATACGCATGGAATGAGTCTACGAGAACTCAAGGTTCGGGACAAGCAGTGTCGCCATTCCGGCTCAGCCCCCGGCAACCGCCGCGTGCTTTCCGGATGGTACCCCGATCTCCGTCATCTTCCGCAAATCCAGCACGCCATCGATCTCGTCGGCAGGAATGACACCATCACGCTTCACCAACTCTCGGATGAGAACGCCTTCCTTCACCGAACGCTTGGAGATTTCCGCCGCCGCGCTGTACCCGATTTGTGGCATCAGCGCGGTCGCCAGTGCCGCCGACCGCTCGACCCAGTATTCGCACATCGCCGCGTTGGCCTGAATACCACGCACACACTTCTCCGTGAGCACCGTAATGGAGCTCGTGAGGATCTGCATGGAGAGCAGAATGTTGTGCGCAATCACGGGCATCATCACGTTCAACTCGAGCTGTCCGTGTTCCGAGGAAATGGCAACCGTGGTGTCGCAGCCGACGACCTGGAAGCACACCTGATTGACCATCTCAGGGATCGACGGATTGATTTTGCCCGGCATGATCGACGATCCGGGCTGCACCGCGGGGAGGGTGATCTCATCGAGTCCGGTGCGCGGACCTGAGACCATGAGACGCAGGTCGCTGACGATCTTCGACAGGTCGAGTGCGAGCCCGCGCAACGATGCAGAAAACGCCGCGGCATCGCCCATGCTCTGCATGAGCTGAATGCGATCCTCGCCCACACGCAGCGTCGCGATCCCCGACGTCGCCTTGAGATGCGTGTTCATGAGCGAGGGATACTGCGGCTCGACGGTGACGCCCGTGCCGACGGCCGACCCACCGATGCCCAGATCATTGAGATAGTCCGCCGCTTCGAGCATCCGACGACGACAACGATCGAGCGAACCGGCGTACGCCGTGAACTCCTGCCCGAGTCGAATGGGCATGGCGTCCTGCAAGTGCGTGCGTCCCGCCTTCACGATGCCGTCAAACGCGACACCCTTCGCGAGAAACGCATCGCGCAACGACTCCACCGCCGCCACCAACGACGGCAGCTGACGCAGTGCCGCGAGTCGGATGTTGGTTGGGATCGTGTCGTTGGTGCTCTGGGCCATGTTCACGTGATCATTCGGATGCACGGGCGCATACGTGCCGCGCGCGCTGCCGAGCAACTCGTTGGCTCGATTGGCCAACACTTCGTTCACGTTCATGTTGTGCGACGTGCCCGCGCCGGCCTGATACGGATCGACGATGAACTGATCGCGATGCTGACCGCCGAGGATTTCATCGGCGGCCGCAACGATGGCATCGGCACGCTCCGCATCGAGTCGCCCCGTCTGTTTGTGCGTCAGCGCCGCCGCCTTCTTGATCCACACCTGCGCGATCACGAACGGCTCCAACGGACGCAGACCGCTGATGGGGAAGTTCTGCGACGCGCGCACGGTTTGCACGCCGTAGAGCGCGTCCGCGGGAACGGCGAGTTCGCCGAGGGGGTCCTTCTCGATGCGGGTGGCCATGACGGTCACGAAGTGGCAGAGAGTGGTGGTGAAAGGCCTACGGGAACCTGACCGTGCTGTCGACGGCGCTGGCGATATGCAGAATCGTCTTGGCGTCGAGCAGTGCCTCGCGCGTGCGCCAACGGGTCAATCGCAACGAGCGAGTGCTGTTGGGCGCGGCCAGAAACGGCCCGAGTGCGCTCGCTGGTATTTCAAATCGACCGTCGTCCTTCAGTGTGCAGTAGATCTGCTCGTTGCCATAGCTGCTGTTGCTGGGGTTGGCGTAGCGGAGCGAGAGGATCACTGCTGCTGTGGAGTCGCCGCCCGCATTCCATGTGACGGGCAGGACGACACCGGCGGCTGGTACGGTGACTGCACCGGGCACGATCGGCTCAGCCAACCTGACGCTGATGGTCGACGCCGGATACGCATCAGCCGCACCTGGTATTGTTGCCACCGCGAGATCGCCCGCGTTGTAGCTGAACGGCGCTTCCATCAGGTTGGCGTAGCGGAAGAGCCCTTCTTCGTACGGCAGCGTGAGGTTGGTCCCGCCGACCGACAGACTGACGTTGGTGCCCGCCTTCTTGAGTCCCTTGGTGAGCGTGGTGGTCGTGTCCACCGCCGCGAACGCGCATTGGTCACCCTGCTGCAGCGCGCTGTTCGGCACCGCCGCGGAAAAGGCATCGAAGAAGATCACGGTCGCATTGGCGGTGGCGCGCGTGGCCGATGCGCCACGTGCGACGATGCTGACGGCACCGTAGCGATTGAGCGTCGGATCGGCCGCAGTGAGTTTCGTGCATGCCGTCGCCGCACTGAAAAGGAGGAGAAGCGAGGTCAGCGTGAGCTGCCGCGAATCGATCTGACGAGCCATCATGATCTGTCGGTGAATTGGGGAGCGAGGAACGGATTCGTGGCGATCTCCTGCCCGATGTCGGTATAACCCCCGTGTCCCGTCAACACCCGAGTCTCGGGCGGGAGCGAGGTCAAACGCAACAACGAGCGACGCATCGCCGAGGGATCGCACAGCGGCAGATCAGTGCGCCCAATCGACCCCTCGAAGAGCACATCTCCGGAGATGCAGAGTCCGGCGCCGAGGAACGCCACGTGACCCGGCGCATGGCCCGGCAGATGCCACACATCAAACGCGAGCGCACCGACGCGCACGGTGTCTCCCTCCGCGAGGGCATGCGTCGGCGGAGGTGGCGTCTCGATGCGCAGGCCGAAGCGCAGCGCAGACGCTGCGGCATTGTCGTAGAGCACGCGGTCCGCCGGATGCAGATAGACCGGCACCGGCTGATGTCGCAGGATCTCGGCGAGCGCGCCGATATGATCGAAGTGCGCGTGGGTGAGCCATACCGCCTGCAACATGCAGCCCGACTCGCGCACGGCATGCAGCAGCCGTTCCGCCTCGTCGCCCGGATCGACCAGCACCGCCAGCTTAGCCAGATCATCGGCGATGAGCCAGCAGTTTTCGGCGAGCGGGCCGACGGTGAGTTGCTCGACGATCACTCGAAGCTCGATTCCGGTGTGGCCGGCACCGGACCTTCCGCAGTTTCCAGCACTGGCGATTCGCCAATGCCGTGGTGCGCGAGCCAGCGTTCCGCCTCGAGTGCCGCCATGCACCCCGTACCCGCCGACGTGATGGCCTGCCGATAGTAATCATCGATGACATCGCCGGCGGCATAAACGCCTGGGACGCTCGTTTCGGTCCGCCACGGTGTCACCTTCACATAGCCGTGCTCGGTGAGGTCGAGCTGCCCTTGAAGAAACTTCGTATTGGGCTTGTGTCCGATCGCCACGAACAGGCCACCCACGTCGAGCGTGCTTTCCTTGCCGGTGCGCGAGTCGCTGAGCGTCAGACCGCGGATCTCGTGCCCGCCAAGCACGTCCACGACTTCCGTATTCCAGAGCACACGGATCTTGGGATGCGCAAGGACACGATTGGCCATCACCTTGGACGCGCGGAACGAGTCGCGGCGATGGATGATCACCACCTCCGAACCGAACTTGGTCAGGTACATCGCTTCTTCCATCGCCGTGTCACCACCGCCCACGACGGCAAGCACTTTGTGCCGGAAGAACGGAATCGCTCCATCGCAGACGGCGCAGGCGGAAACACCGCCGCCCGACTTGGCGAGCCGCAGTTCATTGAGCAGTCCAAGCCACGTCGCCGCCGCACCCGTCGCCACAATGACGGCGTGCGCAGCAATCGGTTCGCTGTAGTTGGGTGTGATGATGAACGGCTTTGTTGACAGGCTGACGTTCTTCACCAGTTCGCCCACCACGCGCGCGCCGTGGTGTACCGCTTGCGCCTTCATCCGATCCATCAGCTCGGGGCCGCTGATTGCTTCGGCGAACCCTGGAAAGTTCTCGATGTCCGTGGTGAGCATCAGCTGTCCGCCCGGCAATTCGGTGCCCACCGGTTCGCCCTCGAACACGAGCGGATTCAGGTTGGCGCGCGAGGCATAAATGGCAGCGGTCCAGGCAGCGGGACCGCTGCCGATGATGACAACGTTTTCTGGGCGTTCTGCAAGCATTGGGCGAAGTGGCTGAGAAATGGGCTGACAGAATCAGCCGCAGGCTTACGCGAACATCACCACCGACACCTCATGAAACGGCCAGCACGCCAAGCGCACCGTGACAGTGCGAGACGGTACCGACCAGTACGGATACCGAGCCTTGCGAGCCCCACTCCGCGATGTGCGCATCGGCCTGCGCAATGGCGGCCGCATCCACCATGCCGACCCCATAGGTGCGATGTACGCAGCGAAAGATAACCGGGCCTCGCAACTCGGGTGCCGTGCGGGCGATCGTCTCCTCGCGCGGAACGCGATTGGTCAGTGTCACATACGACTCGAGCGCGGGCGGCATGCTCCAGTCGCGCTCGCCGCGCGTGGCGGGGCATCGAACCGGCTCGATGCAATTCACGGGACAGATCCATGTGGCGAAGCTCACATAGTGTCGACCATCGGGCGCCGCTCGCTCCCATGGCATGCCGGTGGATTGAGACAACGGTGTCACCTGCACCGTGCGATCCGGCCATCGCGCGCGTGCTCGATCGATGAGCCAATCGAGACAGAGATGCGGCATCAGCGGCGATGGCACGAGCGCATCGTTCCTGAGCGCATCGTGCCCCGCGTCCAACCAGGACGCGAGATAGTGCTGCCAGCTGTCGCGGACAAGCCGGACGGGGAGTCCGTCGTACTCCCCCGCGGGCAGGAGCGAGGCCACGCGACAGATCGGATTGCGATCGACCACCACCACGTCCTCTGCAATCAGCGCACCGTTTCGTGCCGCGCGCGCGAGCTGCTGCGTGTACCACGAGCCATAGCAGCCGCCACCGATGACCACGATGCGGCGAAAGCGCAGTGGCTCGCGCGTGGTCATCACGTCAACGCCAGAGATGCCGACCGCCGTCCACCTGCAACACGGTGCCGGTGACGTAGGTGGCGTTCACGAGATAGTGAATCGCCTGCACCACATCAGCGGGTGAACCGCTGCGCCCCATGGGCACGTCGCGCAGGAAGCGTTCGAGCGCGTCGGCCGAGAGGTCGTCGGGCGCCATGACGAGTCCGGGCGCGACGGCATTCACACGAATGCGTGGCGCCACCGCCGAGGCCACCGCACGCACCAATTGCGTGAGCGCCGCCTTCGTGACCTGGTGCGGAATGAGACGCGGGAAGATTGTTTCGAACGCAAGATGGTCCGACATCTGCACGATCACGCCCCCCTTACGCATGACGCGCGCCGCCGCCTGCATGAGAAAGAACGGTGCACGCAGGTTGATGTTCGACGCGGTATCCCAGGTCTCGGGCGTCACCTCGTCGAACGCCTGCCACTCCATCACCGATGCCGAGCTGACAACAACATCAAGCGCGCCGAACGTACGCATCGCTTCGTTCACGACCAAGGCCGGCGCGTGTACATCGGCCAGATCGGCTTGCACAGTGTGCACCAATGCACCGTGCTCGCGCAGTTCGTCGGCGAGTGCCGCAGCGGCGGCTGGCGATGAGCCATGATGCAAGACGATGGCAGCGTCGGCGTTGGCGAAACTGCGTGTGATCGCGGCGCCCAACCGTCGTGCCGCGCCCGTCACCAACGTGACACGACGGGCGCTGGGCTCTGTTTTGGGCTCGCTCACACGCCGAGCGCGCTCAGCTCACGACGCGGCCGCGGCGCGCGCCGCGACTCGTGCGTCCTGCGAATCCAGCCACACTTTCGGTACCAGTTGACCGCCCAGTCGACGCGGGCCCTCTTGCGTACCGTGCCAGTCGGATCCGCCACTCGGCACCAATCCAAGCTTCTCCACCGTCTCCACGAGTCGCTGGACGAGATACGGTGGATGGCTCGGATGCAACACCTCGACGGAATCGAGTCCGACATCCGCGAGTCGCTGCACGCGTGTCGGCGTTGCGGATTCTCCGGGATGCGCCCACACCGCGAGTCCGCCAGCGCGATGGACGAGTGCGATCGCCTCTGCGACGTCGAAGCGCGCCTTCGCCATGTATGCCGGCCGACCCCAGCCAAGCCACTTGTCGAAGGCCTCGCGAAAATCACGCACCCATCCGCCGGCGACCATGGCGCGCGCGACGTGCGGGCGTCCAACCGCGCCGTCAGCGGCTTCCGCCATCACGGCGCTCATGGTGACCGGTACGCCGCTCGCGTTCAGCGAAGCAACAATTTGCTCGGCGCGGACGATACGACCCTTTTGCAACTCCAGCAGGGCGGAACGCATCGACTCGCGATCGGTGATGTGCAGCCCGAGCAAATGCAACTCTTCGTCATCGAAGTGTGTGCTGAGCTCAACACCGGGAACGATGCGCACACCGAGTTGCGCGCCCGCTGCAGTCGCCTCATCCAGTCCGTCAACCGTGTCGTGATCGGTGATCGCGATCGCGTGGAGTTGCGCGTCACGGGCCGCTTCGACGACGCGCGTCGGTGCAAGCGCGCCGTCCGATGCGGTCGTGTGCACCTGCAAGTCCACGAAAGCGGGCATCGACTCGCCCGGGTCAGCGGTAACCGACCCGTCGTTCGCGTCCGTCACGCGCGGTATCCCGCCTCGGGCGATCGCGCGCTCGGCTGCGAGGTGCGGAATAGCCCGACGAGCGAGGCGTCGTCGAGATCGGCCAGCGATTGTTCACGCGACCGGGTGCCGGTGGGCGAGTAGCGCGTCACGCGGACTTCGCGTTCATGGCCACGTCCAGCCACGAAGATCAGCCCGAACTCGTCACCGACGTACTGGGTCAGAAACCCGGACGGGTACACCTGCCATTCACGGCCTTCGATGGAAACACGGCGCGCGGGCATGTCAGCCTCCTTGTACTTCGCGCCAGAGTGCCACCGGCGCATCGTGACCGCGTGCTGCGACGATCGCACCGTCGGATGCAGCCTCGGTGAATTCAACGAAACGTCCGCCGTCGTCGGCGTGCTCGAAAACCCAGAAATGCGCCTGCGCCGCCGCGGCGGCCGCGCGCCTGGTAGTCAACGTCGCGAGATACGCCTCGCGTTCCGTGGCATCGACGCGCCGCTCCGCCATCGACAGCACGCGCGACATCAGAACCCGCCGTCAGGAATGGACTCGAGGGTCTTCTTGAGATCCGCCATGAAGCGATCGGCGTCCGCGCCGTCCACGACGCGGTGATCGAACGACAGCGAGAAGTACGCGCAGGTGCGAATGGCGATCGTGTCTTCACCATCGGGACCGGTGATCACCTTCGGACGCTTCTCGATCGCGCCAAGTCCAAGGATGGCCGTCGTGCCGACGGGAATGATCGGTGTACCAAACAACGATCCGAACACGCCAGGATTCGTGATGGTGAACGTCGCATCCTGTACATCGGCCGGGCTCAGCTTCTTGCTGCGCGCGCGCGTGGCGAGGTCGTTCACCGTCTTCGTCAGTCCGACCAGCGAGAGCTCATCGGCACGCTTGGCCACCGGCACAATAAGTCCCGTTGGCTCGAGCGCGACCGCGATGCCGAGGTTGATGGCCTTGCGGTAGATGATGTCCGTGCCCGCGACCGACGCGTTGAGCACCGGATGACGCTTGAGCTGCTGTGTCACTCCTTGCAGGATGAATGGCAGATAGGTGAGCTTCTGCCCCGACTGCGCTTCGAAATCCTTTCGCATGCTCGCGCGAATGCGCGCAATGCGGGTGAGGTCGATCTCGAAGAAGGACGTCACGTGCGCGGCGGTGCGGACGGCCAGCGTCATGTGGTCCGACGTGAGACGACGGATCTTGCTCATTGGCTCGACGGTATCGCCGGTCCAGGGCGTCGGCATCGGGCCATGCTGTTCGACGCCCGCAGGCGCGTGCATCGAGGCGCCGACCGACACGGCACCTGTGGCAGCGGGACGCTTGTCGAGAAACGCCTCCAGATCCTTCCGCGTTACGCGACCAGCGACGCCACTCCCTTCGAGCTGCGCGATCTCGACACCGTGCTCGGCGGCAATCTTGCGCACCAGCGGCGACGATTTCGTACGAATGCGCTCCTCGAAGCTGCCCGCCGCCGCGGCAGGGCGCGCGGGCGTGCTCGTGGCGGCCACGGCGGTGCTTGGGGTGACAACAGACGCGGCCGGAGTCGCAGGCGCAGCCGGAACCGATGGAGCGGCCACTGGCGCCGCAGGGGCCGACGCGGCGATCGCGGCATCGGTCTCGAGTCGCGCGACAATCGTCTGCACGGCGACGGTCTGCCCTTCGCCAACCAGAATCTCGACCAACACGCCGGCGCTTGGCGAAGGGATCTCCGCATCGACTTTGTCGGTGGAGATCTCAAAGATCGGTTCGTCGCGCCTGATGATGTCGCCGACGTTCTTGAGCCAGCGGGACACCGTCCCTTCCGCAATGGATTCACCCATCTGCGGCATGATCACGTCTACACGAGCCACTCGCTCATCCTCGATTCGAAGGGCTGCCTGTTGCGCTGTCCGTGACTCGATCAGAGCGCCGCAAACGCCGGAGTGCCAGAAATGGTAGGGAGAGGGCGCCAATGACGGCGCCCCAGAGGGCAAACACGTGCCAATCGCAGGCCGGCAATCCAGCCAGCGGCTCGCACCGTGAGAAGAATCCTACTGCCTTGCCGAAGAACACGCCCGACATCGCGCCGCTCGCGCCACCGATGAAGAACGTGAAGCAGCCGACGCCGATGTTGCGACCGACGCGGTCTTCGGGAAGCGGTGTACGCTGCGGTGGAGTCTGTTGATCCGACATGGTCAGTACGCGCTCAATACGCCGCGAGTCGGCGAACCGCTCGCACGACATCGGCCGTCTGGGGCAGCACGTAGTCTTCGAGGGCCGGCGCGTACGGAAGCGGGATATCAGCGGCCGTCACCCGCAGTACCGGCGCATCGAGCCACTCGAAACACGTTTCGTTGACGCGCGCCGTGATCTCGCCGGCGATCCCACCGGTGCGCGTATCCTCGTGCAGCACGAGCAGCCGATTGGTTTTCTTCACCGTGCGATAGATCGCGTCTTCGTCCATCGGCGCGATCGTGCGCAGGTCGAGCACCTCGACCGAAATTCCATGCTCGCTCGCCAGAATCTCGGCCGCTTCGAGCGCCTTCCAGGTTGCCGCAGCATACGTCACGATGGACACATCGGTGCCTTCGCATGCGATGCGCGCCTGTCCGATCGGCACCACATGATCGCCCGCCGGCATGACGTCCTTCACGCGACGATAGAGATACTTGTGCTCGAAGAAGAGCACGCAGTCGTCGTCACGAATGGCCGCCTTCATCAGGCCTTTTGCATCGGCCGCCGTACTCGGGTAAACAATCTTGAGACCCGGCGTGTGCAGAAACGCGGCTTCGGGATTCTGGGAATGAAACGGGCCGCCGCGCACGTAGCCGCCGCTGGGTCCGCGAACAACCATCGGACACGGCAGGAAGGCACGGTATCGCGCCGTCGCTATGTAGTTGGTGAGCATGTCGTAGGCGTTCGCAATGAAGTCGATGAACTGCATTTCGACGACGGGACGCATCCCCATGTGCGCGGCGCCTGCAGCCGCACCCACGATGCCGATCTCACTGATCGGCGAATCGATCACGCGCCGCTCGCCAAACTTCGCCAGCAATCCGTCCGTCACCTTGAACGCGCCGCCGAATGCGCCGATGTCTTCGCCGAGGCAGAAGACGTTCTCGTCGCGTGCCATCTCCTCGAACAGCGCTTCGCGGATCGCTTCGAGATACGTGATCTCGCCCGCGCGCTCGACCGCGGCTGGCGCGGCTTTCGTCCTGGCGGCCATCAGCCCTTTGCTCCGTTGGCGTTCCAGGTGCCCCAGCTTTCGGGGCGCTCCGTGCCATACGCGACATCGTCCGCGTCGCGACGGAACCACAGCGGCTGCTCCACCGGCGGATCCGCGTAGACGCCAATCAGCGCATCAAGCGCCTGCGGGGTCGAAGAGGCATCGGCAATATCGGTCGCCTCATCGATCTCCCGCTGAATGCGCGTGTCAATCGCGACGATCTCTTCATCCGTCACGTTCAATTCGTCTCGCATAACGCGCACGTATCGATCGATCGGATCGTTGTCGGCGGCCCACCGCTCGATCTCGCCAGCCGGCACGTAGGACTGATTGTCGTGCTCGGCGTGCCCTTTGCGACGATACGTCATCAGTTCGACCAGCGTGACCCCTTCACCACGACGCGCGCGATCGACCGCTTCCCGGGTGACGTCGTAGGTCGCGAGCACATCGTTGCCATCGGCCTGCAGTCCGTGCACGCCGTAGCCGATGGCCTTGTCGACGAACTGCTTCGCCGCCGTCTGCTTGTGTGTGGGCGTCGAATACGCATAGCCGTTGTTCTCGACGATCACCACCAGGGGACACTGCTGCACGGCAGCGAAGTTGATTCCCTCGTGAAAGGCCCCCGTGCTCGTCGCGCCATCGCCAATGTACACGAGGCCGACGCGATCTTCACCGCGCATCTTGAACGAGAGTGTCACGCCCGCCATCACGGGGATCATATCGCCAAGTGGCGAGATCTGCCCGAGAAAGCCACGCGTCGTCTCCGCTGGACCGATATCACCGAAGTGAATGTTCAGCTCGCGGCCCCGCGTGGGCGAGTCGGCCTTGGCCATGTACTGTTTGAGCACTTCGACGGGCGTGGCGCCCTTCACCAGCATCGCGCCAAGATTGCGAATGAGCGGCGACATCACGTCGCGCCGTTCGAGGGCGAAGCAGCTGCCCACCGCATCCGCTTCCTGCCCGAGTGAACGGAAGAGACCACCGACCACCTTGGTCTGTCGATACAGGTTGACGAGGCGTTCCTCGAGCTGGCGCGTGAGCCGCATCCAGTAGTAAAGCTCGAGCTTCTGCGCACGCGACAGGGCGTCCCTCGGCCGGGAGACGACGGGGCGAGGCGCACGCGCCTTCGCCATCAGTACCCTGCCTCGATGCGGTGGCGCGGATCGGCGGTGCGATGCAGCGCCACGAAGAACTTCTTGACGTTCTTGTCGATCCGACTCTCGCCAACCTGATCCGTGTGCGCTTCGACGAGCGTATAGTGGCCGCCATCCATGCGCACCGTCAGCTCCATTGTACCAAGGACTCCGGCAAAACTGCGCGCGCGCGTATCGCCGGTTTGACGTGCGAGGCCGAGCGAGGGAAAGAACTGGTCGGCGGTGGACAGCACGGCATCGGGCGCGAGCGTGGTGCGATGGAAATGACGCAAACTCAGGGCTCCTTCTTGGGCGCCGGTGGGGTGGGCTTCGATGTGGCCGGCGGACCCGTCTCCGGCTGTACCTGCGGTGCACGCTCGGACTGCGGCGTGGAGAAATTGCCCGGCTCGTCGGCGGCCATGATGTCCTGCGTCCAATCCTGGGTGCGCTGCAACGCCTTGGTGGAGTCACGACGGAACTCCATGCTCATCGCCCACATCCCTGCGGTGACAAACATGAGATTCGAGCGATACGTGCCAAGCTCGCCGGTTTCTTCGAGGCCGTTCCAGGTGGTCTTGCGATCACGGTTGGTGGCAAAGATTCGCCCCTGTCCGCCCTGAATAGGCGTGCCCGTCTTGGCATCATTGACGACGACGCGCCAGTAAATCGGTTCCAGCGCCCGCGTGGGTCTCGTTTCGGGAGCGATTCGAATGACGAAGTCGTCGGTGGTAAACCGGAGTTCGCTCTTCGAAGGTGCCGCTCCCGAGCTACAGCCCGAGAGCACGATGCTCATGGCCAGCAGCCCGGTCCTGAGGCGGCTGGCGATCGAGGCGGACGCCCCACGAATCCCACGCGTACGCGGTGCGGTCATTGGTAGTATTCAAGCCCGAGGTGAGTGATCTGCTCCTCACCCATCAGGTGGCGGAGCGTGTTCTTCAGCTTGGTCTGCTGGATGAAAAGATCATGCTCCGGCTGCAGCCCCGCAGCGGTCTGCGGCGACTTGTAATAGAAGCTCAACCATTCCTGAATCCCCTTCATGCCAGCGCGCATCGCGAAGTCGCTGAACAGCGCGAGGTCGAGCACGATGGGTGCGGCCAGAATGGAATCGCGGCAGAGGAAGTTGACCTTGATCTGCATCGGATAGCCGAGCCATCCCTTGATGTCGATGTTGTCCCAACCTTCTTTGTTGTCGCCGCGCGGCGGGTAGTAGTTGATACGCACGACGTGCGCGAAATCCTTGTACAACTCGGGATACAGTTCGGGCTGCAGGATCGTGTGCAGCACGGAGAGCTTCGACTCTTCCTTCGTCTTGAACGACGCCGGATCGTCGAGCACTTCGCCATCGCGATTGCCAAGAATGTTCGTGGAGTACCACCCTTCGAGGCCGAGCATGCGTGCCTTGAGTCCCGGCGCGATGATCGTCTTCATCCACGTCTGACCGGTCTTGAAATCCTTGCCGGAGATGGGCACGCCCTTGCGGTTGGCGAGGTCGATCAGTGCGGGAAAATCGGCCGACAGATTGGGCGCGCCGTTGCAGTACGGAATGCCTTCCATGATGGCGGCGTACGCGTAGAGCATGCTGGGCGCAATCGCCGCATCGTTCGCTTCCATCGCCGCTTCAAACGCGTCGATCGTCTGATGCTGCGGGCCGGCAACGATGTAGATTTCGGTCGACCCACACCACACCATGGCACCGCGCGATGCCCCGCTCGAGGCCATGAAGTTGCGGATATCGGCACGCAGCTGTTCGGCGAGATCGCGCTTGGTCGGTCCCGTCTTGACGTTGGTGCCGTTGATGCGCGTCACGTAATGATTCTCGAACACCGCCGGCATCGGTTTGATGCTCTTGAGGGAATCGGCGATCGGCTCGAGATCGGCTTTCTCCAGCACGCCAGCCTTGGTCGCCGCGGTGAACGCGTCGTCGTGGAACGGGTCCCACGCCGCGAACACGATATCGTCGAGCTTGGCCAATGGCGCGAAGTCACGAATCAGCGGGCTGCGCGACTCGGTACGCTTGCCAAGTCGGATCGTGGCCATCTGGGTGAGCGATCCGATCGGCACCGACAAGCCGCGACGGACGCGCTCCACACCGGCCATGAGCGTGGTCGACACCGCCCCAAGTCCAGGCGTGAAGATGGCAAGCTTGCCGGAGGCTGGGGCAATCGACGCGGCACCGCCGCTCTTCGTATCGGTCACTGAGTGGACTCTCCCTGGGATGTCGTGCGGTAGACGTAAAGCATGCGTTGCACGGCCGTGATCCATGCGGTCACGGACAGCAACGACACGATGAAGGCCAGCACCCAACCGTTGAGCGCCAGTCCGAAGAAGGCCTGCGGCGCGGACAGCAGTGTCACGCGCTCCGGCCGCTGCAGCAATCCGACCTTTGCATCGAGTCCGAGACTCTCGGCGCGGGCGCGGGTGTACGAGGTGAGAAACGTACCGATCAAACCGAGCAGAGTGATGGTCAGCAGGATCGGGTTGGCGTGCACCGGGCTGGTGGCGTAGAAGACGACGATACCGCCGAGCACCGCGCCATCGGCGACGCGATCAAGCGTGGAGTCGTAGAACGCGCCGAACACGGTGCTTCGACCGGTGCGACGGGCAACGGTACCGTCGAGCACGTCGAAGAGCGCCGTCAGACCGAGAAACCACCCGGCCGTGCGAATGTGCCCGCTGGCGAAGATGCCACCGGCGATGATCGTGCAGATCGTGCCGACGGTCGTGATCGTATTGGGATGGACACGGCGGCGCACGAGCCAGTCGGCGGCGGGCTCGATGACCCGCAAATAGCCGCGCTGAATCGCGCTCCAGAGAGATAGCATCTCGACTGACGCTGGAAAGTTAGGACCGGAAGCGCGCCCGTATGGCGGAGAGCCGTCCGGACGAACGGCCGGACGTACTGTCCAACCGCGGAAGGTAGTAGCCTATCAAGTTAGGACCGACCGCTGGTCAACGGTAGAGATGGAAACGGCGCACATCGCGCTCGAACGCGACAATGGCGGGCAGTTGACGGTCCATTACCGCATCGGGATCAGCACCGCCGAGTATGGCTTCGCGGACGCGAGCGGCACCAAGCCGCTGGTCGAAGCCGCGATCGGTGAGTTTGAGTGAATCCCGGTTCAGTCGCGTCAGCGCCCAGAGAATCGCGGCACCGACACGCGCCGGCTGCACGAGATCGCGATTGGTCACCTCGATCCGCAGTCCCGGTATGGCACGACCGGCGTACTTGCGATCGCCCGGAGCCGAGGGCGTGAATCGTTCCGCCTTGAAGCGCACGCCGGTGAGCGAGAGATCTTCCAGCAGCCGCGCCAGTGTGTCCGCACGCATCCACGGCGCGCCGATGCGCTGGAATGGTTCGTTCGTGCCGCGTCCGACGGACACGTTCGAGGACTCGAATGGCACCAGCGCCGGATAGAGCAGCGCGCTCGTCAGATTCGGAATATTCGGCGACGGCTTCACCCACGGCAGCGACGTCTGGTCAAACCACATTGCACGCCGCCAGTACTGCATGGGCACCACGGTCAGTCGTGTGCCAAGCTTGAACTGCGCCTGAAAGAGACGCGCCATCTCGCCCATCGTGAGCCCGTGGCGCAGCGGCATCGGATAGAGCGCGAAGGCGTTTGCCGAATTGGTTGGCGTGGGCTCCTCCGGATTGGCCAGCGCGGAGTCGAGCAACGTGCCTTGGACGCGAGCGCCGGACAGCGGATTCGGGCGATCGAGCACGACCACCGGAATACCGGCCCGCGCACCAGCGCGCATGGAATAGAGCATCACGCCCACGTACGTCCACGTCCGCGTGCCGATGTCCTGGAGGTCGACCACGAGTACGTCCACATCCTTCAGCAGGCTGTCCGGAGGCGCGATGGTCGTGCGCTGATAGAGCGAGTGAATGCGCAACCCCGTTTTCGGATCCGTCTCATCCGCCAGATTGGTCACGTCGGCCGTACCTGACAGGCCGTGCTCGGGCGCAAAGATCCGCACCAGCTTCACACCAGCCCTCACCGCGCGCGGGTCGGAGAAGAGGAGATCGATGCCCCGTCGCCCCTTCTCATCTACGCCGGTATGATTCGTGACCAGCGCGACGCGCTTGCCCGCGACGAGCTTGATGCTATCGTCCATGAGCACCGAGAGGCCGGGGCGTACCCTGCGATTCAGCCGCAAGGGCATGCCGTCCGGTCCCTCTTCGGGGACCGGCCGGTTGTCCGGCGCACTGTTGCCGCCGCACGCCGACACACCGACCGTCATTGCCGTCGCGGCAACTGCGACCAGCAGTCCGCGTCTCACCGTAGCCCAACCCCGCCCTTCTTCGAGATGCTTCACGCACTCCTCCCGGTGATGCCAGCACGCCGACGCGGCGCACCGGACCTGCATGTCGGCGAACACATCACAGTGCAGCCTCCCTACCCTGCCGCTCCGACCACGACGGCGAGTCGCGCGCGTGCCGCACGTCCTCTCGCCACCAATCGCTCCACCAATCGCTCCACCAAACGCGCCACCGATTTCGCCAACAGTGCCGCGCACCACCTCGCACATGCCCTTCGTCGCGCGAGCCCCGCGGCCGCCGGTTTGCTGCTCGCGGCGACCGTCGGCTGTGCGGCCGCCGCATCGAGTGCATCCCCACGCACGAACGGGACCGTGCTGGCTGCCCCGGGACCCATCTCGCTCAATCCTGCCGTTCCGCTCCCCGCCCAACACCGACGCTGGATCGACAGCACCCTCGCCGCGCTGTCGCTGCGTGAGCGTGTCGCGCAGATGGTGATGGTGTGGGTATTGGGTGACTTCACGAACGCACGCGAACCACGCTTTCTCAAGATCGTCGAGCAAGTGCAGCGCGATGGCGTCGGCGGCGTGGTCATGTCACTCGGCTCTCCCATCGAAGTCGCGGCGAAGCTGAACTACCTCCAGGCGCGCGCCAAGGTGCCGCTGCTCGTGGGCAGCGATGTCGAGCCGGGGTTGGGTCGTCTCGAAGGCGGTTTCTTCTCGGCGGCGTATCCGAGCGCGGGGAGCGCGACCGTGCTGCCGAGCAACATGGCCATCGGTGCCACGGGACGCGTGGAGGACGCGGAGACGGCGGGACGCATCACCGGCACGGAGGCGATGGCGATCGGCATCCACATGGCGTTCGCGCCGGTGGTGGATGTCAACAACAACCCGAACAACCCGGTGATCAACATCCGGTCGTTCGGCGAAGACCCGCGCCTGGTGGCGCAGATGGCGGCGGCCTTCGTGCGCGGTCTGCAATCGACTGGTGCCGCGGCGACCGCCAAGCACTTTCCGGGACACGGCGACACCGATACCGACTCGCATCTCGGATTGCCCGTAATTCCCGTGCAACGCGCGCGACTCGATTCGGTGGAGCTCCTGCCCTTTGCGGCGGCAATCGCCGGTGGTGTGTCCGGCATGATGACAGCGCACATCGCGCTCCCCAACGCCTATGGCGATAGCGTGCCGGCGACGTTGTCCGCGCGCATCATGCAGAACTTGCTGCGCGATTCGCTGGCATTTCGTGGTGTGACAGTCACCGACGCGATGACGATGGATGGGCTATCCAAGGGCTACGGGGTCGAGGAGAGTTCGGTGCGCGCGGTCGAAGCAGGCAACGACATCCTGCTCATGCCCCCCGATGTCACCAGGGCGATCGATGCCGTCGTGCGCGCCGTGGAGTCGGGTCGCCTCGCGTCCTCGCGCATCGACGTGAGCGTGCGTCGCATTCTCGAACTCAAGTTGCGCACGGGCGCGGTGTCGCGGCCGATCGTTTCGCTCGACGCCCTGCGTGACGCCGTGGCGACGCCCGCGCATCTGGCAAGCGCCAATGCGATCGCACAACGCGCCATCACGTTGCTGCGTGACAGTGCATCGTTGGTACCGGTGACACGAACATCGAGCGTGATGATTCTGACCTACGCGGCTGACGCCGAGATGGTGGCCGGCACCGCGTTCACGTCCGAAGTACGGGCACAGGGTGTACGCGTGCGTCATGTCCGACTCTCGCCACACGCGAACGATGTTGAACTCGACTCCCTCGTTCGCGACACGGACCGGGTCGATCGGGTCATCGTCTACACGTATACACGCACACTCGAGGGCGAAGGCCGGCTCGCCATCCCGTCGCAGATCGCGGCCTTCATCGGCAAGCTTGCAGTCTCCGGCAAACTCATCGTGGTGGCCGGTGGCAATCCGTATCAGGTGCGCCAGGTGTCGCAGATTCCGACCTACATGGTCACCTTTGGCCGAGGCGAAGCCCTCGAACGCGCCGCCGCGCGCGCGTTGTTCGGGTCGGCGCCGATCTCAGGTCATTCGCCGGTCTCCCTGCCCGGCTACTTTTCGAGAGGCGACGGTATCATGCGCGAAGCGCGAGGCACTCCATGAACGGCGCCCGTTCGTCCAACGCGTCATCGGTTGCGTCGGGTCGAACACGCGCCGTCGCGTTGCTCTGCGTGACAACGGCGCTCTCGCTCGGCAACGGTTGCGCACGGAAACCGGCGACCGCTTCCGTCACGCCGGCCGGTGTACCGGCAATACGGGTCGCCGCACTTCGCGACAGCATTCGTATCGTGCTCGATCGCGCGATCGCGGACAGCGCGTTTCCCGGTGCATACGTGGTGGTTGGTAACCGGGACGGTGTGCTTGCCGAGTATGGCGCAGGCAGACTCGATGTGCTTGACGACACGAGACCCACCGCCAGCACGGTGTGGGATCTGGCGTCGCTGACCAAGGTCGTAGGCACGACATCCGCGATGCTGCAGCTGATCGGACAGGGCAAGGTCGCGCTCGACTCACCCGTGGTGCGGTATCTCCCTGAGTGGACGGCCCCGGGCGCGGCGCGGATTACGGTGCGCATGCTGCTCACGCATTCGGCGGGATTGCCTGCCTGGCGCCCGTTCTACAAAGAGGCCAGCACGGCCGACGAGGCGTTTGCGCAGCTCTTCGCCACCGCGCCTGATACGGTACCCGGGACACGATTCCTGTACAGTGATCTGGGATTCATGCTACTCGGCAAATTGGTCGAGCGCGTCTCTGGTGAGCGTCTCGATCAGTACGATGTGACGCATGTGTTCGAGCCCCTCGGCATGCGCGATACTCGGTACCTGCCGCCGACCGACTGGCGCGCCCGCATCGCGCCTACCGAGCAGGATCCGTGGCGTCAGCGCAAACTGCGCGGTGAGGTGCACGACGAGAATGCATCACGGGTAGGAGGCGTATCCGGGCACGCGGGACTCTTCTCCAGCGGTCGGGATCTGGCGCGCTTTGCTCAGGCCTATCTGCGCGGCGGGGAGCTTGGCGGCACCCGCGTCTTCGACGCCGCGACCCTGGCCCAGTTCACGACGCTGCAAAACGTCGCGATCTCTCGTCGTGCGCTTGGCTGGGAAACGCCAACCGGTGGGAACTCCGCCGGACGCCAACTCTCCCCGCAGGCCTTCGGGCACACGGGCTTCACCGGGACGTCGCTCTGGATGGACCCGCCGCAGGACCTGTTCGTCGTCCTATTGACCAATCGTGTGAATCCCACCCGTACCAACCTCAAGATCGGCCGTGTGCGCGCGGCGATGGCGGATGCGGTGGCAGGGGCGATGCGCACCGGAGGCGAGGGCGCTTCCGGCGGCGCTGCTCGTTGACCGTTCTGCTTTCTTGCAAGGGGAGCGAACATGTCGCTATTTTCCGGTGTAGCATATTCGTCGTATCTACGTAGCATATGCGAGGTCGTGACGCCGGTCTGCCGCGTGGTGCGGTAACGGCGACAACGCGTTCCATCAAGGCCGACGCAGAGCGCGGCCGCTTCGGAGGGCAGCAATGAGCACGATGCAGCAGCCAGAGGTCATGGTGGTGATCACGCCGGTCGCCGGGACCGAAGTGCTGAAGTTCATGGAAGCCGAAGGGGTGACGGCCGAACAGGGCGGACTTCGCGTGTCGGTGATGCCCGGCGGCTGCAGCGGTTTCAAGTACGGGCTTGTCATCGAAGACAAAAGCGCCGAAGATGACATCATCGTAGAACATGACGGTTTCAAGGTCTTCGTCGATCCTTTTTCGGCGCAGTACCTGGGCGGTACGGTCATCGACTACGTGACGTCCATGCAGGGTTCCGGCTTCACCTTCAAGAATCCGAGCTCCACGGGCGGCTGCGGCTGCGGAAGTTCCTTCTCCGCTTGACCACGACGGCGCCGACCGCGGCGCCCTCCACCTCGGCAACGTCATGAGTTCTCCGGCCACCAGATCATCGGAGCCCTCGCAGTCGCAGCAGGCCCGCGTCCTCGATCCGAGTCGCGGGCCTCTGCATATCGAGGCTCCGTCCTTTCTGCACCCCGACGCCGCCTCGCGCGCGCGCGAGCGGATTCCCACCGTCATCGTCGATGACCACGAGGCCTTGGCGCGACTCGTCGCCGGCCGCATCGCCGCTCTCATTCGCGAACGCGCCGCCGAACAACGCACGCTCGTGCTCGGCCTCGCCACCGGCTCAACGCCGATCGGCGTCTATCGCGAGTTGATTCGTCTGCATCGCGAGGAGCAGCTGAGCTTCGCCAACGTCGTCACGTTCAATCTCGACGAATACTGGCCAATGCCGCCGGAAAGCATTCACTCGTATCATCGCTTCATGTGGGAGAATCTTTTTTCGCACGTGGACATCGATGCGACCAATGTGCACCTGCTCGACGGTACGTTGGCCCGCGCGGATGTCGATGTGGCATGCGCCGCCTACGAAGCGGCGATGGCAAGGGCTGGCGGCATCGACTTCCAGCTGCTCGGCATCGGCAAGACCGGACACATCGGCTTCAATGAGCCCGGGTCCGGCGAAACGAGTCGCACCCGCATGATCCATCTCGATCATGTCACCCGTCGCGATGCCTCGGCCGATTTCTTCGGCGAAGAGAACGTGCCGCGCGAAGCGATCACGATGGGTATCGCCACCATTCTTGCGGCGCGCGAGATCGCGATCCTGGCGACCGGTGAACACAAGTCCGGCGTGGTGAAGCGCGCGGTGGAAGGGGAGATCGATCGCGATGTCGCCGCCACGTTTCTGCAGCGTCATCCAGCCACGACATTCTTCGTGGACGAGTCGGCGGCCGTCGAGCTGACGCGCGTGGCGACGCCGTGGCTGCTCGATGAAGTGGAGTGGACCGATGCGCTGGAGTTGCGTGCGGTGACCTGGCTGGCGAGTCGGACGGGCAAGGCAATCCTCAAGCTCACCCAGCAGGATTACGCCGATCATCAGCTCTCATCGCTCGTTGCGCGGCACGGATCGCCCGGTGCCGTGAATGGTCTCGTCTTCAACGTCCTCGGTGCGAAGATTCGCGGCAAGAGCAAATTGCCGCGCGGCAAGCGGGTGATCTGCTTCTCTCCGCATCCGGACGACGACGTCATCTCGATGGGTGGTATTCTGCGCAAGTTCGTCGAGAATGAGAACGAGATGACCGTCGCGTACATGACCAGTGGCAACATCGCGGTCTTCGATCATGATGTGCGTCGCTACATGGACTTTCTGGAGCGACTCGGTCAGGAACGGATCGGCGATGGCAGCTCGGTGCAACAGCTCGCCGATGTCGTGCATGACTTTCTGAAGACCAAGCACGCGGGACAGGTCGATATTCCTGAAGTGCAGGACGTCAAGCGCATCATCCGCGAATCGGAAGCGGTGAGCGGCATCGAAGTCATGGGGCTCACACGCAGCAACGCGCGCTTCCTCAACCTGCCGTTCTATCAAACGGGCAAGGTGCGCAAGGATCCGATCGGTCCAGCCGACGTGAAGATCGTCGCGGAGTTGCTCCGCGAGCTGAAGCCCGAGATCATCTTCGTCGCCGGTGACCTCTCCGATCCACACGGCACACATCGCATGTGCAAGGAAGCGATCGACGCGGCCATGCGCGAAGTGTATGGTGAGGGCGCAGTGACGCCGACGCGTCCGGAAGTGTGGTTGTATCGCGGCGCCTGGCAGGAGTGGCCCGTGACCGAAGCCACCACCCTGGTACCGCTGTCTCAGGAAGAGCTGACGCTCAAGATTCAGGCGATCTTCAAGCACCAGTCGCAGAAGGATTCTGCACCCTTTCCCGGTCAGGACGAACGTGAGTTCTGGCAGCGGGTGGAGCAGCGCAACAAAGCCACCTCGGCGCATCTGGATCGCCTCGGACTGGCGGAGTACTTCGCCATGGAAGCCTATGTTGTCATGTGATCGCGTGGCGCGCGGAGAAGAAGCATGAGTGGTGGCTTCGCGACCATCGACTGGGTGGTGCTGATTGCGTACCTCGTCGGCACGACGCTGCTGGGAGTCTGGCTTGGTCGCGACCAGAAAGATGCGAAGGACTATTTCGTCGCCGGACAGCGCATTCCCTGGTGGGCAATCCTCTTCTCCGTGGTGGCGACAGAAACGAGTGCCCTGACGTTCATCTCGATTCCAGGACTCGCGTACGTCGGCAATCTGTCGTTTCTGCAGATCGCGGCGGGGTACATCATCGGTCGCATTGTCATCGCGTACACATTGCTGCCGCGCTACTACCAAGGTGAATTGGTGACGGCGTACGCCCTGCTCGAACAGCGTTTCGGTGTTGCAACGCGTCGGTTTGCATCCATCGTCTTCATGTTCACGCGCGCGTTCGGCGATTCCGTTCGCGTGTTCGCGACGGCGATTCCGGTTGGGCTGATCATCGGGCCGATCGTACCGGCGCAGTACGTCGGTCCGCTGTCGATCCTGATTCTCGGTGCCTTCACCGTGCTCTACACGTATCACGGTGGCATGCGCGCCGTGGTGTGGACGGACGTGCTGCAAACGGGGGTATATCTGATTGGTGGAGTGGCCGCCGTCGTCGTCATCGGAAACAACGTCGATGGTGGATGGAGCAGCATCCTGACGGCCGCCGACGCGCAAGGCAAACTGCGCATCATCGACACGTACACCGGATTCGATCGACCGCACACCATCTGGGCAGGGCTCATTGGCGGCATGTTCCTGAGCATGGCGTCGCATGGGGTCGACCAGCTCATCGTGCAGCGACTGCTCGCCTCGGGGAATCTCACCGAAGCTCGCCGATCACTGATTGGCAGTGGCTTCGTGGTGCTGGCGCAGTTTGCGCTGTTCCTCGTCATCGGCGTCGGACTGCACGCGTTTTACGGTGGCGAGGTATTTCCGCGCCCGGATGCGATCTTCCCTCGATTCATCGTGGATGAGATGCCGCCAGTTCTGACTGGCCTCGTCATCGCCGCCATTCTCGCGGCCGCCATGAGCACCGTCAGTGGCGCGCTCAATTCGCTGGCTGCAGCTTCGGTGCACGACCTCTACCTGCCCATGTCCGGCAAGCGCAGCGACGATCCGTCGCTGCTCCGCATCAGCAAGGCATTCACCCTGATCTGGGCGGCGGTCCTCATCGGCGGCGCCATGCTCTATCGAAACGAAGGGACACCGGTCGTCACCATCGCGCTCTCCATCGCGTCGTTCACGTACGGCGGTCTGCTCGGCGCATTCTTTCTTGGCATCCTGCTCAAACGCGCCGTGCAGCGCGACGCGCTCATCGGCATGGCGGTCGGCATCAGTACGATGAGCGTCGTCGTGTTTGCGAAAGCATTGAGCGGTTGGTTCCCCGAGCTGGCATCGACTTTGGCTCCGGTGGCACGAATTGCGTGGCCATGGTACGTGTTGATCGGTACGACGATTACGTTCGTCACCGGACTGTTGTCATCACTGACCCATGCGGCGCCGAATGCGTTGCAGTCACCGTTGGGACCTCGCACATGAGCGCCGGACCTCTCGACCCTCTGCCACTTGTTGTCGGCGTCGACGGCGGCGGAACTCGCACGCGCGTCGTGCTTGCCGACGCCAACGGCAACGTGCTCGCGCGCACCGAAGGCGCGGCGACGTCGCTGCAGCCAGGGCATGAATCAGTGGCAGCCGACATCATCAAGGTGCTCATTGCCGACGTGCTGCAGATGGCTGAGCGCACGGAGAATCGACCGGCCGTCTGTGTGGTTGGCGTTGCCGGCGCCGGTCAGGAACGTTCCGCGCAGGCGTTGTGGTCGGCGTTGGCCTCACGTCGCATTGCCGACGATGTGTCGGTGCAGTCGGACGCGACGATCGCGATGGACGATGCGTTTGGAGACAGCGCCGGCGTGTTGCTGGTGGCGGGCACAGGGTCCGTGGCGTTCTCACGCGCTCCCGATGGCCGTCTCGAGCGGTGTGGCGGCTGGGGGCCGAACGTTGGCGACGAAGGCAGTGCCGCATGGCTCGGCCGTCGTGCACTCAGCGTGGTGACCGCAGCGCACGATGGCCGCGAACCGGAGACCGCACTCACGGGCGCGTTACTGACCGCGCTCGAACTCGAGTCGATCGACGAGCTGATTCCGTGGGCCTCGGGCGCGACGCCGGGCACCTATGCGACCATCGCACCCGTGGTCGCGCAGGTGGCCGCGACGGGAGATCTGCGTGCCAATGCGTTGATCAGTCTCTGCGTCGAGGAGCTGTCACTGCACGTGCGGACACTGGCGCGTCGTTGCTTCATGGACGAACGTGCGGCGATTCCGGTGGCACTCGCCGGCGGTCTGATGTCCAGGGGTTCGCTGGTGCGCAAGCGCCTCGAACAGCGGCTCAGGAGTGCGGTGCCAGGAGCCACGGTTCGTGCGGACGACGTGGATGCAGCGCGCGGTGCGGTGCGACGTGCGCGACGGTTGCTCGGCGTCGAGGTGTAGGCGAAGCTGGATCCATTCCTGCCATGGAAAGCGCGCCCCGCATGCTGTCGGGCGCGCTTTGTATTTCGACGGTCGATCTCCTTTCACCGCTTCGCGGCGCGCAGGCTATGCCGCTACCACTGCTTCCTGGCCTTCCGGCGGGATTTCCAGCACGCCTTCCCAACGCGCCATCACTGCGGTGGCCAGACAGTTGCCCATCAGATTGACGGACGTCCGTGCCATGTCCATGATCGCGTCCACGCCAAGAATCACGGCGATTCCTTCGAGCGGCAATCCGAACTGCGCCAGCGCGCCGGACAGAATCACCAGCGACGCACGCGGTACCGCCGCCACGCCCTTCGACGTGAGCATCAGCGTGAGCATCATCAACAGCTGCTGACTGAGCGGCATGTCGATGCCCGCCGCCTGCGCCACGAACACCGACGCAATCGCGAGGTACAGCGTGGAGCCGTCGAGGTTGAACGAGTAGCCCGTTGGCAGCACGAACGACACGATGCGGCGCGGCACGCCGAACTTCTCCATCGCCGTCATCGCCTGTGGAAATGCGGCCTCGCTTGAGGCCGTGGTGAAGGCGATGAGCCAAGGCTCGCGCACCGTGCGCCAGAAGCGCGCGATGGGAATGCGCATGATGAGGGCGACCGGCACCAGCACCAACAGCACGAACACGATCAGCGACACGTAGAGCGTACCGACCAGCTTGGCCAGGTTGAGCATGACACCAAGTCCGCTCTTGCCGACTGTCACGCCGATCGCGGCGCCGATACCGATCGGCGCGTACGCCATCACGATACCGACAAACTTGAACATCACATCGCTCAACGACTGCAGCCAGTCGAGCATGAACTTCTTGGACGGTCCTTCAACGCGCGCCAGCGCGACGGCGAAGATGATCGCGAAGAAGACGATCTGCAGGACTTCGTTCTGTGCGGCCGCTTCAAAGAAGCTCTGCGGCACGGTGTGTTCGAGCACCGAAGCGAACGTCGGCGTCTTCGTGGCCAGCTCCTTGAACTCGTCGCCACCGGTGGCGGCAAGCTGCACGCCGACACCGGGCTTCACCCAATTCACCGCGATCAACCCGATGGCCAACGCCAGCGTCGTCACGATCTCGAAGTAGATGATCGAGCGCAACGCCAGCTTGCCCACCTTCTTCATGTCGTCGCCATGTCCGGCAATGCCGACAACGAGTGTGCTGAAGAGCAGCGGCACGATCAACGACTTGATCATGCGCAGGAAGATGTTGGCGAACGGCTTCAGGTTGACCGCGATGTCGGGCGCCAGCCATCCGATGAGGATGCCGACCACCATCGAAATCACGATCCACTGTGAGAAACCAATGCCAAGGAAGCCCTTGCTGGCCGGAGCGGCAGACGCCTGCGGAGTTGCCATCGGTCTCTCGGTCAGATGAACAGCGGAGCCAACACGAGCGTGATCGTGGACAACAGCTTGATCAGCACGTGCAACGAGGGGCCGGCCGTGTCCTTGAACGGGTCGCCGACAGTGTCACCAACAACGGCCGCCTTGTGCGCGTCCGATTTCTTGCCGCCGTAGGCTCCGGTCTCGATGTACTTCTTCGCGTTGTCCCACGCACCGCCGCCGTTATTCAGGAAGCCGGCCATGAGAATACCCACCACGGTCGCGATCATCAGGAAGCCGGCCACCGCTTCGGCGCCGAGATACTCACCCGGTGCGCTGAGCTGCTTGAAGATGAGACCCACGCCAATCGGGAATGCGAGCACGAGGAATCCTGGGAGCACCATCGCCTTGAGCGCGCCCACCGTGACGATGTCCACGCACCTGGCGTAGTCGGGCTCCTCGGTGCCAAGCATGATGCCCGGATGTTCCCTGAACTGACGACGCACTTCGGTGATGACGCTCTGCGCGGCCTTGCTGACCGCCGTCATGGCGAGCGACGAGAACCAGAACACGAGCATGCCGCCGATCAGCGCACTGACGAACACCTGCGGCTTGCTGAGGTCCACGTGCAGCGCCTGTCCGGTGTAGTTCTTCACTTCGTCCAGGTACGCCGAAAAGAGCAGGAACGCGGCGAGTGCCGCAGAACCGATGGCGTAGCCCTTGGTGAGTGCCTTGGTCGTATTGCCGACGGCATCGAGCTTGTCCGTCTTGGTGCGGATCGCTTCCGGCTGCTTGGACATCTCGACGATGCCACCAGCGTTGTCGGTGATCGGTCCGAACACATCCATCGCAAGGATGTAGCCGGCGGTGCCAAGCATGCCCATCGTGGCCACAGCCGTGCCGAACAGACCACCCGCCGCTTCACCGTCGATCATGATGCCGCTGGACCGTCCGAGCATGAAGCTGCCGACCAGCGCGATCGCGATCGTGAACACCGGCAACACGGTCGACTCCATGCCCACCGCCAAGCCCATGATGATGTTGGTGGCCGGTCCGGTCTGCGAGGCCTCGGCGATGCTGAGCACCGGGCGATAGCGATACTCGGTGTAATACTGCGTGATGAAGACGAACGCGATCGAGGTGATGACACCAATCATGGCACAACCGAAGTAGTACAGCCATGCATCCGGTGCGTCAGGCGTCACCAACAGCCACTTGCAGGCGCCGAAGATCGCGACACTGACCAAGGCGGCCGTGATGTAGTAGCCGCGATTGAGCGCGATCATCGGGTCGGCGTCTTCGGTCGTGCTCACACTCATCACGCCGATGATCGAGCACACCAGACCGAGCGCGCCAATGACGAGCGGGAAAAGGATGCCTGCAACACCGAACGTCTTGAAGAGGATGACGCCAAGAATCATGGCGCCGATGTTTTCGGCCGCCGTCGATTCGAACAGGTCCGCACCACGACCAGCGCAGTCGCCAACGTTGTCGCCCACGAGGTCGGCGATCACGGCGGGGTTACGCGGATCGTCTTCCGGAATGCCGGCTTCGACCTTGCCCACCAGGTCCGCGCCAACGTCGGCGGCCTTGGTGTAGATGCCACCGCCCAACTGTGCGAAGAGCGCGACGAACGAGGCGCCGAATCCATAGCCGACAATCAGGAACGGAATCTTCGTCGCCCAGACATTCGGGTCGGTGCCTTCCGGCATCATCGCCGTGAGAATCGCGAAGAGTCCACCAACGCCAAGCAACGACATCGAGACCGTAAACAGCCCCGACACGGCGCCACCGCGCAACGCGGTCTGCAACGCGGCGTTGAGCGATGTCATGGCCGCGGCAGCGACGCGAATGTTGGTGCGGATGGACACCCACATGCCCATGTAGCCCGCAATGCCGGACGACAATGCGCCGAGCAGAAACGAGAGCACGATGAACATCGCGAAGAGTTTGGGATCATCCACCGGATCGGTGGCGTTGTGATCACGCAACAAGCCGTAGCCGACGCCCAGCACCACCGCCACCAGCACGGCCAGCATGGCAATCGTCTTGTTCTGGCGCGCCAGGTACGCTTCCGCACCGACCTGGATGGCGTTGGAGATCTTCTGCATCGCGGGCGTGCCTCGATCGCGCGCCAACACCCAGCGCGCGAGGAACACGGCAAACACGAGAGCGAAGACGCTCCCACCGAGGATGATCGTGAGAAGCAGTGACTGTGACGCAATCATGAGCTGGACACTCGCCAGGTGGAGTTAGCGGAAACGCGAAGATGAACGACGACGCGTCCCGCGGGGGACGGCCTGCGGGTCATGTCGGCGTCAACGAGAAGGAGTGCTACGATTGCGCGGCAGCGATGGAGGGAGTGCGCAACCGGAAGCGCGTTGCTGCGGGGAGGGGCCGCTGTAACAGAAATGCCCGGCGCAGAACACGGGCAAGCTACTGGCGCGCACATGGCAGAGCCAGAGCAGCCTCGACGGAAAACGCGCGTCGCGGCATGACCGCCGTGGCGGTCGGAACAGCTACACGCCGCTAGAGCGAGTAGGTGATCTCGGTCTTCGCGCGGACGGGCACGCCCTGCGCATTCACGGCGGGGCGGAAACGAATCGCCGAGAGCGCATCGCGCAGCTTGCGATTGTAGGCACCGTCCTTCGTCGGATTGAATTGCAGATCGAGCACTTTGCCGGTGGAATCGACATCGAACACGACGACGACGGTTCCGCGCGCCTTCGACGGCACCGGAATCGGCGGAAGGAACAGCTCTGTGGGCGCCGGCGGGTATACCGTGCCCGGACCGCCGCCGGTGCCTGGGCCGACGCTGCTTCCCTTGCCGGTCCCCACACCCGACCCGACACCGCCACCGCTCCCGGACCCCGCCCCAGCGCTGCCGTCGGTGCCAGCGCCCCCGCCAGTACCAGTCACTGTCGACTTGGCGTCGGCCGCGGCATCGTTGCTCGTGGGCGGTGTGGGTGCTGGAGGCGTTGGCGTCGGCGGAGGCGGCACGACCGGCGGCGGAACCACGGGCGGCGTGATCGGTGGAACGATGGGTGGAACCACCGGCGGCACCACGGGCGCGGGCGTGGGAGCCAACTTGATGAACTGCAGTCGCTCCGTCTTCGCGCCGCCGGTGCCGCGGCTTCCGCCACCGCCACCGCCCGCAGGACCGGGTCCACCGGCGCCGAGCACCTCGCGCACGAGTTCCGGCGCGGCGATCGGTCCGATGAGCAACAGGATGATCAGCACGTGCGCCAACACAGACATCACGAAACTGCGCGCGCGTTTGGCTTTCGAGAGCGGGATGCCGATGGGCGGACGATAGCGCGGCCGCTCCCGCCGCGGCGAAGAGTCGGACCCGTCGTCGAACGTGTTGGACGGCGATGGGACGTTGACCATGCGAGAGAGTTGAATCGTGGATTGAACCAAACCCTTGGCGGTGTGCTCCCTCTGCAGAGACACCTCACCGCGTTGTCACCCCAAACGTAGTACGGCGGACGAGCCCGTAGGGTTCGTCCGCCGTAGCCGCAGCAAACCGGAAGGTATTACCCGGACGCCGTCGGAAAGGTCATGCCGCCCACATCACTTGGGTGGGACGCCGATCACCTTCACGCCTGCACCGCGCGCCTGATCCATCGCCCAGATGACGCTGTTGTACGTGACCATGGTGTCACCCTTCACGAAGATGACCTTCTCCGGACGACCGTCGTAGATGGTCTTCAGTCTGGCGAAGAGCGCCGCCTTTTCCACGGCTTCCTTGTTGATCGCATACTTGTCATCCGGCAGCACCTCGAGCACGATCTGGTCCGGCACCACGTTGCTGGCCGGCTGTGGCGTGGGATCGGGGAGCTGCGTATCGAGCGCCTTACGGCTCATCGGAATGATCATCATGAAGATGACCAGAAGCACGAGCAACACGTCGATCATCGGCGTGACGTTCGGCTCGTTGGTGAGATTGGTCCCACCCCCACCTGTCGACATGCTCATCAGTTGCTCCCGATTTTCAGGCGATCGCTTTCGACGAGCGACTCGGTCCCTGGCTTCTGTTCGGTGATCAGCGCCGCGACACGCACCCCTGACTTGGATAGCCGGTCCAGCGCATCGATGACCTTCACATACTGGAGGTCTTTGTGGGCCTTCACGTACATGATGTAATCATCCCGCTCCTTGCCGAAAATCTCCTTCACCAACGGTTCCAGATCTTCGTTCCGCACCGGACGCTTGTTCAGGTAGTAGCGCCCCTGATCGTCGATACCGAGCACCTGATCACCCTCTTCTTCCGGGTGCGTCTTGAGGTTCTGACCATCCGGCGGAACCGCCTTGAAACCGGCGTTGATCTGCGGCACCACGATCATGAAGATGACGAGAAGCACCAGCATCACGTCGATCATGGGGGTGACGTTTGGCTCGGCTTTGACACCGCCCGTGGAGCCAGCGCTCATGCCCATACCGCTACACTCCTTTCGTTACGTCGCGAAGCAGGATACCCGATGGGGACCGCTGCTTCGCGACCGGTTCGTTCGAATGATGGCAACCTACTTCGAGATGGCGTCGCCACCCGCGGTGTTGAACTCACGGGTAAAGCGGGAGCGACCGAACTCACCAGAAACGCCCTTGATGAGGTAGTCGATCATTTCCTTCGACGTGTACGTCATTTCCGCCGTCAGGTTGTCGATCTTCGTCTGGAAGTAGTTGAACGACCACACGGCCGGAATGGCGACGCCGATTCCGATGGCCGTCGTGATGAGCGCTTCGGCCACACCGCCGGCGATGGCGGAGATACCGCCGGCGCCCGACGTGGCCATACCAGTGAAGGAGTTGACGATACCCATCGTCGTGCCGAGCAGTCCGACGAACGGCGCCGTGGCACCGACCGTCGCAAGCACGCCCGTGCCACGCTTCATGTCAACGACCGTCATCAGCATTTCGCGCTCAACCGCGCGCTCAGCCGAGTTGATGTCCGCGACCGTCACCGAACCATCCTGGATGAGCGGGCGGATCTCGCCGAGCGCTCCACCCAGCACGCGGGCCACGTGCGACTTTTTGTAGCCTTCGGCGAGCTTGATGGCTTCGTTCAGGTTGTCTTCTTCGAGGAACTGCGAGAACTCAGGGGCAAACTTGCGCGTCTCCGCCTGTCCCTTGCGAAGCGACCACCACTTCTGGATCAGCACCTGAAAGGAAAACGCGGACATGCCGAGCAGCGTAAAGACGATGCCCTTCGCAAACCAGCCCATCGCCTGGTAGAGGCCAAGCAGTGAGGTTTCCATAATCGAGACTCCGAATAGAACGGTGGAAGTGAACTAGCGATTCAGTGAGAACTGGAACGGCTGCTGCACAAGCTGCTTCACTTTGCGTCCACCCACTTCTGCGGGCAGGAAGCGCATGCGCTGCAGCGCATTCTTCACGGAGGTCGAGAACAGATCGTTGTCGGATTTGAGCACCTTGAAGGTGCCCATATCAGCGCGACCGGTGGTGTCCACGACGAACTGCGCCAATACCGTGCCTTCGATGCCGGCGGACCGAAGCATGTCGGGGTACTGCGGACCCGTGGCGCCAGGCGCCATCACGACAGGCTTTTCCACCTGGAAGTCGAAGTACGGCTGATCGCCCTGCGGCACCGGACCCTTGCCGCCTTCAACGCCCTTGGCCACACCACCGGCGACACCCTTCCCCGAGAAGTCGGCTTCGTCGGTGACCTTCTTGGAGAGGTCGATGTCGGGGATGATGTTGGGGATTTCGATGGGCGCCGAAAGCACCTGGAATCCCTTGGGCGGCGGAGGCGCCGCCACCGCGTCTGGCGGTGGGGGGGGCTTCTCCGGCTCAGGTGGCTTGGGTTCGTCCTTCTTCACTTCGACGAAGTCCACCTTCTCTTCCTTCTTTTCGTCTTCTTTGATGCCGGCATTGGCCGTCGCGATGACCAATCCCGCCACGACTACCGAATGCAGAATGATGGACGTGAGCGAACCGCCCAGCCGCTTCTGCTTCTTCGCCTGCGATTCCACCAGGTTGTTGAACATCGGGCCTATCCGGGTACGGGTCGCAGAGCCCGGAGTTGCTCCCCGGGGACTGACAAGTGCGATTCTACGCCCCGGTCATGATCGAGCAATGGCGAAAAGATTAGGGTTGGATTAATCCGAGGTTAGCATTCCCTCGCCAACGGCATATTCGCCGGTGTCCGCGAGATCGTTGGTGCCGGCGACCGGCAGGATCACCGTAAACGTGCTGCCACGGCTGAGTCGCGACTGCACAGTCAACGTGCCCCCGTGAGCCTGGGCGATCCATTGACAGATCGCCAGCCCGAGCCCGAACCCGCCGCGCTCGGACGAACGTGACCGCACGCGGTCGGCACGCCAGAATCGCTCGAAGATGTACGGCAGATCGGCGGCGGCGATACCGATGCCGGTATCGCGCACCGTCATCGACACCTGCTCGCCTGCGCGCACGAGCGTGATCTCGACCCGACCGCCGCGCGGCGTGTACTTGATCGCGTTCGTCACGAGGTTGAGGAAGAGCTGACGAAGCCGCGTCAGGTCGCCACTCACCTCGACCTCCTCGATCACCGGCGCGTCGATGATGATTCCCGGCTCCTCCCCAAGCAGTCGCGCGGTCTCCACCACCTCGCGCGCCAACAGCGCCAACTCCACCGGCTCGCGGTGCAGATCGAAGCGCCCTTCGTCGGCGCGGGCCAGGGTCAGCAGCGAGTTCACCAGGTCGGCCATGCGCGTCAGCTGCTGCAGTGCCTCCTCGAGAGCGACGGCCTGTTCGGTACCGGTGGACGTCGGCGACATCGCACGTTCGACATCCGCCCGCATCACGGTGAGCGGCGTTTTGAGCTCATGACTGGCATCGGCGGTGAAGCGTCGCAGCGCACCGAACGAGGTCTCCAGGCGTTCAATCATCGCGTTCAGCGTCGACGACAGACGCGCCAGCTCGTCGCCCGCCGCGCCGATGGCGAGACGTCGGTGCAAAGAACGACCGTCGGTAATTGCCTCCACCTGGTCGATGATCCGATCGATCGGCCGGAACGCGCGGCCGGCGATGAAGTGTGCGAAGATCACCGACAGCGCGACCAGAAACGGCGCGGCGATGAACATCGTGCTCACCAATTCCGTCGGGGCAAACTGAGCGGCGTCCGATCGCATGCCCACCCACGCGCGATCGATCTGACCGCGCGTACCAATGCCCGGGATGCGCCGCGATTGCATGAGCAACTCACCCGATCGCAAGGCAATCGTGACCGGCTCCGCCTTGTCCGTCATCTCCAACACGGCCGAATCGAGAGAGGCTTGCTCCTCGTCGCCGAGCAATCGGACAGCTTCTGATTTATAGAGTGAATTGCCGCGCGAGTCCTTGAGCAGCACGAAGTCAGGCAACAGCTCGAGCAACGGCACCACACGCGGCGACACTTCCGCACCGACGAGCGAATCGGGCGTGACGACGAGCTGCTGCGTAAACAGCTTGCCCGCGATATCGATCAGGCGCACGGTCTGATCCGCTTCGCTCCGCACGCGCTCCTTGAGCTCGGCGAAGACGGTCATGCGTCGCACGGTGAGCAACGCCAGCGAAAACAACAGCATCGTGGCAATCATCACCGCCGTATAGGCGACGGTGAGTCGGGAGCGGATCGATCCCACGCGTCAGTGCTCCCGCGCTTACGCGCGAATCATGTAGCCGACACCGCGGACCGTCGTGATCAGCTTCTTGTCATGCCGCGCGTCGATCTTCTTGCGCAGGTGATTGATCACCACGTCCACGATGTTGGTCCCCGGATCGAAGTGATAGCCCCACGCGTACTCGGTGATCAGCGTGCGGCTCATCACGCGGCCTGCATGCCGCATCAGATACTCCAGCACGGCAAATTCCTTCGGCGTCAGTTCGATCGGCTCACCCGCGCGTCGCACTTCGTGCGTGCCCTGATCGAGCTCCAGTTCGGCCACACGCAGCAACGGCGACGCCAGCGCGCGGGGGCGACGCGACAACGCCTCGACACGCGCCAACAGCTCCTCGAACGCGAACGGCTTGGTCACATAGTCGTCCGCACCGGCGCGCAACGTCTCCACCTTCGCGTCCACCGCATCCTGCGCGGTCAGCACAAGCACCGGTCGCTCGAATCCCTTGGCGCGCAGGGACCGCAAGACGTCCAGTCCGTTCCGACCAGGCAGGCGCATGTCCAGCACCAACAGGTCGTACGGCTGCGACAGCGCCATCCGCTCACCGTCAGCGCCATTGGCGATCAAATCGGCCTGCCACCGCTGCTCCTCAAAGCCGCGCCGCATGAACTCACCAACGGTCGGATCGTCTTCGATGACGAGGATCTTCATGGCTTCACTGGTCGGCGATGAACGCGATGCCGCTCACGTGCCGCGCCCGGGCGGCCGACGAAAGCCAAACTCGCGAATCTTGCGATACAACGTTTTCGGCGAAATGCCGAGAATCTCCGATGCGCGCCCCTGATGCCAGCCGGTGCGGTCCAGCACCTCGGCGATATGCCGACGTTCGAGCTCGGAGAGGGTGAGCGTCGACGTTGGCGTCGTGCGCGCCGCCGCACCGACGTCCGCACCCAGTGGCAAGTCGGCCGCGGAGATGGTGCCGTTGGTGGCCAGCAACACGGCGCGCTCAATGACGTTGCGGAGCTCGCGCACATTCCCGGGCCAACGGTAGCGTTCCAACACCACGAGCGCGTCGGGCCCGAGCACCGGTGGCTGTGCGCCGCCAAATTGCTCGAGAAAGTGTTGCGCCAACAACGGCACATCCACGATCCGCTCACGCAACGGCGGCAGGGCCACGCGAATGGTGTTCACGCGATGCAACAAGTCTTCGCGAAACCGTCCTGCCGTGACCATGCGGGTCAGGTCGTGCGCCGTGGACGCGACGACCCGCACCGTGGCATCGACCTTCTGCGTCCCGCCAACGCGATAGAACGAACCGGTCTCCAAGGCGCGCAACAACTTTCCCTGCAGCTTGAGCTCGAGGTCTCCGATGTTGTCGAGAAAGAGCGTTCCGCCCGCCGCCAGCTCGATCAGGCCGACCTTGCGCTGATCCGCTCCGGGAAACGCTCCCTTCTCGACGCCGAACAACTCGGTCTCCAGCATTGACTCGGCGAGCGCCGCGCAGTTCAAATCGACGAACGGGCCGTCCGGATGCTCGCCGTGCGCGTGCAGCAGGCGCGCGATGAGATCCTTGCCGGTTCCGGATTCGCCGGACACCAGCACCGGCGACGCACTGGGCGCCACGCGATCGATCATCGAGAGCACCGCCATGAGCGGCGCGTACTGGGTCACGAATTGCGGTGCCGAGGTGCCGTGCTTGAGTCGTTGCTGCAGAAAAACGTTGTCTCGCGCCAGCATGCGCTTCTCCCACGCACGACGTACCAGCGCTTCAATCTCCGCCATGCGATACGGCTTGGGGAGAAAGTCGTAGGCGCCCAGTTTGAGCGCGGCAATCGCCGTCTCGATGGTGCCATTGCCGGTGATCACGATGATCTCGGGCGGCAACGGCTCCTCGCGTACCTGTCGCAGCACCTCGAGCCCATCGAGTTCAGGCATCACGATGTCGAGCAGCGCCACGTCATACGATTCGCTGCGGAGCAGATCGAGCGCGGCGCGTCCGTTCCGGACGATCTTCACGGCAAAGCCGCGCGCCGTCATGAACTGTTCGAGGATCGTTCCGAGATGCGCTTCGTCTTCGGCGATCAGCACGCGAATCGGACTGCCGATTTCAATGCCGCGCGCAGGCGTCGGCAGGCTCGTCATGCCGCACGAAGCACTTCGGGGAGCAGAACACGAAACGTCGCGCCCTGCCCTTCCGGTGAGATCAGTTCGAGCTGTCCACTATGGTCGTTCACGATCCCGTAGCAAATGGCCAGGCCCAGCCCGGTGCCCTGCCCCGGCGCCTTGGTGGTGAAAAACGGATCGAAGATCTTCGCCTGCAACGAACGCGGTATGCCCGGACCTTCGTCGGCGACTTCGAGCACCGCCTCGTCCGTGCCATCGTCGCTGTGCAGGTGGCGTGTGCGCACCGTGACCCGCGCGCCCTCCGGTGTGGCGTCCATCGCATTGATCGTCAGCGCGATCAGCACCTGCACCAGCTGATCCGCATCGCCATTCACCAGCAACGGCGCGGATGCTTCGAGTTCCGCAACGACTTTCACGCGCTTGAACTTGGGATGATGCTGCAGCAGAAAGAGCCCCTGCTGCACCACGTCGTTGAGATCGAGCGTTTCGCGCTGTGCCGGTTTCGGTCGAGAGAAATCGAGCAGACCATTCACGATGCGCTTGCATCGCTGCACTTCGAGATCGATGATGCGCAGCAGCTCATCGGGCGACGAGCCTGTGTCCACGCGCGTTCCATCGGCGTTCAACTCCCGCTGCATCTGCATCGACTCGGCGCATGCTGCGATGGTCGCCAACGGGTTGTTGATCTCGTGCATGACACCGGCCGCCAGTTGCCCGAGTGAGGCGAGCTTCTCCGACTGTGCGGTCCGATCGATGGCGGCCTTCCAATCGGTGATGTCTTCGCCGATGGTGATGACATGCGTCACCTCCTCACTGCCCAGGCGCATGGGAATCTTGGAGATACGGAATGTGCGCAGCTGTCCCGACGCGCTGCTCTCCATCTGGAACTGCTGCAATCGACCGGACGCGAATACTTCGTCGAACTCGCGCTTCAGCAACGCGGCGGGCTGACGATGCAGCACGTCGAAGATGGTGCGTCCGATGGCGTCCGTCCGCGAGACACCCTGCAATCCGGTCTCTCGCTTGTGATTCCACGCATGAATGCGATACTCGCGATCCACGACATAAAGGCCTGTCGGCAGCGAATCCACCACGCGCTCGATGAACGCGCGCTGTTCGGCGATCTCGCGCACGCGCGCTGTGATCTGCCGTTCGAGCTCGCGCATGCGTCCATCGCGCGCCACCACGACTGCCATGAGATCGGCGACGGCGCCGGCAAGTACTGCTTCGTCGTGCGTCAGGGCATCGCTGCGATGCACGCGCAGCGCACCCAACGATTCTCCGGCCGCGGTGAGCGCGACCGATCCACACGCCGCGGTGGCTGGCTGCCGCAGTGGTCCGACGCCCTCATCCGTCCACACCTGCCGGGATCGGCTGTCGCCGTCGAGTTCGATCGCGACGTGATCGGCACGCAACTGCACCCGTAAGCGTCGCAACACGGCAATCGCGCCGCTGTCCGTGTCGGACGCGCGCGCGAGCAGCGCCACCAGTTCGCCGAGCGCCGGCGACTCGGCGGCCGCGACTACCGGCACCGCGCACCGCGCGAAGTGAAACGAGAGTCGGTGGGAGCATGCATGCGAATGTCCGCGCGAAGGTTCACCTCGGGAAGGTACGGGGCGTGCCCCCATCGGACAAGCTGACCGAATGGACGACGCGGTTCAGCGCTGTTCGTTGACGGGTTGGGTTCCGGCCGCCGACATGCGAGAGGATGCCCCGTCGTTCTCGGTTGACGCCGACGCGACACCGGGGCGATCACACCAATCGGTTGACCGCCCTCATGTTGTTTCCGCGCCTATCTCCCGAGCGGATCAGTGCGTAAGCGACTTGATCGCTTCGAGCAGCTCGGCGTTCTCTCGACGTTGCCCGGGCGTATCCTCGACGTGTGTCCAGCGCACCACGCCGGCCTTGTCGATGAGAAAGTAGGCGCGGTTCGAAAAGAACGTGTCCTCACGCAACACTCCAAAAGCGCGAGATGCGTCACGGCGGAAGTCGGAGAGCAAGTCTACCTTCAGGGCGAACTTGTTCTTGAATTCCTTGAGTGAGGGCACCGCGTCCACGCTGATTGGCAGGACCTGAACGTCGGCGCTCGTAAAGGCGTCGAAGTCCTCACTGAACGCGCACATCTCGGCGGTACACACACCCGTGAACGCCAACGGGAAGAAGGCCAGCAGTACGTTCGTCTCTCCCCGAAACGACGAGAGTGTCACCTGAGTGCCGGCCGTGGAGGCGAGCGTGAAATCCGGAGCGGACTCGCCGGTCGTCGGCGGCCGCGTTGCTGTCGTGGTCATCGTGTAGTGTTGGGGTAGTGTTGGGGAAAACGACTGGATCACCAAACCCGAGCGTATGGCATCAATTGTGCCGAGAATCTGTGCATCAAACTGAGCAGCGTCGTCGTGCGTTCCGACGTCATTCGTCGGATGCCCTGTCACGGTCGCGGCAGACAGCATCACAAAATACTCACGGGGTCTGGCGCATGTGGATGAGCGACGTATCGTTCGGTCTTTCTCCCAGCTGCCAGTTCTCGTTACCGAGAGGCGAAGCGTGATCCGTCCCCTCATTTCTCCATTCGATGCCGACCGCGCCCTGCGCGTCTTGCTCGTGGACAACGACGAGGGTGACGCGCTGCGGTCCGAACAGGGACTCCGCGTCCACCTGAATGGACGGCTGGCGCTCATTCGTGTGCGCGCATTGGCGGAAGCGGTGCGGACGTTGATGGAGATGCCATTCGACGTCGTCGTACTGGAGCTCGACGTGGAGGATTCCGCCGGAATCGCCACGCTGGCCGGCGTGCGCGGCGCCGCAGCTGCCGTGCCGGTGGTGGTGTATACGCGGGCGCTGGATGACGCGCTGGTGCTGCGCGCACTGCGAGCCGGCGCACACGAATGCGTCTGCAAGGCCGAGGTGCCCGCCGACCGACTGGGTCGGATCATTTCCTATGCCATCGAACGGCAGCGCCGCCTCACTACGCTGGAAGCCGCGCGCAGCGAAGCCGCGCACCGCGCCACCCATGATCCGCTGACCGGGCTCGCGAACCGCGACCTGTTCGTCGATCAACTCGATCGCGCCCTGGCGTTCGGTTCCCGCTACAATCGCAAGACGGGCATCCTGTTTGTTGATCTCGATGGCTTCAAGGAAATCAACGACACGCTGGGGCACGCGCGTGGCGATGTGCTGCTGCAGGCAGTCTCACGCCGCCTGCTGGAGTCGGTGCGTCGGTCGGATGCCGTCGGTCGGCTTGGCGGCGACGAGTTCGTGGTGCTGCTGCCGGACGTGACCAGTCGTCGAGACATCTCGTTCGTGCGCGATACCGTGCTCGAATGCCTTCGGGCGCCGATAGACGTGGGCGGCGGTCAGATGGTGCGGATTGATGCCAGTGTCGGTGGCGCGATGAGTCCCCTCGATGGCGAGTCTGCGCAGGAACTGATGCACGCAGCGGACGCGGACATGTATCGCGAAAAGTACGAGCGGCGTCGCGGTCGGGTGCTGACGCCGACGGTAGGGGCCGTGCCCGCGATTGTCGGCGCCGCCCACGCGCATGCCGCCATGACGCGCGGCGTCGAGTCTGTATCGCATCGTGGAGAAGCTCGGCTACGCGCCGCCTTCGAACGCCAGGAATTCGAGGTGCACTATCAGCCGATTCTCGATGCGGTGACCGGTCGCATCATCTCGGCAGAAGCGTTGCTGCGATGGCGCGACCCGGAACGAGGACTGCTGTTGCCGGCGAGTTTTCTGCCGTTGGCGGAAGACACCGGTCTGATCGTGCCGATCGGCGAGGCGGTGCTTCGACGCGCGTGTGAGACGGTCGTCCGGTGGCGCGCCCAGGGACAGAC
>Ga0163144_10002396_pt1 | contig 43367 bp, 36 predicted proteins | sample OliLak19BULKMAT1_FD_123175 | JGI IMG/M metagenome (GOLD analysis project Ga0163144, IMG submission 123175) | Freshwater microbial mat bacterial communities from Lake Vanda, McMurdo Dry Valleys, Antarctica - Oligotrophic Lake LV.19.BULKMAT1 | ecosystem: Environmental > Aquatic > Freshwater >...
CAGAAGAAGCGATAAGAAAAGCGCTCCGACGCTGCTACAAATGCGACAATAACCTCGAACACAAAATAGTGACCGAACCGACCAGTTTGCACGGCACTACAATCGCTCGAGTTCGCTGCAAAATAGTCCAAGATGGGACAGTTCCAATCAGAACTCAACCCATTGACGAAAAGTCGATTTGCATCCACATCATCCGGTGGCAACACAAAAAACATGAAAGACCAGAGAGCCTCATTAGTTCTTAAGGATCGCTCACTTGCAAAGGTCGTGTAATAAAATACACGACCTTTTAATTTTCTCAAAAAAACTAGACTCTTTGCTTTACAATTGGTATAACTCTGTAGTTCCAATCCGGGAACACTACTTTTTAAGATAACAGGAGTATAAAGTGCCACGAGCACATCATAAAGTTCTCGCACCGATCAGTCTTACAAGCAAAATCTGCACAGCAACGACCCACTGGCTCCTTAGCCTCAGGTCTGAACTCAGATGCAGAATTGCGCGAAAGGGTAACCAGATTACTCTTGAGTTTAGAAACAGAAAAATGCTACCAATCACACCAATTCAATTGGGGGAGATCGAAGCACATGCTGTCTTGCTCGCGGAGAAATACTCACTTCTCACTCGGCAAAAGTTGATACTGCTTGAAGGAAGCAAACTCACCAAAGTCGAGTGCATTCTCCTCGATCAGTAGCCACTCAGATGGTCCAGTCCGATGCCTACGCATCGGACTTTTCTTTTACTGACAAATCGGCGTGTGTCACGTACTATGCGTGTATCATGATCTCAAAATGGCCTTCTTTTCTTACTGTACAGAAAAAGCTTGGCGAAACGCCACTCATTGCTCTCGAGCGACTACGCTTAGAAAGAGGAATTCCTGATTCTATTCCTCTTGCATACGCAGGAAGACTTGATCCAATGGCTACCGGAACTCTCCTTATTCTGATCGGTGAGGCATGCAAGATTCAGGAGCAGTACCACACACTTGATAAGGAATACGAATTTGAAATTCTTCTCGGGGCTCATTCAGATACTGGAGATGTACTTGGATTAATTAATTTTTCTGCTCCTCCGTCCCATCAAACCTCTACCAATCTAAAAACTATTTTGAATTCACTTCGTGGTAAAATAGAACTTCCCTATCCTTCGTTTTCGTCAAAAACAGTACGTGGGAAACCACTTCACACATGGGCACTTGAAAACCGTCTCAATGAGATTGAAATACCAGTGAAAAGGTCACACATTTACTCAATCCACCATGAAGATACACGTGTAATCACTTCTGAAGATTTAAAGAAAGAAATACATCTTAAAATTGAAAGCATCCAAAGGGTGACCGACCCGAAAAAGGCCCTTGGCGCGGATTTTAGACGTGACATCATTCGAGAGTCATGGAAATCATTTTTTGAAATGAATCCGAGTCATGAATTTCAAATTCTTCAATTCAGGTGTATTGCGTCTTCGGGCACGTATATGCGCTCACTCGCGGAAGTAATCGGTGCGAAACTTAATACAGAGGCTCTCGCCTTTTCAATACATCGGACAAAAATAGGCACATACAAACCTTTTTTTAAAAATATTGGATTTTGGGCAAAAACATATTAGAAATGGCTTCCTCGTTGACTTAAGTAGCCTATTCTGGTACTATCGCGAAGCTATGTCACAGGATAAACTTATACGACTTGTATCAGTCGGCGATAAAAAAGGTGTCGGAAAAGGACACGTCTATTTCACGCGAAAAAATAAAAAGCAGCACACAGACAAATTTGAATTTAAAAAGTACAATCCAATTACACGAAAGCACGAAACCTACAAAGAGAAGAAGTAAATAAAGCACAGAAAAAGCCCCAGTGATGGGGCTTTTTCTGTGCTTTATTTACTTTCGTATTTTCCCTGTTGTGCAAGACTATTATCTTTCAGTGATTGCAATAAGGCTTTTTGTGCCTGTGGTATATTTTCTGGCTTTCCTTGCCACGCGACAAGGACTGGTTCTTCAAGAGCACGCGAGAATGAAAATGTGATGGGCCATGGTTGTGTACCAAATTTTGCGATTGCTTGAAGATTTTCCGTCGATCGCTTCGGAGTCTGCCCGCCAGAAAGGAATACAATCCCGCCCACTTCTCTTGGAACACCGAGTTGGAAAGTTCGGAGTGTCGCAGTAGCCACTTCATCTGCACCAGATTGCTCTTTTGCCTGCGAACCTGCAAGCACCATACTTGATTTAAGAATTATTCCTTTTAAGTCAACTCGATACTGTTTTAAAACTTCAAAAAGAATTTGGAGTGCTCGTGTCGTGACTGCTTCAGCCTGCGCTATGGAATGAGTCCCCTCAAAAATAACTTCTGGTTCAACAATAGGCACCATCCCTGCCTCTTGGACTTTGAGTGCATAGAGTGCAAATTGCACAGAATTAAGCCGAAGCACTTCATCAGTTGGTGTGGTGTCACTTATGCTGATAACTGCCCGCCACTTTGTAAAACGCGCGCCGAGCGTATAGTACTCACGTAAACGATCGCTCAGATCATCAAGTCCTTCAGAAATTACCTCATTCGGAAATTCACGAAGTGGTTTTGTGCCGCGATCTACTTTAATGCCGGGAACAATGCCACGCGCAGCAAGCACATCGACAAACGGGATTCCTTGATCAGTACTTTCTCGTATCGTTGAATCAAAAAGAATCACTCCAGACATATACTCGTCAATGCTTGGAGCGGTAAAAAGAATTTCACGAAAATCTTGACGATTTCCAGATTGATTTGGAAGTCCTGCTATCTCAAGACGTTTCCCTGCGGTGGCATCACTTTCGTCAGCCGCAAGAATTCCCTTCCCATCCTGCATGAGCTGGGCAACAATCGTATAGAGTGCTTCATTTTTTTGCATACTCTCAAGTTTAGCATAGAGAAATATTGAATTTGGAATCTTTAATATCAAATATGGGGATACTTGACTATATTTAATTAAAATGTGTAATTTAATTCATTTGATCAACCTCAATGGAATACGAGTGTGGATCTTTGTCCTCCACCATACCAATTTCCTTCTTCTGGTGTAATGACCATTTTGACGAGTGAAGTAGAAAAGCAAATGATGCCAATTTATCTTAAGAACGGATGCGCCAACCAATGTGGAATAGGTGGACTATGAGTGCAGTCAGTCCTCCGAGTAACACAAGCGTTACCGTAAGACCAATCTGCGGATTTGCTTCACTCACTCCAATCATTGAGCTCCTGATACCATCTACAAAGTAGAAGAACGGATTAAGAAGTGTGAGTCGTTCCGCAAATTGTGGGAGCATCGTGATCGAATAAAATATTCCCCCGAGATACGTGAGTGGTGTAATAACAAAGGTGTTCAAAGTCGATAGCTGTTCAAATCCCTGCGCCCAGAGTGCAACGAACATGCCAAGAAGTGAGAAGATACTAGAAATTGCAATGATGTAAAAAAGGAAACCGAGTGGATTCACGAGTGATACCGCACCAAACAAGAGGCCCACACCGATAATAAGTACTGCAACCATGAGTCCTCGCATGACGCCACCGAGCATAAAGCCAAAAATCATTTCAAGATACGAGAATGGTGATACCAATATTTCATCTATACTATGTATAAAGCGGGCAAAATAAAGTGAACTTGAACTTGAAGCAAATGCTGCATTAATGACAGAGAGCATAAGAATGCCGGGAAAAACAAACGTGATGTATGGAACGCCAATGATGCTATCAATTTTTGTCCCTATGACCGAACCGAAAATAAAGATGTAGAGCGTCGCCGACATAACCGGGGATACCAAAGTCTGCACCTTCACACGCATAGTGCGTTCCACTTCTCTCCGTACCATCGTATATAAACCTATCCAATTGATGTTTCTCATATTTTTTGTTTTTCTCCTTTCGTTATTGCCAGATACCGCTCTTCGAGTGAGGATCCATTCTCAATAAAAGAATCTTTTGTTCCTTCGGCAACTATTTTTCCATTATTAATTATTGCAATATCACTGCAAAGCGCTTCAACTTCTTCAAGATAATGCGATGTGAGAATAATTGTTGTTCCTGCTTTATTGAGCTCTCGAAGATAGCCCCACAGTGCAATCCGTTGTTCTACGTCAATACCGGCTGTTGGTTCATCAAGAATAAGAAGTGTCGGCTCATTAACGAGAGCACGCGCTAGAACAAGTCTTCTCTTCAAACCGCCCGACAGCTTATCAAATGTTTTATGCCGATGTTCTTCAAGATCAAATCGAGCAAGAAGCGCATTCACGCGCGTCTCTCGAATATCTTTAGGGATACCATAATATCCTGCCATGTATTCTAAAATTTTTTCGCACGTACCAAAGAAATCGACATTAAAATCTTGCGGAGAAAGACCCACCTTTCCACGCGCCATCTTATAGTCTTTTTCAACATCAAGTCCATCTATAAGAATGCGACCTGAACTTATTTTACCTATACCAGTAATGCACTTAATTGTGGTCGATTTACCTGCGCCATTCGGGCCAAGAAGACCAAAAAACATACCCCGTTTAATAGAGAGTGAAAGGTTATCAACCGCAATCTTTTCGTCATATTTCTTCGTGAGCGAATCAATGAAGAGAATATTTTCATTGCTTTCCATAACTTGAGTTTACCACAAAACCGCGTACAGTTGCCGAATGAATCGAGAGGAAAATTGGCTACTCACTGAAAAATATGGTGGCGAAAAAACCGCTGATTTTTTCATCGATTGTAAGCGCCTTGCCGGAGGAGAACCTCTTGCCTACCTCATTGGTCACGTTCCCTTTCTGAGCACAAAAATCTATCTCGACTCGCATCCGCTCATTCCTCGCCCTGAAACAGAGTTTTGGGTTGAAAAAGTCATACAGAACATAGGAGAGAAGCCGGACCCTCACCAGATCTCGGTCCGAGTGCTCGATCTCTGTGCTGGCTCCGGATGTATTGGGGTTGCCATTTTGAAAGCGATACCTTCTGCTCGTGTCGATTTCGTAGAAATAGATTCGAGCCATCATAGAACGATAGAAAAAAATATAAATGGAAATATACGCAACCCTCAGCGAGCACGCATTTTTGGCGGAAATTTGTATGAACACATTGCTGATACGTATGATTACATTCTTTCAAATCCACCGTATATCAATTCCCGACTAGGTCGCACGGATCCATCAGTTTTAGAACACGAGCCCCATCTCGCACTTTTTGCAGAGGAAGGTGGTTTAGAGTGTATCCGAAAAATATTATTTGAAACACATCAATATTTAAAAGAATCTGGAACACTTGTTATTGAACACGAGCCTGAGCATGCGCTCGAGATGGATGCGCTTGGAACTTCAAGTGGATATACAGTAGAAACCTATACGGATCAGTTCGGCGTCAATCGTTACACATTTTTTACTCGCCTACCGGTAGAAAACGTGCCACGATAGTAGGTATGGGTGTTCAATTTGATTTTGACGCGTATCTCCCACTCTTCACAGAGGGGATGTTTTTTGTGCTCCTCTTTTTCTTTTCTGTATATGGATTGTTTCTTGGATACCATTGGTTTTCATTTGGAGCAAGTAGACACACTTCTATGATTGCGCTCACAACCTACCTTTTGGGTGGAGCAGTTTTATTTTTAATATTCGCCGCAGCACTCTAGTATGCTCTCAGAAAAAATTCAACTTGATGCTGACGAATCAATCCTTATTCAAGTGCGAAAACATTGGTTTATAATTATGCTGCAAATAGTGAGCGTTGTTGTGTTCGCACTTATTCCTCTTGCTGCCTTCGTTCTACTTAAATACGTTCCTATTACAGTGTTGCCGATTTCTTTCGCTGAATACACACCTGTTTTAATTTCTCTCTATTCTGGATGGCTTATTTGTGCATGGATGGCACTCTTCGGCGTGTGGACCAATTACTATCTCGATGTATGGACTATCACGAACAAGCGACTTATTGCTGTCGATCAACACGGACTTTTTAATCGTCACACGGGAAGTTTCAGACTTGAGCGACTTCAAGACATAAACGTTACCATTCACGGAATGCTCGCAACACTTCTCGATTTCGGCGATCTCCATGCAGAAACCGCAAGTGATGATCGTGATTTTGTCGCCCGAGGAATCCCAAAGCCCCAAGAGCTTAAAGCACTTATTTTGAGTGCGACCGATGCGATTACCTACGCTCAACCTCAGTCAATAGAGAAAAGTGCTGAAGTATAGTCCGCTTGTGTTCAGTTTACTGCCCCAGTACAATAAACCCACTCTATGAAAAAAGAACTCAGTACTGAGCCATACAAGGGCACGCGCGATTTCTATCCGGAAGATATGGCGATAGAACGGTATATTTTTGATACCTGGGCTAAGACCGCAGAATCGTTTGGGTATGAACGTTACGATGCATCAATTCTCGAACCTTCAGAACTGTATAAGAGCAAAGGCGCTGAAAACGAAGAGCTCGTGAACGAACAAACATACACATTCATTGATCGAGGTGATCGAGAAGTGACCCTCCGCCCCGAAATGACTCCAACAGTGGCGCGTATGATTGCCCACAAGCGCCGCGAGCTCTCATTCCCTGTTCGCTGGTATTCAATCCCAAATCTCTTTCGATACGAACGCCCACAACGAGGACGACTCCGTGAACACTGGCAACTCAACTGCGACATGTTCGGTATCGATGCCATTGCTGCTGATGTAGAGATGATTGCACTCGCTTACAATGTTTTGACATCATTCGGCGCTACACCAGATGATTTTGTAATCAAAATTAACCATAGGCGACTTAGATCTGATTGGTTAGAAGACCAGTATGGGATTACCGATGAATCTGTTATTGCTCAAATAAGCAGAATCCTTGATAAAAAAAACAAAGTTATTGAGGCAGAAATCAAAGGACTTCTTGAACCAATCGTTCAAGAAAATTACGAAAAATTTAGAAAAGAATTGGACCTTGATGTAAATTCTTTTGTCCAATTACTTAACTCCGAAAGACAACATTCCTCAATCATCAAGATTGTTAAATCGTTGAACGAACTTGGCATCTCAAATATTGTATTCGATGCTTCTCTTTCGAGAGGCTTTGACTACTACACAGGCACCATTTTTGAAATATTTGATATCTCTTGCGAGAATAACCGTTCTCTTCTCGGTGGTGGTCGCTATGACAATCTCACCGAACTTTTTGGTGACGAACCTATCTCTGGAGTTGGTTTTGGTATGGGCGACGTAACGATGCGCGATTTTCTCGAAACACATGGGCTGCTTGAAGGAAAAGTGGCAAGTACTGCAGCAGTGCTTTCTATTATTCCAATGGAAGAATCCCTGAATATTGAAGCACAAAAAATTGCACAAATATTCCGATCGAGCAATATTAAAACTTCTGTTGATATAAGCGATAAAAAAATTGGTAAGAAAATAGCTCAAGCAAGCGAAGCAGGACTACAGTACATACTCGTTGTCGGTGGAGATGAAATTACTTCTCAAAAATTTACGGTAAAAAAGCTCTCGGACGGCAGTGAACAAACAGGAGGGATTAATGAACTGGTAAAATTTTTGATTAATGAGATACGTAGTATTTGATCTAGAAACTCAAAATATTTTTACTGACGTTGGAAGCAATAATCCAGCTGATTTAGATATCTCTGTTGGTTGTGCTTATGACTCTCTGACTGATGAATATACTGTTGTCGATATAACTGAACTCAATAAACTCTGGCCTATTATTGAAAAAGCTGATGTCCTTGTGGGCTACAATAGCAACCATTTTGATATTCCCCTTTTGAATAAATATTACCCCGGAGACCTCACCCATATTAAGAGCATTGACCTTCTTGAGGATATCCGACTCTCTCTAGGTCGTCGCATTCGTCTTGATTCTGTCGCTCAAGCAACACTCGGAGTAAAGAAAAGTGCGAACGGACTTCAGGCAGTGAAATGGTGGCGCGAAGGCGACGTTGCTTCGATAAAGAAATATTGTAAGCAAGATGTGAAAGTAACGAAAGAACTCTATGAATTTGCTCGAGACAACAAAAAAGTCCTCTTCAAGGACGGCATGCGCAAGCGAGAAATTCCTATTGATACATCACACTGGCTTCCCCATGAAGGTCATACGATGACCTATTCTCTTCCATTTTAGTGAACTTTAATTGGAAAAAGATTCTTCTATTTAAATTGAACCAGTCCTTGTACTATCCAAAAAAAGTGATGAAGACCACAAATGCTGCCAAGATAATCCTATACCAAATAAACGGCCAGAGCGTATGGTTGCGTACAAAACTTATCATGAAATGAATGGCAAGAAGACCAACAATAAATGAGGTAATCGCGCCAAAAATAATCGGTGACCACATGACAGCAACATCCGACGTAATGAGTTCAAGAAGTTTTTTAAGTCCAGACCCAAGTATAATTGGAACAGAAAGCAGAAATGCAAAACGTGCAGCTTCATACCGCGAGAGTCCAAGAAGCATTCCTCCTGCGATAGTTGCTCCAGAGCGAGAAAACCCTGGTATGAGCGCAAGGGCTTGGAAAAGTCCTATTTTCCACCCTGACTTAACATCCACCTCCCTCTCGTGATAACAATTTTGGTACCTGTATTCAGCAAACATAAACAGTATCGAGCCAAGCACAAGCACACCAGCGACAATAAGTGGATGACGGAATGTGGTCTCCATGTACGATTCAAGAAAAAGACCCAAGACAACTGCAGGTATGGTACCGACTCCAAGTGCTTTAAGGAGAGTAATATCTTTTTCGTTCACGGGCAGACGTCCAAGCTTGCGCATGAGGGCTTGCGTAAGGGTATAAATATCATCAAAGAAATAGACGATGACAGCGAGAACGGTTGCGAGCTGCAAAATTGCATCAAAAGCAAGCGCGCCTTCATTTTCAATCCCAAGAAGTGTGTGTGTGAGTATCAAGTGCCCACTCGAAGAAACGGGAAGAAATTCAGTTAATCCTTGCACGATTCCAAGAATGACCGCAGAAAATATGTCCATAATCAATCACGAGTATATCATGCCTTCATTCGTACATATGATATACTTTGAAAATATTTTACGAAGTAATAATTCTATGCATGCCTGACCAAAATACACCAGCCCACGATGTAAACGAATCAGTAACGACGCCACAGACTAATCATTCATACACGAGTACGAACGCTCCAAGAAATAATCTTGGAATTCCAGTGGCAATTGTGATTGCGGCAGCACTTATTGCTGGAGCTATATACATGAGCGGTATGAAGAATTCAGCACCAGTGAATGTGCAGGGTGGTATTGACGGCGCACAAAATAACCAAGTGACAGCTGAAGTAGAGGTAGCTCCTGTTACTAAAGAAGATCATATTCGTGGGAATCCAAATGCGCCAATTGTTGTTATTGAATACTCTGATTATGATTGTCCATTCTGTAAAAACTTCCATGAAACAATGAACAAAGTAATGGCAAAGTTTGGTGAAAACGGAAAAGTAGCATGGGTGTACCGGCAGTTCCCTCTTGAGCAACTTCATCCAAATGCTCCGAAGATCGCAGCGGCTTCAGAATGTGTGGCAGAAATTGGTGGAAATGATGCATTCTGGAAATTTAGCGATCTCATTTTTGGAAGTCGTGAGATTAATGCACAAACCGATATGACAAAAATATCTGGGTATGCAGCGCAATCAGGGGTTGATAAAAATAAATTCGACACCTGTCTTAATAGTGGAAAATTTGACGACAAAATCACCGCAGCGGTGGAAGCTGCTGCAAAAACAGGAGCGCGAGGTACGCCGTATTCAATAGTTATGGTTGGTGACCAACAAGGAGTAATCAACGGGGCACAACCCTATGATGTAGTAGAGAAGATTATCTCGAATTTGATCACGCAGCTTGAAGGAGGAACTGCTCAATAAGAGACACCATAATGAAAAACCGTTCAGCTTCGCTGAACGGTTTTTCATTTAATTACTTTTTCAATTGCTCAACAAGATGGCAGTAGTCAGAGGTAAGTGGATTACATGGTGAGGAGAGAAACGTTCCCGATACAATTTCTTTTGTTACTCTGAGAATTTCTGAGGTAAGAGCTTTGATTTCATCTTCAGAAATGACATATGTCTCTTCGTGGATTTTTCCTTTTTCGTCAGCCTCTACAAATGAAAGCAGGCCTTCCTTCGTGTGAAAACGAGTATCATCTTGGAGGGAAAGAAGAAGCGCATAGAACGTGAGTTGCCGCTTGTAATCCCCTGTTGAATCTTTCGTTGTGCCTTCTATGTATCCGCGTGTTTTCGGTTTTCCTGATTTATAATCGACGACCTGTATAAGATTCCCGCCGTGATCATAATCAAGGCGATCAAGATTTCCCGTAATGAGTATTTCTGGAAATGATTCGATACCCGTGCGTAGTTTTGCTTCAAACTTAATTTCTTCTCGAGTTTTTGGTGGCAACGATGGTCCAACTGATTCCAAATAATATGAAAGTGCTTCAAGTCCACGTTCGAGGAACCTCGTGAATTCGTGCACGGTGAGTGGAAGCTTCTCGAGTTCATGCTCGAGATACCCCTTCACCTTAGTCATGCTTGGGAGTTCACCAGCTTCGGTACGATACAGAGTTACCCGTCTAAGCGTATTATGAAGCGCAGTACCAAACTGTGCACTCTCCTCTTGAAGCTCAGGCATACGAAGCACATTACGATAGAAATAATTCCAGGGACTTTTAAGATAGTTATTGAGCGATGTTGCAGAGAGTCCACGTTCGTGGAGTGTCATGCGGAGAAATTCTGTATCAAGAGCAACTCTTTCTTCTGACTGTTTCAATATTTCGAGTGGATTAAAACTTTGTTCAGAGACATTCGTATCAATCACTGTCACATTTTTTTCTTCAATGGTATCAAGGAGACGAGATGGAGAAAAAAGACGTCCATCGGCATTTTGAGCTGATGAAGAAAGGTACAATCCAGTTTTTGCACGTGTCATTCCAACGTAGAAGAGTTTTCGTTCATCGTCGAGAACGTCAAACGCATCAGCATCAATGTGCTTCGTGAGTGGGATTTTGAAATACGTGGGTTTCGAGGTATCACCCCAGCGAGAGTCGGTGAGGTGCGGAATGAATACGTGTTCGAACTCGAGACCTTTTGATTTGTGAGCGGTCATGACCTGTACCGCATGTATATTCGTATGAATGTAGGGAGCGTTAAGTGGTAGCCCGTGGAGGATACGCATCGTGAACATGCGGGTGATATCACGAACCGTTGTCGTTTCATGGGTGCGCACAAGTGATTCAATCTCGTCATAGAGACGTCGTACGACGCGTCCTCCTTCAATCGGATCTATGTTCATTATATGGTCAATGAACCCACTCTCGCGAAGCACGTATTCAAGAACACGGTGTGGTGCCTCACTCACCATTTTTGTACGCGCGTCTTCAAGAACGCGCGATACGCGCAGACAACCATCGTTGGAAATGAGTCCGAGACCCCCGAGATGCTCAGTATCTTTGATAATACTCGAAAGCGGCCGAGCATAACTCCGCGTACGCAGTATTCGTACAAGGTCGGTCCTTGTAATACCCCAGTACGGTGCATGCAGAACATTGAAGAGTGCCTCCTCGTTCATGGGCTCAATGACAGCCGACAGAAGTGAGCGTACGGATGTAGTGATCGGATGATAAAGAATGTCTCCATCTGCCGTTGCATTTGCAGAAATACCCCGTTTTCGAAGCAGTGTTGCAAATGCCTCTACTTCCTTATTACTTCGAAGAATAATTGCTACTTCTTCATGTGGTATCCCTGAGACGATTAATCGCTCTACTCCACTTACAACCTCGCCGTCTTCAACGGCCTCATGTCCAAAGGTACGTTGCTCAATAATTCCGATTTCCTTTTTAGTTGCTGTAAGTGCGACTCGAAGTGAGGAAGCGGGACTCTCAACTTCCGTGATGAGCGCGTGCGAAACATCGAGCACTTTCTGTACTGAGCGATAGTTCAGTGTGAGTGCAATTGTCCTAGTGTGTGAAAACTGCTCCTCAAAATATAAAAAGTTCTCGAGTGATGCCCCTTGGAAACGAAAGATCGCTTGTTTCTCATCGCCTACCACAAAAAGATTCGGTCGGTCATGGAATGAGGCGAGGAGTTCAAGAATCTTATTCTGACTTCCATTCACATCCTGGTGCTCGTCCGCAAGAATGTAATGGAAACGCTCTTGAAGGTCACGGAGCATATCTTCGTTTTTCTCGAGTGCCCGGACGGTCTCGAATATCATGTCCTCAAAGTCATAGAGATTCTTCTCCGTGAGCATGGCATCATATGCGCGATACACGAAAAGGAGTTCACGATTCTTCACAAGTTCTTTTTCAAGTTTTTGGTACTCATTCCGTACCTTCCCCCTGTGTGCGCCTTTTTCATGAAGCTTTGGCGTTCCAGAAAGTTGTTCTTTTTGTTTTTCTATAATTCCTACAAATGCATCAGGAGTAATGTATTCGCGCTTCATGAGTGCAAGCGCACTCATGATTGGTTTTACATAGAAAGAATGGTTCCCATGCGGTCGAAGCGATTTCACTTTTCCCGTCTCAATAATGTCTTCGATGATAGAGACCTTCTCAAGGTCGCTCGCAGGACGTCCTCCGACCGCGCGGTCATATGCGTCCGGATATTGACGTATCAGCGTCCCTGCAAACTCGTGGAATGTATGAATGTTGACGCGGTAAGAAGCAGAGTCAATGTAGGAATGGAGGCGCTCGCGCATCGCGCGAGCGCCTGCCTCCGTAAACGTGAGCGCAAGAATATTCTCAGGCTTCGTATCAGTTTGTTTCAGGATATTTGCGATACGCAAGGTAAGTATCTGGGTCTTCCCTGTCCCGGGTCCTGCTATCACCATAACAGGACCTTCAATCGTATCGACGGCCTCTTTTTGAGCAGGATTGAGACGATTATATGCCTCTTCAAACGCATTTTTCACCATGATATGAGGAGTATACCATGTGTATTTATGATTATTGATTAATATTTAGATGTATGGTATAATATTAAACAGAATAAAAAGTTACCTTCAACTCTCAACTTCAAGGAGCAGACATGGACTTGTATTATGCTATCAACGATTTGGGCATTTTGGCTGACACTCAGTGGGCTATCGACCGGCTGGGTGAAGAAAAAATATTGATTATAATCGAAGAGATGCTCGAGAAAATAGACGAGAACGAAGCGCAAGCATGGAGAATGCATTACGGCGTTGGATCTAAGAAGGCAAGCTTCAGAAACATTGCAACGAGTTTCACTCCCCCCATCAAAAGTTATATGGCGCGAAGATGGGTCACGCGTGCACAGGCGCTCCTCAAGCATCCCTTACGCGCCAACCTTCTCCTTCGTGCTCTGGGACGTGAGGCGCTGCCTGTTCCTGAAGAAGAAAATGTTTCACGCTATGATGATGTGAAATCGCATTCACTCTCAAGCGTGGGATTAAGTACTCGACTAATCCGAATCCTCCAATTGGGAGGAGTGTGCACTGTTCCCGAACTTCTCATTCGAACGGATACGGACGTTCGTCATAGGATTCATGGAATGGGTGATGTTACATTCTCACAAATTAAAGATGCACTCAGAGTAAACGGCCTCAGTTTGAGGCAATAAGCAATCACGACAAGGATTCCTGAGGTTACGTGGCTTGAAACTCTGAATGGAAGGGTCGCACCAATGGTGCGACCCTTTTTTAATACTTTACTTCTCCCGTGCTCGTAGTACTATTACACTATAGAACTTATGGAGATACGTGATCTTGCAAAAGAAGCGATCATAGTAAGTGAGGACTCAACATTCCGCGATGCTCTTTCTCTCATGCTTCAGAAAGAGACCAACTCTCTTCTTGTTGTTGATGACGAGGGACAACTTTCAGGAGAAGTAAGTGTCTCCGACTTACTGAATGCGACAGTGCCTGATTTTCTTGACCCAGACAAAGTACTTGAAAATATGAGTACGGAAGAGGGATTCGGAAAAGCTGTGCGAGATGCGGCAGATAAATCTGTCAGTGAATTTATGACTATTGATGTTAAGTCGATTCATGTCGATGATTCACTCCTTTCGATTGCAGGGACCGCAATAGCAAATGGTGCACAATACATTCCTATAGTTGACGAAGAAAATCGGCCTATAGGCGTAATCTCTCGAAGAGGTTTAAAGCACATTCTCGCAAAGTATCTCAAGATTGAGGTTAAAGTCTAGAGTAGGAATAGTTTAATCTATACATGCAAGGCCTGTGTAGCTAACAAAAACCCGCCGTAAGGCGGTTTTTGTATTCTAAAAGTTAAGAATTTTGGCAAAGTTCGAGAAGAAGTAAGACTTATGAACGAGGCGTACAACTGTACGGTGAGGAGGAAGTCGTAGCTTCGACAAAGAAATTTGCCAAATTAGTAACTTTTGAGGCGTCGGGCTTTATCGTGTTGTCTGATTTTCTCTAAAGCCTTGGCTTCAATCTGTCTGATACGCTCACGCGTGACTCCAAACTCCTTCCCTACTTCCTCAAGCGTATGGTAAGTCCCATCAAGGAGACCGTGGCGCATCTCAAGAATCTTTCGCTCCTTTTCAGAGAGTGAACCAAGAATTTCTTGCATTTGGTCAGAGAGGATACGGTGCGCCACCTCTTGATCGGGAGCAATGATTTTATCGTCAGCAATAAAATCCGAAAGTCGCGAGCGATCATCATCATCTCCAATTGGAAGCTCAAGTGAGATGGTGTCCTGACTGATCTTTTCGATTTGGTAAATCTTTTCAACGTCGACATCCATTTCTGTCGCTATCTCTTCTGGCATTGGGTCGCGGCCAAAGTCTTGCGCAAGACGGCGAGCCACCTGTTTGTATTTTGCCATGGTTTCAACCATGTGTACGGGAATACGAATCGTGCGAGACTGATCGGCAAGCGCGCGTGTGATTGCCTGACGAATCCACCACGTTGCGTAAGTAGAAAACTTAAAGCCCTTCGTGAAGTCAAATTTATCAACAGCTTTGAAAAGACCGAGATTCCCTTCTTGAATAAGGTCGAGGAGCGTCAGGTCTGGACTGCGCCCAACATATTTCTTTGCAATTGAAACAACGAGACGTAGGTTTGCGCGAGCGAGCAGATTGCGAGCTTCAGAATCACCGTCCACAATACGTTTTGCAAGTGTACGCTCTTCAAGTGCAGTAAGGAGTGGGTATTGCCCGATTTCACGGAGATACATCTGGATTGAGTCGTACCCACTATCATGACGTCGGTACATGTTCTTCTTATCGAAGAGCTCGTCAGCATTATCGTCCCCGAGCATCCCTCCTCCACCAATTACGTCAATACTCGCTGTTGCAAGACGTTCATAAAGATCCTCTAGAAATGAAACATTCTTTTCAATTTCAGGAAATTCTTTCAGAATTTCGTCATTCGTCACAAAACCTCGACTTCGGCCGAGCGTGAGAAGGACTGTCGCTTTTGATTCGAGTTCTTGCTCTGATTTTGTAAGCTTTCTTGCTTTAACTGGCTTAACTGGCTTCGGTGCTTTCTGAGCGACTACTTTTTTGACTACCTCTTTTTTAACAATCTTTTTTGCTGCCTTTTTGACAGGACTTTTCTTACTCACGATTTTTTTCTTTGCGGGAAGTGTTTTTTGCTTTTTATTTCCTTTTTTTGCTATCGCTTTTTTAGGCGATTTTAAAGTAGATATTTTCTTTTTTGCACCGTTCTTTGCTGGCATAATGTCCCCAACTATACCCTAAAACTAAATATTGTCCATACCAGTTCTATGGTGAGATTTAAATGAAAAAAGCAATACACAATACTTCATTGCCGCGCTATTTGCCTATGCTACTATTAAAAAGTCGCGTGCACTGGAGCACATGGCAAAACACTTGGAGGACTCCAATGGGTCACATCACCGGACACTGAATTCGCGTTCGGCACGCATGCGAACATCATCCTCAACACAGCCCCTTTCGAAAGATTGGGGCTTTCTTTTTTATTCTAAATCAATCTTTCTCGCTAATATATTCTGTGCGGTTTTTGTTGCCTCAATTGCCTCTTTAAGTAAAGCATCATCGCCATCACGTTCAGCCTGAAGCATCTGTGCCTTGAATGTCGTAAGTTTTTCGCGTGCGATACCGTGCGCAAGCAGAGTCAGCATAGAGCTGAGATCACTTAAGAGTTCTTTTCGAGATTGTGTTTCAATATGTGTTTCGACGGCAAAGAGCACTCGTTGCATTTCGGGTGACGCCGTCTTCGCTTCAGTTGTTTTAAATTCTTCAGGACTGAGGAGGGATTCTAAGTGCGAAATTATCGATGTGCGTGCTGTCTCATGTGAATCATCGAGTGCCTTTGTGTACGCATAGAGATGCTCAATGAGTGCGTCACGTCGCGAGAGTGCAGGCTGCTTTGTATCGATGTCTTTCGATACTGAAGGTCGTGCTGATTCATGAGAAAGCTCGCTCTGACGTTCAACTTCAAAATGCACCGCATCTTTTGTAGTACCAATTGCTTCTGCAACCACACCTTCAAAATGCTCACGATCAATGCGATTCGGGATAGCAATGAGAAGTGGTGTGATCACCTCGCGTACATTGAGTTTGTAAGTGCGTTCATCTTTAGAAATCCCCTTGTAGACACGGAGAAGAAATTCGATCACATGTGTAGAGGCGGCAATATTTTTTTTAAATTCTCCAGGATCACGACGCACGACATCTGCAGGGTCTTCCCCTTGTGGCATCTCTGCTACTTTTACATCCATACCGTTTTGTAGCATCGGGACAGCCGAGCGTTTCATAGCTGCTATACCCGCACGATCAGCGTCAAGCGAAAGAACGGCTCGAGTACTCAGCCTTGTAAGGAGAAGAAGATGATGTGGTGTGAATGCGGTTCCTGACACAGCGACCGCGTTCGTATAGCCGGCCTGATGCGAAAGTACTAGATCAAACTGTCCTTCCACAATGAGCGAGAAATCATGATGACGAATGCTATTTTTTGCACGATCGTAGCCGTAGAGAATTTCTGATTTCTTATAAAGATCAGTTTCAGGCGAATTCACATACTTTGGGATACCATCCTCTTTTTTAAGTGTGCGTCCTGAGAATGCGACGACACGGCCTGACGGATCCATAATCGGAAACATAATCCGGTCACGAAAAACATCATACGACTCCTTTCCTGCTTCAGGCTGCTTGATGAGGCCTGCGCGCATGATGTCGCTTTCAGTAAAACCTTTTTCCATAAGATGATTTTTGAGACTTCTCCATTCGTCAGGTGCGTATCCAATTCTCCATGTACGAATTGTGGCATCACTCACTCCTCTATCCATAACGTAGGCATGCGCAAGCGCATTTTTTTCGCGCATCTCAAAAAAGAATTTTGCTCCTTCTTCGAGAAGTGCGTATGCAGTGTCCCGCATATCTCGTTTCTGCGGATCTTCCGCAACAAGCTCAACCTGCGCTTTTTCAGCAAGAATCTTAAGCGCACCTTTGAAATCAACACCTTCCATTTCTTGGATGAAGGTAAACATATCACCCCCTTTTTGCGTAGAAAAACAAAAATACACCCCTCTGTCAGGTGCAACAAAAAACGAAGGGGTTTTTTCACTCGTAAATGGCGATTTTCCTTTATAGTGTTTCCCTGCTTTGTGAAGCTCTACGTATCCACCCACAACATCAATAATTGAAAGTCGCTCTTTGATTTGTTCAACCGATGATTGCGCCATGATTCGACTATTATACGCTCATTTGTATGATATGGACGAAGATTTGACAAAATAATATATATATGTCATCATATCTTTATACAACCACATTGGAGAAGTCATGGTAAGTCATTACATTGAAGACGTGCGGAAATTCTGGTTTTGGCTCACAAAACCCTGTGTCCGTATTGGAGTGATAACGCAAAAAGTCGGTAAGGGCTCAACCGACATACCACGGAAGAAAAGAAATCGGAGACGGTCTGATTTCACAAACGCACGTTGAGTTCCACCGTGTGCATTGAGCGAGCAATACACGGTGTTTGAGGGTCAAGTGACGCGCTTGCGCGAGATCTTGACCCTCTTTTTTGTTTACGAACAAAGAAAACCGCGCGCCATAGGCGCGCGGTTTTCTTTGTTCGTAATGAACTCTATAGGTCGTCGTTATCTTTCGGCGCAATCCCCTCCATAAGGGCATACTTTGAACTTCCCTTAAACCCAGTACCTGCGGGAATAAGTCGTCCAATAATAACGTTTTCCATAAGTCCCGTAAGTTTATCTTGGCTTCCTCGTACGGCTGCATTTATAAGTATGCGAGTCGTATTTTGGAATGATGCTGCTGAAAGGAAACTTTTTCGTGAAAGAGACGTTTCAGTGATACCAAGAATGAGTTTATCTCCTTTCGCAATTTCACCACCATTTGCTTTCACCTCGTTGTTAATACGTTCGAGATTCCACTCCTCAATAACATCACCCGTAGTGAGGTGTGTGTCACCTGGAGACGTAATCTTAACTCGACTCATCATCTGCTTTACAATAAGTTCAATGTGCTTTCGCGCAATCGTCACACCTTGAAGTTCATAGATTTTGTTTGTCTCGTTAATGATGTATTCCTGTGTAGCTCGTTCGCCTGCGTATTTGAAGAGTTCAGGAAGATGCGCAGAACCATCAGTGAGAAGTTGTCCTTGTTTGACCGACTCATTTAGGCTGACCATCACAATACGGCGGAATGGAATTGAATACTCAACATTATCTTTCTTCTTCGGAGCTGTTTTTGAGGTCATGTCAGGAGCAATCACAAGAATTTTCTCTTTTCCTTCTTGGCGGATACCTACCACAATTCCGTCATGTTCACAGACAACCGCAGGGACTTTTGGCTGACGCTTTTCAAATACTTCTTCTACACGCGGGAGACCTTGCGTCACGTCTCCTCCGACTGATGCAGCTCCTCCGGCATGCTTCGTGTTCATCGTAAGCTGTGTTCCCGGTTCACCAATCGCTTGCGCGGCGACAGTCCCAACAGCTTCTCCAATATCGACAAGCTTGTTTGTCGTAAGATCAATACCGTAACATTGCTGACAGACTCCCTGAAGTGTCTTACAGGTCATTGGAGAGCGCACGGTTATTGATTTGACTTCAATCATCTTCTCAACCGCGAGAGAATCGAGGCGGGAGAAAAGATGTCCCTTCTTGTAGACGACAGTCCCATTTTCTTCAATGTCTTCTGCGAGCACTCGCCCGCGGATTGCTTTGCTAAAGGCAATCTCAATACCCGAAGAACTTATACGTCCAATAGTAATACTATCTTTTGTCTTGCAGTCAGTTTCAGTCACAATTGCATCTTGCGCAACGACGAAGAGGCGTCGTGTGAGATACCCTGCCTTTGCAGTTTGAAGTGCGGTGTCGGCGAGACCTTTTCGAGAACCGTGTGTTGTATTGAAGTACTCAATTGGGCTCATACCTTCTTTCATTGATGAAAGAACAGGGAATTCGAGAGTCTCACCTCGGGTGTTAACGATAAGTCCTTTCATACCGGCCATCATGGCAATCTGTCCCATAGAACCTCGAGCTCCGGACTTCCACATGTCATAGACTGATCCATTCACATCGAGCGTTTCTGGAAGCACTGCTTCAAGTTCCATTTTAGCCCTGTGCCATACTTCAATAATCATTCGTCGGCGTTCGTCACGTGAAATAAGTCCATCATTAAAATGACCAAAAATCACTTGTTCTGATGCGCGTGCTTTTTCAATAATCCCCTTTTTCTTTTCTGGAACAACAACGTCATCAATACCCCATGTGGTACCTGATTTTGTTGCGTACTCAAAGCCGAAACGCTTCATGCGGTCGACAATCGGTGGTACGGCATCAATTCCCTTTTCATCGATAATTTCCACAACGATGTTGAAGAGTGTTCGCTGTGTAATCACATCATTGATGAATGGATGAACACTCGGAAGCACACTGTTGAAGAGAAGTCTTCCTACTGAGGTCTCAAATATCTGCCCATTGTATGCAGTATATTTTTCTGTTTCAGTTGAAAGTACCTGTACTTTTGCACGAAGGTCAACAACACCAAAGTCATACGCAGTAATCGCTGCGTTTGGTGATGGGAATGCTTTCCCTTCCCCCTTAGCTCCCGGAATAATTTTTGTCATCCAGAATGCACCGAGTGCCATATCGAGTAGCTTTTCAGAAACAACAGGATCAGCAGAACCTGGTTTTAGAATGTTCTTATTTGCAGAAATAATTTCGCGTGCCTCGAGCTGTGCTTCATCTGAGAGTGGTACATGCACCGCCATCTGGTCACCGTCGAAGTCGGCATTGAATGCGCGACACACAAGTGGGTGCACCTGAATTGCGTTTCCTTCAATAAGTACTGGGCGAAATGCCTGAATACCCTGTCGGTGAAGTGTTGGCGCACGGTTGAGGAGCACGTGTTTGTTTTTGATCACATCTTCAAGAATTGCCCACACTTCAGGAACACCATCTTCTATGAGACGTCCTGCACCGCGAATGTTGTACGCGAGCTCTTGTTTCAAGAGTTGAGAAATGACAAACGGGCGGAAAAGTTCAAGCGCCATATGCTTTGGAAGTCCACACTGGTCGAGAAGTAGGTCTGGACCAATGACGATTACAGAACGACCAGAATAGTCCACACGCTTTCCAAGAAGGTTCTGTCGGAAGTATCCTTGTTTTCCTTTAAGGTAATCAGAAAGTGACTTAAGCGGTCTGCGCTGTGCCTGACTCATTGCTGAGTACGCCGTGTTACCGTGACGGATTGAATTGTCGATCAGTGCATCGACTGCTTCTTGAAGAATACGTTTTTCGTTTCGAAGAATAACTTCAGGCGCCATGATATCGATCAATTTCTTGAGGCGATTGTTTCGATTGATGACGCGTCGGTAGAGGTCGTTCAAATCTGAAGACGCATGACGTCCTCCTTCAAGCGCGACCATCGGACGAAGCGCTGGTGGAATAACTGGAATACGCGTAAGGAACATCCATTCTGGTCGAACTCCCGCGTTCGTCATACCGCGTACGAGAGAGAGGCGCTTATCGAGCTTTGCACGTTCTGCAGCCCCTGCCGTCTCACGTTCTTTCTCAAGACGTGTGCGCAGTTCGTCAATATTTATTTTACGGAAAAGCTTGAAAATTGCTTCCGCTCCAATTTCCGCATCAAACAAGGTGGAGTATCTCATTGAGAACTTGTGATAGTGCATTTCGTCAAGAATTGCACCCTCGACAATACTTTCGATTTCACGCTTCGTTTCATCCATGCGGCTCTTCAGCTCGTCACGAGCTTGTTCAGACGTGAGTTCCTTCAATTTTGATTTAAATTCTGCGTCGAGATCGCGAAGGAGTCGGGCACGTTCGTCCTGACTTGCCTTCGTGACAATGTACGAAGCAAAGTAAATCACCTTTTCGATTTGTGCTGCAGGAACACCCATGATGAGGGCGATACGGCTAGGAACTCCCCGCAAGAACCAAATATGGGAGACTGGTACACAGAGGTCAATATGACCCATTCGTTCGCGTCGCACGATAGAACGAGTGATTTCAACACCACACTTTTCGCAAACGATTCCCTTGTATCGAATACCGCGATATTTCTTACACGCACATTCATAATCTTCTACGGGACCAAATATTCTCTCGTCAAAGAGACCATGCTTTTCTGGTCGCTGCGTTCGATAGTTAATAGTTTCAGGTTTGGTCACCTCACCTTTTGACCATTCCAAAATTCGTTCAGGCGATGCAAGTTTGAGAGAGACCTCAGAGAACTGATTGAGATGTTGTGTTTTCATAGGAATATAAACATTACGATTAATTACGGCTGTCTTCTCTCTTACTTAGATCAACATCGAGCCCAAGACCACGGAGCTGATTCACGAGTACGTTGAAGGCTGCAGGAGTATGTGGATGCGTAATGCGTTCCCCTCGTACGATTGCGTCAAATGCAGCTGAACGTCCGACAATATCGTCTGATTTTATAGTGAGCATTTCACGAAGCGTATATGCGGCACCATACCCAAGGAGTGCCCATACTTCCATTTCTCCAAAACGCTGCCCTCCCACCTGTGCCTTACCGCCGAGTGGCTGCTGCGTAATAAGTGAGTACGGACCAATCGATCGCATGTGGATTTTATCTTCCACCATGTGATGCAGCTTGAGAATGTACATATACCCGACTGATATTGGTTGTGCGAATAGTTCACCGGTTCGTCCATCCTTAAGCCAAATTTTACCGTGTGAAGGGAAACCTGCAGCAACGAGTTCAGTCTTAACATGATCTTCAGTTGCTCCTGCAAATGGAGGAACAATAGCTTGATACCCGAGAGTATGTGCGGCCATACCGAGGTGTAATTCTAGAATCTGACCGAGGTTCATACGTGACGGTACTCCGAGTGGTGTGAGAATCACATCAATTGGTTTTCCATCGGCCGTGTATGGCATATCTTCCTCAGGAAGGATGCGCGAGATAACTCCCTTGTTACCGTGACGTCCTGCAAGTTTGTCACCAACAGAAATATTACGTACCTGCGCAATCGTAATGTGAATTCGCTTGATAACTCCACTTTCAAGCTGGTCTCCCTGCTCACGTGAAAAGATCTTCACGCCAATAATGCGTCCACGCTTCCCAGCTTCGAGGCGAAGTGATGTATCTTTCACATCTTTTGCTTTCTCTCCGAAAATCGAACGAAGGAGTCTTTCTTCTGGCGTAAGCTGTGTTTCACCTTTTGGTGTTACTTTACCAACAAGAATGTCTCCAGGACGTACTTCAGCACCAACACGGATGATTCCTTCCTCATCAAGGTTACGGAGCTTCATTTCTGAAACGTTTGGAATATCTGGTGTCGTCACTTCCGGCCCAAGCTTTGTGTCGCGCACGGCAACTTCAAGCTCATCAATATGGATGGTTGAGAATTTACTATCTTTTACGAGACGTTCAGAAATAATGATTGCGTCTTCGTAGTTTGCTCCTGACCAGCTCATGAACGCAACGAGCGCATTCTGTCCGAGGGCAATTTGTCCTTCATCAGTTGAAGAAGTGTTTGCAAGAATATCTCCTCGCTTTACCTTGTCACCCACCGTTACTGATGCGCGATGATAGAACGCAGAAAAGTCGTTCGTCTTTTGGAAGCTTGTAAGTGTGTATTCTTGTTTCTTACCTTCTTTGTTTTTTACCACAATATGTCGAGCATCAGCTTCAATAACCTCACCCGCGTCAGTTGATACGATCATACGATTGGTATCGCGCGCAGCCATTTCTTCAATACCTGTTCCTACAAGCGGTGCTTCAGGAACGATACATGGAGTAGCCTGCTTCTGCATGTTACTGCCCATGAGTGCGCGGTTTGCGTCGTCGTGATTAATGAATGGAATCATTGACGTTGCGACTGAGAACGCTTGGTTTGTTGCAATATCAACAAATTCAATGTCCTTCTTCGAGAGTATAACTGGCTCACCTTTAAAGCGCGCCTCCACCATGTCTGGCTTAATCTTTCCGTCGTCACCTACTTCTATCGCCGCGTGTGCGATGTGGTGATGCTCTTCTTCGTGAGCATTGAGGTAAATAATTTCACCCGTTACGATTCCTTTTTCTACCTTTGCATACGGAGTTTCAATGATACCGAAACGATTCACTCGTGCGTACATTGAAAGACGGAGAATAAGACCAATGTTTGGTCCTTCTGGAGTATGGATCGGACAAAGTCGTCCGTAGTGAGACGTATGTACGTCACGCACTTCAAACCCTGCGCGTTCACGCGTGAGTCCGCCCGGACCGAGCGCTGAAAGCGTACGGAGTCCTTCAAGCTCTGCGAGCAGGTTCTGCTGCTGCATGAATTGTGAGAGTTGGTTTGTTGTAAAGAATTCCTTGATAGCTGCTTGAAGTGGCCGCGGGTTAATGAGTTGAATCGGAAGCGAAGTTTCTGATTCAATCGTGGACATACGATCCTGCACATTTCTCTTTACACGAGTCATACCAACGCGAATTCGCTGTTGGAGCATTTCGCCGAAATACCGCACGCGTCGGAATCCAAGGTGGTCAATATCATCAGGAAGTGATCCGGGTGTGTGATTGAGATCAATAATATTTTTTATGATCGTTACCACATCTTCGACAGTAAGGACACGCGTCGCATCTGCCTTTGCATCAACGGAAAGTCCGAAGCGTTCGTTGAAGTGATGTCGTCCGATTTCTGAGAGGTCGTAGCGTTGTTCACTAAATATCGAATTTACGAATTCTCTAGCATTTTCTACGGTTGCAAGATCTCCATCTCGAAGCCGTCGGTATATTTCAATGTATGAATCATCAACGGTCTTTGCCGGATCTTTCGCGACCGTATTTTTGATATATTCTTCTGCATGAGCAACTCCTTTGAGAAGTTTGAGCATGTCTTTTTCTTCATGCACACCAAGTACACGGAAGAGTGAAGAAATTGGAAACTTTCGCTTGCGATCAATTTTGACATAGATGACACTATCAGCTTCAGACTCGATTTCAACCCAAGCGCCACGTGCAGGAATAACCTTCGCACCAAAAAACGAACGTCCTTTTGATTCGTTTACGGTGAAGAAGATACCGTATGAACGCGCGAGCTGAGGAACAATAACGCGTTCAACGCCATTGATAATAAAAGTTCCATTCCCTGTCATTACCGGAATATCCGCCATGAAAATCTCTTGGTCTTTTTCACCACCAAAAGTTTTGTTCTTCAGTACTATAAGAGCGCGGAGTGGAGCCTCATACGTAAGCTTGTTTTCGCGAGCAAACTCAGGAGTTGTTTTTGGACTGCCAAGATCGTACTTCTTGATTACGATTTCAAACTTTTTTTCAGAATAGTCACTGATTGGTGAAAATTCTTTAAACACTTCTTTCAATCCTGTCTCGACAAACCACTTGTACGAAAGAAGTTGTGGTTCAATAAGATCAGGGAGTGACACGCGAGATCCGCCATAGTTCTGGAAGTACTTCTTTGGAAGTTTTCCAACTGAAGTATCCTGCAGGTTCTGCTCACTTTTTTTATACTCCATATACCTAAAGATTATTGCGTTTGAAAGTAATGCGTGTGTGAACACAAAAAAGACCGCGCATGGCGCGTCGTCCTCACACACATCTTACTCGGCTTGTAATTGTGACATTAAATATTGGGTCAATACCTCCTTCCCCGTTCTTCACTATGAAATCATGCACCAAGGACTCATTCGTAGCCGATTTTGTACGCGGGATTATACATGAACCCCTTGTAAGAGTCAACCGTTTGACCGTGGAGAGGTAAAAATGCTTACTTGTTTGCCGCCTGTTTCCACTTTTCAATATTTGCTGCGTGACCACTCAGAAGGACATCCGGAACTTTGTGCTTCTTTTTTTTGTATTCCAGAACTTCGGGACGGGTGTACATTTCTCCGCTTGAAACACGTTCGTCTTCGAGTGATTCAAACGTACCGAGTACTCCGGGGATGTTGCGAGCGACAGCGTCGATAATGGTGAGCGCGGGCAGCTCGCCGCCCGTGAGTACATAATCCCCCACTGACACTTCTTCAGCTTTCAGAATTTTCTTCACACGTGCATCAATACCTTCGTATCGCCCCGAAATAAGCACAACGTCCGAGTATTTCTTGGTAAGGTTTTTTGCGTATGCCTGATCAAACTTTTTTCCGCGAGGAGACATGATGAGTGTCTTTATTTTTTTCTGATCTTTTTTTCTCCCGACAGCTTTTTCCCATGCACGAAGAATCGGTTCTGCTTGCATCACCATACCGGGACCACCACCATAAGGACGTTCGTCTACTTTATTATGCTTGCTTTTTGTATAGTCACGCGGACTGTAGTAACTCACTTTAATCTTGATACCGGTATGCTTTGCACCCTTACCTTTCTCTTTCCGTTGCGCACGACCAAGGACCGACGCACTTGTGTATGCTTCGCAGAGTTCTGGGAATAATGTGATTACATGAAAGTTCATGACTATAGTGTATTTTTGTACTTCTCAAGAAAAAATGGAAACTGAGAATGATGTGGAAATGGGATTTCATTAATTGTGCACCACCGAAGCTCCATGCATTTGTCTGGCTCAGTGATTCGTACTTCCATGGGATTGATTCGAGCTTTAAAATCAAATGCGACATAATGGCTTTTCTTACCATCAATCTCTCTAAAAACCTCACGAAAGCCCATGTACTCAATATCGTGTGCCGATGCTCCACACTCTTCAAGCACCTCCCTTCGGACTGCGTCCTCGAGAGACTCAGTATGCTCTACACCACCACTACCGGCAGGTTCCCACGTTCCGTGTTCATCTCTACAGCCCGCTCCTCGCTGTGAGATAAGATATTTTCCTTTTCCATCATGGCACATAGTTACCGCAGAAACACCTATGTAATCAAATCCTTTTTGCATTTCGTCTAGTCTTACATGAATGAGTGCTTTCTTCAAACCGACAAACCCCCGCGCCTACGGCGCGGGGGTTTCAGGTCTTTCCTAACATTTAAACTGAGAGGAGTTTCCAAATCTAGATTCAATGCAAACTGTTTGCTGTATAGAAATTGGGATGTCAAGCAAAGTTCGAGGAAGGACAAGAAAATATTTCGAGACGTACATGACGTACGATGAGAATTATTTTTTCCGTCCTGACAAAGAAATTTGCCGACAGCGCAATTTATATACGTAAACCTTCAATTGCTTCGTCTAGTGACTTAGGACTATTCGGCACCTCATCAGTATTCGATGCCGCTCCCATATCTTCCGTTACTGGTCCCATCGATCGTGTTCCCCCTTCTGGTTCATTAATTTTCAAATTGACACGTGCATTGTGCTTCATACCGACAACTCGAAGTAATGTACGAATTGCCTTTGCAGTATTTCCCGATCGGCCGATTACCTTTCCCATGTCTTCAGCATGGACATCGAGTGTGAGGAGGACACCCATTTCGTCAACGGTGCGATTAATTTTTACACTCTCTGGATTATCGACGAGCGCTGTAACGAGGTCTTGAAGAAATTTCTGATCTGATTCCATAATGTATGAGAACTAAGCTTGATAACCGTCCGCTTCATCGCTTTCCGAAACGTACTATACAAAATACTAACAGCTCACTGAAATACGTCAACATATAAAAAATTAACATTGTAGAAAACAAACGGCGCGGACCTGAATAGGTCCGCGCCGTTTGTTGATTTTAAAATGTCTTACGCCTTTGCTTCTTCAGGCTCTGTCGCCACTTCAGCAACCACTTCCTCTGCTGGAGCCTCTGACTCAGCAACAATTTCTTCCACTGGTGCTGCGGCTGCTTCTTCTGAGGCCTTTGCTGCCTCAGCTTCGGCTACTTTAGCTGCTTCTGCATCAGCCTCTGCTTTAGCCTTCTTCGCCTCTGCTGCTGCCTTCGCTTCGGCTTCTGCCTTTATCTTCGCTTCGTCGATGATTGGTGACTTTCGTGAAAGTGCATTACGCTTCTTTCCCTCAATGATCTTCTTTGTAATAAGGAGATTGTGGACAGTGTCTGATGCTTGCACACCATGACCGAGCCACTTTTTAACCTTCTCTGCATCAATCTCAACACGGTCGAGACGTGGTTCGTACGTTCCAACTTGGTCTACAGGAAGACCTCGTGATGGAGCGTTTCGAGAGTCAGTCACAATAACCCGATATGACGGGTTGTTCTTGCGGCCAATACGCTGTAATCGCATCTTTAACATATAGTGCGGGAACAATACCAGAACTGAGTATTAGAGTCAACCATTTAAGATTAACTTAAAAAGATTGATACAGTGCGCATGGTGCTTATGGAAATGTAAATCTCTCCATGCTACTATCGAGACCACATGACAAACGAAAAATCAACTTTTGAGGGAATCATTATGGTACGCGGTCGCGGAACCGGTTTTGTGAAATCCCCCACTGATGCAGCTGCCGAGGATATTCTCATTCCTCCAGAGTCACTTAATTGTGCACTTGATGGCGACCTTGTGGAAGTTGACGCAAAACCGAAAGTCGGAGGAAATCGCCAAGAGGGTGTTGTAGTACGAGTTATTGAACCCAAAAACAAAGAACTCGTTGGGACCGTTGTCGCGAAGCAATCAACTTTTGAACTTATTTGTGATAACCGACGTATTCATGTCCGCCCACTTCTGCCTAAGGCAACATCAAACGATCTCGGCATGAAAGTCGCAGTACGTATCACTGAGTGGAAAAATCCACTTTCTGCACCCTTTGCCGAAATCATTGAGACACTTGGTAAGGCTGGTGACCACGAGACAGAAATGCAGGCCATAATCCGCTCTGGCGGGCACTCAATGCTCTTCCCCGAGCATGTGAGTAAGGCATCGAGTGAACTCTACGCCCGCAGAGCGCAGATATTTGAAGACGCAATCAGAGACACAAAGGGAGAAAATCCCAAGCGCCGCGACATGCGTGATCGAACGACGTGTACGATCGATCCCGTTGATGCAAAAGATTTTGACGACGCCATTTCCTTTCACACGCTTCCAAACGGCAATTTTGAAATTGGTATTCATATTGCAGATGTCTCACACTATGTGCGTGAGGGTGACACTATCGACAAAGAGGCTCAGAACCGTGGTACTTCCGTGTACCTCGTTGACCGAGTGATTCCTATGCTTCCTGAAGAGCTTTCAAATGACCTCTGTTCTCTTCGACCGAACGAAGACCGACTTTCTTTTTCTGCAGTTTTTGAAATGGATAGAGAGGGCACGATTCACAGTGAATGGTACGGGCAGACGATTATTCATTCGAACAAACGTTTCAGTTATGAGGAAGCTCAGGAAGTACTCGACGCAGGAAGCGGCACGCTTCACGACGAACTCCGCATCCTCATGGACATTGGGCGAAAGCTCCGCAAAGAACGGTACGCTGACGGCGCGATAGCATTTGACCAACCTGAAGTTAAGTTTGAACTAGATGCGAACGGAAAACCGATTCGGGTATACGCAAAAGTACGCACGGAGACAATGCTCATGATTGAGGATTTCATGCTCCTTGCAAATCGCCGCGTCGCGGAGTTTGTATACAATCACACCAAGAAGCAAGGCCGCGACGCGGCGTTCGTCTACCGTATCCATGATGTCCCGAACCCAGACAAGATAGAAGAGCTTGGAATTTTTCTGAACGCACTCGGTCACGAATTTAAAACGCATCGTGGAGTTGTTGATGCGCGTGATATCAATAAGCTTCTGAAAGAAATCGAAGGGACTCCCGAAGAAAACCTCATCAAGACCGCGACGATTCGCTCAATGGCAAAAGCAATTTACAGTACGAAAAATATTGGGCACTTTGGTCTCGCGTTCAAATACTATACTCATTTTACCTCTCCGATTCGGCGATACCCAGACCTTATGTCACATCGTCTCCTCCGCAAACACCTTGATGGTTTAGTGATACGTGCGAGTGAGCTGACGATGTATGAAAAACTTTCAATCCAGTCTTCAGAACGGGAATTGAAAGCAGTAACTGCTGAGCGTGATTCTATCAAATACAAACAGGTTGAATACATGTCTGACAAAGTTGGACAGGAATTCTCAGGTATTATTACGGGCGTCACTGATTGGGGCATTTATGTTGAAGAAAAGGAATCACGCTCTGAAGGTATGGTCCGTCTTTCAAACATTCGCGGTGACTTCTTCACTCACGAACCAAGCAAGTATCGCGTCAAGGGCGGCAAATCCGGAAAGACATATACTCTCGGTAGTGAAATCCGTGTAAAACTCACGCGCGCAGATATGGAGGAACGAGTGCTCGATTTTGAGCTGGTGAAATAATCTGTATACTAAAATAGTGAGTAAAATCGCTCACTATTTAGAAATCCCACGCAATGATAAAACGTCGCCCTGCTCACAAAGAGCTATTAGTCAGGTCGATTCGTTTTCCTTGCTCGGTACACTAGTAAGACCCAATTGAGTCGTGGGCTCACAGACGCATAGGTACCCTCTATTCTGAGATGAAGCTCATCACTTCATCTCGTTTTTTATATAAAATTGAAAAAGAAAACCCACCGAAACGAGTTTCCTCGTAAGGCGGGTTTGTATTCCCGAGTTCGAATCAATGCGAAAGTACTGCAAACGCACCGGTTGTACTCCAAAGCATGTCGTCTCGGATAGGGATTGCATCAAGCATGAGCGTCCCCGTTTCCTTAATGACAATCCGCAATACTGTTGCGTCTCCGGCCAAATCTTTTACTGGTTTATGCAACAGTGCAATCCAGTCCAATTTTTGGTTTTTTGCGATCAACTTGATCAATCGCGGATCGCGAAGCATTGCTACCATGAGAGAAGCATCAACATCCTCTTGAGAAAATTTGGGATATCGATAACCGAGGAGCTTACAGATCTTTTTGTGATTCATTACATCGCTCGGACTTTCCTCAATCGCAAAGAGCTTGAGCGGTATGAGGTCTAACGTGTGCAACGTTGACTCGTTCGTACCAACGACACTTTCATCTTTTAACAATGACTGTGCACTTTGTTTGACAATAATCCGTTCACGCTCGTGCAAGGTTTTCTCAAACCCCTTATCTGCGTGTCGTGTAACACCATGCGCGCGCACCACCCCACAGCGTTTGATTTTGTCGAACAAAAAACGTGAAGTTTTCGGTACGACGGACGTTTGTGCAATGAGCGCTGCGATACGAGTGAGAAGTATCTCGTCTTGGGGCACACGGGCCAATTGGGTTGCTTTTACTCCTTTTAAGAGCAACCCACGAGCTAATGCTAGCGGGATGCTATTCAAAGGAATCGAAAGCCGCAATTGGTCAGCGTGATCCATGAGTTACTCCTTGTGGATAGATAGGTTAAGAGAAGAACACCTGAAAAGGATGATACAACTATATATTATAGTTGTAAAGTCCCCTATTTTTATCTGGTCTAACCTCAAAAAACACCCCAATTTAATGTTGGAGTGCTTTCTGTGTTTACTTACTTCCACTCGTGTTTGTAGAGAGTCATTCAAATGACTCTGAGAAGAGTTTTTGCTTCTAGCGGGACATTAGAGACAGTGCCAACATTTCGGTCTCGTCTGCGTATGCTCCGATTTGTTCAATCATGAGATTAAGAGAAACGATCGTACAGGCGAAGAGGAGTCCCCACATGAGCTTTGAGGCGGTCTGGGGTGAATAGAATTCTTTATTAAATGCTGATGTGTCCATAGGGAGTGTGAATGTTAAAAGTAAGTGTATTAAAAAGTGCTTTCTAACTAGTATAGAGGGGATATCAGACTATGGATGGGGTAGGTGTCGATAACTTTGTAAAAAAAAGAAACTACTTCGCCACGGCGACTGCTTCATCAAACTTAACGGAAAGGAGCTTCGACATACCGTCACCGGCCATCGTAACACCATATAGTACGCCTGCACGTCCCATGGTCTCACGATTGTGGGTAATTAAAATAAGTTGCGAGCGTTCTGCAAGCGCAGAAATCATATCTCCATAACGCCGGCTGTTGGCTTCGTCCAGCGCCGCATCAGTCTCGTCGAGAATCACAAAAAGTGGCGGATTCACCTGACTCATTGCAAAGATGAGTGCTATTGAGGTTAAGGCTCGTTCACCACCTGAAAGCATATCAAGCCCATTCACCCGCTTATTAGGAAGTTTTACATCAATTTCAATTCCCTCCTCTACTTCTTCTTCTGGCTCAGGTAATTCACCATCAAGTAAATCTTCTTCGTTCAACTTTTTTGCTTTCGGTTTTACGCGATTTAAAACTGCGGTTCCCCCGCCAAACATTAATGTGAAAAATCGACTGAACTCTGTTCCTATTTTTTCTATACCAGAAACAAACTGCTCATTGAGTTTCTCTGTAAGTTCAATAATGAGTGCTTCGAGCTTCGTAACTGATTCATGAAGATCAGCAATCTCACGGACAAGGAATTCATCCCGCTCTTTCACATCTTTATATTCCTTAAGCACATCCTCACTCGCCCCCATACCAAGCTCTTCAAGACGAATCTTCATTTTTTCAAGATTGCGGCGACGCTCCATCTGGTGCGCACGATCTTCTCCGACAATCACTGTTTGAGGAACTTCGTTTCCATCCTCACCGATAATTTTAAATTCATAGTAGAGTGCTGCATCTCGACCCATAAGCGACACTGCCTCTTGTAATTCGCGCTTAAACTCGTCCCGATCGCGTTCGAGCATCCCAAGCTCTCTCTCGAGACGATCTATGGAGGAAGATACATCTCGCTCTTCTTGCATCAATGCAAACATTTTATGCTCAGCTTCGCGTGTACGAGAAATGTCAGTATCGATTGATGCTTTGAGTGCATCATATGCAAGGCGGAATTGATCTTCCTCTTTTACTATGTGCGCAAGCTCATCATCTTGCTTTTCTTTTACTTTTTGCAAACGATGAAGCTCGTTCTCTTCCTCATGAGGATTGTGCTGTTCATTTTTTTGGAGCGCATGCTGGAGCACCATTCGAAGTGAGTTAACAATATCGCGGAGCGCACGTGCGAGTACTTTGCTGTCATTTGTCGCAAGCGCCTCGTGAGCACTCTTCTCGAGCACATCAGTCGTTTCGAGGAGCGTGGTGTAAGGAATTGGCGACCCTTCTACCTTCGCTCTGTTCCGTGACATCTCCTCCATGCGTCGCTCAAGATACAGTATTTGCCCTTCACACTGCCCAATTGACCTTGTGAGTTCTTGCCGCTTTGAGCGCACAGTGCTCATATTCTCCTCGAGCGCAATAAGTTCATCCCGCTTTTCATCTTTTCCTCGAGATGCGAGATGCGCTTTTGCTGCGCTCAATGTTTCTTTGAGTATCGTGAGTCGAGAAAGTGGCACTTCTCGTTCACGCATGAGACGGTCATGGTGGTGCGCAATGTAAAGATCTTCACGGCTTAAGTACTCAGCAAACATACCTTTCAATTCTTTTTGCAGTTCAAGTGAACGCTCTATTTTTTTTACTTGGCGCTCAAGAAACTTAAGGTGGGGCGCAACTTCTCTTCGCAAAGATTCCACTTGCGCAATATTTTCTTGAGTCTTTTTAAGTTTTCGCTCACTTTCTGATTTCTTGAATTGATATACTTTAAGTCCAAGTGCGTCCTCTATCATTTCTCTCCGTTCGCGCGGATTTGCGGAAAGAATACGATCCGCTTCTCCTTGGGAGATAATGTGGTGCCCTGTAGGACCAATATTTGCTGCAGCAAGTAATTCTTGTACGTCTTTAAGGCGTGTTTTTGCACTGTTGATAACGTACTCATTCGTACTATCTCGATGAACGACTCGCTCTATAGTGATCTCATCAAAATCGAGTGGAAATACGCGAGTCCCGTTTCTGAGCGGATTATCGAGAACAATCGACACAGAAGCTCGATTCAGGCGCGAAATACTTTCTGAGCCATTAAAAATAAGATCCTCACCTTTCTTCCCTCGCATAGACTTTATAGATTGTTCTCCAAGTACAAAGCGAAATGCTTCTGCCACATTTGATTTCCCTGAACCATTTGGACCGACAATAGCGGTAATTGGTGTCGAAAATTCAAGCTCGCCTTTTTTTGCGAATGATTTAAATCCGTTTATCGTAAGCGACTTGAGGTACATACACTACTGCAAAATTACTCCGTATGTATACGTGCCTGGAAGCGTTCCTCCGCATACGGTACTCCAATTTGAGTTCCCCGAACGCTCCATACTTTTCGCATAGAGAACAATCCGTGAGGTACCTCCGCAAGTAAAGTCTGAATCGTACACATATTCATAAGTGGTGTCAGAGACACTTCCGCTTGGATCCTTAACCACAGCTGTCATATAAGGAAGAAGCGTAGCATCAAGTGCTCCCCCTTCTCCAATAATGGTACCAAGAGTATGACCAGTGGTGGGGTACGTTCCTGATTCATCTTTATTTATTCGAAAGGCTACCTGAAGATTTTCAATACTCGTTTTCCGTTCTGTATCTCGGGCTTTTTTACGCGCCTCACCAAGCGATGCATATGCGACGGTACTCAAAATTGCAATAACAGCAACCGCAACAAGTACTTCAACAAAGGTAAATCCTCGACTTCCATTTTTTTGCATGTTAAAAATGCTCATTAATATATTTTACCATGAGGGCTTAACCGAATGAGTTACTTTTACCACCTCAACACAGGTAGTAAATGCGCTCATTATGGTGAATATTCGTGGATGATTATTGCGTAAGAACCCTCGTTCGCATTGTCATTACCATACCCTGAGCCGACGCCAACACCATTATCTGTTGGCGTTCCTGCTCCTGGTTTCTCACATACCTCTTCCCAATTAGCTGATTGGGGATTTTCCATCTTTAATGCAAAAAGCACCGTGGAATACTTCTCCGACCCGTTTGCACACATGACTTTACTATCGTAGTAATAGGTATACTCACCATTAACACGAGCAAGTGCATCTCGAGGAACGACATTGAAGTACGGTGTAAGGAGCGCATCGAGTGGTCCACCGTCTCCGATAACAACTCCCCCATCGTATCGGGGATACGATCCATGCATATCTTTATAGACTCTCAGTGAGAGTTGTATTTGAGCAAGATCTGACTTCCGTTGCATATCGCGAGCTTTCATTCGCATGTTCTGAAGTGAAAGTGATACACCGGCTGAGAGAATTCCAAATATTGCAAGTACTATCAATAATTCTATAAGTGTGAAGCCTCGATTCTTTATAGTGAACGTCCTCATTCAAGAATTGTAGCATGTTCATATATACGCTATTGATGTAAAAATTCCACACCATTAATTATATGAATCTTTCATAGGAACAAATCTACTACCACCCTCGTGCCTCAATTGCCTTCTCAGCAGCCGCTTGTTCAGCTTCTTGTTTCGATTGTCCCTTCCCTTCAGCGACGGGAGCATTTCCCAAAAATGCACCGACAGTAAAAATACGGTCATGGTCTGGTCCCGTTTGTCCTAAGGTAATGTAATTCGGTGTAACACCAACATGCTCTTGTGCGAGTTCCTGAAAGCGACTCTTCGCGTCCTGCCACAACTTCTTTTCAACAATACGTTCTGTCCGGTCAAAAAGTTGTGCTGCGATAAATTCTTTTGCTGCGTCGTACCCTTGATCGAGATAGAGCGCACCCACTATTGCTTCAAACGTATTTGCTAAAATGTACTGACGCGCGCGCCCTGTGTCGCGCTCCTCACCTTTTGAGAGAAGAAGAAAATCATTAATATTAAGCTTTGATGATGCGTCAGAGATTGAGACGGTGTTTACGAGTGCTGCACGAATAGCAGTGAGTTCTCCTTCTGGCATTGCGGGATATTTATGAAAAAGAAAGTCAGTCTCGACGAGTTCTAGCACTGCGTCACCAAGAAACTCAAAACGCTCATTATGTTGTTGTGTCGCCTCACGATGCTCGTTTAGATATGAGCGGTGTGTGATAGCGGTAAGGAGTAGCTCACGATCAACAAAAGCTACACCGAGGCGCTCTTCCAGTTTCCCGAGACTTTCTTTGATTTCAGGTAATTCTGTCATATTGGGGCTAGACTAGCATGGAATAGAAAATAGAGAAAATAGAGAATAAGAATAAATATATGTATAGAGAAATAGCCATCAAATATCTTCTATCTTCTACTCACTAACATCGTGATTGCTTTCGTGACGATTGGCAGTATATCCTCATAAAAATTCAAATCCAGAATATCTGCTACTTTAAACCACTTTGCATCATCAAGCCCGCCTTTCTTCTCAAGTACTAAATCAACATACTCACTTTTAGCGAGGAAATATGAAACTTGTTTGCGAACTTTACCTTTTTCGGGCTGTGTTGCAATGTATTCATTTTTCCCCAATTCTGCGTCAATTATTACAGCCAAACCTATCTCATCCTTCAAAGCGCGCATCGCTCCCGTATTCATGTCTTCTCCTTCCTCAATCCTGCCCTTTGAAAGAGTCCAGTGTCCAAAAATATCATGGACGAGTGCGAGATACATGACTCCATCATACTCTGAATACACAACCGCTCCCGCAAGTCGTTCGATTGGCATTTCTTCATACGGCACTTCGCGCTTCTTTCTTTTAGAGAGCTCTTCTTTTCCAGGTTCACCAATTTCCTTATACACAGCACCGAGTACCCCATTTACAAATTTGCTCGAATTTTCTCCTCCAAATTGTTTTGCGAGTTCTATCGCTTCATTAATGGCAACTTTTGCAGGAACTTCTTTCCTATCGGCAAATAGTAATTCAAAAAGTCCAAGGCGAAGAATGTTTCGGTCAACGGGTGAAATGCGATCAATAGGCCACTCAGGTGCAGCTTTTACAATAATTTGGTCGAGTTCGCTTTGTTTCCCCAATACACCATCAAGCAACTTCTCCATGTAGGGCATGTCAGCTTTATTTGGTGCAAACTCTGAGATGTTTCGTTCAAGTACATTATTTATTTCATTTCGTTCAATACTATTTAAATCCCACTCAAAGAGTGTTTGAAGAACTATTGAACGTGAGAGATGCCTATTCGCCATGAAAATAATGAACTAAACTTACTGTCCCTAGTATAGCAGAAAATGAATCCACAAACGCCCCTCAAGAGGGGCGTTTGTGGATTTGTTTAAAATTATTTCTTCTCGGTGCTAGCTGCTTCTGGATTTGCGGCCGATCCTTCGTCTGCGTTGCCTTTGCTGAGTTTGATCTGCTCTCGCTTTGCAGTCATGCGCGCGTCCCGTTTCGCCTTGAGTGATTCAAGATCCATCACCTGTCGTCCATTGTAGTACCCACATTCGAGGCACATGTGGTGAGGACGATGTGGTTTCCCACAGTGCGAACATAGGGAAAGATTCTCTGCTTTTAGAGCATGATGTGAGCGACGGTTGCCTGAATGGCCCCGCGTATGTCTCATTCGTATAACCATAGTGGCGCTACTATACCAGAATCACTGAAATTGGCAAGAATATTGAAAAAACGAAAGAAAAAGGCCGCCAAAGAAATCTGGCGGTCTTTTCGGCCCAAACGGGCTAGCAATTCACGAATTGGTTTTTGGTTTGTTACCTTCTCCACTTCCGTGAGGAGTACAGGCGTACACTGATCGAATGCGGTTCAATGCTGCGCGATCTTCCTGCCATGGCGACTGCCGCAAATGCTGGCAATCGCTGAGGTGAGAATCGCCGTAGTCTTCTTCCCGTTGGCGTAGGGGACCGTTTTGTGCCGTGTCGTTCATGTTGCTCTCCGTCGTCCGAAATTGAATTCCCTCCACTGCCCAGTGGAAGGTACATTAATGGTACTCCTCAGAGTTATGACACGCAATAGCTCAAGTGCATAACTTCATGCATTCTTAATCAAGAAATGCTCTACAAAAACTCCGTCGGTGTATTTTTGTAAGTCCGTGATTCTTAATTGCGTTTCGATGATTTTCTGTACCGTAGCCTTTGTGTATTTCAAAACCATATGCGGGATAGTCTCGCGCAATGCGCACCATGTGTGCGTCACGTGTAACTTTTGCAAGGATTGATGCAAGACCGATTATCTTTTCTTTCGCATCACCTTTGATGATAGTTTCTTGGTTTTTATATTCTGGGGGTGCATGAAGGAGTCCATCGAGCTTTACTATTGTTGTCTCTGGGTTAAGCGAGAGTTTCTTAAAACAACGCTCGATTCCAAGTGCGACCGCTTGATTAATTGAAATGCGATCAATTGTGGTATTCGAGGCGAGAGCGACACAAAAAGTAAGAATCCCCTCTTTTTTGAGATTTATCGCTATCCGAAAAATCGCTTCGCGATTTTTCGGACTCACCTTTTTAGAGTCACCAACCCCGGGGAGTAAATCCCAATCAAAATCCTGAGGCACAACAGCGACTCCAACAGCAACTGGCCCCGCCAAAGGGCCTCGACCCGCTTCATCAACCCCCGCTATATGAGTAAATTTCATTCTGATATACTAGCATCACTATGGAGCGACAGACCCTCACTGCTGATTTTGTACATCTCCATGTGCATAGCCATTATTCTCTCCTTAATGCGATCCCGACGCCAAAAGAACTTGCACAAAAAGCAAAGGAATATGGAATGCCTGCCTTAGCACTCACTGACAGCGGGGCCCTATACGGTGCCATAAATTTTTATAAAGCGTGTATCAAGGAAAACATAAAGCCAATTATCGGTGTTGATGCCTATCTTGCACCACGCACTCGATTTGATCGCGAAGCGAATATTGATAAACCACGCAATCGCGTTGTATTTCTTGCTAAAAATAATGAGGGGTACCAAAATCTTATACAGATTGTAACCGACTCATATGTAAACGGATTCTATTACAAACCTCGTGTTGACCACGACCTGATAGAAGCCTTCCATAAAAATCTTGTCTGCATTATCCCCTCATTCAGTGGCGAGACAACGAGTGCACTCAAAAACGATGACGAAGAAAAGGCGGGGGAACTCCTTGATTGGTATAAAGGAATTTTTGGTGAAGACCTCTATCTCGAAATCACCCACCATCCTGAAATTAATGACCACGAAAAACTCCAAGAAAAAATTATTGCATTTGCCCGAAAGACTAATACTTCTCTTCTTGGGCAGCACGATGTGTATTATCTCAAACGTGAAGACCATCTCGCACGCGAGACAATGATAAAAATTCAAAGTGGTGGCGTCGTCGACGCGCTTGAGGATGCCGGTGAGCTTGCACCTAATTTCTCGTTCATATCGCAAGAAGATGCGAAAGATCTCTTCAAGGAGACACCGGAGGCACTCCTCAACACAGTGAAAATTGCAGAAGAATGTACAGTGACTATTGACCCGGGAAAAACGTGGTATTTTCCTGACTACAAAATTGAAAGTGGAAAGGCACCGGACGATGAGCTTCAAGAGCTTGCAGAAAAAGGAGTGTCGTGGCGGGGTCTCTCTCTCGAGGACAGTGTCGTTAAGGAGCGACTTGCGTACGAACTTGGAGTTATCAAAATGAAAGGATATGCAAAATACTTTCTTGTTGTTGGTGACCTCATCCGAGAAGCACGAGAACGAAAAATCCTTACGACCATTCGTGGTTCAGTCGCAGGTTCGCTCACAACGTATGTACTTGGTATTACAAACGTAGATCCGCTCGAATACAAACTTCCTTTTGAACGTTTTCTCAATCCGGAAAGACCGTCCGCACCAGATATTGATATGGACTACGCCGACAACCGTCGGGACGAAATTATTGAATATGCGCGCGCGAAGTATGGCTCCGCGAATGTCGCTCAGATTGGCACGTTCGGTACTATGATGGCCCGAGCTGCAGTGCGAGATGTCGCGCGCGCGCTCGGCCACCCGTACGCCGTTGGCGATCGAATTGCAAAACTCATTCCCATGGGGAGCCAGGGATTTCCAATGACAATTGATGGCGCAATCGAGATTGAGCCCGACCTCAAAACCCTTTACAAAAAAGATCCGGAAACACGTGAGGTAATTAATCTCGCACGACAGATTGAAGGTCGTGTGCGACATGTTGGTGTGCATGCCGCGGGAGTAGTCATTGCTCCGCGTCCTCTCATTGAGTTTGTTCCAGTACAACCCGACCCGAAATCGGGAAAACTTATTACCCAATACGACATGCATTCTGTCGGAGAAGATGGCGTCGGACTTCTCAAGTTTGACTTTCTCGGCATTAAAAATCTTTCAATACTTGCAGAGGCGGTTCGCCGCGTGCGCGTCATTCATGGAACCGAAATAGATATTGAAAATATCCCACTCGATGATCCAAGAACATTTGCCATGCTCGCACGCGGCGAAACCATGGGACTATTCCAGTTGAACGGTTCGGGGATGACCGCATTCTTGAAGCAACTTCGCCCCACTTCAATTCATGACATTAACGCAATGGTCGCCCTTTACCGTCCTGGACCAATGGAATCGATTCCTCAGTATATTGAACGTAAACATAATGCGACACTTGTCACCTTCCTCGACCCACGCCTTGAAACTATTCTTGATCGCTCATATGGAGTTATCACCTACCAAGACGATGTCATGATGATTGCGCGTGAGCTTGCAGGGTATTCGTGGCTCGAAGCCGACATGCTTCGTAAAGCGATGGGAAAAAAGATTCCTGCAGTTATGGAAGCGGAAAAAGAAAAATTGCTGAAAGGATTTGGGGAATTCGGAAAACTTTCCCACTCACTTTCTGAAAAGCTCTGGAAACTCATTGAGCCATTTGCTGCGTACGGATTCAACAAAGCGCATGCTGCGAGCTATGGGCGTGTGGCGTACCAGACTGCATACATGAAAGCGAACTTTGGTGTGGAATACATGTCTGCCGTCCTCACTGCTGACGCTGGTGACACTGATAAAATCTCAGAAATCATCCATGAATGCGAACGCATGGGCATTCACGTGCTTCCTCCTGATATCAACGAGAGCTTTGGGCCATTTTCTGTGGTACCTGCTCGAACAACCGCAAATGTACAGAATGCTTTACCCACCCATCAGAACTCTCATGACCAAGATATGCGAGGCGCGATGGATTTTTCGAAGGAGGCGTATATCGATACGGCGACTGAGAAAAATTCGGAAGTAACAAAGCAGATCGCCGGACAGGAGAGTTCCGAGGCTAAAATTCGATTTGGACTTACTACAATCAAAAATTTTGGTGAGGGTATTGCAGAATCAATTATTGAAGAGCGAAAAGTAAACGGTTCATTTATAAGCGTTGCTGATTTTCTCTCCCGAGTCACGTCAAAAAATTTGAATAAAAAATCACTTGAGGCACTCATTTTGACTGGTTGCTTCGACCGATTTGAGGAACGCGGCACTCTTTTACAGAATCTTGAAACACTGCTTACCTTCCACAAAGAGCAATCTGCGGGACGTGAATCCTCACAAGATTCTCTTTTTGGAGCACTTGCACACACAGGGGTACATGCACTCGTTCTGGTACCTGCAGAAAATATTACAAAAATCGATCGACTGCGTGCAGAGAAAGAGCTCCTTGGTGTGTATGTCTCAGGACATCCGCTCGATGCGTTTGATGAGGAGATGCGAAAGCGACCATCGATTGCGAACATCCGTGCCGATGGTCGAAATGGGATTCCTGTCGTAACTGCCGGTATGGTGGAGAGTGTACGAGAACTACTCACTAAAAAAGGCGATCGGATGGCATTCGTCATTGTCGGGGACAAAAATGACATGATTGAAGTTGTCGCCTTTCCCGAAGTATTTCAAAGTTCTAAAGATCTCCTCATTCCGGGCACTTGTGTCGCTGTGAAAGGTCGGCTCTCCATTCGAAATGATGAACCAACCATCGCACTCGAGAAGATGAAAGCGCTTGATAGCGCGAAGTCCGAACTCCCGTTCGAAACAGTCTTATAAAGACATTACCCTTTTACTGAGGAAAGTCGAATTCGGTTTTTCATATATTTTATGGTATTTTAGTGAATACATTACTCGTATTTTGCTGACTCTATGGAAGACGCTCTCGAGAAGAAACGACATACACTCGCTCACCTACTCGCGCTCGCAGTACGGCGAGATTTTCCTCATGCACTGCCGACTATAGGTCCTGCAATTGATACTGGTTTTTATTACGATTTTGATTTCAAGGATGGTCCCAAGCCCACCGATGCCGATTTGAAGCAGATTGAAAAAAATATGCGGAAGGCACTTCCTGCATGGAAGGAATTTTCACACCGTGTTGTCACTCCAGAAGAAGCGCGAAAAGCATTTGAAGGAAACCAATACAAGACTGAACTTATCCATGAACTCGAACTGAAGGGTGAGACTATTACCCTCTATACAGTAGGAGATGGTCATTTTGAGTTTACCGATCTCTGTCGTGGAGGACATAGTGACGAACCAGCGACAGATATCGATCCGGACTCATTTACACTAAGCACGATTGCGGGTGCATATTGGCGCGGTGATGAGAAAAATCCAATGCTTACTCGTATTTATGGACTTGCGTTTGATACGAAAGAAGCACTCGGAGCGTATATGGTAGAACTCGAGGAGGCGAAAAAAAATGACCATAGGCTTTTGGGTGAACAGCTCGATCTTTTTCACTTTGATGAATCTATAGGAAAAGGACTTCCGATTTGGCTTCCGAAGGGAAACATCATTAAAGAAGCGCTCGAGGAATGGGCAAAAAAAACTGAAGAGAAGTGGGGCTATGAGCGAGTGACAACTCCAATCATTACAAAGGAGGATCTTTTCTATACGTCTGGTCACCTCCCTCTTTATAAGGACAGCATGTATGCCCCCCTTCAAATTGAAAATGAAAACTACTATATAAAGCCGATGAACTGCCCGTTCCATCATAAAACCTTTGCGGCTCGGCCAAAGAGTTACCGTGATCTTCCTGTTCGATTTGCTGAATATGGATGGTGCCATCGCTATGAGGATTCAGGGAGCCTCTTTGGACTGATGAGAGTTCGAGGGATGCAAATGAACGACGCACATATCTATGTGCAGAAAGAGCATGCGGTTGAAGAATTTGTGAATGTTATCAAACTTCACGAGTACTATTACAAAGCGCTCGGGATTCACAAATACGAAATGGAACTTGCGCTTCGTGATCCAAAACGAATGGACAAATACCACGGTGATGAACAAGACTGGGTTGATGCTGAACATATGACGATTGAAGCGATGGAACAGTCGGGTGTACCATTTAAGATTGTGCAGGAGGGTGCTGCGTTCTATGGACCTAAGATGGATTTCCAAATATATTCTTCGATTGGAAGAACTTTTACCGCATCAACAAATCAGCTTGATTTGTTTATGGGCAAGCGATTTGGGCTTGAATATATAGATAAAGATGGACAAAAGAAAACTCCAGCGATCATTCATCGCGCGCCCCTCGGTACGCATGAGCGATTTATAGGATTTTTGATTGAGCATTTCGGTGGGAACTTCCCGCTCTGGCTTTCTCCCGAACAAATTCGCATTATTCCTGTATCCGATGTGCAGAATGAATACGCACGAAAAGTGTATACGGAATTGAAAGCAATCGGCATTCGTGCTCATCTTGACGATAGCAATGAATCGCTTGGAAAACGTATTCGCAATGCGAAAACTTCTCGCCTGCCGTATTTTGTCGTGGTAGGAGATAAAGAGGTTGCTGCAAAAAATGTCACCCTTGAGGAACGAAATGGGAGTTCGAGTGTACTCTCACTTGCAGCACTCGGGAATCACCTACTGACTGAGATCGATGCAAAGCTAATCAAGTAATACAAAAAAACTGCCGGCCTCGAGGCCGGCAGTTTTTTTGTAGTACGGTGCAAAAGACGTTCTATCGAATACGCACGTATACTTTATTTAAGAAGTGAAAGAATCCTATCCTTATTTATCACAACCCATCCATCCTCAGTTGGGAATTTTCCCTTAGCGGTACTTGTAATCTTATCAAGAAGTTCAATGTGATCATTTTCACTCCCTGATTGTGCAGTTATGAATCTGAGTGCATCCGTTGAAATAAGAACATGTGCATCGTGTGCGCGTGCTTCAAGAAGTGCAAAATTTGGAGTCGCACGAGATGATGACGCTTCAGCTTCAACA
>Ga0163144_10002397_pt1 | contig 43367 bp, 38 predicted proteins | sample OliLak19BULKMAT1_FD_123175 | JGI IMG/M metagenome (GOLD analysis project Ga0163144, IMG submission 123175) | Freshwater microbial mat bacterial communities from Lake Vanda, McMurdo Dry Valleys, Antarctica - Oligotrophic Lake LV.19.BULKMAT1 | ecosystem: Environmental > Aquatic > Freshwater >...
GCGCGGCTTCGTTAAGGAGATGGGCATGAGATTGTCACCAGGAGGGCGGCACGTCAGTGCCGCCGTGCTTTTCACCGTCGTCACGGCCATTGCAGTCGGACAGGCGCAACAACCGGCCGCGCCGGCACAACAGCCGGCGGCCCCCGCGGCCGAGCGGCCGCCTCAACTGCCGGAGCCGGTGCCACCCGCGGACCTGCCGCGGCCATCGACGACCGATCCGCGCGCGAACTTGAAGCCCGGAGGCCCGGGCGCGAAGGCGGCCGAGGCGGCATGGAACATGGAACTGGTGTCGAACCTGCCGAAGCCTGAAGGCTTCTCCGATCCGGCCCTGCCGCTGGGTACCCGTGCACCTGAGCCGCCGCCGGCGGCGGCCGGCGCGCCCGCTGCGCCGCGCACGCCGCCGAACCCCAACGCGCTCGCGTTCACGAACTCAGACCTCGCGTTCAGCGGCAACAACATGATCGTGGGTAACTACCACGGCTTCAACACCTACAACATCGAGCGCGCCAACAAGCCGCAGCTGATCGCGTCGGTGGTCTGCCCCGGCGGACAGGGCGACGTCTCGACGTGGGGCAACCTGCTGTTCATGTCGGTGGAGCAGACCCGCGGCCGTCTCGACTGCGGTCTCCAGGGTGTGGTGCCGCCGGTCAGCAAGGAGCGCTTCCGCGGTGTCCGCATCTTCGACATCACGGACCTGAAGAATCCGAAGCAGGTCGCTGCGGTGCAGACCTGCCGCGGCTCGCATACGCACACGCTGGTGCCCGATCCGAAGGACAAGAGCCACATCTTCTTGTATGCGTCGGGCACGGGCGGCGTGCGCTCGGGTGAAGAGCTCGAGGGCTGCTCTGGCAAGGACGCCAAGGAAGACCAGAACACGTCGCTGTTCAGCATCGACGTGATCGAAGTGCCGATCGCGGCGCCCGAGAAGTCGCGCATCGTCAACCAGCCGCGCCTGTTCGCCAGCGATAACAACATCGCCGGCCTGTGGATGGGCGGCGATCACGGCGCCAACACGCAGCGCACCAGCACCACCAACCAGTGCCACGACATCACGGTCTACTCGGAGATCGGCCTGGCTGCCGGCGCCTGCTCGGGCAACGGCATCCTCATGGACATCAAGGATCCCAGGAACCCGAAGCGCCTCGACTTCGTGAGCGACAAGGGCTTTGCTTACTGGCACTCGGCCACGTTCAACAACGACGGCACCAAGGTGATCTTCACCGACGAGTGGGGCGGCGGCGGCCGGCCGCGCTGCCGCGCCGTCGATCCCCTGACCTGGGGCGCCGATGCCATTTACGACATCGTCGACGGCAAGCTGATTCACAAGGGCTACTACAAGATGCCGGCGGCACAGACCGAACAGGAGAACTGCGTGGCCCACAACGGCTCGCTGATTCCCGTCCCCGGCCGCGACATCATGGTGCAGGCGTGGTACCAGGGCGGCCTGTCGGTGTTCGACTTCACCGATTCAGCGCACGCGAAGGAAATCGCCTACTTCGATCGCGGCCCGATCAACGGCGAGGCGATGCTATCGGGCGGCTACTGGTCGACCTACTGGTACAACGGCAATCTCTACGGATCGGAGATGGCCCGCGGCATCGACGTGTTCAAGCTGAAGCCCAGCGAGTTGCTGTCGCAGAACGAAATCGATGCGGCCATGCAGTTCCGGCTGCAGGAGTTCAACTCGCAGAACCAGCCCAAGGTGGTGTGGCCCGCTTCGTCGGCGGTCGCCAAGGCCTACCTGGATCAGTTGAACCGCAACAAGGCGGTCTCGGCCGAGCGTTCGTCGACCGTCCTGAGCAGCCTGTCGAAGGTTGACCAGTTGCGCACGGGCAAGGAGGGCAACGCTAAGGCGTCGCTCGACGCGCTCGACGCGGTGGCCGCCCAGGTCGAAGGCGACGCGAAGACGGCCACCGGCCGCGACGCGGCGCGCCTGACGGCCCTGGCCGAAACCCTCAAGGGCCGCGCGAAGGCTCTCCGCTAAGCCGGACCCCGGACCCCGGACCCCGGGCCCCGGGCCCCGACTCAAGAGGCCGCCCCTTCAAAAAGGGCGGCCTTTTTCTTTGTTTTGCGGGTGCGGTCAGGTTCTTGCAGAGGCCAACGACATGATCACCGACACGTGCGACCCCAAGACCACTCTCATCGCCGGTGCTTCAGCCAGCGCCGCCACCACCCTCACCGTCGCGCTGGCCGGCCTCGTCGAAACCGGTTCCCCCTGGCCGGCCCTCAACTCGATCAGCAAGATGGTGCGCGGCAACCATGCCCCGTGGCGCAACGAGTTGTCGTGGAAATACACCGGCACCGGCGCACTGCTCAACACCGCGGCGGTGTTCTCGTGGGCAGCCGTCTACGCCGTTCTGCGGGGCCGCCGCACTCGCACCGACTTCCCCAGGGCCGTGACCGCCGGGCTCGCCACCTCGGCACTCGCGTACGTCATTGATTACCACCTCGTCCCCGAGCGATTCACGCCGGGATTCGAGAAGCGCCTGCCAGACCGTTCGCTCGGCCTGATCTACGCCGCGCTGGCGCTTGGCCTGGCCGCGAGCGAACTGGCGCCGCCAGATCGACGCCGCGTGGACGAGGCCGCCGCACCTCCCGCTCCGCCCCGCCGAATCGACCGGCTCGACGACTTTCGCCGCACCATGGGCGTGCGAGAGATCCGCTAGCCGCCCGCGATCGCCCTGCGGAGCGAGTAAGGTCTACTGCGGTCGCGGCGTTGCCAGGGCGCGATTGAGGACGGCGGCAAGGCGAACACCACCAAGGGCCAGGCGTTCGTCGATCACGCCGATGTGCTTCTGGTAGTACGCCTCGTCGATGTTGGTGTCGTTGGCCACGAGCGCCGCCTTGCCGAGCGCCCACGACTGCTCCGCCCACTGCTTCGGCGTGCCCACCGGTTGTTGGAACCAACCCTTCTGCTTGATCAGCGTCTCGAGCGCCGAGACATAGGCCTGGTCACTGAGCTCACGACGCGCGATCAGCCGGCTGTCCCACACCGAGTGCAGGTTGCATGGCAGCGGCGGCCGCGACGGGTCGTTGCCACAGTTGCTATTGCCAAACACCCGCACGATCACGTCGTTGCCACCACGTCCCACGCCGAGGGCATGAAACGGCTGGTGGAGATCGCCGATGAAATGAATCAGGAACTTCAGCGCCGTGGCGCGATCGGCGCGATCGAGCTTGCTGTCGGCAGTGCGCTGCTCGAAGTAGCTGATGCGATCCACCGCGCAGTCGCGCCAGGTGTCGTTGCGGCTGCCGGCCGACACGCCGGCCGCGCGCGGGCAATCGCGATCGCGGTCGTAGCCGGTGGCCGTCGGCGGGATGTTCAGGTAATGCCACGACGCCGTCTGCTGCCAGTCGGTGACCTGCCCATCGGCCCAGCTCGACACGTCGGCCACGCTCTGGCCATCGAGCAGCCACGTCACGTTGTCAGCCGCCACGCGCGACAGGTGGTTGGCCGCCACCAGTCCCACCAGGCGGTGTCCCTGGCCGCCCCACGCATGCAGGACCGTCAACGAACACAGGGCCACCACTCCGACACACCCGGCGACAATGTGCTTTCGCATGATCACGCTTGAGTATACGGGCGGAAAAGCCACCGCACGGCCTGGCCGGTTCCCGGAAAATCGATTGACGCGGACCGCGGCGGAACCGTAATCTCCCGGGTCATGAGCAGGCACCCTCGCGCCATCGCTGTGATTCTCGCCGTCGCGCTCCTGGGAGCGGCGTCACTGACCGTTCCCTCCGCCCAGACCCCGGTCCGTCGTGGCACCGACAACGGCGAGTGGCGCACCCTGGGTGGTGACCTCGGACACACCCGCTACTCACCACTCGATCAGATCACGCCGGCCAACTTCGAGACGCTGAAAGAGGCCTGGCGCTTCAGTCCCCTTGATGTGGTCGGCCCCATGACGGCGCGCGCGACCCCCAGCTACGTGGGCGGGCGGCTACTGAGCGTGGCCGGTCCGCGGCGGCATGTCGTGTCGATGGATCCCACCAGCGGCAAGCTGCTGTGGAGTTGGGTTGAGCCCGAAACGTATCGCTCGAAGTACTCGATGCGCGCCGGCTATGGCAAAGGCGTGGCCTACAGCGAGATCAATGGCAAGGGCGTCGTCTACATCGCGACACCGGGCTTCTTCCTCGTGGCGCTCGATGCCGACACGGGTCAGCCACTGCCCAACTGGGGACGGCCGGTGGAGGCGCCGGGCTTCCCACGCACCGGCGTCGTGGATTTGGCCGAAGATCTGATCCGCGACTGGGATCCCTGGATTCGACGCAAGCAGAAGTACCACGCCAACGAGGGCGTGCCCCTCGAACTGGGCTACGTCACCAGTTCCTCGCCACCGATCGTCGTCAACGACGTGATCATCGTCGGCAACTCCGCCGAGCAGGGGTATCACCAGACGCGCCAGGAGAACGTGCCCGGCGACATCCTGGCCTACAGCGCGCGCGACGGAAAGTTCCTGTGGAAGTTTCACGTCATTCCGCGGCCGGGTGAAGTGGGGCACGAGACGTGGGAGAACGACGCCTGGCGCACCACCGGTGATGTCTCGTCGTGGGCGCCGCTGTCGGCCGACGCCGAACGCGGCATCGTCTATGTGCCGACCAACAGCGCCACGGTGGACATGTATGGCGGCTTCCGCCCGGGTAACAACCTGTTCGCGGCGAGCGTGATCGCGCTCGACGTCAAGACCGGCAAACGACTGTGGCATTACCAGATGGTCCATCACGACGTCTGGAACTACGACACCCCGACCGCACCCATCGCCATGGACGTAACGGTGGGAGGCCGGCGCATCCCCGCCGTGTTCCAGGCCACCAAGCAATCCATCCTGTACGCCTTCAACCGCGCCACCGGCGAACCCATCTGGGGCTTCGAAGAGCGGCCGGTGCCGGCGTCGAAGGTGCCGGGCGAAAAGCTGTCGCCAACGCAACCGTTCCCGATCAAGCCGGCGCCGTACGAGTTCATTGGCCGCAGCGCGGAACATGTCATCGACTACACGCCGCAGATCAAGGAGCTCGCGCTCAAGCGCGTCACCGAGCAGGGTTTGCTGGCGCCGCCATTCAACCCGGTCGTCCACCGCGGCAACAAGGAGGGTCTCACCACGGGGCGCTTCTATCCGGGTGAAACCGGTGGCACGAACATCACCCATCCGCCGGCGGCCGATCCCACGACCGGCATCATCTACATTCCGTCGCACAGTGGCGGCGGCGCACGCATTGTGGTTCCCGGCAGCGAGATGGATTGCTTTGGACAAACCGGCACCACGGTCGCCGCCTGGGTCGCGACCAGCGCCACCTGCCCACCCGAGTCTGTGGCGGCGGCCAGCGAGCTGTATCCGGAAGCCGCCAAGAAGGCCGGCGTCAAACCAGGGGCCGGCGGACGTCCGGTGGGCGGCGATGATGCCCCTGCTACTGCTGCCGGCGGCGGCGCGCCTCGTCCCGCTGTCGCCGGTGCCGGTACCGATCCCCTGGCCGGCTTCCCGACGTTGTTCAAGGGACCGGTCGGCCGCATCACCGCGATCGACTTGAACACCGGTGAACGTCTCTGGATGATGCCGTACGGCGACGCGCCTCAACAGCAGCAGGACGCGATTAAGAATCACCCGCTGCTGAAGGGTGTCGCCAATGTCGATCCCAACCTCGGGCGAGCAGGCCTCGGTGGACTAATCGTCACGGCCACCATGCTGCTGGCGCCGGGCCAGACCGCCGACGGCTCGACGAAGTTGTTTGCGATCGACAAGCGGACGGGCAAACGGCTGGCCTCGATCCCGACCACCGGCCTGAGCCGCTACGGCATGATGACTTACATGCACCAGGGCAAGCAGTACATCGTCGTCCAGTTGTCGAACGGCCTGCAGGCGTTCGCGCTGCCGTAAGCGTCGGCTCACGCCCCATCGGTGACGACCATTGACGGCTCGGATCGCCCGGCTCAGTAACGATGAGCTGGCGATCCCGCCGTATTGGCGTCGGTCTTGCAGTAACCCCGGCATGAACGTGCTTACTCAAGGGGGAATTGTGAAAAATATGATGCGGGCGGCCTTGGTGCTGCTCATTCTTGGCGGTGTGGCCAAGCCGGCGTCAGCCGATTGGCTGCTCACGCCGTATGTCGGCGTGGTGTTCGGCGGCTCGGCGAACAACTTCGACATCAACGATCTGTCTGATGAGTTCGAGCAGCGCATCAGCTTCGGCGGCGGGCTGACGTGGATGGGCGCTGGCAAGCTGGGCCTGGAAGTGGATTACCACCTTGCGCCGAATTTCTACCAGATTACGGGTGGCACCGAGAACATCGAGCTGCTCAACCTGGATTCCAGCGTCCAAACGCTGATGGCCAACGTCATTCTCGGCGCGCCGATCGGCGGCACGTCGGGTCCCGGCATCCGTCCCTACGCGGTCGCCGGCATCGGCCTGATGCGCGCGAGCATCGACAGTCCCAGTGAGCTGTTCGACAACCTGAGCAACAACGAACTGGGCTTCAACGTTGGCGGCGGGCTTCACGCCTTCTTCAGTGACAACATCGGCCTGCGTGGCGACGTGCGGTACTTCCGCGGACTCCAGAAGGGCAATGACGGGGGCCAGGACCTCGACCTGGAAGACTTCGACTTCTGGCGCGCCACGGTCGGCATGACGTTCCGTTTCGGCCAGTAGATCACCGGTCACGCGCGCGGGGGCTTTTTCGCTCTCGCGCGTTCTGACCCACGCTCATCCCTAGCAGGCAGCGTCCGACCGCTTCAAGACAATCAAAGACAACAGCAGACGGTCATTCTCCGTGATAACTTCTGGGGGCGGTATCCTCTCATCCATAAGTTATTCGCGGTGGTATTAATGATCTGGTTGTATGAACGCGGCCCGGAAGTCCTGCGCATCGAGACTCGCTTCGATAGCGCCACGTCTGAATTCGAGTTGGTGTGGCATCGTCCCGATAGCAACACCGAGACGGAGCGCTTTGCCACCGAGAGCGCGTTCCGCGCCCGGCTGGTCGCAGTCGAAGCGGCGCTGAAGACCGAGCACTGGAACAGCAACGGTTCGCCGCAGATCCTTTCTGAAGGATGGCGAGACACCGGCGCGAAGTTCAAGTTGAATTAGAACGGTCCGCCTTCGACGAGCGCGCCGGAAACCGTGCCGAAGCCGCGCGCCAGCGAACGCGACTTCAAAAAGCTACCACCTGAAGTTATATAGACTGCCGACTGTCGAATCGGACCCGCGCGATCATCTGCGGCTACTTTTGCAGCGCGTGAAAGCGCAGGGGTAGCACACGGCCGTACCTGAGGAAATCGTCGTCCGTCGTCAGGATGGGGAATCGGTACCGCTCTGCAACCGCGCACAGCAGGAAGTCGGTGTTCGAGCCCTGAATCCCCTTGGCGCGACAGAGGTTGAAGCAGTCGGCGGCCCGCTCGTGGTCGGCAGAAGTGATCGGCTCGTCGGGGAACGCCCGCAAGTGGTCGCGGAGACGCGCGAAGACCGCACGGTCGCGAATGCCGCTGAGCAGTTCCTGCCGGACGGGGCCGACGATGGCGGCGCGTCCGTGTGCGACGAGGCGGCGAAGTTCGTCGACCGCCGGGTGGGCGGGCGCGCGTCGCCGCAGTGCGAGAGACCAGACCGAGGTGTCGACGAGCACCTTCACGGGCGCCGTCGCTGCTTCTTGTAGTCGTACGTCGGGTCGTAGTCGATCGTGCCGAACAGGTCAGCGATGCGGGCCTGCTTGCGCCGGCCGATGTACTCCTGCAGCGCCTCGGTCACCGTCTCCTTCTTCGTGGCCTTGCCGCCGACCTTCACGGCTTCGTCGAGGAGCTTGTTGTCGAGCGCCAGATTCGTCGCCATTCACACAGAGTACTACACACGCGTCTGTGTGTCGTCAAGGGGAGAGGTGAAGGTCGACGCCACCTGATGGCCGAAACAACTTCAAATGGGCCGAGGCGCGTGCCGGAGGTGGTGTCGAGGCTCGACGCTGACGCACAACGAACCAGCAGCGAACCACCACGACGTCATGAAGGAATTTTGGTGAGCCCGCTCGGAATCGAACCGAGAACCAACAGATTAAGAGTCTGCTGCTCTGCCAGTTGAGCTACGGGCCCACTTGAGGGTGGGTCGCACCATGCCTTGCGTGCGACTGGCTTGCCGGCCCGACGCACGCTCCCCTTGGGGGCCCCGTGCAGAGGCAGGCAAACCACGACTATAGCATCGCCACCCTGCCTTGGGCAACGCTGACGGGCGCAGAGCGCGAGCGGCCGGGGTGTTCAAAACAGCACAGACGCCGCCCGCCCGCCCTGCCATCGTGGATCCGGGAAAACATGGCAAAGGGCGGCATCCTGACCCGCTACTCCACCCTCCTCGAGTCGGTCGACGAGGGCTTCTGCGTCATCGAGAAGATCGAGACCGCCGATGGTGAGCCCTCGGACTTTCGGTTCGTCGAAGCCAACCCCGCCTTCGCCATCCAATCCGGCATCGCCGGCGTCCAGGGCCGCACCTTGCGGGAGGTGGTGCCGATCGAAGCCGATGACTGGATCGCCATCTACGACGGGGTGCTGACCACCGGCATGCCCTCGCGGTTCGAGCATCAGCTGGTGACCATGGCGCGCACGCTCGAACTCTACGCGTTTCGCGTTGACGACCCGCCGCGGCGCAGCGTCGGCGTGCTCTTCAAGGACATCACCGCTCACAAGCTGGCCGCCGAGTTGATGCGCGACAGCGAGGACCGCTACCGCCGGCTGTTCGAATCGGCCAAGGACGGCATCCTCATCCTCGACTTCGTGACCGGCGCGATCATCGATGCCAATCCATTCATGACCGAGTTGCTCGGCTACTCCAGCGCCGAACTCGCTGGAAAAGAGTTGTGGCAGATTGGCCTGTTCGCCGACAAGGCCGGCAGCGAAGCGGCGGTGCGGCAGCTGCAGGAAGAGGGCTACCTCCGGTTCGAGAACCTGCCGCTCGACTCCAGTCGCGGACGCAAGATCGAGGTCGAGGTGGTCGGCAATGCCTACCGCGAACATCGTCACCGCGTCATCCAATGCAACATCCGCGACATCTCCGCACGCTGCGCGCTCGAGCGCACGACGCTGGCGCAGGCCGAAGCACTCGCGGCGATCGATCGGCGCAAGGACGAGTTCCTGGCGCTGCTCAGCCACGAGTTGCGCGCGCCGCTCGCCCCGATCGTCAGTGCCGTCCAGATTCTTCGCCTGCAGGAAAACGAAGGACTGGTCGAACGCCAGGCGTGCCTGATCATCGAACGACAGGTCGGCCAACTCAAGCACCTGATTGACGATTTGCTGGAGGTCTCGCGCATCACCACCGGCAAGGTCTACTTGCGCACCGAGCCCGTCGCCCTTGACACGATCGTCGAGGCGGCCGTCGACGCCGTGCGGCCGCTGATCGAAGGGCGGCATCATCAGCTCAACGTCTCGCTGCCAGCGGCACCCATCCGCCTCGCCGCCGACGCGGCGCGGCTCGAACAGGTGATCGTGAACCTGCTGACCAACGCCGCCAAGTACACCGACGAAGGCGGACAGATCTGGGTCACGCTCGCACGCGAGGACGGCACCGCCGTGCTGCGGGTGCGCGACAACGGCATCGGCATCAGCGAGCAACTGCTGCCGCGCGTCTTCGACCTGTTCACGCAAGAGCGGCGTTCGCTCGACCGGGCGCAGGGCGGTCTCGGCATCGGGCTGTCGCTCGTGCGCCGCCTGGTCGCACTCCATGGTGGCACGGTGCACGCCACCAGCACCCCGCTGCGCGGCAGCGAATTCATCGTCCGGTTGCCCCTCGTACCGTTGCCTCCGCGGCCGGCAGCACCGGTGATCGCCAAGGTGGCCAGGGTCGAATCCGGTTGCAACGTGCTGGTCGTTGACGACAGCGTCGACACCGCCGAGAGCCTGGCCCTGCTGCTGTCCTCATCGGGGCACCAGACGCGCACCGCGCACGATGGCCTCGGCGCGTTGGCGGCGATAGCCGTCGCCATGCCGGATGCGGTGCTGATGGACATTGGCCTGCCCGGCATCGACGGGTTCGAGGTGGCGCGGCGCATCAGGCGCCTGCCTGGCGGCGGCCGGGTGATGCTGGTGGCCATGACCGGCTACGGACAGGATCGTGACCGGCAACTCGCACTCGAAGCCGGCTTCGATCATCACCTGGTCAAGCCCGCTGACTTCGACGAACTGCTCGCCATTCTTGCCACCGTCTGCCACGGGCTGGCCTCCACTTCACGCTAAGCGGCGACGGCCGGTTGTGGCGCTACACAGCGAGGGATAGCCCACCGAGCGAAGGCATATCTCACAATTGTCACGGTCGACTCAGTGTCGGCAAGTTCGGCTGGAAGGCACGAAGCTTGCTCACCCAACCCGGGAGTAAGGGCGAGATGCGGCGATTGTCCGGTCGCCGGAGCCAGAAGCCGAATCCCAACCAGACGGCAACCGAGGCCACCATGGAACCTGGCGGCGACCTCGGTCACAAGCGCAATACGCTGTAGCTACCGGCCCGGGCCGGGATTGCCGCCGCGGCCACCACGAGGCTGCGGCGGGTTCTTCAGCAACTGATACTGAGCGATGGCGGCGTTGACCTTGAACGCAATGCCCATGCGGCCGATCTCGGCGGTGGCCTTCATCGGGTCACCTGAGACGCCGGAGTCCTTGGGACCGCCCCACGCCATCATCATGTTCTTGCGCACACCGGCCGGATTGACGTGCAGCATCTGCGCGGTATCGCTGATGCCGGCATGCGAGCCGATTACCTCGTCGTTGTAGCCAAACGCCGCCTGCATCCAGGCCCGGTAGTGGACGCGGCCGTCTTCGTAATACGCGGTCAGCGCATACACCTTGGTCGTGCCGCCCTTCCACTCCTCGTTCAGCTTGGCGGCCACCGCCGTCATGCCGGCCTGGTTGCCGCCGCTGTCGCCAATGAACAGGATGTCGGTGGCGCCATGGGCCTTGAGGCTGCGGGCGGTCGCGTCGAGCAGCAGGTCGTAGGCCGGCGACGGCAGCGAAATGCCGCCGGGGTTCTGGCGATCGGGATCGCCTTCGGGGACGTACTGAATCACCGGCGCCACCAGCGCGTTCTTCAGCTTGCGCGCCATCACGTTCGCGGCGTGGGTGACGGTGTAGTTATGCTTGCCCATCACCATGTGGTAGCCGTTCTTCTCGGTGCCACCGATCGGGACGATGAACACGGTCTTGCCGGCTGTCATCGCGTCGCGGTTTTCTTCCCAGGTCAGTTCATCGATGAACACCGTGTCGGGCGCCTTGGTCGGCGTCATGCTCGCCGGGGCCGTCAGCATGGTCGGCTGGGGCGGACCCGTGGGCGCGGGACGTCCGCCACCGCCGCCACGACCACCGCCGCCCTGTGGCGTCTGCGCCGCCGCGACCGGCGGCTCGGTGCCGTCGTTCATCCGCTTGATCTGCGCCAGCGCGAGATCGAGCTTGATCTGCAGCAGGGCCTTGCCCACTTCAGGCGTCGACTTCGACTGGTTGTTGCCGCTCACGCCGTTGTTGGGATAGTCGTTGCCGGTCAGCCGATCCTTGCGAATGTGCTTGGGCGCGACGAACAGCAGTTCAGAGGTATCGAGGATGTTGGCGTGATTGCCCACCTGATCCTCTGCGACCTTCAGATACTTCGCGGCCCACGTGTTCTGCTCGGCGTGCGCTTTGGTGTAGTAGTCGTCCACCCAATACGCAGTGGCGGCGCCCTGCCACAGGGCGTTCAGCTTCTCGGCCGCGGTCCGCATGCCGGTCCGGTTGCCGCCTGATTCACCGATGAAGAGGATCTTCTTGAAGCCGCCGGCCTTCAGGCTGCGGCCGGTCATCACCAGCAGTTCGACGAAGCGATCCTCTGGCAACGTGATGGTGCCCGGCTTGGCCATGTGCCCGCCGGGATTTTCCCAGCTGCCCTCGGGCACATAGGCGATCACCGGCGCCACGAGGGTCTTACCCATGCTGCGGGCAATCTTGTCGGCGGTCCAGGTCATGACGAACTTGTGCTCGCCGTCGACCATGTGCGGGCCCTTTTGCTCGGTGCCCGCGGTGCCGACAATGACGGAGGTGGTGCCGCCGGCGATGAGGTCACGAACCTCGGCCCACGTCAGCTCCTCGATAAAGACGGTGTCGGGCGGTTTGCCCGATGACATGGTCGCCGGCGCGTCCGCGGGCCGCTGGGCCGAGGCCGTCAGAGCGAAGACAAATAAAGACCCCAGAACGGACAACAGAGCGCGTTTCGTCATGGCGGTAGACTACAACAAACCTATGCGCCTGATCTCATCCGTTGTCCTCGCCCTCATGGTGGCTGGTTGCGCCAGCGGCAGTGCCCCCGCCCCTCGCACGCAACCGGCGCCCGCGCCGCCCGAGGCAGCCGCGCCGTTACGGCAAGCCTGGCTCGACATGTTCGCGCGCGGCTATTTCCCGGGACGCAGTGGCCAGGTGTTCGTCGTGCCGCGCGAGGGCGACTTCATCACCGAGCACGATCCCCTGTATCTGTTCATGCACGGGTCGCCGTGGGACTACGACACGCGCATCCCGATCCTGTTGTACGGGGCGCCGTTCGCGAAGGCCGGCCCGTTCAACGACGCCGCGGCGCAGCAGGACATTGCGCCCACCGTCGGCGCGGTGATCGGCGCGCCCTCGATCCCGACCTACACCGGGCATCCCCTCACCACCGCGATCACGACGACCATGGGACGGCCGCGCGTGGTCACGGTGATGGTGCTCGACGCGATGCGCGCGGATTACTTCGACAAGCACGCCGACGTCATGCCCACGTTGACACGCATGCGGCGCGAGGGCGCGTGGTTCAGCGAGGCCCGCACCAACGTCCTTCCCACCGTCACCGGCGTCGGCCACGCCACGATCGGCACCGGCACGGACCCGCGCTTCCACGGCATTACCGTCAACAACCTGTTCAACCGCGCCACCGGCAAGGCGCAGCCGGCGTACCTCGGGCTCGATCCGCAGGAGTTGATGGCGCTCACCCTCGGCGACACCTGGAATCTCGCCACCAACGGCGCGGCGGTGATCATCGGACAAGGCGGCGCCATTCGCGCCACCGCCGGACTGGTCGGACGCGGCGCGTGCCTGGTCGGCGCCAAGAAGGTGGTAGCCGCAAGTTACGGCGGCGCCGATGGCGGATGGGAGACCAACCCGGCCTGCTACACCATGTCGGAGGCATTGAAACCGCTGACGGCGCGCCCGGTGTGGGAAGCCGCCGGCGGTACGCACATGGGGCACGACATCTCGAGCGCGACCAAGTTCCGCGCCTCCAGCCTGTTCCAGAAGTTCGAAGGGGAGGCCTTGCGGGCCGTGGTCGAGGCGTCGGCGGTTGGCGCCGACGACGTCACCGACCTCGTCTTCGTCAACATGAAGGGGCCCGATTACGCGGCGCACCAGCACGGCCCGGCCTCGCCCGAACTACGGGCCACGCTGGCGGAACTCGACCGGCAGGTGGCGATCTACCTGGCCTTGATTGACACGAAAGCCGGACCCGGCCGGAGCCTGATGGTGGTCACCGCCGATCACGGCATGCCGGGCGATCCGCAACCGTCGCGCCGGCACTACACCGACGAGATCACGGCGCTCATCCACAAGCGCTTCGATCCCGAAGGCAAGGTCGTGCAGTACTACGATGACGGCGCGAACAACCAGTTGTTCATCGACACGGCGCGGCTGCAAGCCCTCGGCTTCACGCTGAAGGACGTCGCCGCCCTGCTCGAAGGCCTCGACTTCCTCGACGCGGCCTTTACCGAGGACGAAGTCAGGGGCGCACAGGCGCGGCTACGCAAGTGAAGTTGGCCGCTTCGTCGATGCTGCCGGTGCCCTTGTAGCGCGCGACTTTCGGATACATGCACAACGGACGCGTCCGATCGACCTTGCCGGCGGTGCTGTGACTCGCGATCAGCGTGTCGGGGGCGACACCCTTCTCCACCCACTGCTCGAGCGCCGTGACCGCGTCGAACTGGTTCGGCCCCGGGCCGCCGGCACAGTGCCCCATGCCCGGCGCCATGAACAGGCGGTAGAACGACTGCGTCGCCGCGAGGCCGCCCATCGCCTTGGTCACGCCCTCGTAGTACGCCACCGTGTCTTGCGGCGGCACGACCGGATCCATCCAGCCGGTATAACTCAGCAACTTGCCACCGCGCTTCTTGAACGGCGCCAGGTTGGTCTCGACCGCGGCCATGTGCGGCAACTCCTGTTCGGCGAACGCCAGGTCGCGATCCCAGTCGATGGTGCGGAAGTCCCAGTTCGGATCGTGAAACAGCCAGTATTTGAAGAACCCGACGCGGCTCGGTTCCTTGGGGTCGGTCACGTATTGGCGCCAGCTCTGACCCGCGGACTCGCCGAAGCCTTCACTGCCGCGGGGCCAGCCGGTGTAGATCAACTTCCTGGTCGTCGGACTCTTCGTGCCCTCGTACATGCGCTGGACGGCGGCGACCTGCGGCGCCGTCAGGCACGTCGACTCATCGGCGCCGGCCTTACAGGCCAGCGTCGCCGGATCGAAGGCGCAGCGCCGCGGGTCGTCGATCAGGCCGTCCGTGAGGCCATCGATCGCGTCGCAGGCGGCCACCGCTGACTTGGTCAGCAGCGCCAACTTGGCCTGCGTCAGCAGCGGCGAGCCATCAGCGTCATGCGTGGCGATCCACGACGAGAGAAAGCCAAACGTCTGCCGGATCCGGTTGTTCGCGGGATCGCCGGCGATGATGCCGTCGTAGTCCTCGGGATAGCGCTGGGCCTCAGACAAGGCCTGTTGACCGCCGGCGGAACAGCCGACGAAGTACGACCGGTCCGCGAAGCGGCCGGCGGCGTTCCTGATCACGAGCTTCGCCGACTCGGTCATGACGTGCACCGCGCGGTGGCCGTAGTCGATGAGCTTTTCGGGATGGCCCTGGCCGAACCGCAGGTCGTCGCCGGCGTGGCCGGTGTCGGTGCTGGCGGTGGCATAGCCGCGCCGCAGCGCCGTGGCCATCGCCCCATACGAAATTGACCCCATGTAGCCACCATTGCCCACCCCCTGGAACTTGCCGTTCCAGGCCTCGGTCGGCGGTATCCACACCTCGAACTTGATCTCCGAATCGCTGGTCGGCCGCGCCGTCGCCTCGACACGGCAGAATGCCGGCAGCGTCATGGGCGCGGTCGAGCCGGGCGGCGAGAAGCTGCCGGCCGCCACTGCCGTCGCGGCATTGATGACGACGTTGGGGATGGTCAGCGAAGCCAGGGCAGCGCACGGCGTGCCGTCAGCGGCCTGGATGCCGAACGGAAACACCAACAGGGGCAGCGACGCGACAAACGTTCCGGTCAAGCAACGACGAATCATGGGGCCTCCAGGCTGGCGCTGATTATAGGCGGACCTACTTCGGACCGGGCGGAAGGTTGGTCATGAAGTACCGCGCAATCAACTTGTAGATATGCAGCGTCGTGCCTGGGCCTTCTGAAATGCTGTGGGTCCGGTTGGGATAGATCATCGCGTCAAACGGCTTGCCCAACTCGATCAGCCGGTTGATCAATCGCTCGGTGCCTTGCGAGTGGACATTGTCGTCACCCGAACCGTGGACGACCAGCAGCTTCCCCTGCAAGCCTGCAGCGAAGTTGATCGCCGAGCCCAGCTTGTAGCCGGCCACGTTCTCCTGCGGCACGCCCATGTAGCGCTCCTGGTAGATCGTGTCGTACAGCGTCTGGTCGGGCACGGGTGCAACCGACACGCCCACCTGGTAGAGATCCGGGAAGCGGAACAGGGCGTTGAGCGTGTTGGTGCCGCCACCGCTCCAGCCCCACACGCCGATGCGCGTGGCATCGAGGAAGGAATACTTGGCGGTCAGCGCGCGAATGGCCGCCGCCTGATCCTTCGACGACAAGTCGCCGACCGTGCCGTACACCACCTTGCGCCAGTCGGCGCCGCGCGGCGCCGGCGTGCCGCGGTTGTCGACACTGAGGACGATGTAGCCGGCTTCTGCCAGGGCGCGATGGAACAGCATGCCGGAACCGCCCCAGGCGTCGTTCACCGTCTGCGCCGCGGGCTCGCCGTAGACGTGCGAGATCACCGGATACTTCTTGGTCGCATCGAAGTTCGACGGCTTCAGCATGTATCCGTCGAGCGTCACGCCGCCACCAATGTCGATCTTGAAGAACTCCACGGTCGTCCGCAGCACCGGCTGCAGCTTCGCCACCACCGCTGACGGGTCGGTCAAGGTGCGCACGACCGTGTGGCTCGGCAACTCCACGACCTCCGTGACGGGCGGACGATCGAACTGCGAGTAGGTATGAAACGCCAGCTTGCCGCCAGGCGCGACATCATACCGATGGGTGCCCGGCTGTGCGGTCGGCGTCACGCGTTCCGGAGCGCCGCTGCCATCCAGCTTCGAGCGATAGAGATACCGTTGTCCGGCATGGTCGGGTGAGGCGCGGAAGTAGAGCCAGCCGCCCTTCTCGTCGAAGCCCGCCAGGTCGGTCACGTCGGCATCGAACCTGGTGATCAGCTGGCCCTCGCCGCCTTCGCGCGGGACGCGGTAGACGTGCTGAAAGCCGTCGCGCTCGCTCATCCACAAGAACGTCTTGCCGCCGTCAATCCACGGCACTTCTTCGACGATCTCAACCCAGCTCTTGGACTCGTCCCTGAAGACGCGCGTGACCGCGCCGCTCGTGATGTCGGCGGTCAGGAAGTCGTTGCGATTCTGCTGCCGGTTGAGCTGTTGAATCGAGACCGTGCTCGCATCGATCCAACCGATGCGCGCCAGGTAGGTATTGCGGGGATCGCCCTCGGTCTTGAGCCACTGCGTAGGCCCGCCCTCGGCGCTGACGACGCCGACGCGCGCCGACGAGTTGGCCGTCCCCGCCTTGGGGTAGGGGATCTTCGTGACGACGGGATAGAGCGTGTCGGTGTTGTTGATCAGCGAGAAGATGCCGACGCCGGTGGTGTCGAACTGCCAGTAGACCAGCGATCGGCCATCAGGGCTCCAGCGAAAGCCGTCGCGGACGCCGAACTCTTCTTCGTAGACCCAGTCGGCGGTGCCGTTGATGATGTGTTCCGAGCCATCGGCCGTGACTTGCGTGACGCGGCCATCGTCGATGCGCTCGACATAGAGGTTATTGCCGCGCACGTAGCCGACGCGGGTCGCGTCAGGCGAGAACTTGGCGAACATCAGCGACGAGGGCGGCGCGGTGGCGCCCATTTGCTTCAACTCACCGGTCTTGAGATGCAGCACCCAGTAGTCGCCGCGGGTGTTCTGGCGCCAGACTTTTTGTGAATTGGTGAACACCAGCAGCCGCGCGCCATCGTCCGACCACACGTAGTCGTCGATGGACAGGGCTGGTTGGGCGGGTGGGGCGGGTGGGGCGGGTGAGGGAGCTTCGGCCGGCGCCATGAGGCGGCTTCCGGGCACAAGTATCGAGCGTGCGCCGGTTGCCGCGTCGTAGCGAACGATGTCCCAGCCCTCGGCGGCGCCGGGAGCCCGCTCGACGGTGGTGTAGGCCGTGCCGTCTTCCAGCCAGCGGGCCGGGCCGAAGCGCGGCAGGGCGTATTCGTTGGTCTTGAAGATGCGATCGAGTTGCTGATCGAGGGTGCGCGCCCGCTCGTCCGGTTGCGCCGAGACGGCGCCGGACAGAAGCGTGGCGACAGCGAGGACGAGGACGACGTGACGCGAGCGGGTCATGACCACAATTTACGTCAAGACCCGCCCGAGCCGGCTTAATTCGTGGTGACGACCGTCAGCATGTTCTTGACGCTCTTCACGCCGCTAGTGCCCTTGGCGATCGAGACCGCCTTGGTCTGCGCCGCGGCCGACTTCACGGTGCCCTTGAGGGTCACCACGCCCTTGCTGACGTCGATTTTAATGTCGCTGTCGTTGAGCACGGTGGTCCACTCCGACATGTACTGCGCGTAGATCTTCGACTTGATCCAGCCGTCGTCCGCCTTGCGGCCGGCCTTCGCACTGGCATCGGCGGCCTTGTCGGCGGCCTTGTCGGCCTTGTCAGAGGCCTTGGTCAACTGGGTGTCGGGAGCAATGCGGAGGTGATCCGTCACGCCCTTCACGCCGTCGGCACCCTTGGAAATGGCGAGCGCCTTGTCGCGGGCCGCTTCGTTCGGCACCGAACCCTCGAGGGTCACCATGCCGTCCTTGACGTTGACGTCGATGTTGCTGCCGCTCAGCGCGTCTTCAGGAATGAAGAGCGAGTGCAGCTTGGTGACGAGCCAGCCGTCCTTGATCGCCGTCATCTGCCCGGCTGTCGAGCTGGCCGCGCTGAAGCCGAGAGTGAGCAACGTAAGTGCGAGAATTCCGAATGAGAGCCGTAATTTCGACATGCAGATACCCCTTTTGTTGGTGCAATGCGCACCACGCCCAGACAGTGCAAGAGCGGGGCCATCCGAGAGTCCGAGGCGGAACGGGCGTTCCGCCTCGGCCGTGCCAATCTACATCCGTGCGCGGAGCTCGGAATCAATCGCCGAGAGGAACTCTTCGGTCGTGAGATACGGGTGGTCCGGGCGAATCAGGATGGCCAGGTCCTTGGTCATGCGACCCGACTCAACCACATCCACGCACACCTTCTCGAGTTTCTCCGCAAACGCCACGACGTCCGGCGTGTCGTCAAAACGGCCGCGATACTGCAACCCGCGGGTCCAGGCATAGATCGACGCGACCGGGTTGGTCGAGGTCGGCTTGCCCTGCTGATGCATGCGGTAGTGGCGAGTCACCGTGCCGTGGGCGGCCTCGGCTTCCACGGCCTTGCCGTCGGGCGACGTCAGCACCGAGGTCATCAGGCCGAGCGAGCCGTAGCCCTGCGCCACCGTGTCGGACTGCACGTCGCCGTCGTAGTTCTTGCAGGCCCACAGGTAGCCGCCGCTCCATTTCAGGTTCGACGCCACCATGTCGTCAATCAGCCGGTGCTCGTAGGTCAGGCCCTTGGCGTCGAACTGCGCCTTGAACTCCGCGTTGTAGATGCGCTCGAAGGTGTTCTTGAAGGTGCCGTCGTAGACCTTGAGAATGGTGTTCTTTGTCGACAGGTAGACCGGGTAGTTACGGCCGAGCGCATACCTGAAGCACGCGCGCGCAAAGCCTTCGATCGAGGCATCGAGGTTGAACATGCCGAGGGCAATGCCGCTGCCCTTGGTCTTGATGATCTCGCGCGAGATCGGCTCGCCGCCGCCTTCGGGCGTCCAGCTCAGCGTCAGGGTGCCGGCGCCCGGGAAGGTGAAGTCCTGCGCGCGGTACTGATCGCCGAAACCATGACGGGCCACGACCACCGGCTTGTCCCAGTGCGGGACCAGGCGCGGCACGTTCTTGCAGATGATCGGCTCGCGGAAAATCGTGCCGTCCAGGATGTTGCGGATCGTCCCATTCGGCGACTTCCACATCTGCTTGAGGCCGAACTCCTTCACGCGCGCTTCGTCGGGCGTGATGGTCGCGCACTTGACGGCCACGCCGTATTGGCGCGTCGCGTTGGCCGAATCGATCGTGATCTGATCGCCGGTCTTGTCGCGGGCCTCCACGCCCAGGTCGAAATACTTCAGGTCGATATCGAGGTACGGCAGGATCAGCGTTTCGCGAATCTTCTGCCAGATGATGCGCGTCATCTCGTCGCCGTCCATCTCGACGACGGGGTTCTTGACCTTGATCTTCGCCACCGGGGGACTCCTTCAGAATGAGGGCGTAATACCGACGTTAGGAAACGTTAAATGATAGCGCAGTTGCGGATCGCGCCGTTGCGCTGCGGCCGGTCAGAGCGTCTTCAGGAAGGCAATCAGCGCGGCCCGGTCGTCGGCCGACAGCGACAGGCCGAACCGGTGTCCCGTCACGGCGCGGGTCTTCACGCCGAAGCCCTTGAAGCCGGTCGGCACGTAGTCGTCTCGCAGGCGATTGGGATCGAACCAGTCTTCGAGGGTGGCCACCGATCCACTGTGCTCGAACGGGCCGCGATACCAGACCCCCTTCAACGACGGGATCTTGTAATACCCCGTGCCCCGCCGCGTCGTCATCGTCAACGCCGGATCGGTGCCGACTCGCTCGTTGAGGATGTCGTAACGGGCCAGGTGGCCGGCGGGCGGCGTGAAGCCCGGCGCGGGCACCAGTTTGTTGGCGGTATAGAGCGGCGGCGTGTGGCACCGCGCGCAGCCCGATGAGGTGAACACCTGCTGGCCGCGCACGGCCCGCGCATCGCGCGGATTCGGATTGGGTGGCGGCGTCAGGCTGTAGATGTACTGCGCCAGCGCGAACAACTGGGGATCGGAATAGCGATCGATCGCACCGGTGAAGGCGGCCGTTCCTGGCGGCGCCACCGTGCGGCCATCATCGGCAGCGGGCACAAATCCGCCGTAGTTGCCGAGCACATCGAGCGTCTGGTTCAGGGCCGCGTAACGCATCACGTCGGCGATGCCACGGTGACGGCCGAGGCCGGTCTTGTCGAAATACTTGCGGTCGCGCAGGCCGATCAGATCGGGAATCGCCGGCGGCGCAAACACGCTCGTCCCCTGTCGCACCACGACCCCGGGCGGGACGCCGGCGAGCGCCTGCTGCAGATCGGCCGGGGTCATCGCCTTGAGCCTGGCAGTGCTTCCCGCATCCCAGGGCGCCGCCACCAAGGAGTTGATGACGAGCGGCAATACCGCCGGCGGGATGCCGGGAATCTGCGCAGCAAAGATCGGATCGAGCGGGAAATTGCCCTGGGCGCCGAGGATGGCGGCGCCGTCTGGCATCACGCGGGTGTGGCACATCGAGCACGCCAGGTTCCCGACCTCGACCTTGCCTTGCTCCCGCACCACGTAACGCGCATACGGCATGATGCCGTCCCTCGTCATCGGCACCCGATGGGTGGCGTACCACGCCGGATTGCGCACCTCGGCGAGGGTCACGATCGGGCCGCCGTAGTCGATCGGCATCTCGAAGACGAGGCGCCCGGCGGCAATCCAGTCGGCGCCGGTCTTCAGTGCGGCCGCATCGAACACCAGCTCGGGCTCCGCCCGGCGCAGGCGATCGAAGTAGCCGCTGGGTTCCTGGTCCGGGTGATAGATCGGATAGCTCTTGAACAGCCGGCGTTCCGGCAGCGCGTAGTAGTAGTCGCGCGAGACGTGCGTCGGCGACATGGCCGGGGTCGCCAGCGGTAGCTCGTAATCGTGCAGCAGGCCGGCGTCCCAGAAGGCCGGGATCACCGGCCCCGACTGCGCCGAGAGGCCGGCGAACGCCGCCGCCGCGAGGACGGCGGCACACCACCCACGGAGGCTGAGCTTCACGCGGCCGATGCTAGCACGCGGGTCAGGCGCGCATGCGGGCGCGGGCGGCCTTGGCGGCGGCCAACCTGGCCATTCGGCGGCTATTGCCGGCCACCGCGGCCGTATCGCCGGACGTGCTTCACCTACGCGCGCGACCGCGATACCATCGGGGCATGTCGTTCTCGATGATGACCCGGCTGGCAGTACTTATCGTCCTCTTGGCGGTCGCTGCCCCAGCGGCACAGTCGCCGCAAGTGCCGGCCACGGTCAGCCCGTTCCCGCGCGGGCTGTCGGGCACCATCGCATTCCAGTCGGACCTGCGCAGCGCCGACAACCCGGAGGGCCACGTCCGGCTCTACCGCATCGACCTGGCCACCGGCACCGTCAGCGCGCTGACCAACGCGACGACCTGGGACGATGAACAACCGCGGTGGTCGCCGGATGGCCGCCGGCTCGCATTCAAGTCCAACCGCAACGGCACGGACAACTACGACCTGTACGTGATGGACGCCGACGGCCAGAACCTGGTCCGCATCACCGACGATCCCGCGCACGACCACGATCCGGCCTGGCTGCCGGACGGCGAGAGCCTGGTCTTCTCGTCGGCGCGCGGCAGCCGCTCGGACTTGTACCGCGTATGGCTGTCAGACCTGCGGGTCGAGCGACTGACGGACCACTTCCCCGGCCGCGCGATCATGCCGGTGGTGTCGCCCGATGGTGCGTGGGTGGCCTTTGCCGCGCAGACCCTGCCGCAACCCGATGGCTGGACCTATCAAATCCACGTCCTGGAGCTCGCCACCAACCAGACCTGGCCGTTCGACGAATCCGGTCCGGCCTGCTGGCCGAGTTGGTCGCCCGATGGCCAATCGATCGCTCACGTGTCGCTGATACGCGAGCCGTCCGTGATCCAGACGCTGAACTCGTTTGGCACCTCGCCGCAGCCGCTGGTCGGCGACCCGGCGCGCTGGCACTACTACCCTGACTGGTCGCCAGACGGCAGCCTGCTCGCGGCCTCGGTCAGCCCCGAGCATCATGAGGGCGAGGACTGGGACCTGGCCCTCATCGATCCCACTCGAGCGGCGGCCTTTCGTCGCCTGACCACTGGATCAGGCAACGATCGGTTGCCCGACTGGCGGCCACGTTGAGGCGATCGGGCGTGGCGGCCTGGCTCGTCTCTGGCCTGGTCATGATCGCTGCGGTGTCGGCATCCAGCCAGACCCCGGTGCGGCCAGAGTCGGTCACGCCATTCCCCAAAGGCCTCTCGGGCACGCTCGTCTTCCAGTCGGACCTCGCCGGCCCTGATAATCCGCACGGCCGCACGCGCATCTACACGATGAACCTCGCGTCGGGCGCGATCCAGGTGCTCACGCGCGGCCGCGATCATCGTGATGAGGTGCCGCGCTGGTCGCCTGACGGCACGCGCATCGCCTTCAAGTCGAACCGCAGTAGCGGCAACTACGACGTCTACGTCATGGACGCGAACGGCGCCAACCCCGTGCGCATCACCGATCACCCGGCGCACGATCATGATCCCGTCTGGATGCCAGACGGACAGAGCCTGATCTTCAGTTCCGAGCGCGACAGCCGCAGCGACCTGTATCGTGTGTGGCTCAGCGATCGCCGCGTCGAGCGGCTGACGCGTAACTTCGTCGGCCGCGCCATCATGCCCAACGTGTCGCCGGACGGCCGTTCGGTTGCTTTCGCCGCCCAGACGCTGGCCCGCCTCCAGTTCTGGGAGTTCCAGGTCCACGTGCTGGACCTCGCCACCGGCCGCACCCGGGCCCTCGACAACAGCGGCGGCGCGTGCTGGCCATCATGGTCGCCCGACGGCCGCTCGCTGGCCAACGTGTTGCTCGCCACCGAGCCATCAACGATTCAGATCCGCGGGGCCGATGGCAGTGCGCCGAGAACCCTGCGCGGTGCGGCGTCCCTGTGGCAGTACTACCCGGAGTTTTCGCCCGATGGCCGATGGCTCGCGCTGTCGGTCAGCCCGGCCCACCACGAAGGCGAAGACTGGGACCTGGCGGTCGCGCCCGCCGACGGCTCCCGCCCGCCGCAGCGGCTGACGACCGGCCGTGGCAACGACCGCGTCCCCGACTGGAAGCCGTGAGAGGAAAAAGTGGACCTGCTCCCCTTTTACGGTTTTCGTAAATGTGAAGCAGGTTCACTTACAATCTCAGCCGTGCATCACCTCGCTCGAGCCTGGGCCATCGTCGCAGTTCTGCTATCGGCCGGCTGCGAGCGCCGGACCCCGCTCTCCATCACCGACCGCCTCACACCCTGCACCGGCGACGACACGCCGGTTGACGCATTGTGCGGCACCCTCAAGGTCTTCGAGAACCGCGCCACGAAACAGGGCCGGCAGATTGACCTGAACATCGTCGTGTTACCGGCGCTGCGCGCCGACGCGGCGCCCGACCCGCTGTTCTTCCTGGCCGGCGGTCCCGGCCAGGGCGCCGCGAAGATGGCCAAGCTGGTGCGCGAGATGTTCCGGCAGGTCCTCACTGACCGCGACATCGTCCTCGTCGATCAGCGCGGCACCGGCAAGTCGAATCCCCTGAACTGCGAGGACGAAGACGACTCGCTGGCCGCCTTTAACCGCAGCGACGCCGACTCACTGGCGATGCTCAAGAAGTGCCTGGCCGGCTACGATGCCGACCTGCGCCTCTACACCACGCCGATGGCGATGGACGACCTGGATGATGTGCGAGCGTTCCTCGGCTACGAAAGGATCAACATCTACGGCGGGTCCTATGGCACGCGCGCGGGGCTGGTCTACCTGCGTCAGCATGGCGACCGCGTCCGCTCGGCGGTGCTTGACGGTGTGGCGCCGACCAACATGCGCCTGCCGCTGTTCTTCCCGCGCGATGTGCAGCGCGCGCTCGACCTGCTGCTCGACGATTGCGCCGCGACCGCGGCGTGCCACACGAAATATCCCGACCTGAAGTCGCGGTTGCCCGAGCTGATGACGCGGCTCGAGAAGACGCCCGCCACCGTCGCGGTTGTGCACCCACGCACGGGCGAGCGCGGCAACATCACGATGACGGCACGGTCCCTGGCCAATGTCCTGGCCAGCACGCTCTACAGTCCGATCGCTTCGTCACTGATTCCGGCGCTGATCGAGCGCGCCGAACAGAACGACTTCCAGGGACTGCTCGCGCTCGCCTCGATCGGCGACAACGGCAGCCCGTCGAACATGAGCGCCGGCATGCAGCTGTCGGTGATCTGCGCGGAAGACGCGCCACGCATCACCCCGGCGGAGGTCGCGAAAGAATCCGCCGGCTCGCTGTTTGGCCCGTACGTGATGCGCCTGCAACAGGACGCGTGCACCTTCTGGCCGCGCGGCGGCGTGCCCGACTCGTTCCACGAGCCGGTCACCTCTTCGGTGCCGACGCTGGTGATGTCGGGCCAGCTCGATCCGGTCACTCCGCCGGTGTGGGGCGAGGAGGTCGCCAGGCACCTGTCCGCATCGAAGCACATCGTGATGCCCGGCACGGGCCATACGGCGGGCAGCACCGGCTGCGGCGTGCGCATGATCCGCGCCTTTCTCGCCAAGGGCGACGCGGACGGGCTGGACACCAGCTGCATGGCCAACCTCAAGCGGCCGCCGTTCTTCGTGACGCCGGCAGGACCCGACCCTGGCATGGGCGGTAACTTGTCGCGTCGAAGCCCGAGCGGCGTGCAGAAGGGCGAAGGCGGATGATCCAGATTGAGAACCTGCATAAGCGCTTCGGCTCCGTCCACGCCGTGGATGGCGTGACGTTCACCGCGTCCGACGGCGCGGTCACCGGTTTGCTGGGCCCCAACGGCGCCGGCAAGACGACCACGCTGCGCATGCTCTACACGTTGATGCGGCCAGACGAGGGCCGCATCCTGGTCGATGGTCTGGACGCGGTCACCGACCCACAGGGCGCGCGGCTCCGCCTCGGTGTGCTGCCCGATCAGTCGGGCCTGTACCCGCGGCTCACCGCCCGTGAGCACATTCGCTACTTTGGCGAACTGCAGGGCATCACTGGCGCCGACCTCGCGAACCGGACTGAACACTTGCTGAAGATGCTCGACATGACCACGATCGCGGATCGCCGCGTCGCCGGCTTTTCGCACGGCGAGCGGACCAAGACGGCGCTCGCCCGCGCAATTGTCCACAACCCCAAGAACGTGCTGCTGGACGAACCGACCAATGGCCTCGACGTGATGAGCACGCGCGCGGTGCGCGAGATCATCAGGCGGCTGAAGGGCGAAGGACACACGGTGTTGTTCTCGAGCCACGTCATGCAGGAAGTCTCGGCGCTGTGCGACACCATCATCGTGATCGCGCGCGGCAAGATCGTGGCGGCGGGCTCGCCCGATGACCTGCGCCAGCAGACCGGGCAAGCGAACCTCGAGGACGCGTTTGTCGCCCTCAGCGGTCTCGACGCCGACATATCCACCGACGCGCGCCGCGCGAAGGCGGAGACGGGAGCGGCGTCATGAGGGCCAGCCAGTTGACCCAGGCGATGGTCGTGTTCCGCAAGGAACTCACCGACTGGTCGCGCGATCGCCGCTCGATCATGACCGTGCTGATCAGCTCGTTGCTCGCCCCGGCGATTATCGGCTTCATGTTCACCAACCTGGCCAGCCGCCAGCGCCAGGTGGAAGACATCACGGTGCCGGTGATCGGCGCCGCCAACGCGCCCGCGCTGGTCGAGTGGCTGAAGCAGCAACCGGGCATTGCGATCGTGGCGGGTCCCAGCGATCCCGAGGAAGCGGTCCGCACCCGCCGTGAGGACGTGGTCGTCGTCATCCCTGAAGACTTCGCCAGGAAATTCGCGGCCTCGAAGCCGGCGCAGGTCCGCCTGATCTCTGACGGCTCGAGCCAGAACAACCGGCCCAAGGTGCAACGCGTCCGCACGTTGTTCCAGCGTTACAGCAGCGAGATTGGCAGCCTGCGGTTGATCGGGCGCGGCATCAGCCCGGTGGTGGCGTCGCCGCTGCAGATCGAAGACATCGAAGTGTCGAGCGCGCAACAACGTGCGGCGATGATTCTCGGGTTCATCCCGTTGTTCGTGATGATCGCCGCCTTCACGGGGGCGATGTCGATTGCCACCGACTCCACGGCCGGCGAGCGCGAGCGCGGGTCGCTCGAGGCGTTGCTGGTGAACCCGGCGCCGCGTGGCGCGCTGGCCGGCGGCAAATGGCTGGCGGGCACGGCCACCGCGATGCTCAGCGTGCTGGTCACCGGCGGCCTGCTGTTCGCGCTGTTTCAATACATCCCGCTGCAGGACCTGGGCATCAAGTTCGTCCTCGGGCCGGCGCAACTGGTGGGCACGCTGGCGGTCGTCTTGCCGCTCTGTCCGCTGATCGCCGCGATCCAGATGTATGTCGCGACCTTCGCCAAGTCGTTCAAGGAGGCGCAGAGCTACCTGAGCTTCCTGATGATGGCGCAGATCGTGCCGGGCATGATGGCGACCATGAACACCATGCCCAGCAAGGCGTGGATGTACTACGTGCCGTGGCTCGGCCAGCAGACGCTACTGACCGACGTGCTCGGCAACAAGCCGATTCATCCGGTGGTGTTCGTAGTGGTGGCGCTGACGAACCTGCTGCTGGCAGCAATCGTCATCCGCGCGACGGCGGGGCTGCTGGTGAGGGAGAAGATAATTTTCGGGAGGTAGTTTTGGGACCCGGGGCCCGGGGTCCGGGGTCCGGGGCCCGCGCGAATTCGGATCCCGGATCCCGGATCCCGGCCCCCGGCCTACTTAACGTTCACAACCACGTGCGCGGAAGTCCAGCAGCACTGGTCGCCGCCGCCGCCGTTGCCGGAGTTGTCGTTGACCTGCGCGCGCAGCCAGTAGGTGCCGGGCGCGCTGAAGGTGGCGGTGGTCTTCGCCTCGACAAACTTCTTCGCGTCGCCGCCGTTCTCGAGCGAAATCGTCTCGGCCGCGATCTTGACGTCACCGGGACCGCGATATTTCTTCCAAATCACCTGGATGTCGCCGCGTGGGCGGCGCTGCGCGGCGGCGGCGGCGCCACCAGGCGCGCCCGGACCGGCGTTGACGACGCGGCCGCCAATGAAGGCCGGCAGGGGTTCGTCGGCCGGTGCCGGGGGACGGGCCGGCGCCGCGGCCGGTGCGTCAGCAGCACCCGTTTCAAACACCTGTGTCGGCGGCTGATCAGCGGCCCACGCGGTGAGGTCAAGCGGCTGGCCCACGGTGGCGCTCAAGGTGGCAACCGTGCGCTCGCGCGGCGGGCCGATGTACTCGGGACCGGCGGCCGCGAACTTGATCCGCGGCGGCTCGTTGCCGTTCGCCGTGTTCTTGAAGAAATCAATCCAGTACGGCGGGTTCGTCCAGAACGACACGCTCGTGGTGTGGCCGTTGGCCACGATCGTCCAGGTCAGCTTCTTGTTGCCGAAATCCTTCGGCACCGTGATCGCGAACATGCCGTACTGGCGGCCGGTCAGGAAGTGCGTCGGCTGGCCAAAATCGGGACCGCCCGGCTCGATGCGGTTCTCCGCGCCAATCGGGATGCTGATCTCCTGCAGCTTGTTGCGATTGAAATAGCCGAGCAGCAGCGCGTTGCTGCCGTCCTTCAACGGCCCCCAGCCTTCGAAGGTCGCGTAAATGGGTCCGCCGGAATTGCCCGGGGGTTCGGCGAGCACACCGCCGGGCGGTGGCTTGACCTGGCCTTCAGCCAAGAGGGTGAGACACGCCGTCACCACGGCGGTTGCCATGGTGACGGTCACGAAACGATGTGCGCGCATGTAAATGGGACTACTGCTGCGGGGCAGCGGTGGTGCTGGTCGCCTTGCGGCGTTCAGCGATGGCGGCGCGGTAGTCGGCGTCGTTCAGGTAGGTCACGTTGACCCAGGCATGCGCCATCTCGTCGACGGTGCGATCGCCGTAGCCCACCCAGACGTTCGGATCGGGGTTGGCCTTGTTGGCGGCGGTGTTGTCGTGCCAGGCGGTCACCTTGATGATGGTGCCCTTCGGCAGCAGCGGCGCGGCCATCTCCTGGTAGACGTAGGTGTTGTGCCAGTTGAAGTTGAAGTCCGCGACGTGGCTGATCACCTGGACCTGCCCATTCGGCAGGATGGCCTCCATCGTCATCGCCTTGCCGCGCAAGTGCATGTGCGGCTGAAAGCTCTCGACGCGGCCGTTCTCGCGCAGCAGGAAGTAGCCTTCGGTGGCCTTGACGGTATTCGGGGGCAGGTCGAGGCCCGTGCCGAGCGCGCTCACGCCGGTGCCGCTCGTGCCGCCCATCAGGTGCAGCACCTGGCGGAACTTCGGCTCCTGGCCCTTCGGGTAGAAGTAGATGCCGAGCTCGACCTGATCGGTGATGTCTTCCCCGCCGTTCGAGTAGTGAATGTCCCACACGATCTTCGAGCCGGGCAGCATCAGCTTGCCGCTGCCGGGGCGCATCATCTCGCCTTCCTTGCCGACGGCCCACTCCATGAACGTGCCGGGCAGCGGCTGGCCGTTCACGTCATCGGGGTTCTGCGCCAGCGGATCGGTTTCCCGCTGCTGCAGGCGGGCAATGGCGTGGTGCGTGATCTTGCGGCCCTTGACGGTGCTGGGGCGGATTTCAATCGCGCGCACCCAGCGCGCTTCGGTCAGGCCGGTCTCGACGGCGGGCTTCCACCACGCGTCGTTCTGGCCGGCCTTCTGCGTCCAGGGCAGCGACTTGATCACCATGTCGGGTTCGGTCTGTCCGAACTTCTTGGCGAAGTTCCAGCCCTGTTCGCTCGGCCACACCTTCGCGGCCGGCAGATCCTTCGGGTCGCCCTTCGGCGCGCCGGCGTCCACCCACTTGGCGATCGTCTCGATCTCCTGGTCGGAGAGCGATCGGTCGTTCTGGAACTCCTGGATGCCAATGGTCTTGTCGATGTGCCAGGGCGGCATCTGGCGCGTCTGCACGCGGTTCTTAATCGAGCGCGCCCAGGGCCGCGACTCCTCGAAGTTGACGAGCGACATCGGCGCGATCGAGTCGGGCCGGTGACAGGCTTCGCACTTGTTCTGGAAGATCGGGGCGATGTCTTTGGTGAACGTCGGCCCGGCCGCTGTTTGCGCGCCGGCCGTCGCAGGGACGACGCCGAAGGCAGCGACCGCCGCCAGGATTCCGAAGGGCTTCAACATACCGCTCATTCAGGTGCTCCTTGAGGTTCACGGAAGGCCGAGGTGGCCCCTTACCCGCCGACGATCGGCGGAAATATAGCAGAAACGGGCGGCTCCGAGACCGGAAACAGCTCCTCGGGATTCCCGTGGTCAGGCCTCGTAAATCCCGAGAATCACAGTTGGGGACCCAAACCGGCGGGTCTTCTCGTATCCTCTGCACAGTTATGGCCTACACACTCACGGTTAACGGCAAATCGGCGAGCGTCGACGCTCCGGCAGACATGCCGCTGCTGTGGGCGCTGCGCGACATCCTCAACCTCAAGGGCACGAAGTACGGCTGCGGCATTGGCGCCTGCGGGGCCTGCACGGTCCACGTGGACGGCACGCCCGTCCGTTCGTGCCAGACCCGGGTGTCGGCCGTGAAGGGGCCCATCACGACCATTGAGGGACTGTCGGCCGACGGCACGCATCCGGTCCAGGTGGCGTGGCAGGAGATCGACGTGCCGCAGTGCGGCTATTGCCAGGCCGGCCAGATCATGTCGGCGGTGGCGTTACTGGCGCAGAAGCCCAAGCCCACCGACGAGGACATCGACCAGGCGATGAACGGTAATCTGTGCCGCTGCGCCACCTACACCCGCATTCGCCAGGCTATCCACAAGGCTGCCGGCACGACGATCACCACGACGGCCGCACCGAGAGGCCCCTTCGACTCCGCTCAGGGCGGGGAGGAATAGATGGCCCTCAACCGTCGTGACTTCTTGCGCGTGAGTGCCCTGGCGGGCGGCGGGATGATCATCGCCGCGGGTTTCGAAGGACTCGACGCGCTGGTCCAGAAGGGCGCCGACTTCACGCCCAATGCGTTCATTCGCATCACGCCCGGCAATCTCGTCACCATCATCGCCAAGAACCCGGAAGTCGGCCAGGGCATCAAGACGTCGCTGCCGATGCTGATTGCCGAGGAACTCGGCGTCGAATGGCAGAACGTGCGCCTGCAGCAGGCCGATCTCGATCCGACGAGATACGGACCGCAGAACGCGGGCGGCAGCACGGGCACGCCGACCAACTGGGAACCGCTGCGCCGCGCCGGCGCCGCCGGCCGCATGATGCTGACCACGGCTGCCGCGCAGACGTGGGGTGTGCCGGAAGGTGAATGCACCGCGGCCGCCGGTCGCGTGACGCATCGCGCGTCGAACCGCTCGCTCAGTTACGGCGCGTTGGCGACCAAGGCCGCGACGCTGACGCCGCCGGATCTGCGCAATGTCACGTTAAAGGATCCCAAGGACTACACCATCGTCGGCAAGCCGACGCCCGGCGTGGACAACAAGGCCATCGTCACCGGCAAGGCGATCTACTCGATCGACTTCACGGTGCCCGGCATGTTGTCGGCGGTGTTCGAGAAGTGCCCGGTCTTCGGCGGCAAGGTCGCATCCGCCAATCTCGATGTGATCAAGGCGCAGCCAGGCGTGCGCCACGCCTTTGTCGTTGACGGCGGCGACGATCTCACCAGCCTGCTCGGGGGCGTCGCGATTGTCGCCGACAGTTGGTGGCAGGCGGACAGCGCGCGCAAGAAATTGCAGGTCACCTGGAACGAAGGGCCGACCGCGGCGCAGAGCAGCGCGGGCTTCGCCAAGCGCGCCGAGGAATTGTCGAAGCTGCCGCCGGCCTTTACGGTCGGCAAGGACGGCGACCCCGATGCCGCGCTCAAGTCGGCGGCCAAGGTCGTTGAAGGCGCCTACTCGTATCCCTTCATCTCGCACGCGCCGCTCGAACCGCAGAACTGCGTGGCGCAGTGGCAGGACGGCAGGCTCGAGATCTGGTCGCCCAGCCAGACGCCGCAACGCGGCCGCGACATGCTGAAGTCGCTGTTCTCGCTTAAGGACGAGGACATCACGCAGCACATGGTGCAGGCCGGTGGCGGCTTCGGCCGCCGGCTGTCAAACGACTACGCCGTGGAAGTGGCCTACATCTCGAAGCAGATTGGCGGCACGCCGGTCAAACTGTTGTGGACTCGCGAAGACGACATGCGCCACGACTTCTACCGTCCCGGCGGGTTCCATTACCTGAAGGGTGGACTCGACGCCAGCGGCGCGGTGTCGGCGTGGAGCGGTCACTTCGTCAGCTACGGGCCGCTCCATCCACCACCGAACGCGCCCAACACGTTCGCGGCCTCGGCCAACATCCCGAACACCGAGTTCCCCAGCGGGTTCGTCCCCAACTTCGCCATCCACGCGTCGTTGATTCCGCTGGGCGTGCCCACCGGCGCCCTCCGCGCTCCGCGCAGCAACGCCGTCGCGTGGGTCTACCAATCGTTCATCGATGAACTGGCGCACGCCGCCGGCAAGGATCCGCTGCAGTTCCGCCTCGACCTGATGGCGGTGCCGCGCAGCAAGCCGGCGCCGGATGGTTTCAGCGCCGAGCGGATGTCGGGCGTGCTGCGCGAGGTCGCGCAGCGGTCCGGCTGGATGAAGAGGACAGCGGCCCCTAAAGGAGCCGCTCTCCGAACCGCGATGGGTCTCGCGTGCCACTACAGCCATCGCGGCTACTTCGCGGAGGTCGCCGAGATCACGCTGAGCGGCACCCACACCCTGCGCGTGAACAAGGTGTGGGTGGTGGGCGATGTCGGCCGGCAGATCGTCAACCCGAGCATGGCGATCAATCAGGTACAGGGCGCTGTGATCGATGGCCTCGCCGAACTGATGGCGCAGGAGATCACGATCGAGAACGGCCGCACGGTGCAGAGCAACTTCCACCAGTTCCCGCTGGTCCGCATCCGCCAGGCGCCGCCCGTGATTGACGTGCACTTCCGCATCACCGACAACAGCCCGACCGGCCTCGGCGAACCATCATTGCCGCCGATCCTGCCGGCGGTGTGCAACGCCATCTTCTCGATCAACGGCACGCGCATCCGATCGTTGCCGCTCTCGAAGCACGGCTTCCGCTGGGCCTGACACAGATGCCGGGGCCGCAGATGACGGGGCCACAGATGACACAGATGACGCAGATCTATTCTTCAACAACGCCGGTCGGCAGCGTCGAAGGCTGATCGCATTTAGAGGAACCATTACGGGTGCGGCAAGGACCAGGGCCAGCTTCACGGCATGCGGGTCAGGCGCACGCGCAGGTACGCGACGCCCATCATCAGCACCATCACCATGCCGCCGCCGGTCAGCCCGTTCTCACAGCGGAACCGCACCGTCTCGCCGGCCGCGGCCTCGAATTCAACGGAGTGCCCGAACAAGGTGTTGTGCGCCTTGACGAGATGGCGGCCCGGCGGCAACTCCCGGCTGAAGGTCTTGCCATAGCGCAGCACGCCATCCCATTTCTCGCCGTTGACCCACAAGTAGACCGGCCGGTCCTGGATGTCCTGGGGATGATTGCGGGTGATGGCCAGCGTCGCCGGACTGGTTGTGCTCATGAGCGCCTGACCTCAGGATACTGGAACTCGTCGGGTCTTGACATCGTATACTATGTTACATACAGTATGCGACATACAGTGTGTGACACACAGTACCATGGACCCAGCCCTTTTTGACTCGCTTCGCCTCGAACTGCGCCGGGGCAACCTGATCCTGGCGGTGCTGGCGCAACTGCGCGCCGAGCACTACGGCTACACGCTGCGCACCGCGCTCTCCGACCTCGGCCTGGAGATCGACGAAGGCACGCTCTATCCCCTGCTGCGCCGGCTCGAGACCCAGGAACTGCTGACCAGCGAATGGCGTGAAGAGGGCGGGCGCAGGAAGCGTTTTTACAAGCTGTCGCCAGACGGCAAGCAAATCCTCAAGCAACTGCTGGCCGAGTGGAAGACCCTCAACCAATCGCTGACCCGGATTCTGTAGGACACACCATGGATCTGATCGACCGCTATCTCGCCGCCGTTGGCCGCCACCTCCCCACGACGCTGCAGTCAGATGTGGTCGACGAACTCTCCGCTAACCTGCGATCTGAGGCGGAAGGCATGGCACAGCGCCTGGGACGCCCACTCGAGGCCGCCGACCAGGAACAGATCCTGAAGCCGCACGGCCACCCGTGGCTGATGGCCAGCCGCTACCAGCCGCAGCAACAACTCGTCGGCCCGGCCCTTTATCCGTACTACCGGCAAGCCCTCGTGATGGTGCTGTTCTGGGTGGTGTTGCCCATGACGCTCATCGGCGGCGCGCTGGCGGCGATCTATGCCCAGGATTCGGGGCAGGCGTGGGGGCGCGCACTCGGCGCAGCCTGGAGCGGCGCGATCTACTCGGTCGGGATCGTCACGATCGTGTTCGCCATCCTCGACAGCCAGCAGGTGCGCATCACCGCGCTCGACCAGTGGCAGCCGTCGAAGCTCCCGGACCCGCAAGACGGCCGGGCGGTGCCGAGAAGTGAGTCGCTGTTCAGCCTGATCGCCAACCTCACGTTCCTGATGATTTGGATCGACCTGATTCGTGTCCCGCAACTCGCGACGTGGGGCGGCGATGAGGTGCAGTTCGTGCCGAGTGCGGTCTGGTCGGCGGTCCACATGCCGATCATCGTGACCGTGCTCGTCACGATCGCGACTTCGTTCGTCGATCTGATGCGACCGTGGCGGACCGCGCTGTTCTCGTTGCTCCGGATCGCCAACGCCTTGGCGTTCGCCGCCATCGTCGTCGTCGTGCTGAGGGCCCAACACTGGATTGACGTCGTCGCGCCTGGCGTGCTCCACGACCGGGCCACCCGCGGCGACTACTGGATCAACCAGTCGATCGAGTGGGGGTTGTTCGTGGTGCTGGCGATCACCCTGTTCGAGGCGAGCCACGAAATGTGGCAGTTGCTGGTCGCTCGAAGAGGGCGCCGCGTGTGAAGGCCTCACTCGCGGTCATCCTGGCGGCCTGCGCGATCGCTTGCAGAGAGCCGGCGCCGGTGGCGCCGCACCTGGTCGAGCGCTCGCGCCTGGCCATGGGCTCGCAATTGCGGCTGGCGGCGTGGAGCACAGGCGAGGCGCCGGCGGTGGCCGCCTTCGACCAGGCTTTCCGCGAATTCGACCGGCTCGAGGCGCTGCTGAGCATCTGGAAACCCGGCAGCGACGTCGTCCGCCTCAACGCCGCCGCCGGGCGGGCGCCGGTCGTCGTGAGCGCCGACACGATCACGGTGCTCGAGGCCGCCGCGCAGGCCAGCGAGTGGACCGGCGGCAAGTTCGACATCACGTTCGGGACACTCGCCGGCTTGTGGAAGTTCGATCACGATCAGGACAACACCATTCCCGGCCCGCGCGCCATCGCGGAGCGCCTGCCGTTCGTGGACTATCGGCTGGTCCAGGTGGATCGCGCAAAGGGCACGGCGTTTATCCGCCAGGCCGGCGCGCGGGTGCACCTTGGCGGCATCGGCAAGGGCTACGCGGTGGATCGGGCGGCCGCCATCCTGCGCGAACGCGGCTTTCGTGACTTCCTGATTCAGAGCGGTGGCGACTTGTACGTGGCCGGCCTGAACGACGGCGCGCCGTGGCAGCTCGGCATTGCCGACCCGCGCGGATCCGGCGGCCAGAGCTTTGCCACGCTGGAGTTGAGCAACGGCACGTTCAGTACGTCCGGCGACTACGAGCGCTTCTTCATCAAGGACGGCGTCCGCTACCACCACCTGATCGATCCCGACAGCGGCCGGCCCGCGGCCGGCACGCGCAGCGTCACCATCGTGACCGACAGCGCCATGCTGGCCGATGTGCTGTCCACTGGCGTGTTCATCATGGGACCGGTCGCCGGCATGGCGTTGATCGAGAAGCTGAACCAGGTGGAGGGCGTGATCGTGACGGCGGCCAACCAGGTGCTGATCTCGAGCGGCCTCCAGGGCCGCGTCACGATCATCGCGCCGCCGACCGACGTGCCGTAAACCGCTGATTCGCTGGCCGGGCGCAGGGCGGCATTCGTTTATACTGCGCGAGACATGAACGGCGCGCCCCTGACTCTCGACCTGGTGCAAACGGTGGCCTTTGCCGGCATGATCCTGTTCCTCGGCTATGGCCTGCGCAAACTGATTCCACCGCTGGCCCGCGTCAACATCCCGGCCCCGGTGTGTGGCGGCCTGCCGCTGGCCGGGCTCCTGGCCGTCCTGTATTCGTACGGCTACCAGCCACTGGCCTTCACCACCACCCTGCAGGTGCCACTGCAGAACACCTTTTTCGCGTCGATCGGATTTGCGGCGAGCCTGGCGCTGATGCGGCGCGGCGGTCCGCTGGTGTTGAGCTTCTTCCTGATCGCGCTGGTCGTCGTGGTGCTGCAGAACCTGCTAGGGGGCGCCGTGGCCTGGATGCTCGGGCAGCACCCGCTGATGGGCGTGCTGGCCGGCTCGGTGACGATGGCGGGAGGACCGGCCACGGGGCTGGCGTTTGCGCCGCTGTTCGAACAGGCCGGTGTTCCGGGCGCCGCCACTCTGGCCGTCGCCGCGGCCATGGCCGGCATTGTCGCCGGCGGTGTGATTGGCGGGCCAATCGGCACGTATTTGATCGAGCGCCACCCGCGCGCCATTATGCCGGCGCCGCCAGCCAGCCAGACCCTCGAGAACCTCGCGGAGGCGCAGATCCCGGCGGAGCCGCTGACCTCGCCCGCGGGCGAGGACCTCGAAGCCTACGTCCTGCTCAAGCACCTGGTCGTGCTGCTGGCCGCGGTGGGTGTTGGCATCTGGGTCAGTGCCTGGCTCACGAGCTTCGGCCTGACGTTGCCGGCCTATATCGGCGCGATGCTGGTGGCGGCGGTGGTCCGCAACCTCGATGACCTGACCGGCCTGCTCCGGCTGTCGCAGCGCGTGATCGACGACATTGGCAACATCGCGTTGTCGCTGTTCCTGGTGATGGCACTGATGACGCTGCGGCTCTGGGAACTGGCCGGGCTCGTCACGCCGCTCCTGATCGTCCTCGCGGCGCAAGTGGCGATCATCGCGGCGATCGGCCTGTGGGTGGTGCCGCGGCTGATGGGACGCGACTACGATGCGGCGGTGATGTCGGGCGGGTTCTGCGGCTTCATGCTCGGCACCTCGGCCAATGCCATGGCCAACATGGGCGCGCTGGTCGAGCGCTACGGGCCGGCGCCCAAGGCGTACCTGGTGGTGCCCCTGGTCGGCGCCTTCTTCATCGACTTCGCGAACGCGCTGGTGATTACGTTCTTCTTGAACTTCTGGGGCTAGGCGGCCGGCTCCGCGCCCGGCCCGCGGAACTCGCCTTCCCATTTCGCCACGACCACGGAGGCCAGGCAGTTGCCGATCACGTTGGTCATGGTGCGGCCCATGTCCATCAGCGCGTCCACGCCGAGGAGCAGCGCCACGCCCTCGATCGGCAGGTGGAAGCTGGCCAGGGTCGCGGCCAGGATCACCAGTGCCGCCCGCGGCACGCCGGCCACGCCTTTACTGGTCAGCATCAGCGTCACCATCATGGTGACCTGCTGGCCGATCGTCAGATCGATGCCCGCGGCTTGGGCCACGAACACCGACGCCAGCGACAGGTAGAGCGTGGTGCCGTCGAGATTGAAGCTGTAACCGAGGGGCAGGACGAACGAGACGATGCGCCGCGGCACGCCGAAGGCTTCGACGCACTCCATCGCGCGCGGCAGCGCCGCTTCGCTCGAGGTGGTCGAGAACGCAATCAGCGCCGGTTCCTTGATCGCCTTGAAGAAGGCCACGATCGGGATCTTGAAGAACAGCATCACCGGGACCAGCACCGCCAGGAAGAACACCGCGAGCGCCACGTAGAGGGTCAGGATCAGGTAGGCCAGGTTCTGCAGCACCTGCAGGCCGCTCGTGCCGATGGTATAGGCAATCGCCGCGGCGACGCCGATCGGGGCGTAGAGCATCACGATGTTGGTGACCTTGAACATGGCCTCGGTCAGCGCCTCGCACCACGCGATCATCGGCTTGCCCTTTTCGCCGACCATGCCAAGGCCGATGGCAAAGAACATGCTGAAGACGACAATCTGCAGCACGTCGCCCTTGGCCATGGCGTCAATCACTGAGGTCGGCATCACATGCAGGAGGATCTGATCCCAGGTCTGCGCCACGGTCGAGATCGGCGGCGGCCCGCTCGGCGCCGGCAGCACCATGCCGACACCGGGCCGCATGATGTTCACCGCCAGCAGCCCGATCAGCAGCGCCAGGGTGGTCACGACCTCGAAGTAGACGATCGCCCGGAAACCCATCCGGCCGACGTCCTTGAAGTGGCCCGCACCGGCAATGCCCGCCACCAGTGTGCCGAACAACAGCGGCGCGATGATCATCTGGATCATCCGGATGAAGATCTGGCTGAAGGGCCGGATGTAGGCGGCCACGCTGCGGTCGGTGATGCTGATGATGTAGCCGACGATCAGGCCCACAACCAGGCCGATCATGATCTGCGTGGTGGCGGAAATCCGGGGCTTCGAGGCGGCGGCTGTTGTCGACATCGGGTTGGATTCTACTGTGAAACGCCGGGAGGGCGGCACTTTAGTGCCGCCGCATCAGGAGATCGGTTGCAGGGTGAAGACCTGGATCTTCTTCTCGTTGTACTCGATGATCCGCCAGTGCGGGCAGGTCTTCGTGTCGGCGTAGAGACGCTCGCAATCGTCGCAGCGGACGCACTCGGTCACCAGGATCTTCGGTCCCTCGATCGCGCCCCACTGGCAGGTCTTCTGGCACATCTTGCAGGTGTCGCACTCCGACCAGCGCTTGATCCGGAACACCGTCAGGTATGACAGCAGCCCCAGCGTGGCGCCGACCGGGCACAGGAAGCGGCAGTAGACGTTGCGGACCAACACCGTCACGGCCAGCAGCACCGCCAGCATGCTCCACATGATGGTGGTGCCGAACATGCCGAACATCCAGAACGGCTCGACGTACTGGTAGATCAGCAGGTTGTGTGTCAGCAGGTAGTAGCCCAGCACGGCGGCGAGCATGCCGAACTTGATGAAGCTGGCGCGCTTCTCGATGGCCTTCGGCACCTCGCACCGCCAGTGGGCCGGCAGGATCACGTCAAGCGCCTGCGTGAGTGCGCCGTAGGCGCAAATGCGGCCGCAGTACAACCGGCCCCAGAGAATGGTCGAGACGACGGTAAAGCCGAAGAACAGGTACCAGGCGAGGTTGTACTTCGGCACCGGCCAGTTCCAGTCGAGCACGCTGAAGATGTTGGTGATCGAGATCAGGTAGCTCTTCGCGAAGCCCATGTAGCCGATCGCGAACGCGAACGTGACCAGTTTCAACGGCACGCTCTTGCGCGTGAAGCTGACCAGCGCCAGCACCAGGAACGCCGTCAGCAGCGCGAGGTCGAGGTACTGCGGGCCGAGGATGTCGGGCCAGGTCTCGACCGCGGTGTCCTCGAATCCCCAGGGATCGGCCGGCTGCCCCATCACGGCTTGATTTGATCCGGCGTCAGGAAGGTCTTGGCCATGATCCGTGACGCGTCACGCAGCGCGCGGGCCGCGCCGTTGATGGTGATCGAGGCCCGCGACACGGCGGCAATGTCGCCGCCGACGCGGAACGGGTCGCGAATGCTCTTGTTCTTGAACTGCGCCACGAACTGCGGCGGGTCGATGGAGAAGTAGCCGTACGGCTCGGAGTTGTAGTCGAGCACCACGTTCTGGAGCACGCCCTTGGTGTCCATGCCGACCAGGAAGTGGATGGCGCCGTGGTAGGCGCGCTCGTTGGGCACCACGTCGGTGGTCCAGAAGATGAAGCCGATCGGCGGCGCCTTGGGGTCGGTCTTGGGATCGACCGCGTAGACCTTGTAGTGCAGCGGCGTGCCGCCAAACGCCGAAAAGCCGCCGGCGTTGGGGAACAGCGTCTTGAAATGGGACTGCGGACGGGGATTGGTGAAGATCCGCGATTGCGCCGCGAGCGTAACCAGGCCAGCTGTACTGAGCAAGAGAATAAGAACGCCGAATCGCTTCAAACCCACCCTCCGTCGGAACCTGCCCAGCATACGCGGTTTCGCCGGCCCCGCGAAGACGCTTTGGCGCGCCAGAGGCCCGAAACTGGTATCGTTACCGGCCATGCCAACCCTACTTCGCGTTTCGATTCTGGCCGCCGCGTTCCTGGGACTCGTCGTCACGGGTGCCCGGGCGCAAACCCCGACACTGCCCTACGATCACGTCCACTTGAACGTGCCCGACGCGGCCGCCGCGGCGGCGTGGTATGAAAAGAACTTTGGCGGCACGCGCATCACCGAGGCGCCCAACCGGATCATGTTCGGCAGCACGCGGCTGATGTTCCTGATCAGCAAGACCGCGACGCCCAGCGCCGGCGGCGCCATCGATCACCTCGGCTTCTCGGTCGCCGACCTGGACGCCAAGATGAAGGAGTTCGAGGCCGGCGGCGTCACGATCACGACCCCGGCTCGCGACGTGGCCGGGCTGTTCAAGCTGGCCTTCATCGAGGATCCGTGGGGCACGCGCATTGAGGTCGTGCAGGATCCCGAACTGCTCGGCCTGCATCACATCCACATGCGCGCGCCCAATCCTGATGACGCGTTCGCGTGGCTGCTCGACAAGTTCGGCGGCAAGCGCCAGCAGTTGAAGGGCCGCATCGACGCGGTGCGCTACGACGCCGAGGGCTTCAGCAGCATGTGGATTCTCATCACCAAGGGCGAAGCCGAGCCGAGCATGGGCCGCGCGATCGACCACATTGGCTGGCGCTCGACGGGCGCCCTCACCGACACCATGAACGCGCTGACCGCCAAGGGCGCGGTGGCCACGAGCCAGCCGCGGCCGTTGACGCTGCCGAACGGGCCGTCGATCAATTTCGCCTACGTGGCGGGGCCGGCCGGCGCGCGCATCGAATTAGTGGAACGCCCGGGCCTCAAGCCCGGACAGTAAGACGGACAAGCCGAGGTAGAGGCGCACCTTCAGGTGCTGCGAAGAATTCAGCGGCTGAGTTCAGGCCCATGAAACAAACGGTGCCTGCCCACCGTAGACCGTATAGAGCCCAACGCCTGATCGGCTCAGGAACGTGAAACAGAACATGAACGTGCGTCTTGCCGTCGCCTTGGTCGCGGCCGTGGCCGTGGCGTTGCTGTCGTCGACTCCCTCGCCAGGCGCGTCCCCTAGGGATTTTGGGGGCTTGCGGTCCTGGGGGCTTGAAGTCCTCGTCGCGGCCGCGCCACCGCGAGCCATACTGACCGCCGCGCCGCCCCTCTTGCTGCCCGGGAACGTCGACTCAAATAGCCCACTCGTGTGGGATCTGGATCAGGGACTGCGACGCCTGTTCGTGATGACGTCGCACGCCGGCGAGCCGACCGTTGCTTCGGGCGCCGCCCTCGACCGCTTCGGCGCCAACACCAAAGTCACGCTGTTGCCGCACCCCGGCTACGGGGTCTGGATGGAAGCGATCGTCAGCGATGATGTCGACACCTGGTACGGCTTCTACCACAACGAGTGGCCGGCCACGGCGTGCGGGCGGAATGACCGGTTTGTGCCACGCATTGGCGCGGCCAAGTCGATCGACCACGGCCAATCGTGGCAGGACCTGGGCATCGTGCTGCAGGCGGCGCAAGGCACCACGGCGTGCGACTCGACCAACCGCTACGTGATTGGCGGCGTGGGCGACCTCAGCGTGATGCTCGACGCCAGCAAGAAGTATCTCTACATCTTCTACAGCCAGTACCAGCGTCAGCGAGAAGCGCAGGGCGTGGCCGTGGCGCGGCTGCAGTGGGCCGACCGCGATCGACCGGCTGGCCGGATGGCGATCTGGCGTGACGGCATCTGGGAACGAAATGCCGGGGACCGCGAGTTGTCCGCGGCATTGCCGGGAACCATGCGGCGCCGGCTCGAGTGGACCTATCCGGCGGCGACGCCGCTGGTCTCGACGTCGCTCGCCTGGCACGACGGCGACAACAAAGTGGATGCGTACTGGGGACCGGCCGTGCACTGGAACACGGCGCTGGAGCAGTACGTGATGCTGCTCAACCGCGCCAGGGACGAGAGCTACACCCAAGAAGGCATCTACGTCTCCTTCGCGCCGACGCTGAACGATCCCTCGCAGTGGACAGCGCCGCAGAAGTTGCTGACCGGCGGCAAGTGGTACCCGCAGGTCGTCGGTTCAACCGTTGGTACCGGGACCGACAAGATCGCCGGGGCATCGGCGCGGTTTTTCATGAGCGGCCGTTCGGATTGGACGATTAACTTCTTCAGGTGAGTCTTGACGGGGCAGCACCACGTGTCTGGCCGTATAGGGTGATATGGTTACCCATATGAAGACCACGATCGAGATTGCCCAGCCCATCCTGGAAGACGCCAAGGACCTGGCCAAGCGCGAGGGCGTGACGCTGCGCTTACTCGTGGAAGAGGGTCTGCGCAGCGTGCTGTCCTCGCGTCAGTCTCGCAAACGGTTCCAACTGAAGGACGCTGGGTTCAAGGGGAAGGGGCTGCAGGCCGGCGTCGAGGAAGGCAGCTGGGCGGCGGTGCGCGACGCGATCTACGAAGGCCGTGGCGCATGATTGCGGTCGACACCAACCTGCTCGTCTACGCCCACCGCAAAGACTCGCCGTGGCACCACGCCGCCGAACCACTGATCCGCGGCCTTGCGGAGGGCACCGCGCCGTGGGCGATCCCCTGGCCCTGTGTGCATGAGTTCCTGGCGATCGTGACGCACCCGCGAATCTTTGCGCCGCCAACGCCGCAGGCCACTGCGATCGCACAGGTCGAGGCGTGGATGGCCTCACCGACGCACGTCTTGTTGGGAGAAGGCCCGGGCTATTGGGAAACGCTGGCCACCACGCTCAGGGCAGCGAAGGTCAGTGGCGCGCAGGTGCATGACGCGCGTGTCGCGGCGTTGTGCGTGCACCATCGAGTTTCGGAGTTGTGGTCGGCCGACCGCGACTTCTCTCGCTTCTCGGCCCTGACCACCCGCAATCCGCTGGTCTGACCGGCGACTACTTCGCAGTCGTCGTCGGCAGGGTGTACTGCACTTCCTTCGCCTTCATCGGCTCGGCGCCGTCGCCGGCGTTGACCATGATGCGGAGGCCGACCTTGAGGTCCGACTGCATGCCCTTGCCCTTGCCGCTCTTGAACGAGGTGGTCGGGATGATGGCGAAGGTCGTGTCCTTGCCTTCGGTGGTCTTCATCGACACCTTGTTGCCATCGATGGCGGTGATGGTGCCCATCAGCTTGTGCTCGTGACCGGGGTGCGCGAAGGTTGCCGCCGGCGCCAGCACGGCCAGGACGAAGGCAGCCAGAATCAGGTTCTTCATAGCGGTAGGGTAACAGATTTGCGGGCCGCGTCGAGGACCGCCTCGGCCGACCATCCGGCCGCCCGCAGGTCGCGCACGCCGCTGTCGCCGTCGGATTTGCTGAGCTTCGCCGACGACAAACCTGAAGGATTGTCGCTACGCGATTTCATCTCGGTGGCCGACTTCATCACCAGTCCATGGTGGGCAAAGCGAGGCATCGCGATGCGCCCCAGCAACCTGGCCAACCGGATCTGCCGGCCCGTCGACGGCATCAGGTCGAGGCCGCGAATCACATCGGTCACCTGCTGCAAATGATCGTCCACGGCCACCGCAAACTGATAGGTCCAGTTGCCAAGGCGGTCGCGGATCAGCAGGTCGCCACACTGCGCAGACGGGTCCTGCACCTGCGGTCCGCAGATTTCATCGAAGAACGATTCGGTCCCGGGCTCGATCCGCAACCGCCACCCCACCTCGTCGGTCAGGGGAATGTCGCGATCTCGGCAGGTGTTGCGATAGCGTATCTCGGATCCCGGATCCCGGATCCCGGATCCCGGATCCCGGACCCCGGATCCCGTCACCAGCTCGGCCCGTGTGCACGAGCAACCGTAAACCAGTTCCCGATCAATCAGCGGCTGCAACGCCTTCCGGTACAAGGCGTCGCGTTCGCTCTGCCTGGTAACAGGACCATCGTGGCGAAAGCCGAGCCAGTTGAGATCGTCAAGAATGGCCGCCTCGAACTCTGGCCGTGAGCGCTGGCGATCGTGGTCCTCGATCCGGAGCAGGACCCGGCCGCCCCGCGCATCGGCGGCGCCCCAAACTTGCAGGGCATTCACGACGTGGCCCAGGTGGAGGTAGCCCGTGGGCGCGGGCGCAAAGCGAGTAATCACAGGACCACTTGAGGATACCTTGCGACCGTCCGACGCCGCATTCGGGCCGTCCGAGCCGACGGGCACGACCGCCCGGCCCGGGATGGCGTATAA
>Ga0163144_10002399_pt1 | contig 43353 bp, 44 predicted proteins | sample OliLak19BULKMAT1_FD_123175 | JGI IMG/M metagenome (GOLD analysis project Ga0163144, IMG submission 123175) | Freshwater microbial mat bacterial communities from Lake Vanda, McMurdo Dry Valleys, Antarctica - Oligotrophic Lake LV.19.BULKMAT1 | ecosystem: Environmental > Aquatic > Freshwater >...
ACGCGTATCGCGTTCAGCTGAAGGGCGAATCGATGCGCAAGAAGCAGCGGCGGTTGACAGACGACGAGGGTATTAACCCATAATCCAACTCCCGCGTCGCTGCGCTCCGAGGGGGTGGCAGCACTGCGCCGGAATGCCTGGCAGCAAGCAGACCGGAATGACCGGCAGCATTGGCCGGAATACGCACCCGGCCATTACCGCGAAGACAAGCAGAGTTATGTCGACTCGGTGGCGGCCGATCACCTGCATCTCTGCCGGCGCACGGCGATCAAGCCGGCCGAGCGCGTCGCCTACCGCTTCGATGCACTGCTGGTCGTGCTCACGCAGACCGGCGAGATCCGATATGCCACGGATGGCACGCCACTGACCATCCAGCATCGCCGCGGAGACATCCTGCTGGTGCCGCGTGACGTCGCGATTTACACCGACTACCTGCAGCCGACGAGAGCTGCGCCGCTCGCATGCATCACGCTCGAGATTGACGAGTACACCCTCGTGGCCGCGCGTGACGCGATGCCGGCGCTGTGGCCCGATGCGGAGGATTACGGCCCCCTCTATGCGCTGGATGACATCGATGCGTTCGCACACGCTGACGCCGTCGCCGCGATATGCCGTGTCGATCGGCTGCTGCGCGGGGATAGCGCGATGCCGGGGCGTGCGGCCCTGATCGATACCATTTCGCGCGAACTGATGCTCTATGCCATGCAGTCGCGCGCACGCACAGCGTTGCTTTCGAGCACGGTTAGTACGTCGCGCCTCGGCGACTTGGCGCGCTACATCGAGGCCAACCTGGGCCAGGATCTCGATACCGTGGCGCTCGCGCGTCGCTGCCACATGAGCCGCTCGTCGTTCCACGAGCGCTTCGTCGCGACCTTTGGCCAGACGCCCGCCGCGTTCGTGCGCCAGCGCCGCATCGAGCGGGCGAAGCACCTGTTGCGGCATGCGCCCGACGTCCCGTTGGCGGCGGTGGCCGCCGAGTGCGGGTTCGGCAACGTCTCGCACTTCGGGCAGACCTTTCGCCGTTTCACCGGCGCCTCCCCGGCGGGATTCCGGGCGCGAAGCGCAGCGCTGAGCCCAGCGCCGATGTCGAGAACGTCCGGCGCGATGTGCTGATCGTCCAGCAGTTCGGGGGAAGCGCCGGCGTCGGCTTGCAGCAGGGTCCGCCGCCGCGCAGGATCCAGAGTCGTCGTACACGTGGGGGGGCAGGCCGTGTCAGCAGTTCCAGGTAAAGCGCTCGGGCCGGCGGGGCTTGGGTTCGAGACCCATGCGAGCAACTTTCTGAAGGCGATGTTCGGACTTGCCTGCGTTTTCTACGCGGTGCTCGCTTTCGACTATTTCTTGAGTTTCGGCGCCGGACAGGAAGGCTTGTGGATACGCCTGTTCGCGGCACTCGTGTCGCGTGAGCACGCCTACGGCGCGGGATCCGTTCATGTCGACCAGGCGGTGCCCTACCGGGAGAGTCTGAATTTTCTGCTGATGCACACGACCATGGGCGCGATCGCCATGGCGCTGGGACCATTCCAGTTCTCCAATCGCCTGCGCAAGCGCTACCCGGCGGTGCATCGCACGGCGGGCAAGGTCTATCTCGTCGGTGCGGTGTTGAGCATGATCGGCGGGTTGGCCTATCTCTCCATCACGCCGATGCAGGCCGTCTTCTCGGGCGCGATGTTCTCGGTGGCGCTGGCCGGTCTCGATGTCATGGTGTTGCTGACCGCGTGGCTGGCGTACGCCGCCGTGCGCCGGCGCGCGTTCGCCGAACATCGTTCGTGGATGGCGTTCAACTTCGGTTTGTTGCTCGCCACGCCAGTGCTCCGCTTGTTGTGGATCTGCTTCGGCTGGGCATTTCCCGCGCAGCTGCAGGCTGCGACCAATCTCGCCATCACCACCTTCCTGCTGCCCTTGTGTATCACCGGCATGCTGTGGTGGGTAGCCGCCCAAAATGGCAACGCACGGCCGCGGCCGCTGCGTCTGAGTGCTGCGGCGCGCGCACGCTGGCGCAACGGCGGCCGGCTGGCGCTGACGGCGGGGATCGTGGTGGTCGGGTTGGTCTATGTCGGGCGCTTCGCGTTGCCCGGTGACGCGTGGCCGTGGTTCCCGAGCGCCCGCACCACGACCGACGCCGCGTTGTTCGAATCCGCCTGGGTCGCGTTCGTGTTGTATGCGCTGGCGAGCGCGGCGGCGATGACCACGAGCCTCAATGTGGTAGCGGCGGCGGTCGCCGGGGAACGGGTAGGGCGGTCGTTCCATCTGGCGTGCGTGGCGACCGCCGTCAGTGGCGCGGCATTTGCCACCGTCTGCGGCGCGCGCCTGCCCGGCGGATGGCCGGTCCTGTTTTACTGGTGGGCGCTGGCTGGCCTGTGGATTTTCGCCACGGCGTTTGCAATCCGCGCGGCCCGCGCCGGCCGCAGCCTGGTGGCGCGTGACTGGACGCTATACAGCGCGGCGCTGGCCTGGTTGCCGCTGACAGTGCTTCCGCAGGCGCCGCTGTGGGCACAGCTCGATGTCATGGACGCCGACACCGCCATGCAGACCGCGGTCACGCTGTCCTTCATCGGACATTATCTGTTCACGCACATCGTGATCACCCGCGTGCTCGATCGCGCCCCGGCCCCGGCGCACGCGGCCGGGTAGTCGTCTCATCGTTTGACGCTCTAATAAGGTTCGAAGATCCCGGCGCGCGCTGGGCCCCTCATCCCCGCCGGGCCGCGCTGCGTCGCTTGCTGCCGCGCTTCGGCGCGAGCGCGTTGAACAGCCGGTGCTTTGGATATTCCGCGCTCATCACGTTCTGCAAAGTCGCCGCACGCACCCTCTGACAGGTGCGAATACGAAACCCCAGATCGCATGACATTCGAACATAGAGATCCTTTGGTGGCACGCCGAAGTCTTCATCGAGCCAGGCCATCAGGTTCTGCGTTGCATCGAGCACGGCCTGTTCCATCGGCAGGTTGACGCCAACGGCTACCACGCTGTCGGGCTGGTCGATGCGCAGGCAAGGCAGGCGCTTGTTCCTCACGACAGTGCGGGACAACTGCACGGTCGCCCGCGTTTCGTCTGCAATGCCGGTGAATTCGGTATCGCACTGGCCGCCGTGAACATCACCGATGAACAGCAAACCACCGTCGTTGTACGAGTTGAGGTAGATCGTGTGGCCCGCGCGGATGTCGCGGCAGTCGATGTTGCCGCCGAACGGCCCCTGGCCCAGCACCGAGGTGAACACCTCGCGTTCGGGTGCCGTCACCAGTGTGCCGATGAACGGCATCATGTCCCAACTCAACGCATTCGAATATCGCGCAATACCGTCGCGGGCATGGCCGCTTGGGCCGGGCAGGTGCTCGATGACGTGCACATAGGGTTCGACACAGTCCCGCCAGCGCAGTGAGACCGACAGCGGCCCGATACCGGGCAGGATGCCCGAAAAGCCATAGCGCCATGGGTCAATCCAGTCGATGTGGCCGGCCAGCACGTCGCCGGCCCAGCACCCTTCGACATGGATCGGGCCGACCACGGGGAGTTCTGGGGCACCCACCATTTCCACCGACCGCCGTGCCGCAGCATGCGAAAAATTGTGGGTGTCCCAGACCTCCACCGTCCCAGACCTCCACCAGACTGACCTTCCAACCCATGCGCCGCGCTCCGGTGCAGGCCGTGAGAATTTCGGCCTTCAGGGCGGCTAAGTGACGTCGGTGGGGCCGGCGCGCACGCGTCTTGCCTGGTGTCCACCTGTTTCCGTTTTCGAAGGGGGCACAATTCTTAAGCGCTTATCGAAGATTCAGAAGATGGGTTCGCCGTGCGCTTACACTGCTCAGGCGCTGAGCAAGCCTTCGTCGAGCCAGTGGTGCAGCCAGCGCCCAAGTTGCTGCGGATCTTGTAGTGCAGGGCTTGCGGCGAGCGTGGCGCAGGCCTGCTCAATGGAGGCCCCGTTTACGAGCTCCGCGACGAACCGCGCCTGCTCGGCATCCAGGGTCTGAAATTGTGGTTGCAGCGCCTTGCGCCAGCTGGCCAGGGTCAACGGCGCGGGCTGCATGCAAACTTCGGGCACGTCCTCGTCTTCATCCAGCGCTTTCCAAATCTGGGCCACATTGGTGTGCACCACGCGCAGGATCAGGCTGGGATGCAGGGGCGCCGGACGCTGCAGCCAGGTCGATGCGGTATCCGCGAGTGCTGCCTGGGCGTCGAGCGCCGCCCAGTCTGGCCCGTCGAAGCGGCTGCGCAGATCCCAGTCGAGTTGGGCCAGTTCGTACAACTCCGGGTTGCCCGGAAACTCGGCGGCCAAATAAGTCGGGAACGCGGCGCCATAGCGGCTCAGTGAGCGCTGCGTCGGCGGTTGCAGCGCGGCGAAGGCGCGCGCCTGCGCATCGAATGCGTCGCTGCCCATATAGGTGCAGGTTCGGGTAAAGCTGTCTGCCAGCACCTCAGCGAGGCGGCTGCGATAGGCATGATGGTAGATAGCCAGACGCGCCGGGGCCTCGGTGCCATGAAAGCACTGCCGGGCCGCATGCGCTGGCGCTGGCGACAGCGGATCCGCGTTGCTGAGGATGGCCGCCGCGAACTGGCGCTGCAGTTCCGCGAGGCTGGCGCCCTCGACGGCTGTATGTCCAGTGCACGCACGCCACGCTGACGCTGCGACGGAATCGCCCGGCAGAGCCCGTTCCCCATGATCGACCGCCAGCGCCACACCGCGCGCGAGCGCCAGTTCTGCCAGCAGGTCGGACAAGGGCGGAATGTCGGCGTCACGCTCGATCATGGCCGCCACTGGACCGTACAGCGCACGTGCCTGCGCATACAGCGCCCACACGGCCTCGGACACTGGATGATCATGCGTGTCGATCAGGTGCTCGCTTTGCACGGAGTGTCCGGCCAAATGTATTTGCTGAACCCGGTGCGCAGGCAGTCCGCGCAAATAGGCCATGGCGTCGAAGCCGTGGTTGATGCTGCTGACATGGACATTGTTCACGTCCACCAGCAGCAGGCAGTCCGCTTCCTCGGCGACATGCGAGAGAAATTGCCACTCACTGGCCGCGGATTGCCGAAAACTCAGATAGCTGGAGACATTCTCGAGCACCAGCCGGCGCTGCAGCAGATCCTGCGTGTGCCGGATCTGGGTGATCACATGGCGCGCCGCTTCGTCGGTGTAGGGCAGCGGGTAAAGGTCATGCAACTGCTGGGGGCCATGGCCGATCCAGCACAGGTGGTCCGAGATCCAGAGCGGATCGATCCGGTCAGCCAGGGCCTTGAGGCGAAGGACATAGGCCGGCTCGATGCCACTGACGGCGCCGAGCGACAGGGCCACGCCGTGCATGGCCATCGGGTAATCACGGCGCAGGCGGTCCAATACCTGCAGCGGTTTGCCGCCGTCGACGAGGTAATTGTCGGAGATGATCTCCAGCCAGTCGAGTGGCTGGCGCTCACGCAGGAACTCGGTGTAGTGCGGGGTACGCAAACCCAGCCCGAAGCCGGCAAACTGTTTGGCCAGACTGCGAACCGGGTTACGCATGCTACTCAGGCCCCGAGATCGCCGATCACGCCACTTGCCTTCAAGCACTCGGCAACCGCCATATTCTTGAAGCCATGGCCTTTGCAGCCATTCTGGCCTTTGCAGCCGTGCTCAGTGGTCTTGCAGTCGCTGTTGCCCTTGCACTCATGGACGCTGTAGCAGTGCACGGTGTCGGTCGCCGAAATGGCCATGCCCGTCGAACCATTCGGCGCATCGGCCGCGATGGCGCTCGAGGACAGCGCCAGCAGTGCGGCCGTCAGGGCGAACGAGGTAGCCTGGGCGTGGAGAGAGGTCTTCATGAGGTAACTCCATGTCAATTGAGGATTGATAACTGAATCTGCGGGACGCTCCGGGCGTTGTGACCTGCAGTCAAGAGCTATTCGCGCCAGGCGTGATGCGGGTTACAGGGTGTTCGAAAATCTTGTGGGATCGCTTCGACCCGGCGCCAGCGCCGCGCGCGATCTCGCAGGCTGGCAGTCTCGTATGGCAGTCTCGGGACACCCACCATCTGAACCGCGCAGCATGTCTACGCTAAAATCGGCGTCTCGACGCGGGCTGCCGCCGGGCTGTGGGCCATGCAGAACGCAATGTTGAGCTGATTCGAACGTCAGACCTCAGCTGTAGGGGCAGGTTGACAGCGCAGTCACCAACCCTTTCGGTTGATGCGACCGGACTATTGTTTCGGCACTATGAGGGCCGGCGCAGCGTGCCGGATGCGGCCGGGATGACCGCAGTGCCGACATCCGCGATGCCGGCTACTTTCAAGCATACGTTTCATCGCGGGGATGCATGTCAGTTCACTACAAGCTCTTCCACTCGCCTGGCGCGTGTTCACTGGCGCCCCATATCGTGCTCGAAGAACTGGGTGTTCCATTCGAGCCCGTTCGCGTCGTCATTGCCGAGGGCGCAAACCGCACACCGGCGTATCTGACGATCAACCCCAGGGGGCGAGTGCCCGCCCTGGAGATCAGCGACGAACGGGACACGCGCATCCTCACGGAAGCGATGGCGATCATGGTCTACCTTGCGCGGCGTCATCCCGAACTCCAACTCCTGGCATCTGACCCCGAACAATGCGCGCGGACCTTGGAATGGATGGGATGGCTCGGATCGACGTTGCACCAAACCGGCATCCGTACGGTACTTCGCCCCGAGCGTTTCACTAAGGATGCGGGCGGCGTAGCGGGCATCTCCGCGCAGGGTCAGGAAGCGGTCGCGAGCGGCTATGCGGATCTCGAGCAGCGCATGCCTCACCACGGCTACGCGCTAGGCAACCGCTTTACTGTATTGGACGCGTATTTATTAGTGTTTTACCGCTGGGGCGGCAACATCGGGCTCGACATGCGTGTCAGCTATCCGCGTTTTGCGGCCGTCATGGATCTGGTCCGCTCGCGCCCCGCTGTACAGCGCGTCGTTGCGCGCGAAGGTATCAGTCTCGGCGCATGACGCCGGGGGCAATTGATGACACCCGCCGCTTGATTCGTTTCCATGGCGCAGCACAATGCGAAAGGAAGCTGCCTTCGTCGGCGATATCTTCTTCGAAACGGTGGATGCCCCGGTTCTGCGCCAACGCTCGCCGATTAATCAAAGCGGCTAAAGCACGTCATCGTACGCCTCGACTTTGAACACGCCGCGAGATTCCACACGGCCTTCAAACGCTGGTTCGGATCAGCGCCAGGACAGTGACGGTTCTCGAGTCATGGCGGTGTCACGAACTCACCGTGTTGCCGTCGTCAGCACGGCACCGCTTCCAAGCTGCGACCTAGCGCGCGAGGACGCCAATGGCAAAAGTCGTGACATCCAGTCAATGCAGGCGTGGCCCGACATGTCATTGAGGGTGCTGCATATCGACGACGATCTGGTTGCGATCGACAAGCCGCCCGGGCTGCTGGTGCATCCGTCGACGCTCGATGCTCACGAGGCCCGCAGCGCGCTGGCGCTGTTGCGAACGCAACTCGGCGTGCCGCTGTGGACGGTGCATCGGCTCGACAAGGCGACGTCCGGCGTGCTGATATTCGCACGCAGCCTCGACGCGGCACGCGCCATTGGCGCCGCCTTCGAAGGGGGTGCTGTCCACAAACGCTACCTCGCGCTGGTGCGCGTGGTTGGCCAACTGCGGCCGGCGAGATCAATCACTCCCTGGCGCGCGACCCCGAACTGCCATCGGCCGGCCAGCTACGTGTCCAGGCTGTCACCCGCTACTGCCGGCTGGCGTGCCACGAGGGGCCGTTTTCCGACGGCCGCCACGCGAGCAGTCGTTATGCCACAGTCGAGGTCGTGCCATTGACGGGGCGGCGCCATCAGATTCGCCGCCACTTCAAACACGTTGCGCATCCCGTGATCGGCGACAGCACGCACGGCAAGGGCGGGCACAACCGCGCGGTCGCCGAGTGGCTGGGCGTGCAGCGACTATGGCTGCACGCGAGCAGGCTGGTGGTGCCCGGGTTCGCGGACCGCAGTCCGCTCATCATCGAGGCGGCTGCCGGCAGTGAATGGCAGCCGCTGCTGGCTGCGGGCTCAGTGGGCAACGGGCACGGGCTGTCCCCCTGATGTAACCCGGATGCTGCCTCGTTTCAGCGGGCGACGCGACTCGGCGGCATCCTGTGCGGGCGAAAGCGCGCCATCTGTGTTCTGCGGATCAGGTTTATCGCCCCAGGCTGAATCAGGCAGTGTCCGCCGGCGCACGGCGCTAGAGCGGGGAGGGCCAGAGACGCTGTCGTGCACGGGCATGAAGCGGCGACGCAAGCTTCAAAAGATGCTGTGTCCGCCCAGGGGCGTTGGTACTCGGCGGGTGTTCTACTCATGACGTTGAGTATTGTTTCTCAACCGTACAGGCCGCCGGGAACTCCATGTCGAGCCCGACGCGTTGAGGGAGATCTCCCCGAACGCCCGCGACCGCTCATCGAACAGCACGTGAAGACTGCGAAAAATGGTGGGCCCGCTCGGACTCGAACCGAGGACCAAGGGATTATGAGTCCCCTGCTCTAACCGACTGAGCTACAGGCCCGCGCTGGGAAAACACCGAGGGAGAATACCCGGCGCCCAGTTCGGGCGCCGGGTTTGAAACATCAATCCAGGAATGTACGCAGGCGTTCTGAACGCGACGGATGACGCAGCTTGCGCAGTGCCTTCGCCTCTATTTGCCGGATGCGCTCGCGGGTGACGTCGAACTGCTTGCCGACTTCTTCCAGCGTGTGATCCGTGTTCATGTCTATGCCGAAACGCATGCGCAGCACCTTGGCTTCGCGCGGCGTCAGGCCTTCGAGCACCTCACGCGTCGCGCGGCACAAACCTTCGAAGGTGGCGGAGTCGACCGGCGCCTGGATGTTCTGATCTTCGATGAAGTCGCCGAGATGGGAATCCTCGTCGTCGCCGATCGGGGTTTCCATCGAGATCGGTTCTTTCGCGATCTTCAGCACCTTGCGGATCTTGTCTTCCGGCATTTCCATGCGCTGCGCCAGCTCTTCCGGCGTCGGCTCGCGGCCCTTCTCCTGCAGGATCTGGCGCGAGATGCGATTGAGCTTGTTGATCGTTTCGATCATGTGCACGGGGATGCGGATGGTGCGCGCCTGGTCGGCGATCGAACGGGTAATCGCCTGGCGGATCCACCATGTCGCGTACGTCGAAAACTTGTAACCGCGACGGTATTCGAACTTGTCCACCGCCTTCATCAGGCCGATGTTGCCCTCCTGAATCAGGTCCAGGAACAAAAGGCCGCGGTTCGTGTACTTCTTCGCGATCGAGATCACGAGGCGCAGGTTTGCCTCGACCATTTCTTTCTTCGCGCGGCGGGCTTTCGCTTCGCCGATCGACATGCGGCGGTTGATGTCCTTGATTTCGGCAATCGTGACGCCAGCCGTTTCTTCAGTCTGCGCAAGCCGTGCCTGCGCGGCTTCGATGTCGCCCATCCGCTCCTTGATGGCGGCGGCGTGCGGCTTCTTCTGCTTGACGAGGGTCTTCAGCCAGTCCGGCTTCGACTCCGCATCAACGAATACGGCTAGGAAATCCTTGCGCGGCATCCGGCACTGCTTGACGCAGATGTCCATGATGCCCTTTTCCTGCTGGCGGATTTCGTCGACGACGGCGCGCACGATGTTGCCGAGTTGTTCGGAGACACGCGGAATGAGTTTGAATTCGAGAAACTTTTCCTGCAGATCCTTGCGCGCCTGGTCGGTGCGCGCATGCGCGCGGCCGTTCTTCTTCGCCGTTGCCTGCAGCTTCTTGAACAGCCGACGATATTCCTCGAAGCGCGCACGCACTTCTTCCGGATCGAGCTGATTCGGAATCGGGTCAGTCGTTTCTTCGGTGTTTTCTTCTTCTTCGGTGCCGGCAACGGCCTCGACGATTTCGACGATCTCGACCTCAGGCGGCACTTCGGTGGTTTCTTCATTGAAGTTGATGAAGCCACTGATGAGGTCGGTGATCTTGATCTCACTGCGGTCGGCGCGGTCGTACTCGGACAGGAAGTGTTCGGACACCGCCGGGAAATCAGCCAGCGCGCACAGCACCTGATTTAGGCCGTCCTCGATCCGCTTCGCAATCTTGATTTCGCCCTCGCGGGTCAGCAGGTCGACGGTACCCATCTCACGCATGTACATGCGTACCGGGTCCGTGGTGCGGCCGAATTCAGTGTCGACCGCGGCGATCGCGGCGGCCGCTTCCTCGGCGGCTTCTTCATCGACATCGGTTTCGGTCATGAGCAGCGCATCGACATCCGGCGCCGTTTCGTGCACCGTGATTCCCATGTCGTTGATCATGTTGATGATGTCTTCGATCTGTTCGGGATCGACGATATCGTCTGGCAGGTGGTCATTGACCTCGTGATAGGTCAGAAAGCCCTGCTCCTTGCCTTTCGCGATCAGCCGCTTGAGTTGCGACTGTTCGTCGTTGGATTCCAGTTCTTCTCGGGTATCCATCGTATTTAAAGTCTACCTTTGGTCGGCCGTCGGTCGTTTCAGGGGCGCGTATGGATGCCTGACGCGCGGGGCAGAGCGTCCATGCACTCGGCTTAGAGTGTAGTTCAGCGTCGATGTTTCGCCAGACGCGGCGAGGGACCGCCAATTGTAGCCCATCGGGCCGGGATTCGGCACCTCGCCGTCACTCTCTCAGCCTTCATCTTCATCGCGGGGGCCGCTGGCTGAGGTGCCAGCGGGCAGCCCGCCCATCACCCGCCGCGTGATCTCGCCGCGCCGGCTGCGTTTAAGCATCTGTTCGATCGCACCCGTGAACTCGGTCTCCCAGTGCGTTTCATCGAGCAGCAGCGGTTGGGCGAGGATACCGGCGAGCAGTGCGGCCCAGGGGCCGTCGCGGAAACTTTCGACCAGCGCGCCACTGGAGATATCGGGGCGGGCCTCGAGTCTTTCAAGCAGGGTCACCAGCAACGCCGATTCGGGATTGGTCGCGACATCGAGCGCCGGCAGCTCGCGGGCCAGTGGCGCGAGCGTGGGCTGGCGCACGAGCATCGCAATGGCGCGGGTCAGCAGGGACGGCACTTGGCGTCCGGCGCGGGCCGGCCGCGGCCGGCGTGGCGGCGGCGATGGCTCGTTGGCGACTTCCACCGTGGTGCCGGCCAGGGTCTGCAGGTGCTGGCCGAGGAGCTGACGCAGCGGGCCGGCCGGCACCTTTGAAATCAGGGGCCGGGCCAACGCGACCAGTTGCGCTCGGCCGTCGAGGCTGCTCAGGTCCGCGCGCACGCTGAGGTCGTCGAAGAGGAAGGTCGACAGTGCCGTGATCTTGTCCTTGGCGTTGAACACCGCCGCGCCTTCGGTGCGCACCAGGCTGTCCGGATCGTGACCCTGCGGCAGGAACAGGAAGCCGGCGCGGCGACCTTCCTGCAGCAGGGGCAGGGCGGTTTCGAGCGCGCGCCACGCGGCACGGCGGCCAGCGGCGTCGCCATCGAAACAGAACACGATTTCGCTGACATGGCGGTAGAGTTGTTCAATCTGCTCGCCGGTGGTCGCCGTGCCGAGCGTCGCCACCGCATGGTCGACGCCGAACTGCCCGAGCGCGACGACATCCATATAACCTTCGACGATCAGCACCCGCTCCGGGCGCTTGCCCCGACGCAGCACCTGATCGAGGCCGTAGAGCTCCTGGCGCTTGTGGAAGATCGGCGTTTCCGGGGAGTTCAGATACTTCGGCTCGCCCTCATCGATGATGCGACCGCCAAAAGCGATGCAGCGGCCACGGCGGTCGTGGATCGGGAACATCACGCGATCGCGGAAGCGGTCGTAAAAGCGGTCGTTGTCCTTTTCGACAGCGAGCCCGGCCTCGATCAGCAGTTTGCGGCGCGCGGGATCCGTCGCCAGCGCGCTGACCAACGTGTCCCAGCCGGGCGGCGCGTAGCCGATGGCGAAGCGCTTCGCGACGGCGCCGGTGAGGCCGCGGCCTTTCAGGTACTCGACCGCGCGGGCGCGGGCGGGATGCTCGCGCAGCAGGCGCGCATAGAGCAGTTGCGCTTCGTCCATCACCTGAAAGAGCCCGCTGTAGTCGGCGGCGGGTGCCACGGGGCCCGTCGTTTCGTACTGCACGTCGAGGCCCAGCATGCCGGCGAGATCCTCGACCGCCTCGACGAAGCCAAGGCCGTCGTGGTTCATCAGGAAGCCGATCGCCGAGCCGTGCGCGCCACAGCCGAAGCAGTGATAGAACTGCTTCTCCGGGCTGACCGTAAACGACGGCGATTTTTCGGCATGGAACGGGCACAAGCCCTGGAAATCACGGCCGGCCTTTTTCAGCGGCACCACGCGTTCGACGACCTCGACGATATTCGCGCGGGCCAGCAGGTCATCAATGAAGTGTTTGGCGATTTTTCCGGCCAAGCCAGCGTCCCCGGGGTCAGAACCTCATGCGGCCGTCGAGCGGCAGCGTCCGTCGATGATAATGGCTGGGCGCGTGCGCCCATACCGGCGAAGCGGGGAAGCGGGGAAGCGGGTGCGCCGGCGCTTCCGGCGCGGGGAGCTCAGCCGCCGAGTAGGGCCTTGACCTGGGCGCTGACGGCGCCGATGTCGGTGCGGCCGATGAGATGCGGCTTCAATTCGGCCATCACTTTGCCCATGTCCTTGATCGTCGGTGCCTCGAGGCGGGCGATCGCGGCGGTGACCAGGGCTTCGATTTCTGCGGCGCCGAGCGGTGCCGGCAGATAAGTTTCGACGATGGCCAGTTCCTCGCGCTCCTTCGAGGCCAGATCCTCGCGCTGGGCGGCTCCGAACTGGCTGATGGAGTCGCGCCGCTGATTCGCGAGTTTGGTCAGGATCGCGATGACCGCCGTGTCGTCGAGGTCCAGCCGGGTGTCGATTTCCTGCTGTTTGACGGCGGCAAGCATGAAGCGGAGGGTCCCCAGGCGCAATTTCTCACCCGCCTTCATGGCGGTTTTCACGTCTTCCGTGAGGCGATTTTTCAGCAGGGACGGCATGGGGGCCTGGCGCCGGCCGAGGCCGGCACTCCGAGCTGTCAGTACGCGCGGACCCGGCGGGCGAGCTGTCGCGCGGCCTTCTTCTGCCAGCGCTTCACTGCTGCAGCGGCCTTGCGCTTACGTTCCTGCGTCGGCTTTTCGTAATATTCGCGCTTGTGGACTTCGGCCAGCACACCGGCTTTTTCGCAGGCGCGCTTGAAGCGGCGCATGGCGACGTCGAAGGGCTCGTTTTCGCGGATTCGCACGGAGGGCATAGACTGGGCTTCTCGGTTGGTTGGGCTGAAATCATTTGGCGTTAACCTGCGGATCCTAACGACCAGCCCCCACCTTGTCCACCCTGGGAAAAGCAGCCATGCGCGTATTGGGTATCGAGACCTCCTGCGACGAAACCGGCGTCGCCATTTACGATGGCACGCGCGGGCTGCTGGCACATGCGCTATTTAGCCAGATCGAGATGCACCAGGCCTACGGCGGCGTGGTGCCAGAACTCGCCTCGCGCGATCACGTGCGGCGGACTTTACCCTTAATGAACAGTGTCCTGGCGGAATCCGGCCTCACCCTGGCGGATCTCGACGGCATCGCCTACACCGCCGGCCCCGGCCTCATCGGGGCGCTGCTGGTGGGGGCCAGCGTGGCCCACGGGCTGGCCTTCGGGCTCGGCATCCCGGCGGTCGGGGTACATCATATGGAAGCCCATCTGCTGGCCCCGATGCTCGAAGCGTCGCCGCCGGCTTTCCCGTTTCTCGCCCTGCTCGTGTCGGGCGGCCATAGCTTGCTGGTCGACGTGGCCGGTCTCGGCCGGTACACGGTGCTCGGCGAATCGCTCGATGACGCGGCCGGCGAGGCCTTCGACAAGGCCGCCAAACTGCTGGGTCTCGGCTATCCCGGCGGCCCCGCCATCGAGCGGCTTGCCGCAGGCGGCCGGTCTGGGCGCTTCCGGTTTCCGCGCCCGATGACCGATCGTCCCGGCCTCGACTTCAGCTTCAGTGGCCTCAAAACTTATACCGCCACGACCGTCCGCGCGCACGCCGCGGAGCCCGCAGCCGCCGCCGACATCGCGCTCGCGTTTTCGGAGGCGGTGGTCGACACCTTCGTCATCAAATGCCGCCGCGCGCTGCGTCAGAGCGGGCGGCACACGCTGGTGGTGGCGGGTGGCGTCAGCGCGAATCGCATGCTGCGCGCCGGGCTCGATGCACTTGGGCTGGAAACCGGGGTGAAGGTTTACTATCCGGCGCAGCAATTCTGTACCGACAATGGCGCGATGGTGGCCTACGCAGGTTATCTGCGGCTCGCGGCCGGTGAAACGGCGAGCGAGGCGTACGCGGTCCGCCCACGCTGGTCACTCGCCGAACTCGGCGTGCCGGGTGCGGCGGCATAGACAGTGAGCAGGCTGGTGAACAGTGCGTGCAGGCGCCGCCTGCCGGGCGCGGGGCCGTCGCGGGATCGCCGTTCATGCGGGGACGAGCACCGCAGACAGGCCCGCAACGCCGCAGGCAGTGGTCGCAGCCGTATTTCACCTGCCTGTCAGGCGCCTGTCTGACTTGCGACTGATCTCCTGCGCCGGTGCGAAGAGCGGGCCATTTTTCCCCGATTTCTCGTTGCATGGTGCCACCCTGCGCCTCGACATCGTGAACAACTGTCCTCTCTCGCCCACTCCGCTCGCTCAAGTCCGACAGGCGCCTAGATCTTCCTGCCACCAATCCGGCTTTCGGTGCCGTTACGCAGGCGCGCGATGTTCTCGTGATGGCGCGAGAAGATGGCGACTGCCATCACGGCGAGTGCGATGACGATCCACAGCGACTGGCCACTCACCAGCGCCACGACGGGGGAGGCGGCGCTCGCCACCAGCGCCGCCAGCGAGGAGTAACGCGTGATGGCTGCGGTGGCGAGCCAGATCGCTGCAAAGCTTGCGCCGAGCCACAGCGACATGCCGAACAGCACCCCTATGTACGTGGCGACGCCCTTGCCGCCGCGAAAATTGAAGAACACCGGATACAGATGGCCCAGGAAGGCGCCGAGGCCGGCGAGCGCAACCGCCAGCGGTGAGAGCCCCAGCAGTTTGGCTGCCAGCACGGGTAACAGACCTTTGGCGACATCGCCGGCGAGGGTTGCCGCAGCGGCTCCGCGGCCGTGCGCGCGCAGGACATTGGTGGCACCGGGATTGCCTGAACCGGTCGTGCGCGGATCGTCCTTGCCGAGCAGCCTGCAGATCAGGATGGCAGAAGAGACCGAACCGAGCAGATACCCGATGACGGCGAAGGCGAGTGCGCTCAGCATCCGGGTATTGGAATCGATGCAATCCGGTGGATCAAGTCCGATTCGCTTTATACTGCGGCGCAGATCAATCCTGCGACGACCAACATGCCAGTGACGCAGACTTCTCCGCCGGGCGCGATGGACATTGTTTTCCTGCACGATCTGAAAGTCGACGCGGTGATCGGTCTCTGGGACTGGGAGCGCCAGTTCAAACAGACACTGCACATCGATGTTGATCTCGGCACCGATATCAGCGCGGCAGGCAAGAGCGATTTGATCGACGACACCGTCGATTACAAAGCCGTCACCAAGCGCATCTTGCACATTACTGAAACCGGCGGTTTTCTCCTCGTGGAAGCGCTGGCCGAAGCGATCGCCGCGGCCATTCTCAATGAGTTCAAGGTCACGTGGCTGCGCCTGCGGATTAACAAGAAGTCGGCGGTGCGCCAGGCGCGTGACGTCGGCGTGATGATTGAACGCGCGCGCCGGACCGGCTGAGTCGCGCATGGCGCGGGCTTACATCAGTATCGGCAGCAATATCGCGCCGGCCGCCAACGTGCTGGCGGCGCTCGAATTGCTTGCCGGCAATTTCGGCCCGTTGCGGTGTTCCGGTGTGTACCGCACGCCCGCCGTCGGCTTCGACGGCGAGGATTTCCTGAACATGGTCGTTGGCATCGACACCGCGTTGCCGCCCCTCGCGCTCGCGCAGCGTCTGCGCGAATTCGAGGATCTCTGCGGGCGAGTCCGAGGCGGCGCACGCTTTGCTGCGCGCACCCTCGATCTCGACGTGCTGACGTACGCGTCTGAGGTGCTCGACAGCGCGACGCTGAAGCTGCCGCGGCAGGAGATCACCGAACAGGCCTTCGTGCTCGGGCCGCTGGCGGAGATCGCCGGCCACGAACGGCATCCGGTGCTCGGCCGCGCGTATGCCGAACTCTGGCAGGCCATGCGGGCGACGACACCGCCGCTCATGCGCGTGCCGCTCCCCGGCCTCGACGACATTCCGCAATTGCCCCCAGCGGGCGAAGGACGCTGACGCTCATGCTCACCGCGCATCATCGGTTCACTCGCCTGTGCTGCACCCTGCTGTGTGTGCTGACGCTCGCCGGCTGCTCGCTTGTCAAGGGGCCGGCCGCCGAACGGCGCGACAAGGCCTTCGTGCAGGCGATCGAAACCTACCGCAAGCTGATCCGCTGGGGCTACTTCGAGCAGGCGATGCAGTATCAGAAGGGGCGCGACGAGCCGCTGCTGGCGCCGAACCTCGCGGACTATGCCGGTTACAAGATCACGGGTTACGACGTCGGCGAGCAGGTCCTGGGTAACGACGGCGACGAGGCGCGCGTGATTACGCAAATCGAATTCTTCGAGACCGACTCACGTGTCGCCGGTTTGGTGCGGGACGAGCAGTTGTGGTGGTATGACAAAGAGGCTGGGCGCTGGTACATCGGCTCCCCGCTGCCCGTGCTGCAGGTGGGGCCGATGGTGCGGGAAATCAGTCGTTGAGGCTGCGCCCGCCGTCGACGGCGATGATCTGACCGGTGACGAAGCGCGCGCGCAGCAGGTAGCTCACGGCCTGTGCGATGTCGGCGGGGTCGCCACAGCGGCCCAGCGGCGTGCGTTCGAGTAACGCCTGCCGGGCCTCGGCCGAGGCCGCCTCCGGCCACAGGATCGCGCCCGGGGCCACGCCGTTCACGCGCACTGCCGGCGCGAGTTCGCGCGCCAGCGCACGGGTCAGGCCAACCAGCCCGGCCTTGGCCGAACAGTAGATCACGAAGCCCGCTTTCGGCCGCTCGGCGTAGATGTCCGTGACGTTGACGATGCCGCCCTCGCCGGCGGCGAGCAGCGGTGCCGCGGCCTGTGCCAGCAGGAACGGCGCGCGCAGATTCACGTCCATCGTCTGCGACCAATCCTCGATGCTTGCAGTCGCCAGCGCCGCCGGCTGGTACACCGCGGCATTGTTGATCAGCGCATCCAGCCTGCCCCAATGCATCGCGACGGCGGCGACGAGCGGTGACGGCGCGGCGTCGTCACGCAGGTCGGCCGGGAAGGTGACTGCGGAATCCGTGCGCAGCGCATTGAGTCGCGCGGCAAGCGCCCCAGCTTCGGTGACCGAATGCTGGCAATGGATCGCTACGCGATAGCCTTCGGCGTGCAATTGCGTGGCGATGGCAGCGCCCAGTCGCCGCGCGCCGCCAGTGATGAGAGCGACTTTATCCATCGGTTTGCTTACGATGCGGCGCGGTGATGTGATCACCGCTGAGGAGCAGTCATGGAATCGCGAACGAGATTACCCGATCCTAGCGCTGAAGAGTTAGCCCACGCCGGACAGCTGCGTGAACGCATCGTGCCGGCAATCGCGGCGGCCGGCGGGCAGCTGTCGTTTGAAACCTTCATGGATCTGGCGCTGTTTGCGCCCGGGCTGGGCTACTACGTGGCCGGCGCGCGCAAGTTCGGCCGCGACGGCGATTTCGTCACCGCGCCCGAGATCTCGACACTCTTCGGCGCGAGTCTGGCCCGCCAGTGCGCGGAGGTGCTCGCGCGTACGGGCGGTTCGATCATCGAGTTCGGTGGCGGCACCGGGCGTCTGGCTGCGAGTCTGCTGGCTGAACTCGCGCGCGCCGCAGCGCTGCCGGCGGCTTATTACATCGTCGAGCTGAGCCCTGAACTGCGTGAACGGCAGCAGCAGACACTGCGTGATCTCGCGCCGGGTGTCGTCAAGTGCGTGCACTGGCTGCACGATGCGCCGGCCACCCCGGTCCATGGGGTGGTAATCGCGAACGAAGTGCTGGACTCCCTGCCCGTGCGCGTGTTCGAGCGGCAGGGCGGGCGCACGCTGGAGCGCGGGGTGGGCCTGGACGCACAGGCGCAACTGCAATGGGTCCACTGGCCGGCCGACCCGACGCTCATGGCCGCCGTCGAACGCTGTTTCGACTCCGCACCGCCGCCGGCTGCTTACGTGTCGGAGATCAACGCGCGGCAATCGGTCTGGCTCGCCGACCTCCCGCGCTTCCTGCGCAAGGGCGTGGCACTGCTCGTCGATTACGGCGATCCGCGGCACGAGCGCTATCACGCCAGCCGCGACGCCGGCAGCCTGCGCTGCTATTGGCGTCATCGCGTCCACGACAACCCCCTGCTGTATCCCGGCCTGCAGGACATCACGGCATCGGTTGATTTCACCGCGGTCGGCGAAGACGCGCTGGCCGCCGGTTTCGAGGTGCTGGGGTTTGCGAGCCAGGCGAATTTCCTGCTCGCCTGCGGCATCGAAGACCTGTTGCAGGCTCAACTCGCCGACGCTGCGGCGCACGCACGGCTGGCGCTCGAGGCACGCATCCTGTTGCTGCCGAGCGAAATGGGGACGCGCTGCAAGGTCATCGCCCTCGGGCGCGACTATGCGCACCCACTGCGCGGCTTCGGCCCGCGCAATGAAAAGCATCGCCTGTGAAGCCCGGCAACTTCATCCAGGCCTCACAGTCGAACGCTACGCTCCACCCATCGGAACTACTCACATGACGCTACGCGCGCTGCTCTTCCTGTTGAATCTGGCCGGCGCGCCGGCGCTGGCGGCCGACCAGCCAGCCGGCACCGAACCCGGCCCGGGCCAGGCCGTCGCCACTTTTGCCGGCGGCTGCTTCTGGTGCATGGAGCCGCCCTTCGATGCGCTCGACGGGGTAGTCGCAACCATCTCGGGCTACACGGGGGGGGCGGTGCCGGACCCTTCTTACGAACAGGTGTCAGCCGGCGGCACCGGCCATGCCGAAGCGCTGCGCGTCGTCTACGAGCCGGCCCGGATCAGCTACGCACGCCTGCTTGAGGTGTTCTGGCGCAACATCGACCCGGTCACCGCCAACCGCCAGTTCTGCGACGGCGGTGAGCAATACCGCTCGGCGATCTTCGTCCACGATGACGAGCAGGTCCGCGCCGCCAACGTGAGTCTCGAGGCGCTGAGTGCCAGCGGCCGTCTGCCGGGTCCCATCGTCACGGAGATCGCGAAAGCGTCTGCTTTCTATGCGGCCGAGGACTACCACCAGGACTATTACCGGAAGAATCCGGTGCGCTATCAGTTCTACCGCTTCAACTGCGGACGCGACGAGCGGCTCACCGAGCTCTGGGGATCTTCAGCGCATTAAGCGCTTTGCCGCCGCACAGCTACAGATTCGACGCGCGCAGCCGAATTCTCCTATGCTCCCCAAGGCGCGGGACCAGGCAGGTCCAACGGGAATATCGGCTTCCGTAACAGGCACGGGCACAGCGGCCATGGCAAATTCGACTTCAGATCCCGTACTGTCGCAGCAAGTGATCATGTTTGCCGACATCGTCGGCAGCACGTCGCTGTACGAGACCATCGGCGACGCGGCAGCGCGAGAACTGATCGGCGCGTCCATGACGCGCATGATCGAGATCACCGGGCACCATCAGGGCCGAGTCACCGCCGAGCTGGGTGACGAGATCATGTGTTTCTTCTTTGAACCCGCCGACGCTGCGGCCGCGGCCTGCGAACTGCACGTGCGGATCGGCGAGGAATTTCCGGGCGACGATCGTCAACCCGCGCTGAAACTCCGGATCGGCCTGCATTACGGCAGCGTCGTCGGCGTCAAGGACGACCTGATGAGCGAAACCGCCAAGATCGCCCACTGGGCAGCGCGCAATGCCAAAAGCGAACAGACGCTCGCCACGGTACCGGTCATCGATGCGCTGCCGCGCATCTATCGCGCGATCTCGCGCTACGTTGATGACGAAACCTGGAATTTCGTGTCCTTCGAGCACGTCGCGCTGTATGAAATCATCTGGGATGTTGAGGCGATTACCGCCGCATCGGCCGAAAAAGCCAAATCGGACGAGCGACGCTACGAACTGGTGAGCTTTGCGGTCGGCGGTGATGCCGTGGCGGTGAGCGCCGAGCGGCCGGTGATCTCGATCGGGCGCGGGACGCAGAACGATTTGACGGTCAAGAATGATCTGGTGTCGCGCCAGCATTTTACGGCGCAGTTCAGCCGCGGGCGCTGCTCGATCACCGACAAGAGCACCAACGGCACCTTTGTGCTGCCGGCCGGCGGTGGCCGGCACGAGGTGCGGCGCGACACCTTCCCGTTGATTGGCAGCGGCGTGATCGTGCTCGGCTCCCCTCAGCAGCAGGGTGATGTGGTCTCGATTCAGTACGTCTGCAAGTAGCCGCGTCCGTCAGTCCGGGCAAGCCGCCTTCAGGGCGGCAATCCGAGCCTCTCGCAACAGTGCCCTGATCTTCGGCCCGGCGCCATGTTGCGCTACCAGCGCCGCCACTTCGACCGCGCGTGTAATCACCAGCGCCGCCCGCAGGCGCGCCGCCTGGGGGTAGGGCCGGTCTTCAAGGCCGGACCGGCCGCGTGCATCGCATTCGCAGGCCAGCAGCAGTTCCTCGAAGCGCTCGGGCCGGCGATAGGCATCGATTTTGTCGAACAGATCGACCATCGTGCTGACGCGCAGTTCGAGTGCACGATGCACGTTCGTATGGTGTCGTGCGACGAGGACCGCGAGTTCGCGATAAGCCTGCGGCACCCGCAGGCGATCGCATAAACCATCCAGCAGGTGCACGCTGCGCTCTTCGTGACCGATATGCTGCGGCAGCAGCGCCGTCGGCGTGGTCGCCTTGCCGAGATCGTGCGTCAGTAGCGCAAAACGCACGCATGTATTCGCACCCGCCTCAGTGGCCTGCATCAGACACAGCAACAGGTGCGCGCCGCAGTCGATCTCGGGATGATGCTGCGCGGGTTGCGGCACGCCGAACAGCGCGTCGACTTCCGGCAGGACGACGCGCAACGCGCCACAGTCGCGCAGCACCTCGAAGAAGCGCTGTGGATGCGCTTCACCGAGCGCACGCTCGAGTTCGCGCCACACGCGTTCCGGTGTCAGCGTCGCGAGTTCGCCCGAGTCGGTGATCGCGCGCAGCAGCACACGGGTTTCCGGCGCCACCAGGAAGTCGAAGCGTGCAGCGAAACGTGCTACGCGCAGCGCGCGCAGGGGATCCTCGGCGAATGCCGCCGTGACATGGCGCAGCAGCCCTTGCCTGAGATCCGCGTGACCGCCATACGGATCGACCACGGTGCCGTCGGCTGCTTCGGCCATGGCGTTGATCGTCAGATCGCGGCGCGCGAGATCCTGTGCCAGGGTGACGCTGCGGGCGGCATCGACCGTGAAGCCGGTGTATCCGCTGCCCTGCTTGCGCTCGGTGCGCGCGAGCGCATATTCCTCCTGCGTGTCCGGATGCAGGAATACCGGGAAGTCCTTGCCGACGCGCCGGTAGCCGAGCGCGAGCATTTCCTCTTCCGACGCGCCGACGACCACCCAGTCGCAGTCGACCATCGGCAGCCCCAGCAGCCGATCGCGAACGGCCCCGCCCACCCGGTAGATTTTCATCGCGACGTCCGGCGCGGCACGCCGCCGGCTCAGCGACCGGCGCGCCGGCGCAGCAGGTCGTAGCGCATGCGCTCGCCGCCGCGCTGCAGACAGGTCTCGATGACCGCTTCGACGGCGACCGGCGCGATGCCGAATGCGTCGAGCCCATTGGGGCCGCTCAGGACGCTGTCCTGCGTTGCCGAGCGGAAGTTGTCGCGTGAGAACGGCTTACCCGGCAGATGTTCGAAGATTTCGGCCTGGACTCGCGAGGCCAGTAAGCCGAGCGGCACGATGAGCCGTTTACGCCCGGTCACGCGCACGACGAGTTGTACGATCTCCGCGAGCGTCATCACTGCCGGTCCACCGAGATCGTAGGATTGGCCGACGCTGCGGCGATCGCCCAGCGCGCGAACGAAGGCTTCGGCGACATTCCCGACATAGACCGGCTGGAAGCGGCTGGCAGCACAGGCAAGCGGGAGCACGGGCGCGAATCTCAGCAAGGCATCGAAGCGACAGAACAGACCATCCCCCGGCCCGAACACGACAGATGGCCGGAAGATGGTTGTCGCCAGACTGGCCGATGCCGCGCGCACGAGACGCTCGGCTTCACCTTTCGTGCGCAGGTAGTGACTGGCCGCGACTGGCGCCGCATTTAGCGCGCTCATATGCAGGTAGCGCGCCACGCCGGCATTGCTGCAGGCGGCAAGTGCGGTGCGCGTCAGGTCGACATGTGCGCGCTGGAAGCCGCTGCCATTGTCACCGCGCTCGTTGAGAATGCCGACCAGATTGATTACCGCATCGCAATCCGCGATGGCCGCTGTGAGCGCGGCCTGATCGTAAGGATTGCACTCGACGCAGCTAGCCCCCGGCAGGGACCAGCTGGCACGGGCGCCTTCGCGCGAGCGCGTGACGATCTGCTGGCTGATGCCGGCGCGATCGAGATGTTCGCTGATGCTGCGGCCGATGAAACCGCTACCGCCGATCAGGGCGACCCGGCGTAGTTGCCTGCTCATGATATGACGCTCCGTAGTGGGGGGGCGGTCAGCAGTGGCTGCCGTTCGCGCCGGCGCGCGTGAGCTTGGCCAGCCTGCTCGAGAGGGGCGTCATGGATTCGCCCATTCGATGCTCGTAGATCGCAGCATAGAACAACGCGCGCCTGACATAGCCTTCGGTTTCCGTGAATGGGATCAGTTCCACCCAGACATCGGGCGGCGCACAGCTGTCTTTGGCCAGCCAGGATCTCACGCGGCCGGGGCCGGCGTTGTAGGCCGCGGCCGCCAGCGGAAAGCTACCGCCGAACTGACGCATCACGCGGCGCAGATACTCCGAGCCCAGCACGATGTTCTTTTCCGGGCTCAAGAGCTCTTTCGGACTGCGCCAGGCCAGGCCGAGATGTCGCGCGGTTTCTTCGGCGGTACCCGGCAGCAGCTGCATTAAACCCAGCGCCCCTGCGACCGAGCGTGCGTCGACGACGAAGGCGCTTTCACCGCGAATGATGCTGTAGACAAGGGCTGGTGGCATGCTGCGCCGCTTGGCGGCCGCCCGCACGGCGCTTTCGTACAGCAAAGGAAAGCGCAGTTCGAGGTCATCATAGGATTGCACGGCGCCGAGCGCGATGATCGCACGGTCGTACCAGCCCCATTCGTGCGCCAGCTGGGCGGCCACTTCGACCTCGCGCTTGGGCAGGCGTGTGATCACCCATTGCCATTCCTGGTGAGCCTGCGTGCGCAAGCCCAGCCGATAGAACTCGCGCGCCCGGGCGACGCCCGGATTCTTGCCGATGCGGGTGCGCTCCCCGGCACTCGGCGCCACCGCCTGATGGCCCAGAGAGTAGTCGACGCCGAGCGCGTCGCTGGCGAGGAAGCCGTAGTAATCGCGCTCGCCGGCCACGGTGCGAAAGGCGTCTGCCGCCGCCGGATTTTCCTGTTCGGCGAGCGCCCGCGCATGCCAGTAACGCCAGCGCAGGACATTGGCCGGTGTGACCGCTGGCTGCGCAGTCCAGGCCTCGAGGCGGGCCCAGTCTCGCGTCTGCAGCGCTTCGCGGATGCGCAGGCGCTCAACGGTGGCATCGACGCCGCTGGCCGGCACGTTCGCGAGCATCGCGCGCCGCTCGGGGTGCTGGCCGGCGACGGCGCCCAATGCAATCGCACGCAGCACAACGCCAGCTTCGCGTTCTTTGAAGTGGTAGCGGGCACGCGCCTCACGCCACAGGATCTGCGTGCGCCCGGGGTCCTTGCCGGCCAGTGTCACGAGGCCGAGGCCGACCGCCGCGCGGGCGCGCGGCGAGTCCGTGCGCAGGGACGGCTGCAGCAGCACCTGCGCGGGCTGGGCAGCTGCCTGCGTCACGACTTGGTCAAAGTTGCCGGCCGAACTCGTAAAACGGCGCAACAGGAAGTTTGCGAGCTGGCTGCGATTCTCGGCCAGCGCGAGCCACACCCGCTTCAGCACGAGGTCCTCCGGCAGCGCGCTGCGGCCGCGCAGATGATCGAACACCGGATCACAGGCGGCGATCTGTGACTTGCCGACGAGCCACAGCTGTTCGACCTCCGGCGTGACAGCGTTCAGCTGGCCCATCGCGAGTTGCGCGCGCAAGGCGAGGCAGCCGAGTGTCGGGTCAGCCGTTTTCGCGGCGAAACGCGCCAGCAGCGGCCATTGATGCAGCTGACCGAGCTGCCGCAGCCACTCGCCACGCAGGCGCTCGCCCAGATAGGTGCCGGCCTCGGCGTTCAGAAACGCCTCAACCTGTGCGACAGGCAGCGCTGACAGTCGTTGCCGCAGCGACAGGTAGGTCAGATAGGGATACAGCGGGTAAAGTTCGAGTCCGCGCGCCATCACAAGTGCGCCGGCGCGCCCGGCGAGCGCCGCGTCGTAGGCTGGCCGGAAACGCGTTCTGTCAGCCACGGGTTCGCCCGCACGCGCGGGGACCGTGCAGGTCAGCAGTAGAACGGACAGTATGAGAAACTTCATGACGGGCACCCGAATTGTCGCCACTGTCCGGCATTGACGCAACGACTGCCGGCGGCGCAGGAGCAAGAAACTTGAGGACAGACGAACAACGCGACACCGATGCGGCGACACTCGCACGCGTGATCGCGGCACGCCGCACGATACACGACTTCACCGCCGACAAACCGCCGCGCGACTGTGTGCTGGCGGCACTCGACGGCGCGCGCTGGGCGCCAAATCATCACCGCACCGAGCCGTGGCGATTCTATCTGCCGGGTGCCGCAGCGGCGGCGCGGATCGTCGAACTCAATACCGAACTAGTGCGCGCCAAGAGCGGGGACGCGGCGGCCGCGAACAAGCGTGAGCGCTGGCTTGTGCTGCCGGGCTGGCTGGTCGTGACCTGTCAGCGCAGCGACAATCCGGACCGCGAACGCGAAGACTATGCCGCGTGCTGCTGCGCCGTGCAGAACTTTGCGTTGCAGTTGTGGGCAGCTGGTCTTGGCACGAAATGGTCGACCGGCAAGGTCACGCGCGATCCGCGATTCTTCGCGGCCATCGATGCCGATGTCACGCGCGAGTTCTGCGTGGGCCTCATCTGGTTTGGTTATCCAGCAGCAGTGCCGGTGCAGGCGCGGCGGCCGCTGGCCGATGTGCTGCGCGACGTCGACTGACGCCGTGCGGCTGCGGCAGTCGACGTTGACGGTGCCGACGCGCGGTCGCGGCACGAGCGATATCACCGCGCTGGTCGACGCGGTCGTGCGCGACACCGGCATCCGGACAGGTTTATGTCATCTGTTCCTGCAGCATACGAGCGCCTCGCTAGTGATCGCAGAGAACGCGGATCCGACGGTGCGCGAGGATCTCGAACGCTTCATGGCCAGGCTCGCGCCGGATGGCGACCCGCTGTTTCGCCATCAGGACGAAGGGCCGGACGACATGCCGGCGCACATCCGAAGCGTGCTGACGAACGTAGGTTTGTCGCTGCCGGTGCATGCTGGACGCTGCGCCCTCGGCACCTGGCAGGGCATCTATCTGTGGGAACACCGGCACGCGGCACAGCGCCGGACCCTCATCATCTCGGTACAGGGTGAAACATCCCATCAGGAGTGAGCATGGCTACTGCACGTTGGAATGGTGTCGTCCTCGCGGAGTCGAACGCCACACAGGTCGTTGAGGGCAATCACTACTTCCCGCCCGAAGCGCTCCGCCGTGAACATGTACGGCCCAGCGACACGCACAGCGTGTGCGGCTGGAAAGGGACCGCCAGCTACTACGACGTCGTCGTCGGCGATGCGGTCAACAAGGACGCCTGCTGGTATTACCCGGCGTGCAAGCCGGAGGCGAAGCAAATCGAGGGTTACGTCGCGTTCTGGCGTGGTGTTGAAGTGACGGCCTGAGCGCTGGCAAGTCGGCCTGCCGGGGCGGGGGAGGCCAGGCCTCAGAGATCCGCGCCCAGCTTTTTCGCCCGCTCGGCGACATCGGCGGCCGGTGCGGTGTCGAAGGCGCCGGCCATCTCCGGCCAGCCCTGGCAATGGCGCAGGGCGAGGGCCGTCAGCGCGTCGAGGTGATCGCTGCGTGCGTTCAGGGCCGGAATGTAGTGCAGGGCCGAGCCGCCAAGCGCCATGAAGGCATCGTTGTTCTGGACGCCGATTTCTTCAAGCGTTTCGAGGCAGTCGGCCGCGAAGCCCGGGCACACCACATCCACGTTCTTCACGCCGTCACGCGCCAGCGACGCCAGCGTGTGATCGGTGTAGGGCTGCAGCCAGGGTTCACGGCCGAATCGGGACTGGAACGTCAGCAGCCATTCATCCGGCCCGAGGCCGAGCGCGTCCGCCAGCAAGCGGCCCGTCGCCTGGCATTGGCAGTAGTAAGGGTCGCCAGCGAGAAAATAGGAGCGCGGGATACCGTGAAACGACATCAGCAGACGCTGGCCGCGACCATGCGCGGCCCAGTGCTCGCGCACGGAGGCCGCCAGCGCAGCGATGAAGGCCGGATCGGCATGATAGTCGTTGATGGTGCGGATCTCGGGTACCCATCGCCATCGCATCAGTTCACGGCTGACGGCGTCGAGCACGGAGGCCGTTGACGGCGCCGAATACTGCGGATAGAGCGGCAGCACAAGGACCCGCCGCACATTGGCCCGCGCGAGTTCGCGCATCGCGCTCGCGATCGATGGGGCGCCGTAGCGCATGCCCAGGGCCACCGCGACGCCGCCGGGGACCCGGGCGGCCAGCCGCGCGGCGAGGCCGTCGCGCTGGGCCTTCGAATGCAGCATCAGCGGCGAACCGTCCGCGGTCCAGATTTTCTGGTAAGCATGGGCCGAGCGCCGCGGCCGCACGTTCAGAATGATGCCGTGGAGCAGCGGCAGCCACAGCAACCGCGGCAGTTCGACGATGCGCGGATCGGCGAGAAATTCGGCGAGATAACGCCGCACCGCGCCGGTGGTCGGTGCGGCAGGCGTGCCGAGATTGCAGACGAGCACACCCAGCGGCGTCGATGCGCCGTGCTTGAACTCGGGAGTGCCCAGATAAGGTGTCATGTTCGTCATACTCCGCGTCGACGCCCCGGGCGCCCACGGCGCGCGAGCGCAACTGCGCTAGGATCGATCCCTCGAATCTTATCAGGGCTCAGGCGCATGCTGGTCAAACATTCGGATGATTGTGTGCCGTTCGTGGCGGTCGACGGCTGCGTGATCCGTGAGCTGCTGCACCCGGCGCACGGCGACTGCGAGCTGCCGTACTCGCTGGCGATCGCGGAAGTGGCGGTGGCCGGGTCGACGTTTCCCCATCGCCTCGATCGCACTGAGGTCTATTTCGTGCTCGAAGGCCGTGGCCGGCTGCACGTCGACGAACGCACAGCGGAGCTGCAGCGGGGGGCCGCGGCGCTGATCCCGGCCGGCAGCACGCAGTGGATAGCAAACATCGGCGATGAAGTGCTGCGCTTTGCGGTGCTCGTCAGCCCGCCGTGGGCCGCTGATGGTGACGAGCGCGTGCCAGGATCGCCCTAGATCCGGCGCAGAATGGCCGCCACCGGTTCGCGCAGCGCACGCACGATCGCGAACACACCGACGCCGACTATCCCGCTGACGCCAATCGCGATGCCGCTGACGAACAGCAGCGGTTGGAAACCGTAGTCGACATGCATCACCCGCGTCGCGAGCAGCCAGCCCGTCAGCCACGCGCCGGCGGCGCCGATGAGCCCGGCGCAGACGCCGAGCGCCGTGAACTCGGCGGCGATGGCCCGCGCGATGAGCTGCCGTGAGGCGCCGAGGGTCTTCATGATGGTGGCGTCATAGAGCCGCTCGGCCTGGGTTGCCTGCAAGGCGGCGAACAGCACCACGAGCCCGGCGGCGAGGGTGAACATGAACACGAATTCCACCGCCCCGGTGGCCCGCGTCATGATGCCGCGGATTTGGGTCAGCAGCGCGCCGACGTCGATTGCCGTCACACTGGGGAACTGGGCGACGAGCGCCGACAGCAGCGTGCTGTCGCGCGGTGGCAGCTTGAAACTCGTGATGTAGGTCGCCGGCTGAGCCGCGAGCAGCGATGGGGGCGCGAGCACAAAGAAATTCGCCTGCAGGGTGTCCCAGTTCACCTCGCGCAGGCTGGTCACGCGGGCCTCGACCTCGCGCTCGGCAATGCTGAAGCGCAGGGTGTCGCCGAGCTGGATGCCGAGGGTTCTGGCGATTTCGACCTCGACCGAGAACTGCGGGCCGGCGTCGCCCTGCCAGAACGCACCGGCGGTGACGCGGTTGTCGGCTTTCAGCGCCGTGGCCGACGACAGATTGAACTCGCGGTCCGCGAGCCGTCGCGCGCGTGGGTCCTCATAGGCGTCCGGGTCGACCGGTTTACCGGCGATCGCGAGCAGGCGCCCGCGGTACATCGGATAGAACTGCGTGCCGGGGACACCGCGTGCATCGAGAAAGGTCTGCAAGGGGGGGACTTCATCAGGCTGGATGTTGATCAGAAACTGATCCGGCGCGTCTGCCGGCAGCGTCGCGCGCCATTGCGACAGCAGATCCGAGCGCAGAATGCCGAGCAGCAGCAACGCCAGCACGCCGAGGCCGAGCGCGATGATCTGCCACAGGCTGTGCCGGCGCCGGCGCACGAGATTCGCGAAGCCCGCCCGCCACGCCACACTGACATGCGGCCGCAGGCGTGCAACCAGTGCAAGCATGCCGTTGCCGGCCAGTGCGAGCGCGGCGAGGGTGGCGGCAAAGCCGGCGAGCGACCACGCGGTCATGCGCCAGTCGCCGTTGCCCCAGGGCGCGAGCAGGACGATGGCGAGCATGGCATAGAGCAGGGCGGAGGCCGCCCGCCCGCGCGGCGGTTCGACCTCCGCGCGCAGAATCCGCACCGGCGGCACGTCGCGCAGCTCGAGCAGTGGCGCGAGCGCGAAGCCGGTCACGGCAACCACGCCGCCAACGATGCCCTGCACGGCCGGGCGCCAGGACGGCAGCGGCAGCGCGGCCTGGGTCCAGTCCTCGAGAACGCTGGCAAGGCCGAACTGCAGGCCGTAGCCGGCGAGTGTGCCCAGCGTCGCGGCCACGATGCCCAACAGCAGGAACTCCCCGATCAGCAGCAGCGCGAGTTGCGCACGCGTCGCGCCGAGCGTGCGCAGCAAGGCGATCGAATCGAAGCGCGAGCGCGCGAAACTGCGTGCCGCGAGCAGGATGGCGACACCGGCAAGCGTCGTCGCGACGAGCGTCGCGAGGCCAAGGAACTGGCCGGCATGGGTCATCGCGGCGCGGATTTCCGGGCGTGCATCCTCGGGCGTCTGCCAGCGCGCGTGCGGTCCGGTCGCGACAGCGCGCCGCAGGTCCGCGAGTGCTGCGCGCTCGCCTGCAAACAACAGCCCGTGCTGCACGCGGCTGCCGGGCGCTATCAGGCCCGTACCCGGGATGTCGGCGAGATTGAGCATCACGCGTGGCGCGATCGCAAAAAAGCTGCCGGCGCGATCGGGCTCGAGCACGATGAGCCTGGACGCTTTGAACTGCCTGTCGCCGATCGTGATGTCAGACCCGGGTTCGAGCCCGAGCCGCTGCAGCAGGCGCGCTTCGACCCAGGCTTCGCCGCGCGGCGGGATGCCGGCTGCCCTGACGCCGGCGCCGAACATCATATCGGTTACCAGCAACTCGCCGCGCAGCGGATAACCGTCAGTCACGGCTTTCAGTTCGACGAGCTGCAGCTGGTCGGCGTGCGTGACGACACTGCGCATCGTCAGCAGTTCAGTGGTGACAATGCCGGACGTCGCGGCGCGCGTCGTGAATTCAGAGGGAATCGCTGCGCTCGAGACCAGCGCCAGATCGGCGGCGAGCAACGCGCTCGACTGCGCCTCTAGCGCGAGCCGCACGCGGTCGGTGAAGGAGCCGACGGCGGTGATCGCGGCCACCGCGACCAGCGCCGCGAGCACGATGATGGCGCATGGCGCGCTGCGCAGGTCTCGGCGGAACAGTCGCGCGGCGAGGGCGAGGGTCGCGCCCGTGGCGAGCCGCGATGCGCCCGGCTCAGTCACGCTGAATGCGCCCGCCATGCAGGCGGATGTGCCGTCCGCAGCGCTGGGCCAGACGCTCGTCGTGCGTCACGAGCACCAGCGTCGTGCCCGCATCGTGGTTCAGGCGAAACATCAGATCGATGACCTTGCTGGCCGTGCGCTCGTCGAGATTGCCGGTTGGTTCGTCGGCGAGCAGCAAATCGGGCTGCATGCAATAGGCGCGCGCCAGCGCGACGCGCTGCTGTTCGCCGCCGGACAACTGCCGCGGGTAATGATGCAGGCGCTCGGCGAGCCCGACCCCGGCGAGCGTGGCTGCAGCACGGGAACGGGCATCGGGCGCGCCGCCGAGTTCGAGTGGCAGCATCACGTTTTCGAGCGCTGTGAATGCCGGCAGCAGGTGAAACTGCTGGAACACGAAGCCGACATGGTCGCGGCGCACGCGCGCGCGGCCGTCCTCGTCAAGGCTGCCGAGATCATGGCCGGCCAGCACGCAGCGGCCGCCGCTTGGGGTTTCGAGCCCGGCCAGCAGCGCCAGCAGCGTGGACTTGCCGGATCCCGATGCGCCGACGATCGCAACCGATTCACGGCGCTCGACCGTGAAATTGATATCATCCAGCACCGTCAACGAGCCGACAGGACTGGCGAAATTCATGGTCAGATGTTCAACAGTGAGGATGGCGTCGGGCATCGTTGCGCTGATGGCTGGTGTGCTTTGGTGCATGTCGGTTACGGCGGCCGCCCCGGTTCCGGTTCTCATGGTGCTGGGTGACAGCCTGAGCGCTGGTTACGGCCTGAAGCAGGGCGAGGCATGGCCAAACCTGCTGCAGATCCGGCTCGACAGCCTGGGCCATCCGTATTATGTGGTCAACGCGAGCATCAGCGGCGAGACCACCCGCGGCGGCCTGACCCGTCTGCCGGCGTTGCTCAAGGAACACCAGCCGGCGCTGGTGGTGATCGAACTGGGCGCCAATGACGGGCTGCGCGGACTGCCGCTCGAGGAATTCGCGGCCAACCTGCAGGCGCTCGTCGCCGCGTCGACCGCCGCCGGTGCGGCCGTCGTGGTCCTGCCGATGGAAGTACCGCCGAACTATGGCCGCGCGTACACCGAAGGCTTTCGGGCGGTGTTCCAGGCGCTGCCGGCGCGCTTCGACGGGGTATCATTGGCGCCGTTCTTTCTCGAGAACGTGGTCCTCGAGCCATCGCTGATGCAGGCGGACGGCTTGCACCCCACGGCCGCCGCTCAGCCGGAAATGCTGGATACGATCTGGCCTATCATTGAATCGAAACTGCGCCCCCCGGGCGAGGCCAAGCCATGAAGTTCTGCAGTCAATGCGGTTCGAACGCGATCATCTGGCAGGTGCCGGACGGCGACAACCGTCCGCGCCACGTGTGTCGTCAGTGCAACGAGATCTACTACCAGAATCCGAAGATAGTCGTGGGCAGCATTCCCGAATGGGACGATCGCATCCTGCTGTGTCGCCGCGCGATCGAGCCGCGTCACGGCTACTGGACCCTGCCCGCAGGCTTCATGGAAAACGGCGAAACCACGCCTGAAGCAGCCGAGCGGGAAACCCTCGAAGAAGCCAATGCCCGCGTCGAGATTCTCCATCTCTACACGGTGCTGAACATTCCGCACACCAATCAGGTGTACATGATGTTCCGCTCGCGCCTGCTCGATCTGGACTTCAGCCCGGGCAGCGAAAGCCTCGAAGTCGAACTGTTCCGCGAGGATCAGATCCCGTGGGGTGAGCTTGCGTTCCCGACTATCGAACAGACGCTGCGCCTGTTTTTCGACGATCGCCGCCGCGCCGACTACGGCGTGCACATCGGTGATATCGGCCCGAACTGGCACGACAAGCGCTTCGTGCGGCGGCGGCAGCGCGATTGACGGCGATTGCATCAGCCAACGAAAACACCAGGGGAAAATGGCGAGATTGAAATCGGTTATGACTGCCCCTGGTCCATGGTGGGCGCTCCCGATGACCCTCATCGGCTTCGACTCTGGCATTGCCGCGTACCCGAAGAAAGGACCCACGAGATGAGCGACAAGACGCTGTTCACCCGGATCATCGAGCGCGAGATCCCGGCTGACATCATTTACGAGGACGAGCACTGCATCGCCTTTCGTGACATCAATCCGCAGGCGCCGTTGCACGCGCTGGTGGTGCCGCGCAAGCCCGTCATCAACGTCGCGGAGGCGTCGCCGGGGGATGCGGACATGCTGGGGCGGCTGCTGCTCGCGGCCGCCGAGGTGGCGCGTGAGCACGGTTATAGGGACGCGTTCCGGCTGGTCGTGAACAATGGGGCGGCAGTCGGCCAGACCGTGTTCCACCTGCATGTGCACGTGCTGGCCGGGCGGGCTTTTTCATGGCCGCCGGGCTGACGGCGGCCACCCGCAAAAAGGCGGCCATTGGCCGCCCTTCTGCAGAACCTTAGCGCTTCATGGAGTCGAAGAAGTCACTGTTGTTCTTGGTGACCTTCAGACGCTCGAGCAGGAATTCCATCGCCGCAATTTCTTCCATCGGATGCAGCAATTTGCGGAGGATCCACATCTTCTGCAGTTCGTCCGGATGGGTCAGCAGTTCTTCGCGACGGGTACCCGAGCGATTGATGTTCACCGCCGGAAAAATGCGCTTCTCCGCGATCTTGCGATCGAGGTGGAGTTCCATGTTGCCAGTACCCTTGAACTCTTCGTAGATGACATCGTCCATGCGCGAGCCGGTGTCGACCAGGGCGGTCGCGATGATGGTCAGGCTGCCGCCTTCCTCGATGTTGCGCGCCGCACCGAAGAAGCGCTTCGGACGTTGCAGCGCGTTGGCGTCGACACCGCCGGTCAGCACCTTGCCGGAGGCCGGCACCACGGTGTTGTAGGCACGTGCAAGGCGGGTGACCGAGTCGAGCAGTACCACCACGTCACGCTTGTGCTCGACGAGGCGCTTCGCTTTGTCGATCACCATTTCGGCAACCTGCACGTGACGGCTCGCGGGTTCGTCGAAGGTGCTGGAAATGACCTCACCGCGCACTGAGCGCTGCATTTCGGTTACTTCTTCCGGGCGCTCGTCGATCAGCAGGACGATCAGATAGCACTCTGGGTGGTTGATCGCGACGGAGTGCGCGATGCTCTGCAGGATCATTGTCTTGCCGGCCTTGGGCGGCGAGATGATGAGCCCGCGCTGGCCTTTGCCGATCGGCGCGACGAGGTCGATCACGCGTGGTGGGAGATCTTCCGTGCTGCCATTGCCGAGTTCCAGATTCAGGCGCTTCTGGGCGAACAGCGGCGTGAGGTTCTCGAACAGAACCTTGTTCTTCGCATTTTCCGGCGGCTCGAAGTTGATCTCGCTGACCTTCAGCAGCGCAAAGTAGCGCTCGCCGTCTTTCGGCGGCCGGATCTTGCCGGAGATGGTGTCGCCTGTGCGCAGATTGAAGCGGCGAATCTGGCTGGGAGACACGTAGATGTCGTCCGGGCCAGCGAGATAGGAGCAGTCGGCGGAACGCAGGAACCCGAAGCCGTCCTGCAGAATTTCCAGTACTCCATCACCCGATATTTCTTCGCCCTTTTTGGCCTGGGCTTTCAGGATCCCGAAGATGACATCCTGTTTGCGCGAGCGGGCGACGCCTTCGAGGCCGAGCTCGTCGGCGATGGCGATCAGCTCTGCGGCTGGCTTCTTCTTGAGTTCAGTCAGGTTCATTGCAATCTATGGGTATGGTTGGGTGACACGCGATGCCGCAACCGGCTGCTCGGCGTGAAAGAGGTTTACAGGGTGTAGTTGAAGAGCCTAGAACGGCTTTTCAGATGCTTGTGCTGCGAAAAATAGCACGCGCCTCCGGTGCCGTCCAGGCATTCCCTGGCCACCGGGGGCGGCGCGTCCTGGCCGGGAGTTTTGGGCGCTGATGTCAGACCCGTCGTTCAGACGTTGCTGTCGATGAAGGCGGTCAGCTGGGATTTGGTGAGTGCGCCCACGTGCGTGGCGACCACATTGCCATCCTTGAACAGCATCAGGGTTGGAACCCCCCGGATGCCGTACTTCATCGAAGTCGCATGGTTGTCATCGACATCCAGTTTGGCGATGGTCAATTTGTCGTGATATTCGCCAGAAACCTCGTCTAGAATGGGCGCAATCGTCCGACACGGACCACACCACTCCGCCCAGTAGTCGACCAGCACGGGCTTGGCGGATTTCAGGACGTCGGTCTCGAACGAGTCGTCCGATACATAGACGATGTGCTCGCTGCTCATATTAGTTGATACGCTCCAGGTGGGGATAAGTTGCACGATTGTCGACCGATCGCCGGCCATAAAGCAAGTGCGCTCCCACGCGCTCGATCGGGCCTGCGTGCGAGTGCGCGTGCCGTTGCGGCACCTACCCGGGTGTGGCACATGCTGCTCGTGATCACGCTGGCCAGCGCGGGCGCCGGCTGCGGGCAGAAGGGTGACCTGTATCTGCCGGACGAGGCGCCTGAAAAGGCCGCCGAACGCTGACGCCACGCCGGCCGTGTGCCCGGCCGCCACCGACAACACCGACCCCCCTCCCCACCAGCGGAATCCGCCTTCGATGTTTGAGTACAGTAATGGACGGCTATGCCTCGATGGCCTCGCGCTGGATGAAATCGCGGCACGCTTCGGCACGCCGTGCTACGTCTATTCCCGGGCCGACATCGAACGCGCCTGGCGCAGCTACGATCGCGCATTCGGCGCGCGGCCCCATCGCATTCATTACGCCGTCAAGGCCAATGCAAACCTGGCGGTGCTCGATACGCTGGCGCGGCTGGGCTCCGGCTTCGACATCGTGTCGGGCGGGGAACTGGCACGGGTGCTCGCCGCACGCGGCCAACCGGCCGCCATCGTGTTCTCGGGGGTCGGTAAGACCGTCAGCGAAATGGAGCAGGCACTGGCCGCGGGCGTCGGCGTGTTCAATGTCGAATCGCCCGCCGAACTCGATCGGCTGAACGCCGTGGCCGGCCGGGTTGGCGCCCGTGCACGCATCGCGGTACGCGTGAACCCGGATGTCGACGCTCAGACGCACCCCTACATTTCCACCGGCCTCGACGAAAACAAATTCGGCGTGCCGATGGCGGACGCGCTGGAGGTCTATCGCGCGGCGGCCCGTCTCCCGAACATTGATATCGTTGGCGTTGCGTGCCATATCGGTTCCCAATTGACGAGTCTGGCCCCTTTTGCGGACGCCATGGCGCGCGTGATGGTGCTAGTCGGGAGGCTTGCCGAGGCCGGCATCGGCATCACCCACGTCGACGCCGGGGGCGGGCTCGGCATTCGTTATCGCGAAGAAGTCCTGCCCTCGATAACGGATTACGTGGCGACGCTGTGCGCTGCGATTCCCGCCCGGTATGAAATCTGTATTGAGCCTGGCCGTTCGCTGGTGGCGGCGTCCGGAGCGTTGCTGACCACCGTCGAATACCTGAAACAAACGCCGAAAAGGCATTTCGCGATCGTCGACGCCGCCATGAACGACCTGATCCGGCCGGCGCTCTACGCAGCCTGGCATGAGGTGCTGCCGCTGGCGCAGGCGGCCCCGGACGTCCCTGAGCAGCGTTTCGACCTCGTCGGCCCGGTGTGCGAAAGCGCGGATTTCCTGGCCAATGACCGGCCGCTGCGCCTAGTCCCCGGTGCGCGCCTGGCGATCATGTGTGCGGGCGCCTACGGTCACGTGATGGCATCGAACTACAACGCGCGGCCGCGGCCACCGGAAGTGATGGTGGACGCCGACGGCGCCTATCTGGTACGGGCACGTGAATCGGTAACCGCCCTCTATTCGGGCGAGGCGCTTCTGCGGAACGACCCATAGCGGGGCGTATTGGGCGCAGATTGCGCTTATTTAGTGCAATAATCGGCCATCCGCCAAGAGGTGCTCAAAGAATCAGTTTCTTATGTCTGGCATATAAAATGCACGGTGGGCTGCAGTGGGGCATCTCGCGGTGCCCGCTCGAGCATCACGCAAATCGAAGCTCAGCAACGGGCGCCCGCCGCCGATGCGCATCGCCCCGGACCCGGATGCGCGCTGCTTGATTGAGCCGGCGTCAATTCCGAATTAAGCCAAGGCCTGGAGGAGATAAATCATGTCCGTTGATAGTGTGCTGAAGACGCTGAAAGACGAGGAGGTCCGCTACGTCGACCTTCGATTCACTGATACCCGCGGCAAGGACCATCACCTGACGGTGCCCTCGCACCAGATTGACGCGGACGTGTTCGAAGACGGCAAGATGTTCGACGGCTCCTCGATTGCGGGCTGGAAGGGCATTCACGAGTCGGACATGATCCTGATGCTCGATCCGTCGACGGCCGTGATGGATCCGTTCTTCGAAGACAAGACGCTGATCATCCGCTGCGACATCATCGAGCCGGCCACTGGCCAGGGCTATGAGCGAGATCCCCGCTCCACCGCCAAGCGCGCTGAAGCCTATCTGAAGTCAACCGGCCTCGCCGATACCGCCTACTTCGGCCCCGAACCCGAGTTCTTCATCTTCGACGACGTGCGTTACAAGCAGGAGATGCGCGGCGGCTTCTACGAAATCGACTCCGAGGAAGGTTACTGGAGTTCGGCGAAGACGATGGACGGCGGCAACTCAGGTCACCGCCCCGGCATCAAGGGCGGCTACTTCCCAGTGCCGCCGGTCGACTCGCTGCAGGACATCCGCAGCGCGATGTGTAATGTGCTTGAGCAGATGGGGATGCCCGTTGAAGTGCACCATCACGAAGTGGCGACCGCTGGCCAGTGCGAAATCGGTACCCGCTTCGACACGCTCGTGAAGCGCGCCGATTCGACTCAACTGCTGAAGTACGTCGTGCACAATGTCGCCCACAGCTTCGGCAAGACGGCGACCTTCATGCCGAAGCCCCTCGTGGGTGACAACGGCAGCGGCATGCACGTCCACCAGTCGCTCGCCAAGGGAGGCACCAACCTGTTCTCCGGCGATGGCTACGGTGGTTTGTCCGAAATGGCGCTGCATTACATCGGCGGCATCATCAAGCACGCGCGCGCGATCAACGCGTTCACGAACGCCAGCACCAATAGCTACAAGCGCTTGGTGCCGGGTTTTGAAGCCCCGATCATGCTCGCGTACTCCGCGCGCAACCGCTCTGCCTCGATTCGCATACCGTGGATCTCCAACCCGAAAGGTCGCCGGATCGAGGTCCGCTTCCCGGACTCGTCGTCGAACCCGTACTTCGCGTTCGCCACGATGATGATGGCCGGTATCGACGGCATCAAGAACAAGATCGACCCCGGCGCACCGATGGACAAGGATCTGTACGACCTTGAGCCAGAAGAAGCGAAGCACATCCCCACCGTGTGTCATTCGCTCGATCAGGCACTCGAAGCCCTCGACCGCGATCGTGACTTCCTGAAGGCCGGTGGCGTCTTCACGGACGACATGATCGATGCCTATATTGAACTGAAGATGGCTGAAGTCACGCGCTTCCGGATGACGCCTCATCCGGTCGAGTTCGAGATGTACTACAGCGTCTGACACGAGGCCGAGCCAGGACGAAGCCTCGCGCTGCGGGGCTTTGTCCGCTGCCTGCCTTCTTCGTCTTCCTTGTTGCCGTGCCACGGTGGGACTATGCTCCGTCCATGCGCAAGGCCTGTATGCTCGCCATGCTGTACTTCTTGCCGCTGTTGCTGTCTGCGGCGGAGGTGTATCGCTACGTCGATCCCGAACGCGGCGTCGAGTACTCGGACATGCCGCGGCCCGGCGCCGAACGCATCGTCATTCCAGATCCGCCAACTGCTCCTGCTCCGTCACCTCAGACCCAGGCGCCGCTGCCCCTCGGCAACGAGATTTCCGATCCGCCAATCGGCACCGCCCGCGCGTACACGACGCTCGCGATCACCGATCCAGTCAACGACGATACGGTTCGCGACAACGCCGGTAATCTGACCGTCACGACGACGCTCAGCCCGTCGCTGCAGGCGGAGTTCGGGCATCAAGTGCAGTTGCTGCTCGACGGCGTAATGGTGGCCAGCGGCACCGCGACCCACTTCTCACTGACCGAAGTCGCTCGCGGGACGCACACGCTGCAGGCCATTGTGATCGGCGCCGATGGCGCGTTGCTGTCGCAGTCGGCGGTCAGTTCCTTCCATCTTCATCGGATGTCGCAGCCGCAAATCGAGAAGCGCAAACGCGCTGCCGAAGCGGCGACGGATGCTCAGCGCTGAGCCCTGACACACCAGCCCGGGGGTTGGTCCAGATCTTGCGAACCATAAGGCTGACTGCTCGGATAAGGGCAAGTCACCTGCCATGGCGACCCGAAATGAGGCTAAGCCCTTGTCAGGCGTACGCCGTGTCGGCGCCCGCGGACATGGCGACAGGGACCCCGAACGCAACCTGCACCAAATTAGCACATGACTATTCAGGTACGCATGTTTAACGAGCAAGACGGTAGTGCTGTCCTGAATCAGCTGGCGACCGCCGTGATCCAGCTCGACAGCCAGCTGCGGGTGTGGGAAGCGAATCCGGCCGCAGAGAATCTGGTGATGACCAGCATCCATAAGTTGCGCGGCGTCAGACTGGAAAAGCTGTTTCCGGGCCAGCCTGACTTCATCGAGGCGGTCGCCTCCTCGTTGAGCGACACCCGTTCGTTCACCGAGCGCGACCTGCTGCTGGCGCGCCCGAATCTCGAATCGATGCGGGTCGATGGGATCGTGTCTCCGCGCCAGGCGGGGTACGGCTCAGTGCAGGGTGCCGTGCTTGAATTGACGAGCACGGAACGTCAGCAGCGTATCCAGGCCGAAGAGAACAAGCTGATTCAGAACCAGATCAGCACCACGCTGATGCAGGGCCTTGCGCATGAGGTCAAGAACCCGCTCGGCGGCATTCGCGGTGCGGCGCAACTGCTCGAACGCGAACTCAGTGACCCGCAGCATCGCGAATACACGCAGATCATCATTGGAGAGGCAGATCGCCTGCGGAAGCTGGTCGACCGCATGCTCGGGCCGCGCGGTCAGCTGCATCCGACGATCTTCAACATTCACGAAGTGCTCGAGCACGTGCGGCAGGTGGTCGAGGTCGAGGCCAACCACCGTGTGCGTATCCATCGCGATTACGACCCCAGCCTGCCCGATCTTCAGGCCGATCGCGATCTGCTGATCCAGGCTGTCTTGAATCTCGTGCGCAATTCGGCGCAGGCACTCGGCGGACATGGCGGCAACATCACGTTGCGCACGCGAGCCCAGCGCAAGTTCACCATCGGCAGTGTGCTGCACAAGCTGGTGGTCCGCGCCGACATTGTCGATGACGGGCCCGGCGTAGCCCCTGAACTTGCTGACAGCATTTTCTTCCCGATGGTGTCCGGCCGCGCAGAAGGGTCCGGCCTGGGCCTGCCCATCGCGCAGTCGCTGGTGAACCGCCAGGGCGGCCTGATCGATTTCACCAGTACGCCGGGCAACACGGTCTTTACGGTTTGGCTACCTATAAGGAATACGCCATGAACAGGCAGCCTGAGGTTTGGATCATCGACGACGACAGGGCGATCCGCTGGGTACTGGAGAAGGCGCTGTCACAGGCTACCATCGCGACTCACAGCTTCGAGACGGCCGACAAAGCCTTGAGCCGCCTGAAGCGCGACCGACCGGACGTCATCATCACCGATATCCGCATGCCGGGGACCGACGGTCTGGCGTTGCTTGACCAGGTGCAGCATTCCGATCCGTCCCTGCCGGTCATCATCATGACGGCCTATGCCGATCTCGATCGGGCAGTCGCGGCCTATCAGGGCGGCGCATTCGAATATCTGCCCAAACCCTTCGATGTCGACGAGGCGGTCGCTATCGTGCGCCGCGCGCTCGCCAAGACCGATGAAGGTCTGATGCCGCCGGCGAGCACCGAAGCACCGCGCGTGTCGGCCGACATCATCGGTGCGGCGCCGGCGATGCAGGAAGTGTTTCGCGCCATCGGTCGCCTGTCGAAATCAAACATGACGGTGCTGCTGACCGGCGAGTCCGGCACCGGCAAGGAGCTGGTCGCCCGCGCGCTGCACCGTCATTCACCGCGTGCAGGCAAGCCCTTCATCGCGCTCAACACGGCGGCGATTCCGCGCGAACTGCTTGAATCAGAACTGTTCGGTCACGAGCGGGGATCGTTCACCGGCGCCACGGCGCAGCGTGTCGGCCGCTTCGAGCAGGCTGACGGCGGCACCCTGTTTCTCGACGAAATCGGCGACATGCCGGCCGAATTGCAAACCCGATTGCTGCGCGTGCTGGCCGAAGGCGATTTCTATCGCGTTGGCGGCCATCATCCCGTGCATGTGGATGTACGCGTCATTGCGGCGACCCATCAGGATCTCGAGCGGCGCGTAAAGGAAAATTCCTTCCGCGAGGATCTCTTCCATCGCCTGAACGTGATCCGCCTGCAGTTGCCGCCGCTGCGGGACCGTCTCGAAGACATCGCCGAACTTGCAGAGCACTTTCTGCGCGTGACAGCGCAGGAGCTCGATGTCGAACCGAAGCGTCTGTCGCTGAAGGCGCTGGAAGCCTTGCGGGCCTTTGCCTGGCCGGGCAATGTGCGCCAACTCGAGAACATCTGCCGGCGAGTGACCATCATGGCGCCGACGCAGACGATCGAAGTGCACGATCTGCCGCGCGAACTGACCGCCGATCCGGCCATTGAAAGCGTGCAGGGCGATCGTCTTGGCACGGACTGGGAGGTCGCCTTGCGCCGCTGGGCAGAACACCATGCGTCGTCGTCTCCGATTCCGATCCTCGATGAAGCCGTGCCGAAATTCGAAAAAACGATGATCCGCGTCGCGCTCGCGCGCACCCACGGCCGGCGTCACGATGCCGCCCGGCTCCTCGGCTGGGGCCGCAACACCCTGACGCGCAAGATTAAGGAACTGGGCCTGGAAACATGACGAATCCAGCCACGGAGGGCACGGATAAGGTCATGGATCGTGAAACGCAGTGCGGACCAGTCTCCGGCAAGACGGAGTTCATACCTCAACGTCAGTGAGCGCGGAGCCTGATCTCCCGCTCGCCGCAGAGGCGTCCAACATCGCTGTCCAGCCGCAGTCGGGTTTGGAAGAACAGATTTGAAAGATAATGTTGACCACGGTTCGGAACTGGATTCGTGTGCGTCAAGCGTCGCGCAGCCACTGCGCGACCCGAGGTGAGAAGTAGCTGAGGATGCCGTCGGCACCGGCACGCTTGAAGGCAAGCAGGGATTCCAGCGCCACGGCCTTTTCGTCGAGCCAACCGTTGCGCGCGGCGGCCATCAGCATCGCGTATTCGCCGCTGACCTGATACGCATAGGTTGGCATGTGGAACTGGTCTTTCACGCGACGCACGATGTCGAGGTACGGCATGCCCGGCTTGACCATCACCATGTCCGCGCCCTCGGCGACGTCGAGCGCGACTTCGCGCAGCGCTTCGTCGCTGTTGCCGGGATCCATCTGGTAGGTCTGCTTGCCGCCCTTGCCGAGATTCGGCGCCGAACCGACGGCATCTCGAAACGGGCCGTAAAAAGCGGACGCGTATTTCGCCGAATAGGCCATGATGCGAGTGTTCACGAAGCCTTCGGCCTCGAGCGCATCGCGGATCGCGCCGATGCGACCGTCCATCATGTCGCTGGGCGCGACGATGTCGACTCCTGCGCGCGCCTGCGACAGCGCCTGCTTGACCAGCACTTCGACCGTCACTTCATTCAGCACGTAGCCGTTTGCATCGATGATGCCGTCGTGGCCATGGGTGGTGAACGGGTCGAGCGCGACGTCCGTCATCACGGCGATGTCGGGCACCGCATCTTTAATCGCGCGCACGGCGCGCTGCGCCAGCGCATCCGGGTTGAAGGCTTCGCGGCCGTCATCGGTCTTCAGGGCCGGTGGGGTCACCGGGAACAGGGCGATGGCTGGAATGCCGAGGGCGGCAAGCTCACGGACATGCGCCACCAGCAAATCGATACTGAGACGATCGATGCCAGGCATGCTGCCAATCGGTTCACGCTGATGGCGTCCTTCGCAGACGAACAACGGACAGATCAGGTCGTCGACCGTCAGGGTGTTTTCCCGCATCAGACGGCGGCTCTGCACATCGGCGCGCATGCGCCGTGGACGGTGGCGGGGAAACGGGGCGGGCAGCGTGGCGGTCATCGGGGTCTCCAGGTCGGCAGGCGGTTCGCCGACAGTATAGTGCGACGGTGCGGCCTGCCAACGCCGGCAACCGGCGATCAGGCAGTCGTGTGCGCGGTCTCCGGCGTCAACGGCAGTTCGGCGCAGCGGGCTTCGATCCAGGCTTCGGCATCGGCGGTGAGTTCGGCGGCGGTGCGGCCGGCCGTGGCGAGTGCAGGCCCGATCACGACCTCGATGACGCCGCTTTCCTTGCGCATCGAGTTGCGCGGCCAGAATACGCCAGCGTTGTGCGCCACTGGCACGATCGGGCATTGCGCCTGCACCGCGAGCGCGGCGCCGCCCGCCGAATAGCGACCGCGCTTGCCGACAGGAATGCGGGTGCCTTCGGGGAAGATCAGCACCCACCAGCCGTCCGCAATCCGCTGCTTGCCGCTGGTCAGCACGTGACGCAGTGCCTTGGCACCGGCGGCACGGTCGATGGCGATCGGGTTCAGGCTTGCCATGCCCCAGCCGAAGAAGGGCACGCGCAGCACCTCCTTTTTCAGCACCTGACATTGCGGTGGGAAAATCATCTGCAGCGTGATGGTCTCCCACGCGGACTGGTGCTTGCACAGAATGACGCCCGGTACCTGCGGAATATTCTCCGCGCCCGTGACGCGCCAGCGAAGCCCGCAGGTCACATGCAGCCACAGGATGGCGAAGCGCGACCAGCACGTGATTACGGAGTAACGCCAGCGGCGTGGCAGCGGCAGTATCAGGATACCCAGCACGCCGAAGAACATCGTGACCGGCGCAAGTCCGATATAGAACAGCACCGAGCGGAAAGTTGTGATCATGGGCCTGGGCTCCGGAGTCGATTGATCACCGCCGCGAGATTGGGATACACCGCCAGCCGCTCGTGCGCCGGCAGCTTCGACAGCGTGCTGCGGCCATGGCCGGTTTCGACCAGCACGGCGCGCGCACCGACGGCTCGCGCCGCTTCCAGGTCGCTCAGACGGTCACCGACGAAGATGGCGTCCCGCAGCGAGGCGCCGGTGCGATCGGCAATGCTTTCGAGCATCCCGGGCCGTGGCTTGCGGCAGCGGCAGCCGTCGTCCGGGCCGTGCGGGCAGAACAGGATGGCATCGATGCGACCGCCGCAGCGTTTGACCTCGGACAGCATCAGTGTGTGAATGCGATGCAGCTGCTCGATGTCGATGATGCCGCGCGCGAGACCCGACTGGTTCGACACCACGAAAATGCTGAAGCCCATCTGCGTCGCGGCGGCGAGGGCTTCGAGGCTGCCGGGGATTGGGCGCCATTCGGCCG
>Ga0163144_10002403_pt1 | contig 43295 bp, 32 predicted proteins | sample OliLak19BULKMAT1_FD_123175 | JGI IMG/M metagenome (GOLD analysis project Ga0163144, IMG submission 123175) | Freshwater microbial mat bacterial communities from Lake Vanda, McMurdo Dry Valleys, Antarctica - Oligotrophic Lake LV.19.BULKMAT1 | ecosystem: Environmental > Aquatic > Freshwater >...
GCGATGGCGGTCCGCTCCTCGAGAGGGATGAAGACATCGCTGTCGCGGGTCATGACCACATCCGCGCCGAGTTCGGTACGCAGCAGCTTCTCCAGCTTCAGGACGATGGCGAGGGTGATGTCCTTCTCCTGGGTGCCACCGCGGCCGATAGCTCCCGGATCGTGACCACCGTGACCCGCGTCCAGGGCGATCCGTCGCGCGCCCAGGCCCAGCTGGCGGGCGAGCGAGTAGCTGCCGTCGCGGTTTCGCACGGGCGCGCTGGTCGGACTCGGGACCGCCGTGGGCGTCAGAGCGGGCCGCGGAGTCGGGGTGGGAGAAGGAAATGGGGTGGGAGGGGGTGGCGGCTCGACTCGCGGCGTGGGTTTTGACACCGGGCTTGGGGTTGGAACCGGTGTTGGCGCCGGGGTGGGTAAGGGCGTGGGTGTGGGTTCCGGCGTGCTCGCGGGCACTGCCTCCGGCACCACGGGCAGCAGCTGGGCGATCTCGACGACCTCCATGGTCGGCGTGGGTGAAAGGGAGGGTGTCGAGCCGGAAACCGCGGGTGAGGGCGTCGCCAAGGCAGTTCGCGTGGCCCCGGGAGTTTGACCCCGGACGTCGATGACCAGCCGGGCCGGGTCGGCGAGGAAGAAGGCGTTGTGGCTCGAGGCCTCGGCGAAGTCGACTACTACGCGCACGACGTTCTCCCGGTTGACGCCGACGCGGATCTGCTTCAGGAAGGCGTTCCCCACCGGAAAGGTCTTGCCGATCAGATTCGGATGCAGTCTGGTTCCGATGAGGTCCACGAAGAGGCGGGGAGGACTCTCCAGCCGGCTTTGCTCGATGGTGACCTTGCGGTCGAGGTCGATCACCACCCGGGTTGACGTCTCGCCGCTCCAGAAGCGTACGCCGAAGATCTGCACGTGGCCGCTTGACCTCGCACCCGTACTTTCGAACGCGGTCGAGGCGGCAGGGAGAGGACTCTGTCGGGCTTTGGACGCCGCGGTGGCAGTGCGCTCGGCGGGTGAAGTCTGGAGCGCGCGTCCGAGGTCCCGTGCGCGTCGGCCGTTTGGATAGGCGGCAAGGTACTTTTCGGCCGCGGCCTTGGCTGCAGATCGCTGGTTGCGCCCCGCCATGATCTCGTATGTGGCGAACAGGGCGCTCTCGCCATGGCCGCTGCCCGGGTACTCGGAGACGAGCAGGGCGAACGACTCGATCGCCTGATCGGAATACCGCGGGTTTTTGAACTTCACCGACATCTCTCGCTGAAGGTTTCCTGCTTTCAACAGCGCGTCATCACAGTAAGGACTTCGGGGATAGCGATGAACGACATTTCGATAGGCGTTTGCCACCTTCTCCCACTCCGGAGCCTTCGCCATCAGTCGGGAAGATCCGCGAAGACGCTTCTCTGATGCCTGTACGGAAAGAAACAGCGTGCGGTCGGGTTTGGCCGAGGGCGGCGGTGGCGTCACCCGTCTGGTTGGCGTCTTGGCCGGGGCCTCGGCGGTCTGAGGTTTTGGCGACGGAGAGGGCTTTGAGGCCGCTGCACTCTTCTTGAGGTTGCGGGGTTTCTGCGCGCCCAGAGCAGAGCTCGGCGTGAGGAATGGAAGGGCGCAGAGGAGGCTCCCCAGAAAGGCCAGGCGAAGGATCTGTACCCTCACCGCTCCCTCGAGTCCACTTCGGCGAAGTAGTTCTTTGCGACCAGAATCTCGCGGGGCCTCGCCCCATCGGCCGGGCCGATGATGCCGTCCTGCTCCATGAGGTCGATCAGTCGGCCCGCCCGTGAAAAGCCGATTCGGAATCGGCGCTGCAGCATGCTGGTGGACGCCTGGCCCTGTTCAACCACCAGGCGCGCGCACTCGTCGAACAGATCATCGCGGTCCTCGTTGCGCGCCTTTTCGGCCGCGGAGCCTTCGACCTTCCCGACGGTGGTGTCGTAAGTGGGTTCTCCGGTGCTGCGGAGGAATTGGGTGAGGCGTCCCACCTCCTTTTCCGAGACATACGCACCGTGGACGCGCACCAGACGAGAGCTTTGCGGAGGCAGGAACAGCATGTCTCCGCGTCCGAGGAGCTGCTCGGCGCCCGAGGCATCGAGGATCGTCCGGGAGTCGACGCGCGCGGAAACGCGGAAGGAAATGCGAGCGGGGAAGTTCGCTTTTATGAGGCCGGTGATGACGTCGACGGAAGGACGCTGGGTGGCGAGGATGAGGTGGATGCCCACCGCGCGCGCCATCTGGGCGAGGCGGGTGATCGATTCCTCGACGTCTTTCGAAGAGGTCATCATCAGGTCGGCGAGTTCGTCGATCACGATGACGATGTAGTGCAGCGGGGTGAGGCCCGATTCCTCTTCGCCGTCGCTCTTGATGATGTTGTTGAACTGTTCGATGTTGCGGACACCCTCGCCCGCGAGGATGCGTGTCCGCTTGTCCATCTCGCCCACCGCCCACTTGAGCACGTTCGCCGCGAGCTTCGGTTCGGTGACCACGGGAGCCAGGAGGTGGGGAATTCCTTCGTAGACGCCAAGCTCCAGTCGCTTCGGGTCGATCATGATCAGCCGGCATTCGTCGGGCGTGGTGTGAAACAGGAGGCTTGCGATGATGCAGTTGAGGCCCACGCTTTTGCCGGTGCCGGTGGCACCCGCGATCAACAAATGGGGCATCGTCGCGAGATCGGCTATGTAGGTGTCGCCGGCCACGTTCTTGCCGAGGCCGATCAGCAGACGGGCGGACGATCGCTTCGCAAGATCAGAGTCGAGCACTGCGCGCAGGCCGATCATGTCGCGATCTTCGTTCGGAATCTCGATGCCGACGGTGCCGCGGCCGCCCATGCGGTCGATGCGCACCGACTCGGCTTCAAGGGCGAGGGCGAGGTCGTCGGCGAGCGACACCACCTTCGCGTACTTCACCCCCGCGTCGGGCTTGAACTCGTAGGTTGTGACCACCGGGCCCGGGTGGATTTCGACGATGGATCCGGCGACGCCAAACTCTTTGCACTTCACCTCGACCAGACGAGCGCGGTCGGTCAGTTTGGTCCGGTCGAAGGCCGAGCCGGAGACCGCGGGGTCGAGCAAGCTCATGGGAGGCAGGGAATAACGGCCGCGCTTGACCGCGTTTCGGGCATCCTGGACATCCATCGGCAGCGGATCCCGGCGGCGTCGCAGGGCGGCCCGTGACGGCGCCTCGGCGGGGGCCAGGGCTTCGGCCGGCGGAGTGATTCGGTTCTCGGCGATCATCGACGTCTGGATGGGGACCACGGAGACGGGAGGAGGGGACGGCACTTCCGGCTCATTGATGGAGGGCCAGTCGGGGGAGGGCAAGTCGAGGGATGCCCAGTCGACCGGAAGCATTGCGGAGGCCGCGGAGTTTCCCAGGGGTTCGGAGCGCGGCGGATTCAGGTCAAGGTCTGCGAACGGCCGAACATAGGGGGAGGGGATACTCCGGAGATCGCCATCGCCCATCCGAATGGGATAGAGATCCGGCTTCCTTTGGGGCTCTGGTTCGGGTTCGGCGGGAGCGGTCCCCGTCGGGGAGGCTGCGCGCTCGAAGACCAGGCTCGCCGCGGGGGGCAGCGGTGTGCTGTCCGTGTGCTCGTGAAGGGGCAGATCGATGAAATGCGCCTCGGAGGGATCGATGACGGGAAGGTCGGGGATGGCCGTCTCCGCTTCTTCCTGGGTCCGGGCCGCGTGTTTCCTTATGACCTGCTGCCGAAGCTGTTCCTTGCGCCGAGTCTCGCGCCAGTGCTCGTAAGCCACCCGAACGCCGGCGATCCGCGCGCCGATCCAGGCGGCGAGGGCGGCGAGGAACGCCGAGAACGAGAACTGCGTGGTCAGAATGATCCCGGCGAAGAGTGAAAGGGCGAGGACGACGACCGCCCCGAATCGGCCGACCCGAAGCGAGAGGAACGTCGCGAGGCTTTCGCCAATGGCGCCGCCGGCGCGGATCGGTTCCCCCGCGAAGGGCACGCTGTGGGGTGCGAAGGAGGCCAACGCAGCCAGCGACAGGAGGAGGGCGGTCAGACCGACGCTCTTCGTCACCAGGGCATCGAGTCCCTCCCGCCACAGCAGGCGCCACCCCGCGATCATCAGACCGAGGGGGAGCACGAAAGCGGCGATGCCGAAGCCCTGGCCCACCAGCAGCTCTGAAATGAACGCGCCATACCGGCCGATCCAGTTGTGAGGCTCGCCCGCGGCTCCGGTGCTGAACCACGGAGTGGGGTCGTGGGGATCGTAGGTGGCGAAAGAAAGCAGCAGCATCAAGGCGAAGCCCAGGATCGCCACGCCCTTGAGTTCGGGCCACCGGGTGACGCCGTTCACCGCGGTCAAATCTCCACCAGCACGGGGGCCACGATCGGCCGCAACTGGAAACGGCGCCGCAGCGCGCGGGTTACGTCTCCTTCGATGGTCGCGCGCAGCCCCTCGGTAGCGGACCCGTTCGACCACTCGCGTACCGTCGCGTTCACTATGTCGCGAATCTCCGCGAGGACCGGGTCCTTCACCTGGCCGTCGAGAAAGCCGCGCGTCATCAACTCGCACGGCCGGGCCCAGCGGCCGCTGGTCGAGGAGACGTAGACGATCGGGCTCACAATCCCGGCACTGCCGAGGCGGTGGCGTTCGCTCATGAGGTCGTTCGAAAGATCGCCCGAGAGGCCCGCGCCCAGGCACCGCTTCGGGAGGGCGATGTGGTCCACGACTTCCGCCGCGTTTTCGCTCACCCGGAGGATGTCCCCATTCTCGATCACCTGAACCCGGACCTCGCCGGGCAAGGCTGATTCCACCAGCCGGGCGTGAGCGGTGAGCATCCGCAACTCACCATGGAGGGGAATAAAGAGGGAAGGCCGGACGAGTTTCACGAGTTCGCTCAGCTCTTCCATCGCGGCATGGCCGGAGACGTGAATGTGCGCGCAGCCTCCGTGGATAACCCGGGCCCCGGCCCGAATGAGACCGGACATCAGGCGGGACACGATGCGATCGCGGCCGGGAATCACGCGGGAGGAAAACAGAACCAGGTCGCCGTGCTGGATTTTGACGAGAGGGTGGTTGCCTCTCGCCATACGGGCGAGGGCCGACCGGGGTTCGGCTTGCGAACCCGCCGCGAATACCAGCATCTCTCGACCCGATATCGGATTTGTCACGGCATCGTCGAGCTTCAGCACCTCGGCTTCGAGGGTCAGGTGACCGAGATCGCGGGCGAGGATCGCGTTCTCCATGATCCTTCGGCCGGCGAAGGTGATCCTGCGGCCGCGACGGCCGCCTACGCGCGCGATGCGCTCGATCCGTGGGATGGAGGAAGAGAAACAGGTGGCGATGACCCGCCCTTCCGCTTCGTCAAACGCGGCCTCGAGACCCGGGATCACGTCGTCCTCATGGCCGGTGACGCCTGGGGTTTCAGCGCCGGTGGAGTCTCCGAGCATCACAGAGACTCCGCGGCGGCCCCATTCGGCGAAGGGCTCCAGATTCGTGCGGTCCGAGGCGGGGGCGGTTTTCGCGAGTTTGAAGTCGCCAGTGTGCAGAACCACGAAGCCGCCGCATTCGACCACGAAGGCCACCGATCCGGGCGTGCTGTGCGCGACCGGCAGCGTATGGACGCGGAAAGGGCCGGCTTCGATCGGTGTCCCGGGTTCAAGGGTCTTGAGTTCAGCCTCCAGGCCCGCCTCGGTGAGCCCACGTCGGGCCAGGCCGAGCGTGAACGGCGTGCCGTAGACCGGGGCTTTCGACCATTCGAGGGCTTGAGCGAGCGAGCCGATGTGATCCTCGTGGCCGTGAGTGAGAAGGATGGCGTGCAGCGTGCCGCGGCCGAGGCGGGCGTAGTCGGGCACCATCCGCTCGACCCCGTTGTCCCATTCGGGGAACATCTGACCGGCGTCGATCAGCAGGCGATCCTCGCCCATCTGAAGGAGAAGCGAGTTCATGCCGAACTCGCCCAAGCCCCCAATCGGAATGATTCGGAGATCTCTATTCAAGATGGCTTTTGGGTGAGGTCCACGGCTGCCGGCAAAACCCGAGCCAGCTGCACGAATTCGGCGACCGTAAGTGTTTCCGCACGACGGACTTCCGAGATCCCAGCAGACTTAAAGTAATGCTTGAGGTCAGGATACCTAAGTCTTAGATTATTTTCAATCGTCCGCCGACGCTGGGTAAACGAGAGCCGAACCAGGGTTTCGAGGGCGGGGAGGTTGGACACGGGATACCGCGGGCCCGCGAGGAAGCGGCAACGGATGACCGCGGAATCCACTTTGGGGGGCGGCGAGAAGTCGTAAGGCTTGAGGCGCTGTACGATCGTGACGTCCGCCCACAGGGCATAGAACACCGAAAGACTGCCGTAAGCCTTCGATCCAGGCGGGGAGGCGACTCGCTCCGCGACCTCCCGCTGAAGCATCAGGTGGGCGTCGGTGAAGTGATCGCGGTGGTCGAGGAACCGGCGGAGCAGGGGGCTTGAAATCGCGTAGGGCAGATTGCCGGCGAGGCGCGAGCCCTTGGCGACAAGCGACCGATAGTCCACTTCCAGGGCATCGCCTTGCACGAGCGTGACGTTCTCTGGAAGCTGGCCGCGGAGCTGCTCGACGAGGCGGCGGTCGATTTCGACCGCCACGACGGCGCGGCACCGGCTCGCCAGCAACGACGTGATGGCGAGCGCCCCCGGTCCAATCTCGAGGAAAGTTTCGTCGGGCCGTGGATCGATCAGGTCGACGAGGTCGCGGGCGGGTTCGTGGCGCAGGAAGTGCTGGCCGAAGGGGCGGGGCATGGAAGCCCCGCAGGTTACTTTCCGGCGGTGGAGTGGGAGAAAATGGATCGTGAAACGAATGGGACTGGTCGCGGCGCTTCTCGTTGGGATGATTGCCTCCCTTGGCTTCGCCTCGCGAATGTGGACCTCGGTCCTGCACTTCGATCCGGGCTTTGTCTTTGCCCATGCGCCCGTTCCAACCGGGGCGCCCCTCTCCACAAGTGTGACGATCCTTCTGATCGATGGCTTGAGGCTCGATGCATCCCGAAGGATGCCGGAGCTGAATGCGTTGCGCGTCCAGGGAGCGTCCATTGAGGCGATCGTTGGAACCCCATCGTTTTCACGGCCTGGCCGGGCCACTCTCGTGGTCGGAGCGCCGCCCGATATTCACGGCGTCACGTCCAACCGGCAGAAGCGCGCGATTCCTCTGGACAGCCTGATTCGCCGAGTGGGGGCTTCGGGGGGTGCTTGCCGGATTGCGGGGTCGAAGATCTGGTCCGGGCTCTTCAGCGAAGACATTGCGCGCTGCGGCGCCTATCTCGAAGGAGAAGGGAAAGAGGGCCCGGGGATGTTCGTTCGCCAGGTTCCAGAAATCCGTCAGGCCCAGGAGCAAGGCATCGTGTTCGTTCTGCAGGAGCCTGCGATGCTCAGGATCGCGGACGTCATCTCCACCGACTTCGCGGCCCACGAATACGGTGGGGCCTCGGCCGAGTACGCGGCCGAGGTCCTACGGGCGGATGCGCTGATCGCGGTCGTGGCAGCCCGCCTGGACCTCACGCGCGAGACCCTGGTGGTGACCGCGGATCACGGCCACCGCGACTCCGGCGGACACGGAGGGGACGAACCCGAGGTCCTGTCCATTCCCATCGTCATGGCGGGAGCGGGGATTCGCTCCTCGGTCAACCTGAGCGCGCGGCAGGAAGACCTGGCGCCCACGATCGCCGCACTCCTCGGCATCGGGCTTCCAACCGCCGCGGCAGGTCGGGTGATTGAGGCGGCCCTGCTCGCGGACGACACCAAGCTGGCCATGATCAAGGGAGCGGGCGCCATGCAGAAGGTGGCCTTTGATCGAGGCATCGCGCGGCGTCTTGGAACCGTCGAGGGTGACCTTGCGGGCTCCGACTGGCGCACTCTCATCTCCGATCAAAACCGCCGAACCAGGCGCGAGAGGACTCCCTTCGCACTGCTCGTGTCTACCCTCGGACTGATCGTGACGGGAGCGGCGATCTGGTGCGCACGGCCCGATCCACGCGCCCTGATCGCAGGCGGGGCCGGGCTCGCCGTCACCCTCGTCCTGTTGCTCGTCCCGAAGATGCCCGCGATGTCGTTCTCCTCGATCAACTATGACGAGATGTTGATTCCCTTCTTCGTCAGAGTCATGGTGCTCGCCGCCCTGGCCACGCTGGTGAGCGTCCTATCGACTCTTGTCTTCGGCGTCTTTGGAAAGCCGGTGGCGCTCGATCGCGCGATCACCAGCGCCTCGGCCATGGGGCTTCTGGTGAGCGGCATTCCGGGGCTCACCCTCATCGCCAAATGGTGGTCCGAGCCCTTGCTGCAGCCCGCGACCCTCCCCGGACCCGACGAGATGGTCGCGGCCTATTCCCTGACCCTGTCCCTTCTGAGCGCAACCGTCACTACTCTGATGTTCCTGGCCGCCGTGCGGACGATCGAAGGGTTTCGCGCCGGACGGAACCGCACGGTTCAGGGAACCACGTAGCCCGCAATCCCCTCGGCGATCCAGCCACGCAGGGAGGTGAGAATCGTCCGCTCGTTCGCGTCGGTCGTCCACAGGTGGATGACCGGATTCGGATACAGCAGGCGATAAAGGGGGATGGACAGGGCGACCTGGCTGGGGAGGAGGTAGCCACTAATGCCTTCGTAGTTCCAGTCGGTCAGGGCGCCGAGCACCATCACTTCGTTGATCTCCGTCGTCCAGTGATGCTGGCGGGAGGGTGTGTGGTAGAGCCGATAAAAAGGGCTCGGCAGGACACTGTTGTACGGGCCGGCGCTCGAGAGCATCCGGTAGCCCACTCCCTCCTGGTTCCACGATCCAACCTGCGTGCCCAGGACGTTGTACTCGTTGAGGTCCGTCGTGTACAAATGTTCCAGGGTGATTGGGCTGTAGAGCCGGTACTGGTTCACCAGAAAGGACGCGACCGGGACGTCATCGTTCACGATGGTGCCCACCGCAACCGCCGTCCCGAGGGTGGCGCCGCTGGGGCCGCTCAAGGTGACGGAGAAGGTCTCGTCCGGCTCACTGACCGCGTCGCTGACCATCGCCACGAGGACCGGCCGTGAAGTCTGGCCCGCCGCGAAAGTCAGGGTGCCCGATCGGGTCACGTAGTCGGCTCCGGCGGTGGCGGTGCCGGCCGACGTCGAGTAGAGAACGGTGATGACCGAGGAGGACGCGGTGGAGAGGGTGGCGGTGAAACCTATGAGGGTCTGGCCGGTGTGTCCCTCGCTCGCCCTTGCAGCGGCAATCGTCACTGAGGGTGGGATCGGCATTTCATAGAGTCGAACGAGCCCCGCCACGTCGTCCGAACTGAAGGTTGCCCCGCGGTTGCTCGCGGAGGCGGACGCTTTCATCAGGGCAGCCTCCTGCGGAGTTCCCGACACGCACGCACCCGATGCGGCATCACCGCACGAATGGCCCAGGCCAACCGCATGGCCCAACTCATGGGCGATCACCTGGGCACCGAACGCCCCTGAGAAGAGTCCGAGAACGCAGTCGGACCCATCCTGGGTCACCATCGCGCCTTCCCTGATGGTCCGATGTGAGGAGCCTTTGTGGGTGTGGGTGGTTCCGGTGGTCGAGAAACCCCCGCGCGCGAGAATACCGCCCTGGCTGCAGTTGTAGGTGCCTTCGATCTCATTGAATGGGTCGTTCATCAGCAGCGCGTGTAGTCCATCCGTGCCCGAAAGGCCGAGGGCGCCCGAGTTGGTGCCGGCGTAGGTGAACGCGAGATTGCTGTTCGGCTCGTTGTTGAAAGCGTTGAGTGCTGCCTGCAAAGCGGTCGCGCCGCCGGAAGCGAGAGTCGTGCTGCCCGGCCCTATCACCCAGGGCACCGTGACCCCGTCGTCGAACTGCGCCCAGCGGGCGGGACTTCCGAGAAAGGTGTACGGCGCGAACTCAGCACGAGGGGCGATCGCCAGAGGGGCCACCGGTCGTTCGTACGAGCCGCCTTCCGACACGCCCTGGCCCCGGCTTTGAATCCACTCCGCGAACTCGTTGAAGTCGCGCGCTGGTTCTGTCGGTGCGCGTCCGATGGCAAGGCTCCCGGCAAGTTCTCGGACCGCGCGGGTCTCCGGGGAGTCCTTCACTCGCACCTCGCGAAAAGCCCCGAGCATCAATTCGACCAGCCGATACGATCCATTCGGCTGCGGGGCTATGAAGAAGATCCAGCGTTCCCCGGGCGCGGGCCTCGGCATCCCCGGCGCCACAAAGTGATCGCTGCCCGGAATCATCACCCGGATCTCGCGGCCTGGTACGGCTCCCTTGAGCACCCGTTCAACCCATACCTGATACGCCGTATCCGCGGGGCCGCTCGAGTCTTCCACCTGGACCACGCCGATGATGGCGATGGGCGAGCGGTCCACGAGCGAAGCGTCGGTCACGGGAACATATACGACGGCCTCGGCGAGGGTTGCGGCAAGGCCGCAGACAAGGGTGGCCAGGCAGAAGAACCCGGATCGTCTCATTCGACACCTCGTGATGAAAGACGGGATGTTATGCCTTTAGCCGTCGATTTCCAGGCCCTTGCGCCTGGGCCGTCGCGGACGGAGAATGACCGGACTGAGTTTCCAAGGAGGATCTCGCATGCCCCATCCAGCTTGCCGCCGCGCCACCCTGTTCACTTTCCTGTGGGTCACCATCGCCGCAACCGCGATGGCCCAGCCGAAGGCCAGACTCCTCGACAAGGAGACCTTCTTCCAGATGGAGTCGGTTGCGAACCCCGTGATCGCGCCGGACGGCTCGCAGATCGTCTTTACGCGGGGATTCGTCGATGTCCGGAAGGACCAGAACGCATCCTCTTTGTGGATCGTGGACGCTAAAGGCGAACGTCTGCGCCAGTTGACCGAGGGGACTTTCCGCGACTCCGCCCCTGCCTTCTCGCCGGATGGGAAGAAGATCGCGTTCCTCTCGAACCGATCGGGCACCACTCAGATCCACGTGATGTGGCTTGATACCAGGGAAACCGCGCAGATCACCCGCCATGACACCGAGCCGTCGGCGCCAGGTTGGTCGCCTGACGGCACCAGGATCCTGTTCACCGTGCGGATGCTGGACGAGACATCACCTCTTCCCATCAAGCTCCCGAAATCGCCGAAAGGCGCCGAAATCGCCAAGGGTGCGATTTTGGTGGATCGCACGAGTTGGGGCGCGGACGGGACCGGCCCGACGCAGAAGGGCTATAACCACGTCTTCCTGGTGGACGCCCTTACCGGGGGCACCTCGCGTCAGATCACTTCGGGCGACTACAACCACACGGCACCGTCCTTCTCGCCCAACGGGAAGACCATCTACGTCTCCGGCATCCGTAAGGCCGATGCTGAGTATTTGAAGGGCGACTCCGAGATCTACGCCATCTCTCTCGACACGCTCGAAGTGACAACCCTCACCGAGCGAAAGGGAGGGGATACTGAACCGCGGGCTTCTCCCGACGGGAAGTGGATCGCCTATGTCGGCTTCGATGAGAAGGGCTACACCAGCGACATCAATTCGCTGCACATCATGAGCGCCACCGGCGAGGGCGAGCGTGTTCTTGCCGGATCGCTTCCGAGTTCTCCGGGAGATGTGACGTGGGGAAGCGACGGGGTCTACTACTCGATGGAGGAGAAGGGAGAGAAGAACATCTACTTTGTGTCGACGAAGGTCGCGGGGGCCGCGCCGCAGAAGATCACCAGCGGGCCACACATGTTGAACGGCCTTTCGATGGCCCGAAGCGGCTTGAACGCGGCGGTGCGCACGTCGTCCAGGGAACCAGGGGTTCTGGTCTCATTCACCCTTCTCCGGCCAAACGATCTCCGGGTTCTCGTGGATGTGAATCGCGACGTTCTCGAAGGGCTGAAGCTTGCGGACTCGGAGGAAATCTGGGTGACCTCCGCCGACGGCCTGAAGGTGCAGGGTTGGCTGATGAAGCCCGTGAACTTCGACCCGGCCAGGAAGTACCCGCTGGTGATGTGGATTCACGGCGGACCCTGGAGCATGTACAGCGTCGCCTGGAACTGGGCCTTCCAGAACTTCGCTGCCAATGGCTACGCGGTCTTGTGGATGAACCCGCGGGGGTCCACCGGTTACGGGCAGGATTTCGTCCTCGGCATTCAACATTCGTACCCGGGCAAGGACTACGACGATCTGATGGCAGGCGTCGATGCCGCACTCGCCAAGGGCTTCGTCGACCAGGACAATCTCTTCGTCTGCGGCGGCTCGGGCGGAGGAGTCCTCACGGCCTGGATCGTGGGGCACACCGATCGCTTCCGTGCCGCGGTTTCGATGCGACCGGTCATCAACTGGCATTCCTTCGTCGGCAATACCGACGGGAACAACTGGTACGACCAGTTCAAGAAATTCCCCTGGGAAGATCCGATGGAGTACGCGAAGGTGTCCCCGCTTACCTACGTCGGCAACGTCGTCACGCCGACCATGGTGATGACCGGAGAGGCCGACCTTCGCACGCCCATCACTCAGAGTGAGGAGTACTACCGCGCCCTCAAGATGCTGCGCAAGGCCGACACTCTTCTGGTGCGCATGCCCGAGGAGTTCCACGGATGGCGCCGCCCCTCGCGCCAGATCGCCCAGCAGCTTTACCTTCAGGCCTGGTTCGAGAGGTACCGCACCAAGGCCAGCAAGGACGCCGTTCCCGCCTTGCCTTAGGTTCACTTCCGCATAGCGAAAACCGGCGTGCTACATTGCAGGGCTTGGTCTTTCGACGATTCCTGAGCCTGCTCCTGGCCGCGGCCCTTTCCGGCTGTCGCCCCGAACCGCCACCACCTCCAACCCAGTCGCTCCTCTCGGCGCGTCCGGTGGGCGTGCGGGCGCGAATCGATCTCACGACCGTGGGAGACGAAGCCCGTGAGGCTCTGCTCGAGGCACAGTCCTGGGAACTGCGATTCCCCCGTCGGGCGCGGATCACCCTTGGCGTTGGCGTCCGGTTCGAAGGAGAAGGGCAGATCCTGGGCTGGGCCCGCTTCGTCGTGGCGATCGACGGTAGGGAGATCGCGCGCGAGACCGTGAATCCGCGGGTCGCGCACGACTGGAAAGACCTGACCTTGCACCTCGATTCGCCGCCCGCTCGGGGCGTGTTGTCGATCGACCTCCGCTTCACCGATAAGGATGGTGTCGATCTTCCGCGGCCTCCCGGGTTGACCCTCGCGGTTTCCGACCCCATTCTTCACGATCAGGCGGCCTATGGCTCCAACCGGGGCGTGATCCTGATCTCCGTCGATACTCTTCGACGGGATCACGTGGGTGCTTACGGTTATCCCAAGCCCACCACGCCGACGATCGACGCGCTCGGAAAGGCGGGCATCGTGGCGGACGATGCGGTGAGCGTCAGCTCCTGGACGCTGCCTGCCCACCTTTCGATGTTCACGTCGGTCTTGCCAGGGACGCATGGTGGGGTCGACTCGAAGCAGGGTTTCAATCGTTCAGTGCCCACGATCGCGGGCATCCTGAAGCGGCGGGGATTCGCCACGCACGCCGTGACCTCGCACCTGTACGTGTCGAAGACGTACGGACTCGACGAGGGGTTTGACTCGATGAACTTCCGCCAGGACCGGAATGCGACCAACGTGGCGAATCACGCCATGGATCTGATCGATCGCTTTGGCGACCAGCGGTTCTTTCTGTTCCTTCACTTCTATGACCCCCACTGGCACTACGCACCGCCCCCCGAGGTTCTGAAAATCTTCGAGTCGTCCTATGCCGGCAAGCTCACCGGGAATCTCAAAGACTTTCAGAATCTGCGTCCTGACCAGGTTCAGAAGGCCGATCTTGATCATCTTCTTGCGCTTTATAACGGCGAAATCCGGCACACCGACAACGAGATCGGCCGGCTGATCGCGCATCTCAAGGAACGCGGGGTCTGGAAGAACACCCTGATGCTCGTGACTTCCGACCACGGAGAGGAGTTCCTCGACCACGGTTCATGGGAGCACCAGAAGACCCTTTACGAAGAGGTCGTTCGGATTCCCCTGATCGTCGCGGGCCCGGGGATCGCCCCGCGGCGAGAGGTGAAACAGGCGGGCCTCCTGGATGTAGCACCCACCATTCTCGACTACCTCAAGGTCAGCGCACCCCCCGCAATGAAGGGCCTCTCCCTCCTTCGCCCCCTGGCCGAGTCGCGCGAGATGTATGGCGAAACCGATCAGACTCCGGATGGGACGCGGCTGTCGTTTCTTCGCGGAGGGGCTCGGTCCTGGAAGGCCATCCTCAGTCTCGATCCTCGCAAGCAGCGAGTGCTTGGATCCGAGTGGTACGACCTCGTATCCGACCCCGCCGAGAAGACGAATCGTCCTCCGCAGGAATCGCTGCGGTTGACGATTGAGGCTCGCGCCCGCGACACGGCACTCAAATCACGCTCTTCCGTAGCGAGCCGGCCGGTCGAATTGACCGCCGAGCAGAAAGAGAAGCTGAGAGCCCTCGGCTACATCGGACGCTAGCAGCTACCGCCCTTCTACAGGATTACCGCACGGGCCCGAAGCAGGGGCTGAGCCAGATCGGCGTCGCCCACCACCTCGACCCGTTCCATCAATCCCGGACTCTTCACTGCGTTGAAGAGCAGGCGCCAGGCGTCGTCTGCGGCGACTCGAACCAGGGCGGTGGGGGAGGGGGGGCGGTCGCGAACGACGCGCCAGGCCGAGCCGTCGCGGATCACCGTCCAAGCCCCCGCACCCGGGCTGTGGACTTCGAGGCTGACCGCAGTACCCTCTTCCGCGGTCGCGGAACCGTAGGCCACGGGAAGCGCGCGGACCGAGATATCGAGCAGGGGCTCGACCCACTGGAGGCCTAGAAGACGAGACTCCCCGATCGCGTCCCGAATCTGGGCCTGGTGATGCCAGCGTTCGGTGTACTCGCGCCCGGTGTCCATCCAGTTGAGCGACTCGGTTTCGCCGGCCCAGCTCACCGCGAAGATGGACGGACCGTCCAGAGGCAGCTTCTCGACCACGTCCGCCACCCAGCCTCCGGTGATTTCGAGCAATTCGGTCAGAAGGCGCGGACTGAGTCGCGCACCGAAGCTCACTCCAGTTTGATTCAGGCCATTGACGAAACGAGCGACGTCGCGGTCCGAGTTGAGCGGACCGTCCAAAGGCCGTCGATGCTGGTCACGGTAGACCGCGATCTTGCGGAGGTCCCCGTCGAGAAGATGGGCCGCGAGGTCTCGGACTTGCCAGGCGCCGGCGACGGTGGGGCGTTCCCAATCGGCCGAATTCAAGGCCCGCAACAGCCCGACCAACTCCCCGAGCAGGGGGCGGAACAGAGGAGCGGTATCGATCGGGGCGAGTTCGCGCGCCCACGCGGTCATGGTCGGGAAGGGCCGGTCACCAGCCGATGGACTTCGCTTCCGGCCAGGATGAAGGCCCCTGTGCCGTAGATCTCTGTTTGATCGGGTCCGGTGGCTCCGGGCGCCGCTCCGACCGGCTGCACGAAGCCCAGTTTGCCATCCGCATGCACGGCTCGGTTCAAGGCCGCCCAGCCCCTGAGGATCACCGGCAGGTTCGCCGCGCGGTCGAGCAGGCCTTCGTTTACGCCCCACGCGAGCGCGTAGGTGAAGAACGCAGTGCCGCTCGTTTCCGGGCTGGGGAAAGTCTCCGGGCTCAGAAGGCTCACGCCCCAATAGCCATTCGGCTGCTGTATCTTCGCGATTTTCGCGGCCATATCCTTGAACAACGCCACGTAACGGGGCCGTTCGGGATAGTCGGGTGGCAGATACATGAGCACTCTTGCGACTCCGGCGATCACCCAGCCGTTGCCGCGGCTCCAGAACACTTTGGCCCCATTTGGTTCGCGCTGGTCGAAATAGCGGCTGTCCCGGTAGTAGAGGTGTTCGGCCGGGTCGTAGAGGTAGTCGGTGGTTTTCCACCAGAGGCGATGCATCAGGTCGGCGTAGGTCCGGTCGCCGGTTGCACTAGCGGCCAGGGCCATCGCGGGCGGGGCCATGAACAGGGCATCGCACCACACCCACTCGCGGGAGGTCTTCTTCTGATCGAAGACGAGAGGCTCAGCGAAGGGCATGGACTTCATTTCATCGAACAGGGCCAGAGCCTTCGCGGTCATGCGCGGGTCCTTGCGGTCTTTCGCGAGAAGGAAGTAGGCCTGAGTGATCGCCTGGTGGTCGGCGTGAAACTTGTCCGGTCCGTGGTTCCACTCGTTGCTTTCGCCGGTCTGCGCGATGGCGTTCAGGTATTTCGCTCGATCCTCCGAAAGCGGAGCGAGGGCGTGCAGGCTGGCCCAGAACGGGGCCTGATGCCACGCCCAAAGCTGGTGTCTCGACGGATTGGCCAACTGCCAGTCGGCGACTCGACTCATCACCGCCACGATCGAGCCTTGATTGGGGGCGGTCACGGGTTTCGCCGGCACCGCGGCCGCGGACTGGAGAGGTGTGGACAAAGGCTGTGCCGTGCGGCAGGCTCCGCCCATGAAGGACAGCCCGACGATCAGGGCCAGGGAATCACGGCGAGTCAGGATTTTCAAGGGTTCGTTTCTCCTCGTGGTGCGCGTCGCCCGCATCTTACCGATGGCGTGATCGTTCCCGGACCTTGGTATCATTGCGGGCCTCGTTTGCGTCGTGCGCGCCCGTAGCTCAATGGATAGAGCGTTGCCCTCCGAAGGCAAAGGCTACTGGTTCGAGCCCAGTCGGGCGCACTATCGTTTAGTTGGGGGGCGTTGCACGGACCCGCCCCCCATCCCCCGTCGCTACGGCCAAAGTGAATTTGGCCTTCGCTTAAACTTCGGGTAGGCGTTGCACGGACCCGCCCCCCATCCCCCGTCGCTACGGCCAAAGTGAATTTGGCCTTCGCTTAAACTTCGGGTAGGCGTTGCACGGACCCGCCCCCCATCCCCCAAGGGGAGGCTTCGCGCTCCTGCAATGGTGCTGCGCGCAGCCCCCGGTCAAAGTGAATTTGGCCTCTGCTTGAGTTTGGTCCATCAGCAACCCGTCACCATCCGTTGGTCGGCGCGAGAGCGCGGCTCGGGCTAGACTTCAAAGTCTGCCTTGGAGCTATTCATGAAATTGAGTCCTGTCGTCCCGTCCTTGCTGGCCCTGCTCATGGCCTCGGCCTCGAGCGTGTCGGCGGCCAGAATCAAACATCCGTTCTGCGCCACCTACCCGGGGAGTGATCTCAACCAGATCGTGAATTCCCGAGAAGAGCGCGCCCGAAGGGGCGTGCGATCCGCCGCCACCAACAACCGCGCCGCCGCGGTCAGCCGCAACGGCGAGGTGGCGATGCTCATCGATCAGGGCGACCTGGTCTTCAGGGCGAACGGCCTCGACCTCCACGGAAAGGGCCTCGAGTTTCAGCCCGGGTACATCGCTTCCCGGGTCGACCGGCCTCTCGGACCCGACGGCGTGGCGGTGCCTCTTGGCGATGACGACTCGCGAGAGGTTTCGCTTCCTTTCGCTTTTCCGTTCTTCGGCAAAAGCTACGACAAGGCCTTCGTGAACTCCGACGGCAACGTCACCTTCAACGCCTCTGACAGCGCATCCACCGATCGCAGCCTGGCGCGACTCATCTCCGGACCGCCCCGCGTGGCGCCTCTCCTCGCCGACCTCGATCCCAGCAAGGGCGGGCGGGTCACCACAACCTCGACCCCAGCCGCCTTCTCGGTTAAGTGGACCGACGTTCCGCAGTTCGACATCGCGGATAAGAACACCTTCGAAATCACTTTGTTTCCCGATGGCCGGATCACGTTCTCGTACCACGCCACCAACCTGGCCCTGGCACTTTCCCAGGGCGCGGTTGGAATCGCGGCGGGGGGCGGGGCGGAGGGACTGGTGACGGCCGATCTATCAAACGTGGCCGGTATCGCGTTTGCCGGTTCGATCGGAGAGTCGTTCCGCAGCGAATCGGGCATTGACCTCACCGCGGTAGCCCGGGCTTTCTACACGCAGTTCGGCGACGACTATCAGCAGCTCATCGTGTATACGAACCGCGGCTACATCCCGAGGTCCCAGGGGGCGTTCGCTTACGAGTCGACGGTGCGTAACTCGGTCTCGGGCATCGGGGGCTCCATAGCCGACAACGGAGGCGACTATGGATCTCCGCGCACTTTGGAGAGTGTCGTGATGATGGACAACTTCAGCAAGTACTCGGCCAGTGCGACCGACCGGGTACTCCGCGAAGAGACCACGCTCTCGGTGTTGGCACACGAGGTGGGCCACCGATGGCTCGCCACCGCGCGTTTCCGCGACGGTGGGGTGACGAGTAGCGAGCTTCTGGGCCGCCAGCAAGCCCATTGGAGTTTCTATATGCACTCCGGCGGGTCTCACGATGAGGGTAACGAGATACAGGATCTGGGCGGCGGCGCTTTCCGGACGGGCCCAACTTCGCAGCGCTACGGCCCTCTGGATCAGTATCTGATGGGAGTGCGCAGCGCCGACGAAGTGCCTCCGTTCTTCTTCATCCGAAACCCGGTTGCGGACGGACCTCAGACCGCCGAACGTGCGCCTGAATCCAACGTCGACATCAAGGGAACCAAGAGGGACGTGACCATCGCCGACGTCGTCGCCGCTATGGGTCCGCGTTCTCCGGCCCCCGCGCCAAACCCGGTGCCGTGGCGGGTCGCCTTCCTCTATGTCACCGATGGCGATCCCATGGACGCCACCGCGGTTTCGCTGGTGGATCGAATTCGCTCTCAGTTCGAGGCGTTCTTCCCGCAATCGACCGAGGGACGTCTCTCGATTGAAACCACACTCAAGTAGGCCGGCTTGAAAGGTCGAGCCGCCGGTTCGACCGGGGACGGCGAAGACGGCCCTTTTGGAGTGATTTTCGTCCTCGGAAAGGGTGGCTCGGGCAAGAGTGTGGTGTCCGAGGGTCTCGCCGCCCTCGCGGCCGAAAGAGGGCAACGCACGCTGCTGGTGCGGATCGGAGAATCGGCACTGACCCCGGATAAAGAGGCGCATGGTCCCGCGACCTCCAGGTACGGCTTTGAAACGGTCCACCTGGACGCGCGCCTCGCCATGGATGAGTATGTCCAGCACGTGATCCGGCTGCGCCCTTTGGTCGAACGGATTACCCGAAGCGAGGTCTATCGCAAGTTTTTTGCTGCGGCTCCCGGGTTGCCCGAGCTGGTAGTCCTCGGTCGCATTCGGGAGTTCTCGCGAGAGACCGATCGCGGCGGAAGCTGGCGGTTTGACTCGATCATCGTTGATTGCCCGTCGACGGGGCATGGCCTTCTGATGCTCGAAACGCCTTTCGCGGCTTACCGGGCCGCACCGGTCGGGCCCTTCGCCCGCATGGCCTCGGAGATCATCGAATGGCTGCAGACCGGAGTGCGCATTGCCCTCGTGGCTATTCCCGAAGAGATGGCGGTGGTGGAGGCGGTAGAGTTCAAGGACGACCTTCTCGAGCGGACGGAGCTCAAGCCCGCATTGGCCTTCCTGAATCGAATGCGCATGGAGTCGCTCTCGGATGCGGCGCACGCGGCCGTGACCGAAGCGGATCCACTCCCTGGATCGAGGGAACACGTACTCCTTGATGCGGCGCTGCGAGTTCAGAGGCGCACCCGCCTGGAGGCCTTCCATCGCCGCCGGTTGAGCCGGGGCCTGGGGCTGTCGCCCATAGTGATTCGGGAACTGCCGAACACGCGCCCCGCGACCGTGGCCGCGGCCCTCGGTGAGGACCGTCGGTTAGGTGGGGGGCCGTGAGCGGCCCCGCCTCCCACACCCCTGTCGCTCCAGGGGGAGTAAATCCCGCCTGCGCTCGTTCTCCGCTGAAAGCGGGACGGGCGATCGCCGACGCTCTTCAGGGAAAGCTCGTCATTGTCTGTGGCCCCGGGGGAGTGGGGAAGACCACCACCGCGGCGGCCCTGGCCCTGGCCTCGGCGGGGCTCGGCCGGAAAACCCTCGTCTGCACCATAGATCCCGCCAAGCGCCTGCGCACGAGCCTCGGATTGGCGCGACTGACCGGAACGCCTCAGAAGGTCAAGGGGAGGCTGTATGCGATGCGACTCGATCCCAAGCAGACGTTCGACGACCTCGTGCGCCGCCACGCGTCCTCGCCAGAGGCCCGGGAGCGCGTACTCAACAATCGTTTCTACCGGCAGATCTCCCGGCACCTGGCCGGCACTCACGAAGTGATGGCGATGGAAGCGCTCATGGGGGTGTCGGACGACTTCGACCTGATCGTCCTCGATACGCCGCCCGCGTCCTCCGCCCTCGCCTTCCTGGATGCGCCCAAGCGCGTCCTTGACTTCGTGGATGGCCGGGTCTTGCGCTACTTCCTCAAACCCTACTTCGTGGCCGGACGGCTCGCCATCGAGCCGCGCACGGTGATCGGACGAACGTTCCTGCGTATTGTCGACGCCGCGGTGGGACTCCAGTTCTTGCGGGAGTTGTCGGAGTTCTTCCTGGCCTTCGAGGGACTCTTCGACTCCTTCGGCCAGACCGCGCGTGCCATGCAGGACCTGCTGAGCAACCAGGGAACCACGTTCATTCTCACCACAACCCCCTCGTCGTCACGGGTCACCGAAGGGGCGGCGTTCGAAGTCGCCCTCCGCGAACGGGGGTTGCGGCCGGCCGCGATCGTGGCGAACCGAGTTCACCCCTGGGCGATCAGCAGCCCGTGGAGCCCATGGTCGAGAACGAGGGCGAAACCTTCGCAGTCGGAGCAGGTGCCCTTTATGTTCACGCCGGAAGTGCGGGCCGAACTCGAGGCGCTCGCCGGACGCGAACAGTCTCGGGCCGACGCGGACGCGCGGCACCTGCGCCAGATCACGGCGAAGAGTGGTCTTCCCGCGATCGCGGTGCCGGAGCTTGACAAGGATGTGCACGACCTTCGTTCGCTCGCGATCGTGGCCTCGTGGCTCTGCCCGACTCCGGTGCTTTCATCATGAGAATCATCCTCTTCTCCGGCAAGGGCGGGGTGGGCAAGACCACTTTGGCCGCAGCCACCGGGGTGCGCGCCGCGTCGCTGGGTCACCGCACCCTCGTCATGTCCACGGACGCCGCCCACTCCCTCGGTGATTCCCTCTCGCAGGCCATCGGCCCCGATCCGACTCCGGTGGTGCCGAATCTCGACGCCATGGAGATCGACGTGCACCATGAACTCGAACGCGAGTTCGGGCCGATCCGCAGTTTCCTCACCCGGTTCTTCCAAGGGCAGGGCCTGGACGAAATCGTGGCCGACGAACTCGCCGTCCTGCCGGGAATGGAAGAGCTGTTTTCACTCCTGCGGGTGGCCGAACTCGCGCAAGGCCAAAAGTACGATCTGCTGCTCGTGGATTGCGCCCCCACCGGAGAAACGCTGCGCATGCTGGCCGCTCCCGACGTCTTGCGTTTCTACTTCCGCAAGATCTTCCCGGTGCAGCGGTTGCTCGCGCGTACGGTTCGGCCGCTGGCTCCCCTCGTGACCTCTCTGCCGGTTCCCGAGGATGATGTGTTCGTGGCGATGAAGCGGCTGTACGAGAGGATTGAGCGTCTGGACCCCCTTCTTCGCGATCCGAAGGTGACCTCCATCCGCATTGTTCTCACTCTTGAGAAGATGGTCATCGCCGAATCCGAGCGTCTTTTCACCTATCTCGGGCTGTACGGGTACTCGGTCGATGCCGTCATCGCCAATCGAGTCCTGCCCGAGACCCTGAAGGGCGCCTACTTCGAACGCTGGGGCCGCGCCCAGGCCGTGCACATGAAAAGAGTACGCGAGGGTTTCTCATCCATGCCGATCCTCGAATCACCGCTGCGCGATCAGGAAGTCATGGGGACCGAGCTTCTGAAGGCGGTCGCGGACGGTGTCTATGGCGAGCGCGATCCCCGCGCGGTTTTTCACACTTCGAGGCCGCCGCGGGTGGAGAAACGCGGAGCCGGGTACGTCTTTTCGTTCGATCTGCCCTTCGCGAGCAGCGATCGGTTGACCGCTTACGCGGTGGGGGACGAGCTGTCCGTCACCATCGACAACTGGCGGCGTAACATCATCCTTCCCCGGTCCTTGGCGGGCCGGGAGGTCAAGGAAGCGCGTCTGCGTTCGGGGCGCCTCAGCGTCGTGTTCGGAGGTCGGTAATGGCGAAGGTCGAAGATGCGGTTAGATCGCGGAGCCTGAAAGCGTGCTGCCTCGTTTCGGAGATGCTCGAGGAGATGGGCCTCGATTCACGCAAAGCGCGGGAGATACGTCGTCAGACCCTGCTGGGCCTCATGACCTTCTGCCAGTGGCAGCTCTCGCGTATGGATGAAGGCCCGAGTCAGGATGCGTCTCCAGGCTCAGGCCGCAAGCCCCGAGGCCGCCGGGTGAAGGTGGTTTAGAGAGGGCGGCCACCCGACTTGGGGCAGCACCCCTACTTCTTGGCTGGAGCCGCCTTCTTGGCCGGAACGGGCTTGCCCTGGGGCTGCGGAGGCTGCGACATGGGTAGGGCGTCAACTACGTTAGGAACCTGGCCCAGTTCGTCCTCGACTCCGACGAACACGTCGTACATGCGCACTCCGAGTTCACGGTCGTCGGTGGGGGACATGCCGAGAGCCTTGGGGACGATGGTCTGATCCATCGTGAAGCGCAACTCGACCGTGTCCTCGGCACCCAAATCCACCGTCTTGAAGCGGATCTTCTTCTCCACGAGTTCGCCGTTCTCGAAAGTATGGCTGAGACCGGCACGGCCCTGGGCCAAGATCTTGAGGGTCGGAGCACCGGCGGGGTAATTCTTCGGAGAGTAGGGCGCGTCAAACTGAAGGTAGACGATGACCGGCTTCTTGGGATTCTTAAAGGAGAGAACGGCTTCCTTCTTGGTCCAGGTGGTCTCCATCATCGGGTTCGGGCCAGGCTCGGGGTTGTGCCAGCCCTCTTTGTAATACACGCGGACATTCTCGACCTGGGCGAGAAGCTGCATCTTGGCCACGGCGTACTCCCGCAGGCCGAAATCCTCTCCCTTGAGGGGGATGCGCTCGCCGCGTCCGTCGGGATACAGTCCCACCGTCACGGTGGCATCTCCGATATAGGTGACCACAGGCACGAAGACGGTGCGCGTGTAGCTGTAGATCTTGTTGGCTTCCCACTGCGAAGGGGGAGGGGTGACGGCGTGGTCGTCGGTGAAGAGAAGGACCTTGCCCTGGTCGATGAAGTGAACGAGGGCTCGATAGTCGCCCTCGATCTTCTTGAACTCAGGCCCGGTGGTCCAGGTGTAGGTGACTTCGATCGCACTGTCGAGGGGGGCGCTCATGCGGTTCGCCTTGAACGAGGCGGTGATGTCATTCGGGGGCACGGCCCCACGCCGGTCGCATCCGACGGCCAGCAGCAACGGAGTGATGAGCAAAAGGACCCGGATTCTTCGCATTATGGACAACGCCTCCAGAAGACTTTGTTTAACTATCGCCCGAGGGTTCAATGAAACTTCAACCCCCGCGAGACGATCGACCGGCCCGAAAACGGCCCGCCTCTAGCCAAGACCAGGGAGATCCTGGCGAGTCAGAACGATGCCGGACTCCCGTTCCATGCCCTCGAAACCGGGCCGGGAAGACTGACAGAAGACGTGATTCTAAGGGTTCGGCCGAATATGTGTCAACGAAGCCTCGGCCCGGAAGGCGCTACCCTTGGGGATCAGGCACGCCCACGCTTGAAGATGGCGAGCCAGGCCTCGACCTCCGCCCGCGACTCCGGGCGACTGGGCTTGTCCGAAGCCTGATCGCCCCGTGACGCCTTGCGGGAGAGTCGGCGCCCGAACTCATGCGCCTTCTCGATCGCGGCTCCTTGGTGTCGCGCCTTGTCTCCGAGGGACTTGTCCGAAGTCACCACTATGAAGTCCTGCTTCGACTTCGCGGCTCTCAGAAACCCAAGGAGGACCTCGTCGGCACTGCGGGCTTCGCTGAAGACGACCTGCACCCGATGGCTCTTGCGGACCGGGGCCGACCCCGGGGGAGGCGGACCATCGAAGATGATCGTGGCTTGCGCGCCGCGCTCCCGACAGAATTCCGAGACGGTCAGGAAGCACGCCTCCCGGTCGGCGAGGCCCTCCCGCGCGAGCCCCAGAACATGGGCCAGGTTGTTTCCGTCTACAAGATAGGGCATGGAAAGAACTGCCCGCGATGCTACTATCCGAGCGCGTGAGACTCAGATTGACGAGGCCGGACAGAACATGAGCATTGCCGAAAAAGGTGCGGTGGGCGACATCGACCCGGCTTTTTTTGTTGGTTACCTCCACCGCCTCAAAGCCACTGGAACCCTGAAGTTCGAGGATGCGCCGATCCAGCGGGCCATCTACTTCCGCGAGGGCCGCGTTCTCTTCTCGTCCTCGAACGCCCCCGAGGATCAGCTCGGCGCGATTCTCGTCGCGGGCGGAAAGATTTCCCAGGAACAGTTCGACGGTCTTCTCGCGAGCCTCGAGCCCAAGCAGTCGATTGCCGCCGCTCTGGCCCAGGGCGGGTTTGTCGCCCAGCGAGATATCGGTGACGCGGCCCGCAAGAAGGTCGAACAGATCGTCGGTTCATGCTGCGCGCAAACCACGGGGCGGTATGAGTTCGAGGACGGCGTCCTGCCCAAAGGGGCCCTCGATCTCAAGCTGACCACCGAGAAGGTTCTGGTCAACGCCTTTGAAGCCCTTGAACCATCCGGGTTTCTCATTCGCGTCCTGAAGAGCCCCATGGCGGTGCTGGCCGCGGCGGATGTGCAGCCCACCGAGCCTGAACTGATCCGATTGAAGGAAGCCCTCGATGGGGTTTCATCTCTTGCAGACATCGGAGGGGCCGTGGGCCTGTCTCTGCCCGCCACCGAGGTTCGGGCCGCAGTGCTCGTGGTCATCGGTGCGGCCTCCGTGGTGACTTCCCAGATCGAGGAGATGGCCCTTCCCGATACCGGGGAGACCACACCCGGTCTCATGCTGGACGAATCCGAACCAATCCAGGCTGACACGATAGCCTTTGGGCTCAGTCCGACCGGGGGCGACGTCCGCTTTGATGCCGACTCGATTAGCGGGTCGAACGGGTCAGCCGACGCCACGCTGGTCATGGGCGGAGGGCACGACGCCTCGGCCGACGCGACACTGGTCACCGGCAGCGGTCTCGACTTAAGCCCCAGAAAAACCTCGGAGAGCGGGCTTTCCTGGGGTGGGCCGCAGCCGAAACGAGAGAAAGCCTCAACCCAGGATCTGGCTGCGGTCAAGGAACTGCTTGCTGCGCCTTCGGTCGGGAGTTTGCCGCGCCCCCCAGCCGCGTCCCTGCCCAGCAAAACATGGGAGCCGGTGCTGTCCACGGCAGGCCGGCCAGGTCGAGGATCTCGTGGTCTCGCCGCATTTGTGGCCAATCCGATGGTTCAGCGCTCCGCGGCGGCGGTGGTGATCCTCGGCCTCGCCGGCGTGGGGTGGCTCGCCTACACCGGCACTCAGGCTCCCCCCACCCCTGCCGCCAACATGGCGCCCGCCCCTGCGAGCACCCCCACGCCGGCCCAGGCCCCGCCGACGAGTGTGGCACTCACGACGCCTCCCGCGGCGGCTTCCGCTCCGTTGGCCCCGCCTCCGGCGACTCGTGTGGCCAGTCCTGCGGTTGCCGCGGCCATCAGCCCGACACCTGCGGCTAACGTTCCCACCAAACCCACTCCGTCAGCTCCGGCTCCCACCGCCACACCAAAGCCGGCCGTGGTGCCAACTCAAGCCGCCGTGCCCGAGAAACCGGCGGGTCCGGCACCCGCGGCCTCTGCGAGCCTGGCCGCCTCCTATCAGGCGTTGAAGGCCGGTCAGCTCAACGAGGCGGCCGCCACCGCCGAAGCGATCGCGCGGTCTCGCAGCGCCGAGTTCAGCCTCCAGATTCTTGTCGCGTGTTCTCCTCAGACCATCGAGAAAGCGCTGGTCAACGACTCGTCGACCGACCTCTTTGTACTGCCCACAACCATTTCTGGAAAGCCCTGCTTTCGCCTCATGCGGGGCTTCTTTAAGACCAGCGATGAGGCGACGCATACCACGTCGACCCTCCCAGGCTATTACGTGGCCGAGGGCGCCAAGCCGCGGGCCGTCCAGGTGAAGGCGGTCCTGCGCTAACCCCTTGAGCTTTGGGCGACGCTCGGGGCCACACGCTGAAGGTCGAAGGATTTCGCGAATGCGAGGACCGCTCTGCTGCGTCGCGCGCTGCACGCTGATGGCGCTCTTGTTTTTTGCTGTATCGGCAGGGAGGAGTGTCGAAAGCATCGACCCTGCCCGAAGATCCGAGGTACTCGATCGTGAGGTCAAGGCCGCGCGCAGTTATCTCGAGGGCTGGTTCGGGTCCACGCTGCGCCTTCCTCCCATCGAAGTTGCCGAGGGGCCATCCGCGAACGCCGGGGCCACTCTGCCCGGCCACTACCAGAACGGGGCCATCCGGCTGCGACCCGAAACCCTCCAGAATGAGTCCGAGCTTCGACGCGTTCTGAGGCACGAACTCACCCACGCCGTGGTCGATCGGATGACCCGAGGGAACTGCCCGCACTGGCTTCAGGAAGGAATGGCGCAGTTTCTTGACGGAACGGATGTGGTGAACACCGAAGCGCGTCTTCGCCGCGACGGTCGGCCGCTCATCCCGCTGCTCCGGATAGAAGGCCCCTTCCAGGATCGGGATGCCCACTACCGGGATCAGGCCTACCGGCAAAGCGCATCGGCGGTTTCATTCCTCATGGCGCGCGTTGGCCGGACCGGACTGCTGTTCCTGATCCAGAGGCTCGGTGAAGGCCGACCGTTCGACCGCGCCTTGCTCGAAACCGGACTCTCCTATGCCGAACTCCAGCAGGCCTGGGAGGCCTCGCTCCGTATCCCGCCCCGCCTCCCCTGAAGGCGGCTTCTCGCGCGATCGCTACAGTCCGGCGGAGGTGTACCACTCGAAGGTGCGTGCCAGACCCGACTCGAAGTCGACCTGGGGCCGGTACTTGAGCAGTTTCTTCGCGGCGCTGGTGTCGGCGAGGGAGTGACGGATGTCGCCCGACCGTGCCTCTTCGTACTTGGCCTCGACCTTGCGACCGGAGAGGCGGCACAAAGTCGCGAGGAGATCGTTCAGCGTGTGCGCCTTCGACGTCGCCACGTTCACCGTCTGTCCGTTCAGGCCGGGTGCGGTGAGGGCCAGCAGGTTCGCGTGGACCACGTTGGCGATGAAAGTGAAATCCCGGCTTTGTTTGCCGTCCCCGTAGATGACCGGGGTTTCGCGCTTCAGAAGGGCCTTGGAAAAACGGCTGATCACTCCGCTGTACGTGGATGACGGATCCTGCCGCGGTCCGAAGACGTTGAAGTAGCGCATGGTGAGGGTTTGCATCCCATAAAGCTCGGCGAAGATGCGCACGTAGGTTTCTCCCGCGAACTTGGCCGCCCCGTAAGGGGACATGGGCCGGGCGGGGAGGGACTCGTGCTTGAAGCGTTCCTTGCTGTCGCCGTAGACCGAAGAGGAACCGGCGTACATGAAACGCTCGACCCCTTCGTCTTTGGCCGCCACCAGCATGGCCATGGTCGCGGTGGCGTTGGCGTGATGGGATCCGAAGGGCTGGGCGACCGAGAGAGCCACGGAGGGAACCGCCGCCTCGTGGTAGACGACCTCGATGCCCTTCATGGCCTTGGCCGCGGTCTTCAGATCGGCACAGTCGCCAGCGATGATTTCGATGTCGTTTCTCACCGAGCGCAGGTTGTTCCGCTTCCCGGTCGAGAAGTTGTCGAGCACGCGGACTTTGTGGCCACGCTCAAGCAGCGCCTCCACGAGGTGGGACCCGATGAAACCGGCACCACCAGACACGAGGATTCGCTTCATAGACATTCTCCCCGCATTCTAGCGCGGTGGACCTAGCAGCCCGGTCGAGTCAGGAGAGTGGGGAGCTTGGGATCGTCCGCGGCCGGTGGGATGACCTCGACACCGGGAACGCGAACCTGACCGCGAAACCGTCGCGAAGGCGTGTCGCAGATCACGAAGGGCGGCCACAAGGCCCGCGGCACCCCAACAACGGACGAGTTCAGGGTGGGTGCCCCTACATTCTGGAGGGGGTGGAGGGGGCGTTCGGCGAGAGCGAGAACAAGCGCAGGCGGGATTTATTCCCGCTGCGACGGAGGTGTGGGGGGCGGAGCCGTCACGGCCCCCCAGCCAAAAGGAAAATTCGGCGGAGCAGGCCTGTAAGCCGGATTCTGTCGTATCCCGCTTCCGCGAGAGTGGACGATCATCCCTCTAAGTGCCGCGATTGCTCGCGGCCTCTTGCAACCAACCCGGGGGCCTGAGCGATGGGCCATCGCCTCGTATCGCCCCCCTATTTGGTCTTGCTCCGTGTGGGGTTTTCCCTGTCCCGCGAATGTCACCACCGCGGCGGTGCGCTCTTACCGCACCTTTTCACCCTTACCCCATGCGGGCCGCTCCTTGCGGGGCGACGTCGCACGTGGCGGTATCTCTTTCTGTGGCACTGTCCCTGAGGTCGCCCCCGCTGGTCGTTAACCAGCACACAGCCCTGGCGGTCACCTAAGACCACCGTGGAGTCCGGACTTTCCTCTCCGACGATTCGTTGTTCGAAGCGATCGTCCAGCCTGCTCCGCCGAACAAGATGAAGTTACGCGCCTGGAGCCTTCGAGGTCAAGCCGTCGGTCTCTTCGGTGATCCCGTACTGCTCCAGTTTCTTGTAAAGATTCGATCGCGGGGTATCGATGGCCTGCGCGGTGGCGGAGATGTTCCAGCCGTTCTCGCGCAACTTGGCCACGATGAAAGCCCGCTCGGACCCTTCCTTGAACTCCCGCAACGAGCCCTGGGGCAGGGAGGCGCTGGACTCGGCAGCGGAAACGGGGGATGGGGTCTGGGGCTGCGCAGCGACGATCGGGGAAACCGAAGGCTTCGCCTGGGGCACGCCGTCGAGGTGCTCGGGACGCAGAGTGTCGTCGTCCACCAGGATCATCAAACGATCGATCACGTTCTTCAATTCGCGCACGTTGCCCCGCCATTCCCGACTTTGGAGGGCCGCCGCGAACTCCGGGGAAATCCGCTTCACAGGAACGCCATGCTGCGCGGCCGAGCGGGCCACGAAGTGGGCGGCGATGGACTTGATGTCGTCTACCCGGTTTCGAAGGGGCGGCACCTGGATGTCGATCACGGACAGGCGGAAGAACAGATCCTCCCGGAACGAACCCGTTTCGATGGCGTCTTCGAGATTCTTGTTGGTTGCGGCGATCACCCGCACATCGACCTTGATCGTCTTCTGAGATCCGATCCGCTCGACCTCGCCCTCCTGCAGGACGCGAAGGACCTTGGCCTGCGCGCGTGCGCTCATGTCTCCGATCTCATCGAGGAAGATCGTCCCTTTGTGGGCCATCTCGAATTTGCCGATCTGCCTTTCCGTAGCTCCGGTGAACGACCCCTTCTCATGCCCGAACAACTCGCTCTCGATCAACTCGTCGGGGATGGCCGCGCAGTTCACCGACACGTACGACTCGTCGGCCCGGGCCGAGAGTCGGTGGACCTCTCGCGCCACCAACTCCTTGCCCACTCCGCTTTCCCCGCGGATCAGGACGGTGGCGTTTGTGGGTGCGGCTTTGCGGATCCGCGCGAACACCTGCTGGATCGCGGCACTGCTCCCGACCAGATCACCGGGCCCGTTGGTCTCCAGGCGCAGGCGCCGATTTTCGATGACCAGACGCCGCTTCTCGAGCGCGTTCCGGGCCGCCACCAGGAGCTTTTCCGTTTCCGGGGGTTTCTCCAGGAAATCGAAAGCCCCAAGGCGCGTGGCCTCGACCGCGGTCTTCACAGTACCGTGCCCGGAAAGCATGATCACCGGCACGTCGCGCGCGCGCTCCCGCAGCAGCCGCAAGGTATCAAGACCATCAAGTCCCGCCATCTTCACATCCAGGATGACGAGGTCGATCTCGGCGCGTTCGATGACCTGGACCGCCTCCGGGCCGGAACTGGCGGTTTCGCAGTCAAAGCCCTCGAATTCGAACATCATAGTGAGCGAGCGGCGGATCGCGTCCTCATCGTCGACAACCAGAATGCGCGGGCGGACGGGAGAGAGTTTCATTTGAAGACTTTCAGGAGCCGGCATTCTCGCCGAGGAGGCTCATCAGCCCTGCTTCGTCGAGAACCCGGATCCCCATCGCTTGCGCCTTATCGAGCTTGGAGCCCGCATCGTCGCCGGCCACGATGTAGCTTGTCCTGGACGAGACCGCGGAGGTGACCCGCCCGCCTCTGCCTTCGATCAGGCGCTTGGCAACGTTACGTTCCATGGAGGGAAGAACACCGGTCAGCACGAACTGGAGTCCCTCCAGGGTTTTGGGCTGCACCGGACCTTGAGCCGTCGCGGTCAGTTCGACCCCCGCTTGTTTCAGGCGTTCGATCAGTTCCTGGTTCTGGGCGGCGTCGAACCACTCTCGCAACGAGGCCACGACCACGCCTCCGATTTCCGGTACCGCGTCGATCTCTTCGGCCGTGGCTTGCGAAAGCGCGTCCATCGAACCGAAACGGCGCGAGAGAAGTTCAGCCGCGCGCTCCCCCGCGAAGCGGATGCCCAGCCCGAAGAGCAGGCGTTGAAGTCCCGCCCCACGGCTCTTGTCGATGGAGGCCACCAGGTTCGCCGCGGACTTCTCGCCCATGCGCTCGAGGCGCGTCAGGTCCTCGGCTTTGAGGGTGTAGAGATCGGCGATGTTCTTCACCGCTCCGGTTTCGACCAGGATGGCCACGAGTTTGTCGCCCAGACCCTCGATGTCCATGGCCTGCCGTCGGGCGTAGTGCTTGATTCGTTCTTCGATCTGAGCTTTGCAGCTGGCATTCGGACAGCGCAGATCGACCTCGCCTTCGATTGCCGCGACCCTGGTCAGGCAGACGGGACAGGACTCCGGCATCGTGAAGGCGGCTGCGAATGCCGGGCGCTTCGAGAGCACGACCTCGACGATCTTGGGAATGACCTCGCCGCCGCGTTCCAGAACCACGAGGTCTCCCACCCGCACGTCCTTGCGCGCGATCTCCTCGGCGTTGTGCAAGGTGGCGCGTGAAACCGTGGTCCCGCCCACGAATACCGGCTCGAGGTGAGCGACCGGCGTCAGCTTCCCGGTCCGTCCGACCTGCACGTCGATCTTGAGGAGCCTTGTGGTCGCCCGTTCGGCCGGAAACTTGTAGGCGATGGCCCATCGCGGGAACTTCGAAGTTGAGCCGAGTTCCCTCTGGATTGAGAGGGAGTCGATCTTGATAACCGCGCCGTCGATGTCGTAGTCGAGGTCGTGACGTTTCACTCGCAGGCTCGCGCACTCGACGAGGGCGTCCTCGATCGAAGCACACGACCGGATCTCTGGATTGGTGCGGAGCCCGAGTTCGCGCAGGAGGGCGAGGGCCTCCGTCTGTGACTTCGGCTCCGGGCCAGAGATTCGAGCGACCGAATAGAGGAAGAGTTCAAGTCCCCGCTCGGCCACCTGTCGGGGGTCGAGTTGTTTCATGGCGCCCGATGCGGTGTTTCGCGGGTTCACGAAAAGGTCGAGGGGTTTCTCGCCTTTCTCCCGCCGCTCCTCGTTCTGGCGCTCGCGGGCTTCGTTCAGGCGGGCGAACACCGAGCGGGCGAGATAGACCTCGCCGCGAACTTCAAGCAGATCGGGTATCGGGGCTCCGGAGCGAGGCGGGGAGAGATGGAGGGGCAAAGACCGGATTGTGCGGGCATTCCCGGTCACGTCGTCGCCGATCCGACCATCTCCTCGCGTCACCGCGCGGACCAAAACCCCTTTTTCGTAAGTCACCGAAAGCGAGAGGCCGTCGACCTTGGGTTCCGCGACATAGGACAGCGAGGCCTCACCCAGCTGGCGCTTCGCCTTCGCCTCGAAGTCGCGAACCTCCTCTTCGTTGTACGTGTTCTCCAGGCTCAGCATCGGCTCTTGATGGGTCACCGAGGGGAACTCGGAGAGGGGAGACTCCCCGACCCGCCGGGTGGGCGAGTCTTTGGTCACCAGTTCAGGATGCGCGGTTTCGAGGTCACGAAGCTCGCGCTCCAAAGCGTCAAACGCCTGATCGGATATCTCGGGCTTCGACAGGACGTAGTAGAGACGTTCATGTCGGCGGATCGCCTCGCGCAGTTCTTGTGCCCGGGTTGCCGCATCTCGGGGGGCGGTGGGCGTCATTTTGCGATTCCCACCTGGGCCCCCGCCTCGAGTGCGGCGGCGCGGGCCTCGATCACCGCGAAGCCGGGACCCGACAGAGGCCGGGATCGAACACGCTGGCAGGCCTCGCGGACGCCGCGATAGAGCACCAGGGCGGTTTCGGTGTCCTTGGCCTCGTATTGCACACGTTGGGCGACCTCGAGCACGCGGATTGCCGCGGCCGAGGCCTGGGGAAGTGGAGCGAGGCTCCACATGGCGACCGCGGCTTTGTCCAACAAAACCCGCGCCGAGGCTCGGGCGGGGCGGGGCAGCCGATCGAGAGCCGCGTAGTGGATGGTCCAAGCGTCGGCGGCGAGGCCGCGGACCCAGGTGGGACCAAGCAGCAGCGGGGGAGCGAGCAGAATCACGGCGAGAAGCGCCAGTCCGTCGGCGGCGGGTTTCGGTTTCCGGTTAGTCGCCATCGTACGACCTGCTTCCAGAGTCAGTGGTCGCGCGCGAGGATGAAGTCGGGGAGAGTGAGGAGAGCTTCGCGTTCGGCGGAGGCGGGGAACACCGAGAGGGCGGAGCGAGCCGCCTCGGCGTGTTTCAACGCCAGATCCTCCGCGCGCGCGATAGCCCCCGACCTGCGCGCCAGTCCGACGATCTCCGCGTGCGAGACCCGGTCGAAACCGCGGTCTTCGACGACGGTTTCGACCTTGGCCCGAATTTCGGAATCTCCGTTCTCGAGCATGTAGATGACGGGAAGAGTCAGCTTCCCTTCGCGCAAGTCGAGACCCACGGGTTTCCCGAGGGCCTTTTCAGAGGCCGTGAAGTCGAGGAGGTCGTCCTTCATCTGAAAGGCGAGACCCAGGGCCAGACCGTAGGCGGACAGGGCCTTCTCCTGTTCCAAAGAGGCCTCCCCGAGGATCGCGCCGATACGCATGCACGCGCCAAACAGGTCGGCGGTTTTGCGGCGGATGATGTCGATGTGCTGGTCTTCCCGCACCGAGAGGTCAGCTTCCCGTTCGATCTCGAGCACCTGGCCCTCGATCATCCTCAGCGTGACCTCCGAAAGCAGACGCAGTATCCCCAGATTGTCCTGAGTCAGAGCCATCGCCATCGATTTTGTATACAGGAAGTCGCCGATCAGGACCGTGGTCTTGTTGCCCCACCGGGAGTTTGCACTTTTCCTTCCGCGCCGAGTGGCCGCTTCGTCGATCACGTCGTCGTGGAGGAGGGTCGCGGTATGAATGTATTCGACCACCGCGCCCAGCGTGATCATGCGGTCGCTGGAATGCGAGAAGAGTCGCGAGGCGAGAAGTAGAAGGGCAGGACGGATCCTCTTACCGCCCGCATCCCGCACGTGGGCTGCTACATCCGAGATCACCTGGAGGTCGGAGAGGAACTCGTCGCGGAACACTCTCTCGACCCGCACCAGGTCCTTCTCAACGAGGCCGAGAATATCGGACAGAGCCATCCTGGGCAGGACGGCAGTTTCGAGGGTGGAGGCGCGGAGCGAGTTCAAAGGCGTGGAGCGCGGATCTTAGCGAAGCCTGCCGACTCAAGCGGAGGGCCGCGCGTTATTTGGTCCCGATCTACCGGTAGTTCGTGAACTGCATGTCGATGTCGAGCCCCTTGGCGTCGCGCAAAAGCGCCATCACCGCCTGCAGGTCGTCCCGGTTCTTGCCGGTCACCCGAAGCTGCTCGCCCTGGATCGCGGCCTGGACCTTCATCTTGCTGTTCTTGATGATCTTCACGATCTCCCGGGCCTTTTCGATGGGGATGCCGCTCTGCATGGCCACCTTCTGGCGGACGGTTCCGCCGAGCGCCGCCTCGGGATCCTTGTAGGTGAGGGCCTTGATGGAGATGCCGCGCTTCATCAGTTTGCTTTCGAGGATGTCTCGCACCGCCCGCAGCTTGTAGTCGTCGACCGAGGTCAGAGTGAACTCTTTGTCGCCGATCTCGAGGTTGGACTTGGAGTCCTTGAGGTCGTAACGGGTCTGAATCTCCTTGAGCGCCTGGGCGACCGCATTCTTGACTTCCTGCTGGTCGATTTCGCTCACGATGTCGAAGGAACTGTCGGCCATGATCTCTCCTTACGCTTCCGACGACAGGTACGTGTAGCCCTCGAGGCCTTCTTCGTATCGCTTCATGAGGCGGCCGGACTCGGCCATGGTGAGACGTTTCTCACGCAGCGCCACCTCGACCGCACGGCGCACCCGCGCGATGAGGTCATCCTTGTTGTACTGGACGTACGACAGGACTTCAGTGACCGAATCGCCTTCGACCACGTGCTGGACGCTGTAACCGTCTTCGGTGAGCTTCACATGGACCGCGTCGGTGTCGCCGAAGAGGTTGTGCAGGTCGCCCAGGATCTCCTGGTAGGCGCCGACCAGGAACGTGGCGATGTGGTACGTCTCGCCGTTGAGGGCGTGCAGCGGCAGAAAGTGCTTCACGTCCCGGAGGTCGATAAATTTGTCGATCTTGCCGTCGGAGTCGCAGGTGAGGTCGGCCAGGATCGCGCGCCGCGTAGGCTGCTGATCGAGGCGTTCGATGGGCATCGCGGGGAAGAGCTGGTTCACCGCCCAGTGATCGGGCATCGACTGGAAGAGCGAGAAGTTGCAGTAGTAGGTGTCGGTGAGCTGCTTCTCAAGGCCTTCGAGATCGTCCGGAACGTAGGCCAGGTCGCGCACAATCTTCAGAATCCGCTCGCAGACCGCCCAGAAGAGCTGCTCGACCCGGGCCCGTTCGCGAAGTCCGAGCACGCTCAGGATGAAGGCCGAAACCGCCTCCTCTTTGAGCTGCAGGGCGTCGTGATAGCTCTCCTGGAAGTTCTTGATCGAGACGTTCATGTACGTCTCGTAGAGCTGCTGAATGATCCGGTGCTCATTCTCGCCCACCAGTTGAGGGGTCTGGGCGGTGAGGATCTCGTTCGAACCGAGCACGTTGAAGACGAGGACGGAGTGGTGCGCCACGAGAGCGCGTCCGGACTCTGTGACGATGTCCGGATGGGGCACGCCCTTGGCGCTGCACGCCTCGCTGATTTCCGAAACGATGTCGCGCGCGTACTCGGCGAGGGAGTAATTGACCGAGCTGTGGAAGTTGGTCTGGCTTCCGTCGTAGTCGACGCCGAGGCCGCCGCCACAGTCGATGATCCGCATGTTCGCGCCCATCATGTGAAGCTCGACGAAGATGCGCGAAGCCTCGCGCATGGCGTCCCGGATCGCGCGGATGGCGGTGATCTGCGAGCCGATGTGGAAGTGAAGAAGCTGGAGACAGTCGAGCATTCCCTCGCTCTTCAGTTTTTCGACCGCCTCCACCATTTCGCCGGTGGTGAGGCCGAACTTCGAACGATCGCCGGTGGACTCGACCCACTTGCCGGCGCCCTTGGTGGAAAGGCGGGCGCGCACCCCGATGACCGGGCGAACATCGAGTTCACGGGAGCAGGCGAGGATGGTGTCGATCTCCTGCGCGCGATCGACCGTGATGATGACCTGGCGTCCAAGCTTCTGTGCGAGCAGGGCGGTCTCGATGAATGCCTTGTCCTTGTATCCATTGCAGAGGATGTAGCCGTCGGGGTTCTCGTGCAGAGCGAGGGCGACGAGGAGTTCGGGCTTGCTGCCTGCTTCGATCCCGAGACCGTGGGCCGCGCCGTATTCGACCAGCTCCTCCACCACGTGGCGCTGCTGGTTCACCTTGATCGGGTAGACCCCGCGGAACCGTCCCTTGTAGTCGTGTTCGGCTATGGCCGCGCTGAAGGCGCCGAAGAGTTGCTCGATCCGGAACTTGAGGATGTCCGAGAAGCGGATGAGGATGGGCAGGTTGCAGCCCCGGCTCTTCAGGTCTTCGACCAGGTCCTTGAGATCGATCGCTCCTTTGCCGGCGCCCTGGGGCGTCACCTGGACGTGGCCCGCGTCGTTGATGGAGAAGAAGTCCTTCCCCCATCCGTCCACGTTATAGAGCTCGGAGGCGTCTTTAATGGTCCAAGCCCGAAGGTCTGTCTGTTGTGCCAACTCTTTGTGAGCTCCTAAACTACGCGTTGAAAAAGCCTTGGTCCCGGTCTACCAGGGTGGACGGCGCGCGGATTGTAATCTCTGCGGAAGGGATTGCGTGGGATTTATTGACCGCGGGGCGAGACATCAGTCCGGTACGAACAGGTTCGGCTCGGGAATGCGGACCGGATTACCGTACGGCGGTCTTGGTGGCGGCCATATCGAGTTCTTCCTCGATCATCCGCTCGAAGACCTCAAAAGGCTGCGCTCCGGAGAAAGAGCGGCCGTTCAACAGGAAGGTGGGAGTGCCCGTGACTCCGACCGACCGCCCGTTCTCGATGGCTCTCTGGATGACGGGGTCGTACTTGCCTGAGGTGGTGCACGCCGTGAATCTGGCGGCATCAAGCCCGAGGGCCAGCGCGCGATTCTTGAGATCCCCGTCGTCGAAAGTGCCCGGCGAGTTCAAGAGGTTCGCGTGCATTTCCCAGAACTTGCCCTGCTCGCCCGCGCAACGGGCGGCGACGCCCGCGGGTTTGGCCTGGCCGTGGAAGTCCAGAGGAAACTCCTGATAGACAAGGCGCACCTTGTCGCCGTAGCGGGCCATCACCCGCTCCACATACTGCTGGGCCTGCTGGCAATAGGGACACTGGTAGTCGGTGAACTCGACCAGGGTGATCGGAGCGTCCTTGGGCCCCATACTCGGCGCGTCCGCGGGGATCACCACGTTCTGACGCTGGGGCTGAAGGCCGATGAGGGCCACCTGGTACTTCCGGAAGAGATCGCGTTGGTAGCGCGCGAGTTCATTCTCCGTCTTTCGCTGGACCACCATGGTTTCGAGCTGGTTCCGCAATTGCTCCTTGGTGGAACCCCGAGCACCACTCTTCACGCTTTCCCACAATGCGTCGATCTCCTGGGGGGAGACGATGGCGGCCTTTGCGGTGACCTCCTGGGTGAGTAGTTCATTCCGAGCGATGCCGCGAGCCTGAGCTTCCATCTCGAAGAGAACTTCGGTGAGGGCCTTCTTGCGCAGACTGTATTCCTGCTCCTTGATCTGTCGCTGAATGTCGTCCATCTGGGATTTAAGCTGGGCTTCGGCGGCGGCCGCGCGCGACCGCAGCGCGACCATGTCGTCTTTCAGGCGGGCGTCCAGATCGGCGTTCGAGAAGGAGCGCGAGCCTACCTTGGCCGCGATTTGTCCGGCGGAAGCGTCGGGGCTTTGAGCCGCCGCCACTGCGGTTCCGCCCGCCTGTCCGCACGAAGCCGCTGACAACGCCATCGCCACGAGAGCCGGATGCAGTTTCATAGGCGGCTAGTTTCGTTGGCGGAGGCTGAGAACGTCAAATGCCAGACTTTCGCCACGGGCGGCCAGGGTCAGCAGTCTCTGCGAAGGGTCAGGCCCCCGTCCACAACCAGGACCTGACCGGTGATGTAGCTCTCGGGGTCCACGAGAAGAAGGACCGCTCGGGCCACATCTTCGGGGCGCCCGAAGCGGGGGATGACGCCGCGATCGATCACTCCGTCGTACTTCCCGGAGTTGACCGAAGTCCGCGCCATGCCCGCTGAGGTGACGCCGGGGGCCACGACGTTGATGTTCACGCCGCCTGTTCCACCGAAATCCTTGGCGAGGATTTTCGCCCCGTGGACGAGGGCGGCCTTGGAGGTTCCGTAGGCCAGGGATCCTTCGAAGGGATAGGTGCCCTGCATGCTGGCCAGGAGGACGATGGCGCCGCGATGCTGGCCCCCGCGCATGGCGAGAGCCACATCCCGCGCGAGCAGGAGGGGCGCCACGGTGTTCTTGTCGAGGGCGTCCTGGAAGGCGAGAGCGTCGAGATCCTCGCTTCGGGCCCGCGAGGGGTCGCCGGTAAATACGACCAGGCCGTCGATCCGGCCCTGTGATCGCAGGCCTTCGTCGATGTATCGCCGTCGATCTGCGGGCACGCGGATATCACCTTGGACCAGCCCGATCGATCCGGAGTACCTCTCCTCCAACTGCGCCCGCACTCTCGCCGCGCGCCCGGTGTCTTCACGGAATCCGAGGATGGGATAGGCCCCCTCCTTCAGCAGCAGAGCGGCGGTTGCGGCTCCGAGGCCCCCGGTTCCCCCGGCCACCAGAATGACACGGCCTGAAAGATGCCGGGAGGGGAAGTTGAAATCGAGTTGGTCCTGTTTTCGGGTCTCTTCAGGGTCGAGATGAGGACTTGCCATGGCCTCATCTTATTGGGGCTCCAGGGGCTGGGCACGAGGCCCGCCCCTCCATTTCAGGAAACCGGGTCGCGCCAAAAGAGCGAAAAATACGAAGGGGCTTGCCACCTTCACGCCCGCCGAAGTGCGGCAAGGTCGTCTTCGCGCTTGAATAGTCCCATCCGGTGCAGAGCGAAGTCGTACTTCACCGGATCCTCTGGGTCGCAGGCGCGCAGGGTTGCGGTGATGTCTTCCGCCATCTTCCAACCCGGCGATATCCGTCTTGTGAGACGGGCCCTTCGGCTGATGTTGATGATGTGGGCGTCCAAGGGGATGAGCAGGCGCGATCGCGGCACGCAGGTCCACCCACCCGGGTCGACGGAATCCGAACGGACCATCCAGCGGAGGAACAAGCTGATGCGTTTGCAGGCGCTGCCGTCCTTCGGCGAGGGGAAGAAGAAACGAACGCCAGCGTCCGCGGGAAGGGTGCCCGACCCGTAAATGCCGTCGCGCGGAAGAGCCAGGGAGCGCTCAACGAACGACTCTAGGGCGCTTCGGACATCCGTGACCACCCCTCCGGGCGCGAAAAAGCCTTCGACCGATCCTTCAGCCCGTCGCATTTCCCGCAGGAAGACGAGAAGGCAGGCGACATCCGCGGCGTTGTTGAAACGGTGTTTGAAATCGCCGAGCGCCTCAATCGTTCGAGCCGTATCGAGGCGATCGATGGCGCGGGCCGGTGCCTTTCCCAGCAGCTTCAAAACGCGCTCGACGCTCTTCTTGATCTGACCCACGTTTCCGTAGGCCAGAGCCGAGGCAACAAGGCCCGCGATCTCACGGTCGCCGAGCCGGTCGTAGCGCCATACAAACTGAACGGGGTCGGGTTCGATCCAACGGGCGTCGTACTCGTTATAGGCGCGGTCCAGGAGCGTCTTCAGGGCCCGCGTCCGGCTTGCTCTCACGACCGGATGATCTTCAGGATCTCCGGTCCGAAGGCCTCGACCCGCCACCGCCGCAGGCCCTCGACGCGCGAAAGCTCTTCGAGGGTGGTTGGGTTTGCCTCGCCGATCTTGTCGATCAGACGCTGCGGTATGACCAGGGACAGTTCAAGCCCGACCCGCAGGGCCGCGGCCTTCCTCCATTCCTTGAGGGCCGCCACCCGACGCTGCTGAGCGAGGGGCAGTTCTATGCGACGGCCCCTTTCGAGGCGCGGCCGCTCCGCTTCCGGCACTTCGAGCCCGCGGACCAGCGCCTCGTGGAAGCGATCCACGTACTCCCGCTTCCGGATGTTGTTGAGCACGCCATCCCGCCCCCCGTCCTTCTCAGATCGAGCGAGAGACAAAAGGGACTCGTTCACCGCGATTCGGAATGGTGGCAGGTCGATCTGGTCGGCGATCTGCTCGCGGGAAGCGATCAACTCACGGAAAATCGCGAGTGCCTTGGGCGAGAGTGCGGACACTCCTTTCACGTCCCGGAACACTTCGCGGGGATCGAGTTTGCCTGGAAGGCCGTTCAGGGACTCGAGCGCCTCGCACTCCTCGAGGGCCCAGTGGAGGCGCCCCCTGGTCTCGAGTTCGGCGCGTTGTTTGGCCATGACGGCCAGAAGATGGCGAACGTCCGTGAGTGCGTAGTTGAGCTGTTCCGCAGACAGGGGCCGCGCCGACCAGTCGTCCTTCTGTTTGCCCTTGGAGATCGTGAGGCCCAGTTCGTCGCGGAGGGTCGCCTGGAGCCCCACTTCGGTGCGGCCGAGGAACTTGGCCGCCACCATCGTGTCCCAGAGGTTTCGCACGCTGATCGAGGCCTTGGCTTTCAGAAGGGCGATGTCGTAGTCGGCGCCGTGGAAGACCTTGGTGATTCCAGGATCCTCGAGCACCGGCCGCAACGACTCGACGGGGAACCCTTCGAGTGGATCGAGGAGGTAGGCCGCCCCCGCCTCGGTGGCCGCCTGGATGAGGCAGATCTTCTGGTGAAAGTGGTAGAGGCTGTCCGACTCCGTATCGATGACGATGGCCCGCGAGCCCGAGGCCTCGGCGAGGAATTGTCGAAAGGCCGGGTCATCGCCGGAGCGGATCAGGGAGATCAATCGGGTCGGATTCTCCCACGTCCAGCCGCGGGGTGAAGTTCGGCTTTGCGACACGATTGTTTTAGAGTCGCCGCTCCATGAATCGACCTGCCCAGTCCCTCCTCGTTTCCTGCCTGGCCGTTTTGGGAGCCGGCCTCATGACTTCGGCGCAGAACGGAAACCCTTCGGTGCCGCCTACCGAAGGGGAGTCCCGCCTTTCCAACATCCGCCAGATCACGAACGGGGGAGAGAACGCCGAGGCCTATTGGAGCGCGGACGGGAAGTGGATAACCTTCCAGTCTTCGCGCGACGGTCGCGCGTGCGACCAGCAATACACCATGCGCGCCGACGGAACCGAGCTTCGCCGGGTTTCGAGCGGCGAGGGCAAGACCACCTGCGGCTGGTTCTTTCCCGGGGGGAAGAAGGTCTTCTTCGGGTCATCGCACGCTCATCAGAAGGACTGCCCGGAGAAGCCCGACCCGTCGTCCGGATATGTATGGCCGCTTGATCCGTTCGACATCTATACCGCGAACGTCGACGGTTCGGCCCTCAAGCGCCTCACGAACTACAACGTGTACACGGCGGAGGGCGTTCTGTCGCCCGACGGAAAGAAGATCGTCTTCACCTCGCTGAAGGATGGCGACCTCGAGATCTACACCATGAACGTCGACGGCTCCGATGTCCGTCGGCTCACCAACACCCCGGGATACGACGGCGGGCCGTGGTGGTCACCGGACGGCAAGAAGATCGTCTATCGCGCGCACCATCCCCAGGATGAGGGCCAGCTCGCCGACTACAAGAAGCTCCTCGCCCAGAACATGATTCGCCCGAGCCGCGTCGAGATCTTTGTGATGAACGCCGACGGCTCCGATCAGCGGCAGATCACCGCACTCGGCGGCGCTAATTTCGGCCCCTCCTGGGCCCCCGACGGTCGGAAGATCATCTTCTCCTCAAATCACCCGGCTCCTCGCAGCGGAAATTTCGACCTCTATCTGGTGGACGCTTCGGCCAGCAAGGCCGGCCCCACGGCCCTGGAGCGCATCACTTTCGATCCGACCTTTGATGGTTTCCCGATGTTCCGCCCCGACGGCAAGCAGCTCATCTGGGCCTCGAACCGAAAGTCGGCCAAGCCCGGCGAAACGAACCTCTTCGTCGCCGACTGGCGGTAGGGCCACCCCTTGTGGGCCCCCTTTGTGAGGGACACCTGCTGGCTTCCCTTTGCAAGGCGCCTTGTGGGTGCCCTTGCCCACCGATCGCCTACTTCCGTCGCGTTCCCAATTCGCGCCGCACGTCCTTGTCGATGTCGCGCTGCTTGATCGCCTCGCGCTTGTCGTGTGACTTGCGGCCGCGGGCAAGGCCGATCTCGAACTTCACCCGGCTGCCCTTGAAATAGGCCTTGAGCGGAATGAGCGTGAGTCCTTTCTCCGTGACCTTGCCCCCGATTTTCAGGATGTCCTTCTTCCGCATGAGCAACTTGCGCTGCCGCTCCTCGGAGTGGTTCGCGCGATTCCCATGCGAGTAGGGGGCGACCGAGGCACCGGAGAGAAAAAGCTCGCCGTTGCGGAACTCGACATAGCTGTCGCGGAACTGGAACCCATTCTCCCGGAACGCCTTCACCTCAGTGCCGCGAAGGGCGATGCCCACTTCGTGTTTCTCGATGATGTCGAACTCGTGAAGGGCTTTTCGATTGGTGGCGAGAATCCGGACTTCATCGCCGTCCTGGCGCTTCGCGGGGGCGGTCATGGCTGTTGATGATAAGGGTTCAACCGTCGCACACGCTTGGAGGCGCTTCGTCGAATAGACTCACCGCAGAGGTCAAGATACAGAAGTGGTGCCACCCATCCCCCCCAAGAAGACGCTCGGCCGGAATGATCCCTGCCACTGCGGTTCCGGCAAGAAATACAAGCAATGCCATCTCGACAAGGATGAGCAGGAGGCCCGCGAAGGTCGAGCCAAAGTCGCCGCCGAGGCCGAGAAGAGCGCTCCACCTCCCGAGCCCGTGAAGGAAGGCGATAAGGCCGGCCCCAAATCTCACGACAAGCCGAATTTCCACGAGCAGCGGGGACGTGGCGGGGCCAACACGAAGGGCTTCCAGCGAGCCTCCTCAGTCCGCAAGGTGGGCGGCGGCAGCTGAGCCGCCTGCTTCGGACCAGCACCATTCCTCTGGCCTGACGTTCTTTCGGGTAGAACAGCTCATGCGGCGCGTCAGAGGATGGGCAAGCGTATTCCTGCTCGCGGCATCCACGATCGAGGCCCAGGCGCCGGCAAGGGCGAAGCGGGCCGATGCCGTGCGGGTCCCGAATCACGCATTGCACCTGGACGGCCGACCCGACGAGGCGCAGTGGAACGACATTGAGGCGATCACCGACTTCGTCCAGAAGGAGCCCCGGTTCGGGGTCGCTCCCTCCGAGGCGATGGAGTTGCGATTCGCCTACGATGACGAGGCCCTGTGGGTGGCCGCGCGCATGGAGGTCAAGGGACGCTCCATTCAGGCCCCGCTTGTGCGGCGCGACTCCGGATTCAAGTCGGAGCACTTGTGGATCTCCCTCGATACCTACCTGGACAAGCGCACGGCCTACAGCTTCGGAGTCACCGCTTCCGGCGTGCGGGTGGATTTCCATCATCGATCCGACAGCGAGTGGGATCGTGATTCGGGTTTCGACCCGGTGTGGCAGGCCAAGGCGCATCAGGGCGATCACGGCTGGACCGCCGAGTTCAGGATCCCTTTTTCACAACTCCGGTTCAACGATGCGGAACCCCTGGTCTGGGGCCTCAATGTGGGTCGCTGGATTCCGTCCAAGAACGAGGATGTGTTCTGGATTCCCATTCCAAAAAATGAAACCGGCTGGTCTTCGCGCATGGGGGAACTTCACGGAATTTCGGGGATCAAGCCGAGCCGCCGGATCGAGCTGCGGCCATACGTGGCGGGGACGGGAGTGGCGAGTGCCGATGAAGGTACGCCGTTTCGCGATGGTTGGAACCAGCGCGGGCGCGTCGGCCTCGACTTCAAGATGGGCCTGGGACCGAACCTCACCATCGAGTCGACGATCCGGCCCGACTTCGGTCAAGTGGAAGCGGACCCCGCGGAGGTCAACCTCACGGCCTTCGAAACCTTCTTCCCGGAGAAGCGTCCGTTCTTCACTGAAGGAGCCTCCATCTTCAACGGGGTCGCGGGCTATTTCTATTCTCGCCGGATCGGGGGA
>Ga0163144_10002405_pt1 | contig 43287 bp, 45 predicted proteins | sample OliLak19BULKMAT1_FD_123175 | JGI IMG/M metagenome (GOLD analysis project Ga0163144, IMG submission 123175) | Freshwater microbial mat bacterial communities from Lake Vanda, McMurdo Dry Valleys, Antarctica - Oligotrophic Lake LV.19.BULKMAT1 | ecosystem: Environmental > Aquatic > Freshwater >...
CAGGAATTCAGGGACACCCACTTATTCATTCCGTGCCGTGTCGCAGCATGCAACCAAGAGTGCGTGTCATCGAACCTCGCCGTTGATGGTCAGGCAGCCGGTGCCGGACAGCGTGTCACCCTGCGGGGTGTAGCTGCCGTTGACGGTCGAGGCGCCGTTCAGCGTGAGTGTGCCGCCCTGAAGTACGAAGTTGTCCTCGCTCAGCAGGTTGTCGAGGACGGCACCGCCGCTGCGGCGCGTGATGCTTCGCGCCGTGGCACCGCCGACGTCCAGCGCGCCGTCATCTGCCGCGCCGGGCAGCGCCGGCGCCGAACTCCCACTGCCGACCACGCCCCAGCAGCCGTCCGCATCCGGCAGCCAGGTCACCGTGGCGGCGGTGCTCGCCGGTGGCAGCAGGGCGGTCGCGATGGCGACGGCGAGGGGACGCTAGCGGAACACGCGACTCGGCACGGACATAGCAAACCCTCCTTGGCGTTGAAACGAAGTGAGTGCTGCCGTGGCCGGTCTTGTCACCCGCCGTGAGAGTGTTTCGCCATTCATCTGTCAGTCTCTGACTGACAGTTCGCATCCGGGCGATTCGTTTTGAGAACGATGCCCACAGCAGGCTGGGACGCGTCGCCAACGTTCACCGCGGCGAGCGGCGGGACGGGCTAATGAAAATAAACCTGTCCCCGGGGGATGAGAATTCGTGGAGATCCCTCGGAATCTATCCCCGCGAGATCTCAGCGCAAGGCGCGAAAATGCCGCCATAGGCCAAAGAGCGCGAGCCCCAGCATCACGTGCACGCCGATGACCGGCGGCCACCCCGCCAGGTAGATGACGTCGTTCGCGAGCCCGGCCTTGAAGGGGCCGCCGCCAAAGGCGAGGCCGCGCGTGCCGAAGATCGCGTTGGCCGTGGCCCCGAGGGTGAAGAGCCAGGTGGTGGCCAGCGCCGACCAGAAAAACCACGTGAATTGCCGCGCCGAAAGTTGCATGTAGCGCCCGCCAAAAGCGAAGGCCATCAGCAGCAGCCCCTGCGTGATCGCTTCCATGTGCGCCATGCGCCAGGCGCGGCCGTCGTCCGGAATCGACACGACGATGTCGATCGGCAGCGGCCACAGCACGATGCGCCCGATCAGCGCGAAGAACCACACCCAGCCTATCAGTAAGGCAAGCGCGATCAGGCCCGTGCCGTTGAAGAAGAGCGCGGCGCGCATGCGCTCGGTCATGGCGGGCGTAGGCGTGTCGGTCATGACGGGTTTCCTGTCAGGCGAGCGTCGCGGGTTGGGTTTCGGCTAGTCGCGCGGTATCGAGCCTGGCGGCGGCCTGCGGCGTGCTGGCGAAGAGGCGTGCCCACGCGAGTGCCCAGGGCGGATCTGCCACCTGGCGCGGGTTGTAGCCGGGCACGAGGATGCGCAGCAACTTCGGCGTGAGATTCGCAAAGATGCGCGCCAGCAACCGCGCCAGCGCGAGCCGCAGACGGACGTTGCCCCACAGACCGTCTTCCTTCAGCAGCGCCTGATAGCCACTGCGCGTCAGCAGGAAGATGTGCAGCGTGGCGTAGAGCAAGCCGTGCACGCGGCGGAAGTAGCCGCCGGCCACGTGCTCGAACACGTCGAAGGCAACGTTCTTGTGTTCGATCTCTTCAACAAAATGCCATAGCACAAGTGATGCGACGCAGCTCTCGCCGCCGCCAAAGAGATGCTCGCGGTCCTCAATCAGCATTTCGCCGAGGGCCAGCGCCATCGATTCGAAGCCTTCCGCATACGCGAGATTGAAGGCGAGGCTGCGCGTGTCGCCCAGCCGCGCATAGTCCGCCGCCATGCGCGCCTGGAGTGCTTCAATACAGCGGTAGCCGCGCGCGATCAGCGTGTCGTTGAAGCGCCGGTGCTGGCTGAAATGCATCGACTCCTGCGCGACGTAGTCGTCGAGCGCCTTTTTTAAGGCCTCGTCGCGCACGCTGTCGCGGGCGGCGCGCATGGACTTGATGAGATAAGGCTCGAGATAAGGCATGGCGAGCGAGGCCGCGTTCACGATATGCGAGAACGCGGGCAGCCGGGGGTTCCAGTGGCCGGGCATCGGAGACGGATACGTAAAGGCTGGCCGGCGCACAGTCATGCGTTTGTTGGTCACGCCGCCCTCCATTTTTACAGACTAGAGAAAACACTCTAATTGCAGTATCCGCTCTCAATTTCTGGCTTGTCAAGGCTGGGCAGGGCGCGGGCGTCGGCGTATGAAGAGACATGAACAATCGCGATCGCATTCTGGAGCGGAGTCTCCAGCTGATGAACGAGGAGGGCGCTGAGGCGGCGAGCACCACGCGCATCGCCGCCGAGCTCGGCATCAGCCCGGGCAATCTGTATTACCACTTCAAGAACCGGGAGGAGATAGTCCGCGTACTTTTCGACGGTCTGGAAACAGAGTTCCGCGCGGTGCTGGTGGAGGATGTCTTGCCGCCCATCTCGCCCGCGCGCTTCGCTGCCTACTATCTGCGCAGCTTCGACCTGGCCTGGCGCTACCGCTTCTTCTTCAGCGGCCTGCTTGGCCTGCTCCGCCGCGACGACGAACTTGCCGCGCGTTACCGCCTGCTGCAGAGCTGGGCCGTCGCCGAGCTCGAAAAAACCGCTGGCCAGTTCGTGAAGGACGGCAGCATGGTGCGGCCGCGCAGCCGCACCGGGCTCCGCGCCATCGCGCTGAATACATGGCTCATCTGGATGAGCTGGATACGCTTCCTGCAGATTTCAGGCAAAACGGACCTCGCGCGCGAAGACATGGTGGCCGGCATTGTGCAGTTGGTTGACCTGCTGGCGCCGTACCTGGAGGAAGGCTTCGACCGCGCCGCGCGGCGCGTGCTGACGCGAGAACTGGCGCGCTGAACTGTTCCGCCGGGGAAGATTAATTTTTCAGTAGTTGGGCTGACAAAGGAAGCCCAACACCTGGTTGGCGCGTTGATGTTGAGGAATTCAGAGAAATTCAGCGAGAGGAACTCAGCACGGAGGAATTCAGGGACACCCACTCATTCATTCTGTGTCGTGCCGCAGCACGCAGAAAAAAGTGGGTGTCCCGGTTCACGCCGGTTCACGCGGGTGTCCCGGTTCACGGGTTCACGCGGTTCACGGCGTGCACGTCATGTCGAGTCAGCCGCAGCGCCGCGAGATGAAGGAGGTGCCGCGGTATGTTTCAAAAGGCGGGTGTCACCGTTCTTGTGCCGTTCTTGCCGCGCTGCTTTGGCGCTGTTCAAGGCCGGCTATGCTCAGGTCGACACCGACACCTCGACCGCTTGGCGTCAACACCGGCTGTGCTGAGCTGACGGTACGGAATCATCGTGCGAAGCTGAGTGACCCTTCTGCTATGCTCGCCACAGCATGGCAAGCGGCGCCGACCAGCAACACGACCTGCGCCTCGCACACCGCGTGCAGCAGGCGCTGTTGCCGATAAATCACCCGATCGTTCCCCATTTCGATCTCCTGGCGTGGAATCAGTCGGCACACCATACCGGCGGCGACTACTACGACTGGTTCACGCTCCCCAATGGCAGGCTCGCGATCGCACTGGCCGACGCAACGGGACACGGCGTCAGCGCCGCACTGTCCATCGTGGCCTTTCGTGCGTACGTGCGCGCTGTGCTGGGGCAGGAAGACGACTTCGAACGTCAGATCGCCCGCATCAACGACTTCCTCGTCGACGATCTCAGCGACGGCCGCTTCGTGACCGCCCTGATCGGTGTGCTCAACCCCGCGACACGCACACTGGCGTTGCATGCTGCGGGCCACGGGCCCCTCTTCTTCGTGCGCGCGGCTGGCGGAGTAACCGAACGTTGGGAAGCCGACGGCATGCCGCTCGGCGTGCTGAAGACAGAGATTCCACCGCTCGTGCGTGAAGTGGAATTCGCGCGCGGCGACCTGCTGCTGGCGCTGACAGACGGTTTCCTTGATTGGCCGGGATCGGCGGGGCGCGGCCCCGGGCTGAACGGCCTGGCAGACATGATCGAGCGCCATCGTGCCCTGCCGCTGCACGATCTGATTGCCGCTTTGCACGGTCAGGTACTGGAGTCGGTGGGCGTAGCGGGACAGCACGATGATCTCACGGCGCTGGCACTACGCTGCGTGAGTTGAGCGACGAAGCGAGAACCCAGGGGCACCCTCTCATTCATTAGACGCCGCGCCGCAGTAAGGACCCTGGTCAACATTATCTTTACATTCGGCTGTTCCCGAGCGGCCGCCGCAGCCTTGCGTTGCTTGGCAATAGTGCCCGGCTATTGCCCGCGCATCGCGCCTTGCCGCAACCACGCAGGAACACCCTCGAGGTTGACAAGATAATGCTGGCCAGGGTTCTAAGTAACAAAGAGCGGGTGTCCGCTATCGAACACCACCCTGCCCCTGCTGCCGCAGGCATACGCGAACCTGCCACGCCCGCTTGACCCGTGCCGTGTTGCGTTGTTTCATTCGATGACTGTCAACGTTGTGTGGTGCTGCCATGATTCGCTTCAACCCCTTTGTGTATTGCACGGTCGGCCGACGCGCTGAACTCGAGCGCGGCATGGCCGGCAAGGACCCGCTGCTGTATCAGCGCATGCTCGATGAACTGGCCGAGTACGTGACGCTGGCGGACGAGGCCGGCTACGCGGGCTGGGGTCATCCCGAGCATCATCTGCAGATCGAAGGTTACGAGATAGCCAACGATCCGACGCTGATGGGCATGTGGGTGGGCATGCACAGTAAGCGGCTGCGGGTCATTACCTGTGGCTTCGTGTCCACGACGCACAACCCGTTGCGCGCCGCAGAAGCCATTGCCACGATGGACAATATGCTGAAGGGGCGCTTCGGCGTAGGCCTCGTGCGCGGCTACCAGTCGCGCTGGGTCGAGCCGTTCCGGGTGAAGGAGGAGATCGGCGCGGTGGGCCCCTGGAACAAGAACGACGCGCCGGATCTCGCGAATCGCGAGTATTTCGCCGAGTGGGTGGACATCGTGGTGCGCGCGCTGACGCACGACACCTTCAGCCATCGCGGCAAGTACTGGCAATTACCGCCAGTCGGCCTCGTCAACCCGCACCAGCACGACGTGTATGTCCGCCACGGCCGCGGCGTGACGGCGGACATGCGCATCGAGGAAGTCGGCATTGCGCCGCGCCCGTTCCAGACGCCGCATCCGCCGCTGTATGGCGGGTTCTCGGCGTCGATGCGCACCGCGCGGTTCTGGGCGAAGTACCGCGGCAAGCCCATCGTCATGGCGTCCGATCTCGAGTTCCTGAAGGCGCTGTGGGCGGCCTATCGTCAGGAAGCGGAGATCCACGGCTACACGCCGACGCCCGGTGACGAAGCAGCGTGGGGTGGCCTCATGATCTGCGCGAAGAGCGATGCCGAAGCGGCGGCCCTCGCGGAAGACATGAAGTGGTTCTGGCAGCAGTGGGCCGTGCCCTTCGGTCAGCCGTTTCCGGAACTGCTGTTCGGCTCGCCGGATACGCTCAAGCGCCGCATTGAGGAAGCGGCCCGCGCGGTGCCGATCAACGAGATGTTTCTGATCATTCCGCAAGGCCTGCACGACCGCGATCGCATCCGGTCCTCGCTGGAACTCTTTGCGGAGAAGGTCATGCCGGCGTTCAATTGAGGATTGGGGTTTGGTGAACGTTGCAGCCAACATGGCGCATGCGCTTCCATCGTGCGGCCACGTCGGACAGCGATCGCGCGGCCGGGAAGGTATGGCCGCAGACGTCGTTGAGTCTGTGGTGTGTGGATTGTTGAGCTTCCTGCGTCAGCCCAACGGGGCTGGCGTGACTTCGCCGCGGGCGGCGTTCTTCACCGGCGCCGCAGATGCGTGGTATCCGCCACCAGTACGCGCCGTCCTGCGTTGCCGGTCAACACGGTGCGCACCACCGCCGTATTGCGCCCGCGGTGTTCGATGCGCGCGTCGGCATGGATGGAGTGGCCTTCGCCGGCGCTGAGGAAACACGCGGAAATCGCGGACACGGCCCTCTCGCGCGGCAACGCGGCCTCGGCCGTGGCCAGTGCCATGCCGTTGTGGTGAGCGCTCGCCGAAGCGCACGCCGAGCAAATTGCCGGCGAAGGTGAAGCCGGGCGTGCGGTTGAGCGCGAGGGCCGTGAGGACGCGGTGGCGAAGGAACTCGGTCATCGGCGGCACTTGGCTGTGGGGACGCGCAAGCACAGCGTCTGGGCACGGCTGTGACATGCCGCAGACGGGGGCAGGCGCCCGATTGCTGGAGTCCTTTCGCGTTCAAAGCTGCGGCAATGATGGCGCCGGCTTCCGGCAGGCCCCGTTCCCATGCCCGAACAACATCGGATACCCGACGTTGCGGGAGCGCTTGCGCGAGCCAGGCAGGCGAGCTTGCCTGGCACCGCGCCCGGGGCACGCCGAAGCGGGCAGCATCAGGTTTCAATCAATAGAGGAGAAATGGACATGTGCACATTGGAGAAGGCGATTGCCTTTGCGGCCCTGGCGCATCAGGGGCAGCGCGACCAAGCCGGTGCTCCTTACATCCTGCATCCCCTGCGCATGATGCTGTCGCTTACCGATCCCGACCAGCGCATGGCGGCGGTGCTGCACGATGTGATCGAAGACTGCGCCGTCACGCCGGCGCAACTGCTCGCCGACGGCTTCTCGCCGCAGGTGGTGGTGGCCGTGCAGGCACTGACGAAGCACAGTGAAGATGACCCGTATGCAGATTTCGTGCGGCGTGCGGCGCGCAACCCCATCGCGCGGGCCGTGAAGCTGGCGGACCTGCACGACAACATGGACCTGAGCCGCATCGCGCAGCCCACGGCGCGTGACTTGGCGCGCATTGAAAAATATCGCAACGCCGTGCGCATCATCGAAACCGCAACGCATGGGTAAGGCCGCATGGCAGCGGCCCGCCGCTTCGCCGCGAGCCTGAAAAAAGGCGCCAGGTACAGGGTGTGATTCGCGCGTCGGGCGCCCGAGTCCTGTGGGGGAGGACGGCCGCGCAAGTCGAACAGACCAGCCCGGCTGGCGCGGCTGCGCCGGTGGCAGGACTTCCATCCGGTTCCACGACCATGCAATCATCCTGGCATGCAGGTCACCGCATGACGCCCAGACGCCTCAGCACACTTGCCAACGGACACCTCTTTCCGGTGGTAGCGCCGCCCATGGTTGCGGCGATCGACCGCCTGATTAGGCTCGACACCGTGCGCTCCGTGTCCTGCCCGTTCAAAGACCCGGCCGTGTGGCGCGTGCTGGCCGATGAGCAGTTGCGACGTGCGGCGGCGTCCGGCCTGCATCCGCAGCTCGCGTTCGGGCTGACGGGTCCCGATGCCGGTCTGGGGCATGTGCCGTTGCAGGCGTGGGGTGCCTATGTGCACCTGCCTTACGAAGGCGCGGCGCCGGCCGATCTCTTCATCAAGCCCGCGTGGCGTTACACCTTCCCCGAATACGGTGGCGCAGACGGCTCACTGTCGGCCGTGGTGCACAGTGTCGAGAGCCTCGGCATCGGCTACTTCTGCCATCACCTGCTGACCAATACCGACATGGGCGAGCTCGCGTGCGCTACGCGCGAAGAGATCGGCGATGGCTGGGTGGCGTATGAATCGAAGCGCCCCTATGCGCAATCCGATCGGCGCTGGGCGCTGTGGGCCCTGAAGGACAGCTGACGCGCGGCGCTTCGATCGGCGGGGATCAGCGCAGACGAATGCTGTCAACCGTGTCGCCTGGCCGTACGTCGATCAGGGTCTCCAGACTCGCCACCAACGCTGAAAAGTTCGCGTAGCCGTAGTCCTTCGTGTCGAAGGTCGGGTCCAGGCGTTTGATCATGTGCCACACCGTGTCCTTGTTGACCCACGGCTCGCCCTTCGCGTCGCACAGCAGGCGCACGGCGCGTTGCAGCAGTGCCGCGGCTTCGGAGATGGCTGGTGAGGAGGCGAAAGTGTCGGTGTCTGCGGGGTCTTCGACCAGCTTGTCATAGTAGCGAAACTCGTGGCAGCTTCTGGCCCAGTGTCGGTTCGTCGCTTTCAGGGTGCCCACGCCAATCAGCGTTCTCCCGGCCGCTTTGATCTTCTGCGACACAGGCATGAAGTCGCTGTCGCCGCCAACGATGATCACGGTGCCGATATGCGGGAAGCGGGCGAGATCTTCCGTGGCGTCCAGGCAGAGCTTGATGTCGGCGCCGTTCTTGGCGGAAGCGCCGGGCGGGAACAGCTGAATGAGCTCAACCGCATGCTGCAGCAGGGCATCGCGGTAACGGCCGAAGTACTGCCAGTTGCAATACGCGCGGTTGATCGCGATCGGGCCGAACGAGGCAGCAAGCTCCACCATCGCCTGGATATCCACCAGCGGTTCCTGCACCTTGAAGCGGTTGTCGGGCTTGCTGTAATGGCCCTCGCCGAATTTGGCTTCGGTCAGGCCGGCGTGCAGATTCTCGAAATCCCAGTACAGGGCGACGGAGCGGTGTCCGTCATGGTCGGAACGGCTCATGGCGGGGTGCCCTGATGATGGAAGAGCGGGGAGTGTACTGGTTGCGGGCGGCAGGTGATGCAGTCACGCCCTGACTCGAGGCGCGCGGGCGCTGTCCGCCCAAGGCTCGCCCCAGGAAGACCCGTGTCGACAGCCGGCGTCCTGTGGCCATGAGTCAGCACCGAATTCCGGCCAGCGCCTTAGCCGCGCCTGGGCACTGTGCAAGCATCGGCCGCTTACTGGCGACCTGAACAATCCGGGTCGCCTTACTGATTTTCAAAAATCGGTAAACTGTCTCGGTCTCACCGAATCATCAGCAGGACATCGCCCACATGACTCGTTTTATCGGAAAAGTGGCGCTCGTGACGGGCGCGGCCAACGGCATCGGCAAGGCCATCGCCGACGCCTTCGCGCGCGAAGGCGCCACCGTCGTCATCGCGGATCTCAATGCCGACGCGGCGCAAGCCACCGCCGCCGAGATGACCAAAGCCGGCGGCACGGCCCTCGGTCTCGCGATGGATGTCACCGATGAGGATGCCGTGCAGCGTGGCGTCGAACTCGCGATTCGCAGCTACGGCCGGATAGATGTGCTCGTCAGCAATGCCGGCATCCAGATCGTACATCCGGTGGAATCGTTTCCGTTCGCCGACTGGAAAAAACTGCTGGCCGTGCATCTTGACGGCGCTTTTCTGACCACCAAGGCCTGCATGCCGCATATGAAGGCGGCAAGTCGTGGATCGATCATCTACATGGGCTCCGTGCACTCCAAGCTGGCCTCGCCGCTGAAGGCCGCCTATGTGACCGCCAAACACGGCCTGCTCGGTCTTGCGCGCGTGGTCGCCAAGGAAGGCGCGCCCCACCAGGTACGCGCGAATGTCGTGTGCCCGGGCTTCGTGCGCACCGCGCTGGTCGACAAGCAAATCCCCGAGCAGGCGAAGGCGCTCGGGATCAGCGAGGCAGACGTGGTGAAGAACGTGATGCTGAAGGACACCGTCGACGGCGAGTTCACCACGGTGGAAGAAGTCGCCGATGCGGTGTTGTATCTCGCCGGCGCGAAGACCAACGCGTTCACCGGCCAGTCGCTGATTGTGAGTCACGGCTGGTGCATGGAGTGACTGTTCCTCGCCAGCCACGCTGACTCGCGGGGCCCTGTGCTGATCGTGCAAGGCAGCGCGCGGCTCCTCGATATCGGATGCATCGCGCAACACGGCGACTGGCGCTGCGCTGCAAAGCGGCGTTAACTACAGGCTTCCTTCAGCGCTACCGCCTGCATGACCATTCTGCTCTGGCTGCTCGTTGCCACCCTGATCCTGGTGGGCATTGCCGGCGTGCTGTTGCCGGCACTGCCCGGCACACCGCTGGTGTTCATCGGGCTGGTGCTGGCGGCCTATATCGACGATTTCACGCGCGTCGGCTGGTGGCCCACGCTGACCGTGCTCGGCATTCTCACGGTGCTGTCGCTGGTCGCCGATGTGTTGGCCACGGCGCTGGGCGCGAAGCGCGTCGGCGCCAGCGGCAAGGCGCTGTGGGGCGCGGCGCTGGGTTCGATCGTCGGCATCTTCTTCGGCATTCCTGGCCTTATCCTTGGCCCGTTCATCGGCGCTGGCATCGGCCAGTACATGAGCCACGGCAACCTCCTGCACGCCGGCAAGGTGGGCCTCGGCACCTGGCTCGGCATCCTGATCGGCGTGGCGCTTAAGATCGCCCTCATCTGCGCGATGTTGGGGGTGTTCGTGACGGCCTGGTACCTCTGAGCACGCTGCGGGCCTGAAGGGCGCGCGGGCCACGTGGCTGCCGTCGAGGCCGAAAAGCCTCACGCCGTTGCTCGACGCGGCGGTGATATCAGCGCTTGCAGCCCGGAAGCCGCGCCGCGGAATCCGGGATCTTCATCGTCGCTGCCGGCCGGCTCTGCCCGGCAGCCGCTGGTCCGCCGTTCGGGCGGCAGCACGATAGCGTTATACCGGGGTGAACATCGCGACCGGCGGGCCGCCTTCGGACGCTTTGAACACCACGTGCACCGCCTGCCCGATGTCGAGCGCATCGAGATCGCAATCGACGATGTTCGTCATCATCGACACGCCTTCATCGAGCGTCACATATGCAATGGCGTATGCGGTGGGCAACACCCGGCGCGACACGCTGAAGGTGTAGATCGTGCCGGTACCCTTGGCCTGCACCCACGCCGTGCGATCGCTGAAGCAATGCGGGCAGATCGAACGCGGATGATAGTGGTGTTCACCGCAGTCGCGGCAGCGCTTGATCAGTAACTCACCCCGCTCGGCGGCATCGTAATAGGCCTGGTTGTCCGGCGTCGGTACGGGCGCGGTGATCGCGCGGTCCTGGTAGAGGGTGGCCATGTTCAAGCCCGCTCCATGATGAGGGTGGCGCTGCCGTGACGTGATGAAATCACGCCGCCCGTGCCGTGCGCGAGCGCGAGCCCGCAGTTCGGCACCTGTACTTTCGGATGCGCTTCGCCGCGTAGTTGACGCACGGCTTCAATGATTTTCGTCATGCCACCGCGATTCGCCGGATGGTTGTTGCAGAGGCCGCCGCCGTCGGTGTTGAACGGCAGTTTGCCAACGCCCGAAATCAGGTTGCCGTCGGCGACGAAACGCCCGCCATCGCCTTTTTTGCAGAACCCGAGATCCTCGAGCTGCATCAGCACGGTGATCGTGAAGCTGTCGTAGATGGAGGCATACTGAATATCCGCCGGCGTCACGCCGGCTTCGGCAAAGGCCGTCGGGCCGGACACGTTCGCCGCGGTGTAGGTGACGTCGATCTTGCCGCCGTTCAGGGCCTTGATCGCCGAACCGGCGCCCAGCAGGTTGATCACGGGTTTGTTCAGCGCGCGCGCGATCTCCGGCCTCGCCAGCACCACCGCGCCGCCACCATCGCTGACCACGCAGCAGTCGAGGCGATGCAAGGGATCTGACATCATCGGCGAATTGACCACATCTTCGACCGTCACGACGTCGCGCAGCATCGCATGTTCGTTGTGCTGCGCGTGATGGGACGCCGCGACCTTGACCCACGCGAGCTGCTCGCTGGTGGTGCCGTACTCATGCATATGCCGCTTTGCCGCCATCGCGTACTGGTTCAGGGTGACGGCGTGGTAGGGCAGCTCGAAGGGCACGTCCGGCGCGTTCGCGCCGAAATTGCGCGGGACAGTGCCGCTGGAGCCTTCCGAACGCGGACGGCCGGCGAGCGTCACCAGCGCGATATCGCATTTGTTGGTGGCGATGGCTTCGGCGGCGTGCATCACGTGTATGAGATACGAGGAGCCGCCGGTGTCGGTCGAATCCATGTGCCGCACGCGGAGGTTCATGTAATCGACCATCGCCAGCGGCCCGAGGCCCGGCGCGTCGCCCGCACAGGCGTAACCGTCGACATCGCGGAAGGTGAGGCCGGCGTCCGTCAGCGCGCCTTTCGCAACTTCCGCGTGCAATTGGGCGATGGTCTTGTCCGGCGCCTTGCGGGTAGGGTGTTCGTAAATGCCGACGATGCAGGCTTGTCGTTTGAGGGTCACGCCCGGATTCCTACGATGAAAGAACCGGGATTGTACGGGGCGGGCGGGGGGCACCGAAACGGGGAAGTGCGTCGTTGCCCGCCGGCCTATCGTCGCCCGGTTGGAGACAGATTCGGGTGACGCAGAAAACCCGGCTGGCCCCGCGCTGCCCGCCCACGTCATCGGCCGCTACCCGCCCTGGTGCCCGCCGCGCTCCCGGATCTCGCTACGCCGCATCCGGGCAACGCAAGCATTGAGTCGCCGGTTTGCAGCTCGCTTTAAACCGGCACCTCCATTTCCACCACCGTCCCCAGCTTCTCCCGGATCTGCGCCGGAATCGCCCACTTCTTCAGGGTCACCGGCTCCACGCTCACGCAGATGGCGCGCGCCGTGAACACCGGCCGGTCGCCGACCGTGCCGACATAACCAATGTCAAAAGAAGTGGACCCGTAGCGCACGATGCCGACCGCGATCGTCAGCACCTCCCCGAAATGCGCCGGCGCCTGCCACTCGAGCACGCACCGCACGAGCATCCAGTCCCAGCCCAGGGATCTGAAGTCCCCGTCGCCAGCCAGGCTGCTTATCCACTGCTCGCTCGCGTCATCCATGTACACCATGTAATTGGCATTGAAGACGACACCTTGCTGGTCGCACTCGCCGTAGCGGATGCGGGTCTGGTATTGGAAGGGCATGTTTGTGCTCTGACAGTCATTGGCCGGCAATCGTAAGGGAGCGGAGACAATCTTGCGGTCATGGTCGGCGCGATGCGCCGGGCGGCCGCCGCGAGTCCGGCGCCAGTGAAGTTGTCGGGATACAGGAATACGCCAACGCACTTCACCGTGATGGACATGCCTCGTTCCTCGTGCTGGCGCCAGTCGGCGTTCTTTACTTGAAGCTGGCGTACAGATCCACTTCGTAGCCGATCAGTGTCTTCAACACCTGCGGGTCGTTCGCCGGCAGCAACTGCATCATCAGCACGGCCGTCAGCTGTCGCGTGGGATCGATCCAGTAGAAGGTGTTGTGCACGCCGGCCCAGGCAAGACTGTTGGCGGCGCGGCAGCCGGGGATGTCTTCGGTGTTGATCACGAAAGACAGGCCCCACTTCGCAACCTGGCCCGGGAAGAGGTCGACGGACAGGGCCATCGCCGGGTTATCGCTGACGAAGGGCGGCACTTCGATGGCGCCTATTGCGTTCTGGCCCATCAATTTGACAGTTTCGGCTTGCAGCACGCGCGCGCCGTCGAGGTTGCCGCCGTTGAGGATCATGCGCGTGAAGCGCAGGTAGTCCGGGCCCGTGGAATACAGGCCGCCGCCGCCCATGTGGAAATCGGCGTCGCTCGGGAATTCGAAGTCGAGGCGGTTGATGGCGCCATCCGGCGTGCGCGCGGCGGCGGCGACGAGGCGCGTCTGCATGTCCGGCCGCAGCACGAAGCTGGTATCGGTCATCTTCAGCGGGCCGCACAGGTGCTGCTGCAGGTAGTCCTCGAGTTTGAGGCCGCTGACGATCTCGACAATCCGCCCGGCCCAGTCGATGCCGATGCCGTACTGCCAGGCTTCGCCGGGGTCGAACACCAATGGGGCTTTCAACGCGCCGAACTGGCAGGTGGCGATCGACGGCAGGCCGGCGTGCGCCATGTAACGGCCGACGTCCGCGTTGAAGAGGTCATACGAGTACCCGCTCGTGTGCGTGAGCAGATGGCGCAGGGTGACGTCGCGCTTCGGCGCGCGCAGTTGCGGCGTGCCGTCTGCGTTGAAGCCCAGCAGGACTTTCGCTTCGCCTATCTCGGGCGCGATTTCCTTCATCGCCTGGTCCAGCCTAAGCCTGCCCTGTTCGACGAGCTGCATCGCGGCGGCCGACGTGATGGCTTTCGTCATCGACGCAATGCGGAACACCGTGTCGATCTGCATCGGCGGGGTGTCGCCGGGGCCGGCCTTGCCGAAGGCGCCGGAATAGAGGACGCCGTTGGCGTCTGCCGCGAGGGCAACGATACCGGGCACGGCGCCGTCGGCGATGGCTTGCAGAAGATGCTGGTTCAGTTCAGTCGTCGACACGAGGCCCCCAGGATTTGATTGGTGTAGCTGTGTCTGGAGTATACGGGCGTCGCGGGCATCGAAGTCGGCTGTGCGCGCGTTACCCGGGCCACTTCGCGCTTCCTGTAGCCCGGGTGCAACTTCGTCGCACCCGGGATCGATGACAGCACGCCGCCGAGCCCCGTCAGGGTGACGGCGATCGTCATGCGAGATGCGCTTCCTGCGTCAGCCTAATCTGCAGGGCCTGCCCAGCCTCTTGTGGCCCGCATTCCGCTGTCGTTGCCTCGGGACCACGGCTGGCCGGCGTGGGCGTTACGCGGCGTCCGTATAGCGCGGTAGCTTCGCTTTGCAGTAGGCCAGCTTCTGCACGATCTTGTCGCCGCGAAACTGATAGAGGTCCAGGCCTTCGAGCACCTTTTCTTTGCCGTCCATCACGAGCCGGCAATCCCAGCTCGCCATCACCTTGTTCGCGTCGACGTCGATGAACAGATCGCGGCCCGCGAAATTCACCAGGCCGAACTGGCCGGAGAACAGCGGCTCGAATGCCTTGCGGATGGCGGCCTTGCCGTGATTGACCGGGCCATTGACCTCTTCATAGACGGCGTCGGCAGTGAACCAGGTCATCAGGCCATCGAGATCGTTGCCGTTGAAACAGGCCGTGAAGGCTTCGACGTGGGCGGTGAGTTCGGCGCGGCGGTCTGACATGGGGATGATCTCCTGCGTGGTCTGCGCGAGTGTAGCCTGTTCGGACGCGCCCGGAATATCACCAGGACTGAGTGGGCTTGCGTCGCGCGCGAGCGGCTTCATTTACAGATGGGCATGCTGCCGCACTGCGTTCAGCCGCCTGAACGGGTGACAGGGCGAAACGCGCGCACTAGCATAGAATTTTGGCTGACGATGCTGCTGCGTGCGTTGTCAGCCCGATCTCCGCACGACAATGAATGATAAGGGGGCTTCGATGACAGGTCTGAATGTTCGGCGGCAGCGGGTTGCTGCGTTGCTGCTCGCGGCTGTGCTGGGGGGGCTGGCATCAACGCTCACCATGGCCGCCGCACCGCAACTCACCACGGGCGATCGGCCCTACGGTGCCTTGTTCCGCGCTCTCGGCGGCGCCGACATCGAACGCAATCTTGGCATCAGCGTGCTTGGCTTCGGCCATGTGACGGCCGCCTACACCGATAACGACATCGCCACCACACGGCTGCTGCAGGGCCGCGGCCGCAGCCTCGGCGCGCAGGGCGGCCTGCTGCAGGACGAAGGCATCAGCCTCAATCAACTCGGCATGATGATCTGCAAAGGTGCCGGGTGTCCCCCGGGGCGCCTGTTCGAGGCGAATCGCAATGTGTTGAGCCGCGTCACGCCGTTGCCGGGGCCACGCGGCGAGGAGGTGATCCTCGACTGGAACGTCTCCGCCGTGTATGGCGAAGACGCTGTGTTCTGGAAAACCAAAGGCATGGACGACTGGTCCTGGGATGCCGATCGACAGCACCGGCTGGCGATCACCCAATGGTATCTCGACATCTACCTGCCCGTGTGGGAGGGCGCGACCGTGCTGCTCGGCAGCTGGCACTCGCCGCTGGCGCAGGAAATCGGTTACCCCTTCGTGCCGCCTAACTGGTTCTCGAGCCGCACGTACGCATTCGCTTCAGCGCCCGCCAAACACGTCGGCGCCCTCGCGCAGTTCAAACTGCCTCTCAATCCGGCGCACGGCCACGCCAGCGCGAGTGTCGGCATCATCACGGATTGGAACGCCATCGATTTCGGATCCGGCGACACGCAACCGGGCTTTCTGTTTCTCGGCGCCTGGCGCAGCCCGAACATGCGCACTTGGGTGGATCTTGAAATCATCTATGGCAACGGCGAAGACGATTTCGCCGATACCGTGGTGAAGGATGGCATTCTGCGCTCGCTGGGCGGTGGGTCGCAGTATCTCGCCCTGAGTTCAAGCAATGAATACCTCGATCGCGTGCTTGCGTTCTTTAACGTGACGCATCAATACACGCCGGCTTTGAGCATCGTGATGGAATCCGCCTATGGCTTTCAGGAAGGCGGTGATCTCAGCCCGCTGCCGTTCGCGATCACCCAGGATTCGTCCTTTTACGGCGTGAATCTCGGCGCGCGTTATCAGCTTGGCACACGCCTGCACACCGCCGTGCGCGGTGAATGGTTCCGCGACGAACACGCATCGAGCGTCACCTGGGGTGGGGTAGGAGCGACTGGCGGCAGTGTGTATGCGCTGACGGCCAACCTCGCCTGGGAACCGGCGCCATTTCTGTTGCTGCGGCCTGAACTGAAGTACGACGTCTATGCTGGCAGCGGGCATCTCTTCGCGGTCGACCGCAACGGCCTTGCACGCGAAGACAGTCAACTGCTGGGCGTAATGAACCTCGAGTTCCGGTTCTGAACCCGCGCTCTTAAAGCCGCTTCCTCAAACGCCGCCGTCGGGTGCCCCGGGCGGTGTGACCGGGCAAATTCTTTGGGACCACCGACATCGTGCTCGTCGCCCGGGAACCGCCACGTTGGGAAGGAGGGTGGGTTTCGACAACGCAGGAACCGAGTCCGTGGGCGAGGAGCGTGTGGCGCTCAACATCGTGGCGCGCAGCCTGGGCGGTTACCGGGATCGACTGATTGCTGCCGGGATGTTCACCGACGGATCGCGCACGGGATCGTTGCTGTTTGATCTGCCGGTCAGCCGTCAGGGCAAGCGGGTGGGGGTGGGATTGGACGCCAGCGAAATCGAAATCGTAAAGGGCCCGCTCGCACAGGCCGACGTTGCCGGCATGGCGAGCACGCTCAGCCTGCAGCGGACCCATCCGTTCGTGGCTTCGCCCGCCCTGCGCCTCGACGGCGCGCTGATCTATCGTGCCAGGCATTCGAGCACTGATTTCTTCGCCATCGAGATTGCTGACATCACCGTGCGCTCGCTCTATTACACGCCCGTCAATGGCGCATCCGTGCAACTCGCGTGGAGCTTTCCGATCGGCTTCCGCGATGCTGGTGAAGACTATCGTTGCATGTTCCTCGTTCAGCTCGGTCTGCCAGCCCTGCTCGATGCCTGGCGGTGGTGATACGCACGGCCGTTGCGGGCGGCAGTGCGTATCGCGTGGGCTTCGAGCATCCGTTCAGGCAGCTTCGCAACGCCAAATGTTGGGCTTCCTGCGTCAGCCCAACCGACTGGCCAGCACGACAAGTCGGACTGACGAAGGAAGCCCAACGCTGCAGACGGGCGCGGTCCACGCTGCGACGATAATCCCTGGCCTCGAGTCTGGCGTGCCCTTCTGCCCTTGCGCCTGCGATCGGTCGGTGAAGTCCCGATTGCAATCCGGCCGGCGGTCGGGCTTGCCGGATCCTTGCAAACGCGCTTTGATGCTGACCCGGATGGCGTTCGCCGTTAGCACTGGATGTCATGCCACATACCACCCAGATCAATCCTGTGAGGTCCCTCATGAATCAGTCACAGCCTGTCCGTCATCTCGCGATCGCCCTCATGGTCTTCGGGGCTTTTCTGGTGGTCGGCGTTTATCCGCTGATGAACTGGATCTGGCCGGCGGGCTGGGCATGGGAGCCACGGCAGACCGAGTACGAGCAGATGATCGCCGGCGTCTACGCCACCCTCGGTGTGTTCCTGCTGCTGGCGGCCCGCAATCCGCTCGCGAACCGCAGCCTGATCCAGTTCACGATCTGGTCGAGCATCGTGCATGCGTCCATCATGGCGGTGCAGGCGGGCCATGATCACGCGGAGCGCGCGAACCTCATCGGTGACGTGCCGGCACTGTTCGCGATGGCCGGCGTGTTGTGGTGGCTGTTGCGCGCGGCCAGCCGAAGCCAGTCTTCGCCGGCGTAGGAGACTGGTCGACATTATCTTGGCTGACACCGGGGATGTTCCCTGGCGGCCGGATACGCAATGTCGCAGCGGCCGCCCCGGACCAGCCGCATGCAGCGATCTTTTCTGCCCGGCTTCTTAGCAGGCTGGTGAAAAACGGCTACGACCACCGCCTGCGGCGTTGCGGCCCCGCCTGCGGTGCTCATTTATTCCCGCCTAAACTGCGCTCCTCGACGGCCCCGCGCCTTGCAGGCGGCGCTCTCGCTCGTTTTTCACCAGCCTGTTAGGGCCCTGGTCAGCATTGGCAGCCGCTCAGGAACAGCCGAATGTAAAGATAATGTTGACCCGGGTCCTTAAGGCAGGCTTAAGCTCGCGGCAGCATGCTTGGCTGCATGCAACACGCCGCCGAATCTGACGACGACCTACAGGGCATGCCGCGGGCAGCTGTCGCCGCCTACTCGATGCCGCACATCCTGTCGAGCTCATCGACCATGCTCGGGGTCTGCATGACGGTGCTGTCGCTCAGTCGGCTCGACGACGGTCACCAGTTGCACTGGCTGATCGACAAAATGGTCGCGCTGGCGGCCCTGATGTTCCTCGCCAGCAGCATCAGCTCGTTGCTGTCACTGCGCGGCCATCGCGGCGGCCGCCGCGCGGCACTCAGGCTTGAACGGCGCGCCGAGACTATCTTCATCTCGGGCTTGAGCCTGCTGGGCCTGGGTGCGGTCCTGCTCGCGTTCATCGTGCGCTGAGTTCGCGCGAAGAGGTGCGCTGGTTGCTGGCGCCGCCGAGGCTGCGTGCGCACGGCAAGGGCGGCTATCATGCCGCCACGTGCGACCCACGTCGCACGCCGCGCAGGCCCGCCTTTCCGGATACCCATGACCTCGATGACGATCGACAGCTCCAGGCGCCGTGGCGCAGTGCAGGCCCGGTGGCGCGAGGTGCAGGAGATCGTGCGGCTTTCACTGTCCGGCATCACACAGGATTACACGCAGGGATCTGCTCGGCGCACCGCGATCCTGCTCGCCATTCCGATGATCCTCGAGATGGCGATGGAGTCGCTGTTCACCATCGTCGATATCTTTTTCGTCGCCGGGCTCGGGGCCGCGGCGGTGGCGGTTGTCGGGCTGACCGAAGCGGTGCTGACGCTCGTTTATGCGATCGGGCTCGGTCTCGGGATGGGGGCCACCGCGCTGGTGGCGCGGCGCATCGGCGAACACGACGTGGAGGGCGCGCGCCGCGTGGCGGCGCAGGGCCTGTGGGTGGGCGCGGCCGTGGCGCTGGCGCTCGGGATCACCGGCGCGCTGTACGCCCGCAATATCCTCGCGGCGATGGGCGCCGCGCCGGACGTCATCGCGATCGGCAGCGGCTATACGGTGGTGATGCTGGCGGGCTCCGGCACGATTTCATTTCTGTTTCTGATCAACGGCATCTTTCGCGGCGCGGGCGATGCCGCGATTGCGATGCGCGCGATGTGGCTCGCTAACGGCATCAACATCCTGCTCGATCCCTGCCTCATCTTTGGCTGGGGACCGTTTCCCGAACTCGGCGTCGCGGGTGCCGCGATCGCCACGACGACGGGCCGCGGCATCGGTGTGTTGTATCAGCTCGCGAGTCTGGCGGGCGCGCGCAGTAGCGTGCCTTTGACGCGCCACCATCTGTGGCCGGTGCCACGGATCATGCTGGCTCTGCTGCGGGTGTCCTTTGGTGGCGTTGCGCAGTTTCTGGTGGCGACATCGAGCTGGATTGTGCTCATGCGTTTTGTCGCACCCTACGGCAGCGCAGCGGTCGCGGGCTATACGATCGCGATCCGCATCCTCGCCTTTTCACTGCTGCCGGCGTGGGGGCTGGCGAACGCAGCGGCGACACTCGTTGGCCAGAATCTCGGCGCCGGCCAGCCGGCGCGCGCCGAAAGCTCGGTGTGGCAAGTCGCGAAGTTCAGTGCGGCGGTGATGGCAGGCGTCGCGCTGCTGTCCTTCACGTTCGCGCCAGCGATCATCGGCCTGTTCACCACGGACGCGCTCGTGCTCGGCCATGGCATCACATGCCTGCGCATCGTCGCCTGCGGCTACCCGTGCTACGCGGTCGGCATGATTGTGACGCAGGCTTTCAACGGCGCGGGCGATACCGGCACGCCGACCATGATCAATCTCACCGGCTTCTGGGCGCTGCAGATTCCGCTCGCCTACGCCTTGAGCCGCCTGTTGAATCTGGGGCCACCGGGTGTGTTCATCGCGGTGCTCTGCGCCGAGACGGTGATCGCTGTGCTGGCCGTGGTGATGTTCAGGCGCGGCCAGTGGAAGCTGCAGAAAGTCTGACGCAGAGGCGTCAGACCCTGAGAGCTTCTCCGAACATCGCTGGCAAGCGCTTGAAAGTCAGCCCTACCGTCGGCCCTGCGCTCGATTGCTGCCGAAGTAAGCAGAATCGGTTGATTGCCACCGAGAACACCGAGAGAAGAAAGAGATGAATGCCGCTGGGCGTGGCAGCCAATGGGCGCAATGGCCTCAATTCACCCGGCCAGGCGTGCTGAAGGGCATCGGCCCGTTCCCCTCAAAACATGCTCTTCCTTCTCTCGGTGTTCTCGGTGGCAAAAACCTAATGGGCAGATCGCAGGTCAGGCTGACGCAGGAAGCTCAAACTACGCCCGGGGTGTCACGACATTCGCACGGCTCCCCCGGGGGCAGCTCCAATCGGTTGCGCCAGCGCCGCGCGCTTCAGGCCTTGGCGACCACCTGCTGACCGAAGTGCTTGCCACCGTTGTGCAGATACGCCAGTTCTGCCGGCGTCGACTCACGGCCGAGGATCGGATTGCGATGAGGAAAGCGGCCAAAGCGTTCGACAATCTCGAGGTGCTCGCGGCCGGCGCCAACGAAATCCCGGAGCACGAAGGCAAACTCGTCTGGCGCGCGCGCGAGATGATCCTCATAGCCCGCGACGCAGCGCTGTTGGAGTGCCAGATCTTCCGCATGTTCGAACGGCAGATAGAAGAAAGGCACTTCAACGGGATGCACGACATCCGCGTGACCGGCCGCGATGGCCTGCACGGCGACGGCCTGGGCGGCGGCGTCGCAGGCATAGGCGCGCGCGGTGCCGCGAAACAGGTTGCGTGGCAACTGATCGAGCGCGATCAGCAGCGCGAGTGCGCCACGCGGATGGGCCCGCCAGGCTTCGAATTCACCGGCCAGCGCGCGGTCCGGCAAGCGCTCGAAGCGGGTGGTCAGCTCGCGGTCGAAATCCGGGAAGTGGCCGAACCAGAGGTCGAGGCGTTGTCGCGCGGTGGCGTGCGACTGCATGGCATCAGCGAACCAGCAGTCGAGCAGTTCGGTCGCGAGGGTGGGCAGACTGGCCATGAGAACTCCGGCGGATGGACGCTGCGCCATTTTAGCCAGCCGGCGAAAAATCCGGGGCGTTTATCAATTCGGCACGTTCAGTGTGAAGTGCTTCACGTCCGGCAGCGCAATCCTGGCCTACATTGCCAGACACGGGATCCGCGACGGCCACTCCCTCCTCCTATCGCATCTGGCTTCCCCCCACGCCGCCAGATTTACCGTCGCAGATCCCCCTTCCTCAAGCACAAAGTTGGCCGGCGCAGGGCTTTCCCGCGCCGGATTCTTTTCGCGACCTGCCTGCCCGCCGCCCGGATGTCTTTTTGCATCGGCAACGCCTGCCCGTCACCGGCACACGGGCGGCGGTGCCTTGCCGGCTGCGTGGCAGCCGGCTGCCGTCGCGCGGGCCGTGCGCGGCAGCGGGGTCGCCCGAGATCTGGACCTCTGACACTGGCACGCGGCGTGCAATCAAAGCCTGCCTTCACCCAGTGAGATTGCCGCCCCGTGGACTCCATTGCCGCCCCGACTGCCAGCACGCCAGCGCCTACCGGCCGGCCCGGTGGCATCGTGCGCAAGCTGTTCGGCGACGACGGCATGAGCTTCAAGGATGTCCTGGATCTCGTGAATCCGCTGCAGCACATTCCGGTCGTCGGCTATGTGTATCGCAAACTGACGGGTGACGAACTCGCGCCGGCCGTGCGCGTCGCGGGCGGCGCCCTGTTCGGGGGGCCGCTCGGCGCAGCGCTGTCCGTGGCCGGGCTCGTGCTCGAACGCGGCAACGCGGCAGCCTCGGACGATGAATCCCCGGGCGCCGTGGCACCCGAGGCCATCGCGGGCGCCGCACCGGCCGAAGCGCCACGCGGCGGGTGGATGATTGCGGCGGCGACTACCGGCGCGCTGCCGCCATTCGTACCCTTGTCCCCTGCGGCGCCGGCCCCGGCTGCGTTTGCCGGCGCACAACCGGCGGCCCAGCCGCGCGGCGGCTGGATGCTTAGCGCAGCGCAGGCGACGCCGCTGCGCGCATCCACCGCTGCAGATGCCGCTGCCGTCGATGCCCGGACCGGCGTGCCGGACGCATCGCCAGCGCCGGACATCGCGATGCGTCTCCAGGCGGAGCGCGCATTTTCAATGACGCTCGCCCTGGCCGATCCCGCAACGGCCGCCCGCCGCCTGAGGGCGCTCGCCTGAGGCCGACAGACCGCGCTTTGGCGCTATAGTGAAGGCCCATCGCCATCACCGACCCGGAGGCCCGCATGACCACTCGCGTCACCATCGATTTCGTTTCGGACGTCTCCTGCCCGTGGTGCGTGATCGGCCTGAAGGCCCTCGAACAGGCGGTCGCGAACATGACCGAGGAAATCGACGCCGAGATCCGCTTCCAGCCGTTCGAACTCAATCCGCAAATGCCGGCCGAAGGCCAGGATCTCGACGCACACCTGCTGCAGAAGTACGGCGCAACGCCGGAGCAGTTCGCCGGCACCCGCGAGGCCATTCGCGAGCGCGGCGAGGAACTCGGGTTCGTCTTCCGCATGGATAAACGCAATCGCATTTACAACACCTTCGATGCGCATCGCCTGCTGCACTGGGCGGAAGAGCAAGGGCGCCAGCTGGAATTGAAGCACGCGCTGTTTCGCGTGTACTTCACCGAAGGCGAGAATCCTGGCGCGCACGATGTGCTGGTGCGCGTGGCGGGTGAAGTCGGACTCGATGCGCAGCGCGCGGCAGACATTCTCGACTCAGACGAATATGCGGCGGATGTCCGCGCCCGCGAAGAGCACTTTCAGTCCCTCGGTATCCAGGCTGTGCCCGCCGTGATCGTCAACGAAAAATACTTGATCCAGGGCGGCCAGCCGGCAGCCGTCTTTGAACAGGCCTTGCGAGAGATCGCGTCGAAGTAAGCGGGCTCCGTGGTAAATCAAAACACTTGGCAGCACCGCCGCCCTAAACCCAGTTCTCCTCGGTATGCAGCCGGGTGAGATGGATTTTTTTCAGTTTCCAGCCGTCGGCCTGCTTCATGTAGTCCTCGTGGTAATGGCCCCAGCCCTTGAAGTGGCAGGTGGGCAGGCGTACGTAGTCGAACATGGCCCAGATCGCCTTGGCGGTGGTCGCGCTGGTCAGCGTGATTTCCGGCATGAAGCCCTGATGCATGGATTTCGCGCCCTTCATCAAGCCACTGACGCCTTCGATCAGCGCGGGGCGACCTTCGCAGCCGATGTCGGTCGGCAGGTCCTGGCGGGGCCGCGGCGCGCCTTCATAGAACGCGGAAATGTCTTCTGTGAAGCATGACTTCCACGCGTCCCACTGCTGGGTGTCCATCAGGCGGAAGTAGCGTGATTTCAGTTGGCGGATGTCTTCGAGATCCTGCAGCGTCTGCATGTCCATGGTCCGTCCTCTCCTCTGTTTGGGGGAAATCATGTTTTCGTTATGAGGCGACAGCATAGATCGGCTGCCCGCCATTTGCGCGGCATGGGCGGTGAGGCTACGCTCGAACCAAGGCATGGATTTGCATGCTGCACCAAAACTTCTGAAGCGGACAGGGAGCAAGACATGGCCAATATCGAGCGACATCGTGTCGTGATCGTTGGCGCCGGCGGCGGCGCCTTGTGTATAGCAATCAAACTGAAGGAAGCCGGCATCCATGATTTCGTGATGCTGGAAAAGGCGAGCGGCCTCGGCGGCACGTGGTATCACAACACCTATCCGGGCGCGGAGTGCGACGTACAGTCGCATCTGTATTCCTTCTCCTTCGAACCCAGGCCCGACTGGTCGCGGCCCTTTGCCGGCCAGGCCGAGATTCTCGAATACTTCAATCACTGTGCCGACAAATACGGTGTGCGCGCGCACATCAGCTTCAACACGACGGTCGACGCCGCGACCTGGCAGGAAGACCGCGGCCTGTGGCGCGTGACGACGCGCGACGGGCGTGTGATGGAAGCCGATGCGGTGGTCAGTGCGCAGGGCATGTTCAACGAACTCGTATGGCCGAAGATCCCGGGCATTGGGGACTTCAAGGGCACGTATTTCCACTCCGCACGCTGGAACCGCCAACACGACATCAGCGGCGAGCGAGTCGGCGTGATCGGCATTGCCGCGAGTGCAATCCAGTTCGTGCCGGAACTCGCGAACACCGCCGGCAGCCTGCATCTCTTCCAACGCACCGCGAACTGGGTGGTGCCGAAAAGCAACGAGCCGTACACCGCGGAGCAGCTCGATTACTTTCGTCAGCATCCGGAAGCCGTGCAGAAAAGTCGCCAGGACATCTACACCGTGTGGAACACGCTCGCCACCTTCGACGACAAGGTCGTGCTGGCCGATATCGAGCGCCAGGGTCTCGAGCGGCTGTCGGTGGTCAAGGATCCCGTCACCCGCGAGAAACTGACGCCGCATCATCCGTTCGGCTGCAAGCGCCCGCTGTTCTCCGATGTCTACTACCCGGCATTCAACCGTGACAACGTGCATCTGATCACCGACGCCATCGATTGCGTCACCGACAAGGGCATCAGGACCGTCGATGGCAAAGTGCACGAAGTAGACACCATCGTGTACTCCACCGGTTTCCAGACCACGCGATACCTGTCGGCCATCGACGTGCGGGGCCGCGGCGGCCGCGACATCAACGACGCCTGGAGCGACGGCGCGCAGGCCTATGTCGGCGTCAGCACCGCGGGCTTCCCGAACCTCTTCATGATCTACGGCCCGAACACCAACCAGGGCTGCATCCTGTTCATGATCGAGCAGCAGGTGGGTTACATCGTGCGCCAGTTGCAACGCATGACGGCCGAGAAGCTGCGCTGGATTGATGTGAAGCCGGACGCCATGAAAGCGTACAACGATCAAATCCAGGTCGACATCAAAAACGTCGACGTATGGCAGGCCGAATGCGGCAATGACTTCTACTACAAGTCACCCACCGGCCGCTTCGTCACGCAGTGGCCACACTCGATGGACGCCTTCGTCAAACGCACCAGCGGTGTGGACGCGGACGCCTACGAGGTCTGCGCGGAAGCCTGACCGGCACCTCAGCGCCCCGGCTGCGTTGGGCCGGGGTGCTTTCTGACATGCGTAAGATTTGCCACCGAGAACACCGAGGTAAGAAGGAGAAAGATTGATTCGAACGACTGCTGAGCAATCTTGTGCGTCGGATATTCCCAGCGAATTGACTTCAGATTGCGGCGAGGCGCCGTTGGAAATCCATCTCTTTCTTACCTCGGTGTTCTCGGTGTTCTCGGTGTTTTCTGTGGCTATGATTTCTCATTGCAAGTCATTGACGCGCTGCATCAATCTACACAGAATGCCACTCCGCGCAGGGCTTCGCCGCTGCGCTGCCACGATATTTTGCCGTGAGGCGTCTGGAGGAATGATGCGTTTGAAGATTTCCGGTCTGTTGCTGCTGACGGCGACCGTCGCCGGCTGTGCGAGCAACACGATCGTGCCGAATTACGAAACGTCTAACCCGAATATCCAGGTCGGGGGCGAGAAGCCCGTCGACCTCGCGCCGAGCGTCGAGAACGCCGGCTCGTTCTGCCTGCAGGTCGCCGAACAGTGGCACGCAGACGGCCAGACGCCAGACGGCCAGCAGCTGTTTGCGAAGGACACGCTGCGCAAGGTCGTGCCCTGCGAGTGACGGCGTAAGGCGGACGCCTGTCGTCCTGATGCCCCGGCTACGTCTGGCCGGGGCGCTATCGAACATGCCGTGGTTTTGCCACCGAGAACTCCGAGGGAAGAACGAGCGCAAAGACTTGGTGGTCTGGTGCTTACTGACGACGCTGTACCTTGACGTAGGCTCTTCGCGTCAATTTGCCATCGGCCCTAGCGACACTTGTCTCAAACCTTTTCTCAATGACCTCGGTGGCAAAAAATCGTCGTCCGAATCACTGGAGGCCTTCAGCTCAAGCACCAGCGAGCAGAGGAGGGTGCAGTCGTCAGCCAGCCGGAGACAATAAAAAAACCCGGGTGGCGCGCGCCATCCCAGGCCTTTTTCATTCAGAGAACGCGAGTAGCGGTCAGACCGCCTGCCGGCGCCGGTTCGCGCGCAGCGCCACCATGCCGATGCCCAGCAGCGCGAGCGTGGTCGGTTCTGGCACGCCGCCGCCGCCGCAGCCGCCTGGCGTGGTGCAGCCGCCGCCACCACCACCACCCGGGATTTCGAATGAACCCCAGCTGCCCTGGAACTTCAGCGGAAAGTCGGAGAGCATCGCGACGTATTTTTTGTCGGAGCCCGACGGCGCGTCGAAGTTGCCGGTCAGCGTCAGCGTCAGCTTGTCGGTGGCGCCGGCCGCAAGGCCCAGGTTCACGTTGCCGCCCGTGCAGCCGTTCGCGGCCCACACGCAGACATCGATCGTCTGAAACGCGGGAAAGGTCTGAGCCAGCGCACCTTCCCAGGTGGTGGCCGCCAGGCTGCTACCGGCGACGTCGTTTACCGTCACGCCGGTCGCGTTCGGATCAATGTTGAAACCGAACGACAGCACGTTGGTGTTGAAATTGCCCGGCGGTAACACCGTCGTGTTCTTGATCGTGATGTCGAAGGCGAGTGTGCTGCCATTGAATGTGGTCACGTCGAACAGCGCTTCGGCCGTCAGGTCTGGGTTGGGCGTGCCCCCGGAGGTGGCAGTGCCGGCGGGGAGTTTCCACTTGATCGTGAAGCTCGTCGTACCCGGGTCGTTGGCGGCAATTTTCGGCGTGGCAATCGTCGTCTGGTAGGTCGGCTGTGACGGGTTCCCGCCCGAGCTGCCGGTAGTGGTTGTCGAAATGATGTACGCAGACGCTGATCCCGCGTAGCAGGCGGCCATGGCGGTCGCGATCTGGGCAATTTTCAAGAGACGCATGGGGCCCCCTCGGGTTTGTTTGGAAGCACTTATTGCAATAAGCGATCCAGGGTTTATAGTATTATATAAATCAATTAGTTGGATGATGAGATAGGAGATAATCCTGAGCGAATGTAAAAAGTTTTGACAGGCATATGAGTTTTGGAGGCTATGCATCGGGAAAATATCCAGTTTCGTCAGGCAGTTGGGTGCCGTTTTGGAACGGGGCCGGAGACCCCGAGGGACGATGGCTGATCAGGCCTCAATTGTTGATATGAAACAAGGACTTATTTTTCGTGCGCGGCCAGGCGTCTCGAGATTCTTTACAGATCCTGCTGCAGCTGCCGCAGCAATTCTGCGGCCGCCGCCTGTTCCGGGAAGGCCGGTGTCACCGCCACCTGCTCAAGCAGGGAGGCCGCCTCGGCCTTCTCGCCGAGGCGGCTCAAGCCCAAGGCCAGGTGATAACGGATGGCCGGCACCTTGGGCTCGCGGGCCAGCGCGTTGCGCAGCACCCGCACGCCTTTGCGCGCTTTGCCCGACTCAATGAACACCCAGCCGGCCGTGTCCATGCTGGCCGGATCGTCAGGAGCGAGGGCGAGCAGGCGTTCGGCCGTCGCCACGGCACGCTCGTCGCCAGCCTGCCGGTACGCCCAGGCGAGATTGTTCAGCGCCGCGACGTTGCGCGCGTCGACAGTGAGAATTTTTTGGAGAACCCCGGCGGACTCCTGCCAGCGCTGTGCGGCGAGCAGGGCGTCGCCAAGCGCCGGCAGGGCTGCCGGGTCGCGGGTCGCCAGGGCCTGCAGTTCCTTTACGGCGGTTGCCGTGTCGCCGGCCTGCAGGCGCGCTTGCGCCAGGGCGACGGCGAGCGGCAGGGCATCGGGGGCACGCGCCAGCGCGAGCGCCAGCGCGTCGACGGCGGCTGCCGGGTCTTGCTGGGCCAGCGCGATTTTCGCGCGCAGGCCGGGGCCAATAGGGCTGTCGGCATACTTCGTTTCGAGCGCGAGGGCCCGCGCCGAGGCGTCCTGAAAACGCCGCAGCTGGATTTCGATTTCGCCGAGCTCCTGGTGCGCGCGCAGTTCGTCGGGACGTAGCCGCACTACGCGCTGCGCAGTGTCAAGCGCGTCGTCGAGCAGGCCGTACTGAACCTGGCGCTGCAACACGAGGCGGAGGGCGTCGGTGTCCGGCTCCGCGACCTGCCGCGCCGCGCTCAACTTTGCCGCAAGGCCCGCCTCGCCGCCGGCCAACGCCTCGAGATCGACGACCTGCAGCAGCGGGCGCACGTCACCCGCGTGCTGTCGCGTCAGCAACTGAAGTTCGCCGCGCGCGCCGTCGAAGTCCCGGGTCTCGAGCAGCGACGCGACGAGCGCGAGTCCAGCGTCCAGATCCTGCGGATGCTGTTGGCGCAATGCCTGAAGGTGTCGTTGCGTCTCTTTCGCATGGCCCTGCGCAGCGGCCAGATCGGCGAGGCCGCGCAGCACGTCGGCGTCGCCCGGATGTCTCGCGAGTGTCTGTGCGTATCGCTTCGCGGCGCCGGACCAGTCGCGCGCGGTGCGCGCGAGGCCCGCGAGATTGAGCTGGGCCGGTAGATAGTCGGGCTGGGCCTCGATCGCCTGTTGCCAGGCCGCCCGCGCCGCTGTCGGATCGTTGCGCATCAGGGCGAGACTGCCATTGAAGTTGTGATAGGCGGGTTCACGCGGGTGGGCGGCCAGCAGTTTGTCGACGAGCGTCTGCGCCTGATCGATCGAACCGTCGCGTAAAGCTGTCAGCGCTTGCATGAACGGCGCGTCGCCGGCCGGATTCGCGGCGGCAGCCTTGCCGAAGGAAGCCAGCGCCGCAGCGTTGTCGCCCGACGCCAGCTGGACCAGGCCGAGCTGCTGCCGCAGCACGGCGGTGTCGGCGCCCAGTTCGATCGCGCGTTCGAGCATCGCTTCTGCCAGGGTGTTGTCGCCAAGTCGCGCGTAAGCCGTACCGAGCAGCGACAGCAGCGCCGCGTCCTGCTTGTGACGCATCACCAGCGGTTCGAGCAAGGCACGCGCGTCGTCGAACTCACCGGCCTGAATCAGCGCTGCCGCCAGCAGTTTAGTCGCGCCGAGGTGATCCTTGGCGCGCGCGAGATATCGCCGCAGGTGATCGGCGGCCGCCTGCGGTTGACCGTCCTTCAACGCGATCACCGCGCTCAAGATCAGGCTCGGCAGATGGCCGGCGACCACACGTTCGGGCAATTCCTTCAGCCGCGCGCGCGCTTCATCGAGCACCGCTTCCGATGCCGCCGTTTGGCCCTGCTGCGCGAACAGCAGCGCCTGCAGGTGCATGCCCTGCAGGTCGTCGGGTTGCGCGTCACGCACGGTCGCGAGATCGCCGGCCGCCTCATCGAGCCGACCCGCGTCCATCAACAGCGCCGCGCGCCCGAGGCGGGCGGGCGTATGCGACGGCTCGAGCTCAAGCGCGCGTGAAAAATCGCGCAGCGCGTCGTCGCGCTGGCCAGTCTGGCGCTCGATGTCGGCGCGCACGAACCAGGTTTCCGCCAGTTCTGGCGCCAGCGCCTTTGCGCGATCGGCCTCGTACAGCGCGCCGCCCTGATCGCCCTGGCGCAGTTTGGCGAGCGCGCGACCCCACAGCGGCGCCGGTGATATCGCGTTGATCGCCTGCGCCCGATCGAGCAGCACGATGGCGTCCCCGGGCAAGCCTGCTTCGAGCTGCGCGTTGCCCTGCAGGACGAGCAAGGTCGCCTCGTCCGCCGGCGCCAGCTTGCCAGCGGCCTCTAGGGCAAGCAGTTCGTCAAGCTTGCCCTGCAACAGGTAGCTACGCGCGCGCGGCAGCACGGTCAGCGAGGGATCGGCACCGAGCTTGCTGGCGCGCTCGAACGCGCCTTCGGCCAACGCGCCGTAGCCCGCATCGAGATAAACTTCGCCGAGCTTCAGCCAGGCCGGCAGATAATTTGGGGTGGCCTGCACGGCGTTCTTCAATTCGATCAGCGCGCCTTTGCGTTCGGCGCGTCCGAGCAGGTCGAGCGCGCGTTCGAAGGCGGCGGCGCCTGCGTCGGGGTCGGCCCTCGCAAGACTGCTGCCGCACGCGAGCACGATGTACAGGATGACCGGAAAGCGGGACTTCTTCATTCGTAGATACCTGGCGGTTGAGTCGAATGCGGCGGTCCGTCGCGGCAGGAAAACGAGTCTGCGCCGCGCGCCAGTATGAATCTGTCGGCGCGCGCGCATCTGGCAGACATTTCACCATTGTTGACGGCGGATGGCGTTATCGTTCTGGCACCGTCGGCACGACGGCTCACGACCAGCTGCATCCGGGCCGCAGTCGTGGCCTAATCCCGTCTCTACTCGGCCAGCCGCAAAGGAGGGGACGCACCATGATGAAAGCACTCGAACCCGTGCTCGACAGCATTCTGAATTACACCGTTGCCAATGCCGGCGGGGTGCCAGGCGTCGTCGCGATGGCGACCGATCGCCACGGCAACTTCTACGAAGGGGCGGCCGGTGTGCGTCAGCTCGGCTCGCCGCAGGCGATGACAGCGGACAGCGTGATGCTGCTCGCGTCGTGCACCAAGGCGGTGACGGGCGCGGCGGTGATGCAGCTGGTCGAGGAAGGGCTGGTGTCGCTTGACGACGCGGCGAAGAAATACGTGCCCGACATCGGCAAGTGCCAGGTGTTGACGGGCTTCGACGCCGCCGGCAAGCCGCAACTGCGCGCGCCGACGTGCGATATCACGCTGCGCCATCTGATGTTGCACACCTCGGGCCTCTGCTACGAATTCTTCAGTGCCGACGAAGCGCGCTACCGTGCCGCGGCCGGCGTGCCGTCGATCTTCGCGAGCTGCTACGACGCGCTGCAGTCCGTGATGATTCACGATCCGGGCGAGCGCTGGTCCTACGGTCCGAACATCGACTGGCTCGGCAAAATAGTCGAAGTCCTGCGTGGCAAAGCACTGGGCGCGGTGTTCAGCGAACGCATCTTCGCTCCGCTTGGCATGCAGGACATCGGGTTTGAGATGAGTCCGTCGATGCGTGCCCGGCTCGCGGCCGTCCACCAGCGCGCAGCGGACGGCAGCCTCGCCGCCGTGCCCGAACTGGTCCTGCCGCAGCCGCCGCTGATGGACATGGGCGGGCATGGCCTGTATTCGACGGTCGGCGAATACATGAAATTCATCCGCATGATGCTGAACGATGGCGCTGGCCCGCACGGGCGCGTGCTCGCCGCCGCCACGGTCGCCGGGATGGTGCGCAACGGTCTCGGCGAACTGACATGCGGCGCGTGGGAAACGTCGATGCCGCCGCTTGCCAACAGCGGCGATTTCTTTCCCGGCCTGTCGAAGTCCTGGGCCTTTACCTTTCAGGTCAACGACGAAGCCTTCCCGACCGGACGCCCGGCCGGCAGTCTCAGCTGGGCCGGGATCGCGAACTGCTTCTACTGGATTGATCGCCAGACGGGGATCGGCGGCATGTGGGGCTCGCAGGTCCTGCCGTTCATGGACATCGGGTCGTATCCGGGCTTCGTCGAGTTCGAGACTGCGGTGTATCGGGGGCATTCTGCGTCCGGTCGGTGATGAGGCGGCGCATTTACCGTTGCGCTTCTTGATTTGCGGTAGGCGACCCCCATGTCCTCTGTTGACGAATGCCTGACCCTGAGAGATCCCGCATGCCCGCTCCCCAAGATCCCTTCCGCCTGCTGACCGGCAGCGGCCGCCCGCCGAGCCTGCTCGGCCGCATCGTCGCCACCATCGCGGCGGTCGGGCTGTTCGCGCTCGCCTTCACGGTGTCGGTGTTCGTGCTCGCGGGGGCCATCGCGGTCGGTGTCACCTTCTGGGGCTGGCTCATGTGGAAAACCCGCGCGCTCCGCCGCGATCTGCGCCAGCAAATGAGCACCCTGCAGCAGCGCGCCGGCGAGCGCGACAGCACAATCATCGAAGGCGAAGTGGTTCGGGAAGAAGATCGCAGTCCGCGTTGAGCTCAAAGGCCGTATTCGAATACGGCCACGGCGGCACGGAGGGCACGGAGGAAAGAGAGAGAAGGCGATGGATTGGATTGTTTTTCGCCTCAGCAGTGGGGAAGTCGCGAGAGCCACGTCGGGCCCACGTCGCTTCCAGCGCATCCGGAGACCACCGGCACCCCACGGCCCTACCGATCCAGCACGTTTTCTCCTTCCGTCCTCCGTGCCTCCGTGGCTAAATTCCTCTTTGCTTTCCGGCTGTCCTTGCCGAAACAGATATTCAAATCTGCAGCAATTCGTTGGATACTGGCGCCGTAGCACTTTTAAAAAGGAGGTGATCCAATGTCTAGTGAGATTCACGTGGTATCGACGCAGCCTTTGGATTCCGGCATGACTTTGGTGGAGGCACCGAGGTAGGCGGGGAGTTCACGGAAAGTGACTGATATCCAGAGGTTGAAGATATTCGATCTCACTGAAGGCCGCAGCGATGCGGCCTTCTTTTATGCCGTCTGACGCACACCGGCACGCCATCGCCGACGCCTGCGTCAGGCGCTCTGTTCGACGCCTGCGGCGGCCAGACTGGCGAGGGTCACCAGGCCAATCTCCGCCTGAAACAGCCGTTCGCCGCGTGCGGTGAATGCGTAACATTGGTGCACGAGGCGGGCGTCACTGTCCGCTTCCTCGCTCACCACCAGATTCAGACGGTCGTTGCTGCGCAGGCGTTCCAGCACGGTGCGATCGGTGGTGATTAGATGGTGCGAGTACACCATCGGACGCCGGATGAAATCGTGCTGGTGATGCAGGCCGCGTTCGAGCAGCGCGCTTGACAGCAGGCTCGCCGGGTACAGTTCCGGAAAACGCACGCGGTCGCCGAGCTCATCGAAGTAGCGAAACGCATCGACGCCGGCCGCGGACAGGAAGTTCTTCGCGTTCGAGGTCAGCATGAATTTTCGTTTCAGAAACCAGGCGCCATCGGGCACTACACTGCGGTCCGGCAACCGATCGAGCGCGAGCGCGAACGCCATCTCGTCCGGCAGGGTCGCGGGTGCGCGATCGCTGCTGCGCAGACTGCCGAGCACGGCCGTGCGGCCGTTGCGCTTCATCACGAAGCGGCTCGACAGGCCGTCGCCGCCGGATTCCGGGAACGCCGGTTTGACGATGGCCGACAGCATGTCGCCTGCGCGCACCGCATCGACATACCGAATCTGCAGCGTGCTGTAGCGATGAGTGACGGCGACACCGGCCTGCTGTCGGGTATCGCGCACGGCCTCCAGCAGCCACGCGCCGAGTTGAAAGCCGAGCGCAATCGGCCCGCCGAACGGATTGCCCGCAATCTGCTGCCACTTGTGCTTGTCGTGGAACGGATTGAAGTCGTCCGACGCATAGCGGGCGACGTCGATGTGAAACGGGGTATAGGTGATCTCGAACACGGCGCGCAGCCTTCCATGGACTCGTGCCCCGGTTATCGGCCGCAGCCGTTCAAGCCTGGAAGGGCTACCGAACCTGGCCGCATGGGGCAAGAGGTCGCGTGGGCTGACGCAGGAAGCCCGACAACGCATGCGCCACAGGCCAGCCCGCGCGTTTGCAGCCTTCAAGCACCTGCCGCCGCTGACCTCAATGCCCGCCGTTCAGGTGTCTCGCCAGATCTGCACCCAGCGTCGCCACCGCCGCCGCGATTTCCGCGTCGAAGTCGGTGCGCACCCGCGTGGCGTCGCCCGCCAGCACCTGCAGGCGGCTGCGATAGGCGAGGCGGCGTTCGGCCGTCGCCGAGCCCGCACCGCAAGCCCTGGTGCGGGCCCGCGCCACGACGGTCAGCCGGTACTGATAGCCGGGTTCAAATTCGAGTTCGAGACTCACGATGTCAATCTCGGCCAGATACGCAGCCACTGCGTCGGCGCGCGGCGCGGCACAGGCCGTGTCCGTGCGTATCAGCGTATCGCGACCGTCATGCACCAGCTGCGAGTGCGCAGTGGCCGTGATGCGCTCGGCGAGCGTGGTCGCGAAGTCGACTGCCGGGGCGAGTGTGCCGACGACGGCGGTCGTGTCAGCCTTGCTCGATCCCCCCTGTTGAAGGCTGTCGACCAGCGTCTCTGTCACACCGGCCACGGCCACCGCGCCGACCAGCACGCCAGCGCAGGCACCGAACAGCGGCCCAAGGCCGGCGCACATCATCAACGAAGATTCGACGGCGTTTTCGTAGGGCAGCGGCTGGCCCGCGATCCCGGCCGCCCGGTATTGCGGCCGCAACGTGCCGCGGGTCTTCAACTGCACATCCTGCGCCGGCAAGGCCTGCAGAATCAGAAGCCCTGTGGGGTCAGTCGGCGGCGCGGGCACGTGAGCGCAGCCGCTCAACAGACCCACGATGAGCAGATAACGCAGCCGGCGAGGGCGAGTCGGCATTGGCCCGTTCATGAACAGGGAAAGGTGAAAAGGATCATGGGCTCTGCCAGGGTGTTTGTGGTGGGCGGCGGCCAGTGCCGCGTCCACTGCGCGAGCCGCAGGCGATGCATGATCGCGAGGATGGCGGTCAGCAGCACGCAGGCGCCGGCAGCGTGGTGATGGAAATGAATCTGCTCAGCTCGGCTTCGATACACCCCGGGTCACCGCAGTCCCTGCAGCTTGAAGCGCAGGACCCCCTGCGTTGCATGGCCGTCGCTCGCGAGCACCCTGTAATGTACGGTGTAGGGGCCGGCCTGCAGATCGGCCGGCAGGCGCACGCGCACCACCGTTGGTTCACTCGCGGTGTCCACCAGCGTCTGCGTCGCGCCATCGGCGCGATCTAGTTTCACGTGCACGAGCTTCTTTGCGAGCTGCGTGTTGAACTTCAGCATGATCTGTTCGGGCACGCGCGTCAGCACTGCGCGATCGGGCGGATTCGAACGGATCACCACCGCATCAGCGAGCGCAGGGCCTGGCAGGGCGAGCACGCCCAACAGGGCGATGAGGCGGATGACGATGCTATTCATCCGTCGATTTTAGCGGATCTCGCCGGGCTGGCGTGACCTGGCGCAAGATGGGGCCGGTGACTGGACTTGGCGTACTCGGGTCAACGGAGAACATCATGGCGGCACATATCGTGAGACTGGGCAGCCCGCGCAGCGCGGAGGAAGGCCCGAGGCTCGGCACCGTGCGCCGGCCGCCGCGTGGCGTGCCCAAGGCCGATTTCGCACGGCTCGATTATTACGACGTCTGGTTGCCGGTGCTCGCCCCGAGCCAGGCGCTGCTGACGGCCGTCGGTGGGCCGCATGCAGTGGCCGCGCAGTGGGCCACGTTCTCGCGTCACTTCCTCACCGAGATGAAAGCGCCGGCCGCAGCCCAGTTCCTCGATGCGCTCGCCGCGCTGTCTCACACCGCGAGCTTTGCGCTTGGCTGCTACTGCGTTGACGCCACCCATTGCCATCGTTCGCTGCTGCGGCAATTGTTGATCGGACGCGGCGCGCACTGCGTGAGCGCCGGCTGACGGCGACCGTTCCTGCCCGCTCTGGCGGCGGGGTCGAACATCAGGCCTCGAACAGCACGTTGACCCGCCGGTTGTGCTTGCCCTTGTTTTCGACCTTGCCGAGGCGCACGCGGCCGATTTCGCCGGTGCGCGCCACGTGCGTGCCACCGCAGGGCTGGAGGTCGACGCCTTCGACATCCACCAGCCGCACGTGGCCGCTGCCCATCGGAGGAGCCACTGACATCGTGCGCACGAGGGCCATGTTCGCGCGCAGTTCGTCGTCGGTGATCAGGCGCGCGCCGACCGGGTGATCGGCCGCGATGAGCTGGTTCAGCGCGGCTTCGACCGCCTCCTTGTCGACACCTTCAGCCATGTCGAAGTCGAGGCGTCCGCGATCCGCGGCGATGGATCCCCCCGTCACCGGAAACCTGATCAGCGCGCACAACAGATGCAGACAGGTGTGCATGCGCATGTGGCGATGACGGATGTCCCAGTCGATAGCGGCCGTCACCCGCGTCCCCACCGGCGGGGCGAGCGCGCCGTCCGCGAGCAGGTGACACAGGCCCAGCGCGGGATCCTTGCGCGTGGTCGTCACCTCGAGTGTGCTGCCATCGGCGAGGCACAGCGTGCCGCAGTCGCCGGGCTGGCCGCCGCCTTCCGGGTAGAACACGGTGCTGTCGAGCACGACCGCGCGGTCGCTGACCGCGCTGACGGTGGCCGCGCACTCGCGGAGGTAGGCGTTGTCGCGAAAGAGTTCATCTGTATTCATGAGATTGCCTGTCTACTGAAGGGGGGCTTCACTACCCTATACTGCTGCCAGTTCCAAACGGCGAGATTGCCATGTCGCATGTCCTCTCGATTGCCGAACGCGAAGCTTTTCTGGCCGAGGTTCGGGTGGCCGTCATCAGCATCGCCTGCCCCGGCCGCGGCCCGTTGTCCGTGCCAATCTGGTACAGCTATGCGCCGGGTGGCGAACTCGGCCTCTGGATGGACGCGGCCTCGCGCAAAGTCACGCTGTTGCGACGTGAAGGGCGCCTCACGCTGTGCGTGCAGGATACGTCACGTCCGTATCGCTATGTGAGTGTCGAAGGGCCGGTCACGCAGATGAATCCGATCGACTGCGACGCCGAACTGCGGCCGCTCGTGGCCCGCTATCTGGGGGCCGCGGCGGTCGAGCGCTACCTCGACGGCTTCGGTGGCCCTGCAGGCGTGCGCGGGGATGTTTACGTCCGGGTACGGCCGGAGCACTGGCGCGCCGAGCAGCTGTGAAGCGATGATCGACAACAACTGGCAGCCGCTGCACGCGGGCGAGATCGCGCTGCAGCGGCGCGCGGGTGTTGCCGATCGGATCGGCGAGATCGCGCGCCGTGTGATTCGGGACTACATGCCGGATCAGCACCGCGAATTCTTCGCGCTGCTGCCGACCGTGCTGCTCGGTGCGGTCGACGCCGACGGCGATCCGGCAGCGACGATGCTCGCCGGTGAGCCCGGCTTCATGCACTCGCCGGACTCGCGCCATCTGCGCATTCGTGCGACTTCATGCGCGGCAGATCCCGTGCTCACGGTGCTGGCGCCTGGCGTGCAGGTCGGCGTGCTGGGGCTGCAGCCGCATACGCGTCGGCGCAATCGCATGAACGGCACGGTCGTCGAGTATGACGGCGCGGGCCTGCGGGTGGAGGTCGGCCACAGTTACGGCAACTGTCCGAAATACATTCAGGGGCGTGAACCGCAGTTGCGCGCGCAGCCCGACGCCGGGCCGGCACAGCGCGGTGGCCCGCTGCTCGGGGCGGCGCTGCGCCGGCGCATCGACACTGCGGACACCTTCTTCATCGCGAGCGCCGCCGCCGTCACGCCCGATGCCGCGCATGGCGTCGACGTGTCGCATCGCGGTGGCCTGCCGGGTTTCGTGCATTGCACGGAGGAGGGCGGCCACAGCGTGCTGAGCATTCCCGACTATGTCGGTAACTTCTTTTTCAACACGCTGGGCAATCTCACCCTGAATCCGCGCTGCGGGCTGCTGTTCGTCGATTACGAAGACGGCAGCCTGTTGCATCTCACCGGCCGCGCCGAGGTGATCTGGGAAGGTCCGGCCGTGACGGCCCACGTGGGCGCCGAGCGCCTGTTGCGCGTGGTCGTCGAGCGCAGCGGGTGGCGGCCAGCGGCCTTGCCGCTGTGCTGGAGCGCGCCGGCCTATTCGCCGGTGCTGCCCGACCCCGCGGGCGGCCGATGACGCCGCTTGGCGCCGCCCGCTCGCATTGGCGCATGTTGGGGTTGGCCGTCACCGCGCAGGTGGCGGTGTCGATCATCATCCAGGGCGTGCCGACGCTCGCGCCGTTCCTGCAGGCGGATCTGGATCTGACCCGCGCGCAGGTCGGCTTCTTTAATTCGGCGCTGATGTCCGGCTCGCTGTGCGCGATGTTCGTCGCCGGTTGGGTGGTCGACCTCAAGGGCGAGCGCGTTGCGCTGATCGGCGGCAATATCGTCGTCGGCGTGTTCTGCCTCAGCATGCTGCTGACGGAGTCCTTCATTGCCGCACTCGTCGTGATGTTTGCCGCCGGCATCGGCGGCGCTTTTCCAACGCCGGCCGGCAGCAAGGCCGTGATGGGCTGGTTTCCCCTGCACCAGCGCGGCACGGCGATGGGTATCCGGCAGACGGGCATCCCCATCGGCGGTGCGCTCGCCGCCGCGCTGCTGCCGGCGATAGCATTGGCCGCAGGTTGGCGCATGGCGGTGGCCGCCGGTGGCATCGGCTGCTTCGTCAGCGCCGCAGTCTGCGCCTATGCCTATCGCAATCCGCCGGACGACAACAGCGACACGCCGGGCGTGCGCCAGCCGGCCGGCCGCGCGTCGATGTTCGATCTGCTGACGCGCGACATTCTGCTGCTGGGTATGAGCGGCGCGGTGCTGACGCTAGGCCAGTTCACGCTGATCACCTATCTGGCGCTGTATCTGAAGGAGACGCAGGGCGTGCCGATCGCGGTTTCCGCCAGCCTGCTCGTGCTCGCGCAGATTGCGGGCGCCGCCGGGCGCATCCTGTGGGGCGTTGGCAGCGATCGCCTGTTCAGTCACCGCCGCAAACCCGCACTGCTGCTCGCCAACGGCATGGCCGCCATCGGCGCGCTTGCGCTGGGCTGGCTGCCCCCCGACACGCCGCTGTGGCTGATCACGCCGCTGGTGGCCGTGTATGCTTTCAACACCCTCGGCTGGCACGGCTGCTGGGTGTCGCTGCTCGTCGAAAGCGCGCGCAGCGCGCAGCAGGGCCGCACCGTCGGCCTCGGCATGTCACTGATGTATCCGGGCATCATCCTGCTGCCGCCGCTGTTCGGCTGGTTCGTCGATCGCACGCACTCCTGGCCGTGGGCGTGGACGCTGCTGTCCATCCTGCTCGTGCTCGGCATGGCGCTGCTGTTGCCGGTGCGCGAAGGGCGGCGGGATTGAACGAAAGTCTGCGAATGCCGAGGTTCAATGCGGCGCCGGAACGCGCAGCGCGGGGATTTCACTTCGCCCTCGGCACCGGCGTCTTTGCCAGTCGCTCGGCCATTCGAGTTTGCCAGCCAGGCCCCGTAGCCTTCCATCGCGCAATCACCTCGGGAGGCAGGCGAAGACTGATAAGTTGGCGGGGATTAGCGGAGCGCGGCCGCCCACCTCTTTTAACGATGGCCCTCTCAAGCATCTCGTCCGTGAGTTCAGGAAGTTCCTTGTACCCGGATGCCTTGATGACATGGGCATCCAAGCGGGCCAGATCAGATCCCGAAGTACGACGCGAGGCGGGCTTTTTCGCCGCCATTGGCTTTTCTCATGCTAAATATATGGCGGGTTGCCCCCCGCGGTGTGTAGCCAACCACGACTAAATAGCTGAGCGTAAATATCGGTCTAGCGAGGATCGAGCAGAAATCGGCGGTAGTGAGAAAGCTCAATTTTGCGGGGTCGCGTTAGCCTTCCACAAGGAACGGTTGTCGCGTACGCGGGATCTGGTGAGGTCGCTTTCTCATTGCCGGCGTGCGCAGCGCGCGTTCGCCCCACTGGCTGGTTAGGCCCCACTTGCTAGCCAGCAAAACAAGCCGAACGCGAGCATGCTCAGCCCGGTTCGTAATGAATGAAGGACTCCCCATCTATCCAGAAGCGAGCGCGTTTCTGCGGAGGCCAGGTCGCGCCCTGGCTCAAGCAGTTTATGGTTCGTGGGCATAATGACGATGAATGTGATCAGGACGACCGAACCCAGTAGCAGCGCGCCACCAACCCACCCGCTTCCACCGCCGCTTATGCCGGCCAGGATTCCTGCAACAAGACCAATGCTGGCAAGTGGAGCCTGCATCCAGGTTGCTCGTTTGTAACTCGGCGCAATGCCTGTTTGAACCCGCGCAACAATTTGCTGGCCTCGTGCTGTTTCATCCGGTCTGACTCCTTCCCGATTGGTTTGCAAGACAACCGGGAAGATCGGATCGGGTGAAACGCCTTTAGTTCGTTTTTTTATGTGTTTTCAACGACATTAAAATTCGACGTATGAGGAAAGCCTAGCGGCAAGTCAGACTCTTGCCTGCCGCGAGGCCTTTAGCCTCGTAGGGGCGTCTTGCAGCCTGCGGCCAGGCCGTAAACTGCCGAAGCTGGCCGGTTAGATTCCCTTACTTGCCGACATAGTCGGCCGTATGCGTCTCTTTTCATGCCGCGCCATCGGTCCACAGCATCGCGGCTTGCGGTCGCAAAGGATGCAATCGGACATCAGCTTCGGGGAAAGTGGCTTGCTCCCGCAGCCCGGGCGGGAACAGGATCGAACCATGTATGAGGACGGCCCATGCTGAACTGGGAAGAATGCCTGGCGGTGGAACGAGATGCGGATCTCGTGAGCGGTGCCTGGGTTTTCAAGGGCACCCGCATCCCTGTGAAAGCGCTGTTCGAGAATCTCGGGGGGGATGGCGCCACTGTCGATGAATTCATGACCTGGTTTCCTGGTGTGGCCCGCAACCAGATCGAAGCCGTTCTGGTCCACGCTGGCCGCAGTCTCGAAGCGGCCTGAACTCTGCCTGCCGCCAAGGTGAAGATCCTGTTCGATCAGGGCACACCTGCCCCGCTTCGCGAAGCGCTTGCAGGCCACGTGGTGGCCACGGCTTACGAACGCGGACTGGCCGCAGTCAGGAATGGTGATTTGATTGAGATTGCGGAAGCCGAGTTCGATCTCTTCATCACGACGGACCGGAGTCTTCGCCACCAGCAGCGCCTTCCCCGCGACCGGCTGGCCATCATCGTCCTGCTGACGACTAGCTGGCCAAAAATTCGGGTGCAGGTGCAGGTGGTGGTCGACGCTGTCGATGGCATCCGGCCCGAGCAGTATCTTGAACTGAACTTCTGAACACGGATCGCGGCTGGCTACGCCAGCAGGGTCGATCTGAAAGCGTTTCCGTCCGGAATGATGGAAGACGCCTGGTATCAGCTGTTCAGGGTCGGGCCAATGTGGGTTTTAGCCGGATGACTGGAAGCCGATGGCAAGCATTGGTCTTGGCGTCAGCGAAATCAGGCTCAAGGATGGTACGGGTACTTTTCGGATCATTTATCTCACCACACGTCCGGAAGGTGTCTATGTGCTGCATTGTTTCCAGAAGAAGTCACACAGGACTGCTGCGAAAGACATCGAATTGGCGCGAGCACGCTAGAGAACGATACTGAGGTGAGCAATGGCAAAGAACGTCTCGAACGGAACCTCGGGAGGAGTAGCCGGCTAGCTCAACGCCACCGTAGGGAACGGCGTTTTTGCAGCGCTCGCTTCAGCGTGCTGCAAGCAGTGGAGCGTGCAGATCAACGCAGCGCATTGGTCGTTCGTGTGCAGTCCAGAAAAGGCCCCGACCCGGCTCGAACATAACGTCGTGCGGCTCCCTCACCGCACGATCTTGATCGGCGTGCCGGGTGCGGGTTCTCCGTCACCGTAGTAGCCGTTCAACAGTTGGAGTTGCTGCTCCGCGTAATGCGTCAATGGCGATTTTGCCGCCAGCTCGCGCAGGCCGCCTGCCGGCGTCGGTACCACGCGCAAGCTCCATGGCCGCGCAGCCGTGCGATCGGCAGCCGTGATCGGGCGAAACGACCCTTCCGCTGCACGCAGGTCCGTCCGCGCACCGGCAAGGCTTTGCGCGTCTTTTGCTGCGTAGGTAAGCACATAGTGGTGATTGTCCGGGCCAGTGACGATCGTCGCTTCCATCCCGCGCGTCTGGCCCTGCGCGGTGGTCAGCGTGCCGACAAAGTGTGTCGCCTGCATTGCGCCGAGGGTGTAGCGTTCCATTTGTCCCTGGGTCGGCTTGAAGAGCGCGCGTATGATCTGTTCGTGATCGGTGCCGGCATCCGGGGGCGCGAGCATCATCACCAAAGCAGCGTCGTTTGACGGTTTGACCAGCATCACGGCGTCGGCTGTGTTCGCGACCTTCCAGCCTGGTGGCGCAGTCAGCGCGATGCCGAGGCCGATGTGATAGAAGTTCTGCCCGCGAGTCAGGCCTTGCTCGCTGCTCTCGCCGAAAGCCATTCCGTCGATGGTTTTGAGATAACGCGCGCGTTGGTCTTCTCCGTATACATCGGTGTACTGTGCTGCAATGTGCGCAATCTCTGCCAGACGCTGGTCATTGCTGGGATGTGACGACAACCAGTTACTCTGCGCAGGGGCCGCGCGACCTTCCGCTTGCGCGGCTTCGGCGGCGTAGCGCTCCTGGCTCTTTAATACCTGGATCACGTCCACCATATTCTTGGGATCATAGTGATTGCGCGCGAGGTATTCCGCGCCAAGCTGGTCTGCCTGCAGCTCCTGTTCCCGGCTATACCGGGCGACGTAGCCGGCGGCAACGCCTTGCGACAGCTCTCCAGCGAGTCGGCCGGCACCGGGCATGCGGGATTCGAGCAACACACCGAGCAGGCTGGCGGCCATCACCCCAAGGCCGGCCGTCTGTTGACGAGTCGCCCGTTGCGCACTGTGGCGGGCCGTGACGTGCCCGATCTCGTGACCGATTACGCCGGCCAGGTCCGCTTCACTGTCCATATATGCCATCAAGCCGCGCGTGACATAGATATAGCCGCCCGGTAACGCAAAGGCATTCACTTCCGGACTGTCCACCACAGTGAAATGCCAATCGAGTTGACTGCGATGGGATTGAGCGGCAAGCCGTTGTCCTAGTTCGTTCACATAGGTCTGTACTGCATCGTTGGGATAGCGCCGATATTCGGCCATCACCTGTTGGTGGGCTTTCTGTCCTTGCGCAATTTCCTGCGATTCGTCCATCACCGTGCGCTCGGGCTCGCCTGTGACCGGATTCGTCACCGTAGCGCAGGCACTTAGCAACGCGCACAGGAGCAACGATAAGTGTCGCAGTCCACGCACGGGAGAGCTCCGGACCTGATGCCAGGGAGAGCAGGCGTTTTTCTTCGGTGCGTATGCACGAGCATCAAGCGTGCCGGAAAGCCGTGAACGCATTGCGGCGAATCCGGGAAATAAGACGCGTGATGGTCGGGATTCCTTTGATCGTTTCATTAGCTGAGTGTCGTTATCTATACCTTGTAGCTGTGACCCTATATTCGTGTGACCCGCCCGATCTGTCTGGTGCGACACACACGGGGGGATCCAGGGACAGTAACTGCATAAGGCGACGCGGCGGGAGCGACGCTGAGGGGCTAATCTGGTAGCCGTTGCTGTATTTCACCGCGCGCCTAGCAGCCTGTCGGACCCAGGTTGGTAGATAAGCTGTGTATGTTCGTGCGTCTGGTCGGATAGGTATTTATTGTGGGCATGATGACTGTGCGACCGATAATGACAAAGTCAAATCGGCCTCAACCACTGGCCAGGGTCTGCAAAGTCGCCTTCCGGCGGATGTTCCAGGCCATGGTCACCAACGACCACTCGCCACTAACCGCGTTCAGGCCACGGAGCAAGCACTGGCGCAAGCCCATCACGCTCTTAATGATGCCGAACACCGGCTCAACGGTCTGCTTGCGCAAGGCATACCAGGCGCGCCCGGCGCGCGTGTGCAATGGGTGCTTCATGCGTGTGACCG